>OCZU010002296.1_pt1 | contig 12262 bp, 9 predicted proteins | sample 1539001 | NCBI WGS metagenome assembly OCZU01 (sample SAMEA3539306, study PRJEB22396) | soil metagenome | biome: tundra; feature: field; material: soil | place: USA | collected 2010-05 | depth 0.15 m
GAGGGTGGCGTGACCGACGCCACGAATGGCCAAGGTAGCCGCGTTCGTGATCATGCCAGTCCCACAGTTGACACGACTGGCGGACTGGCGCAACCGATGAATCCAGGGTCGGCGGCGTCGTCCGGTCTGCCCGCGGTGGAGCAGCAGGAACACCGCGCGGCGGTGCAGAAGATCCACCGTGCCTATGCGGCGATACCACCGGGCGCAAAAGTCAGACTGGCCAAGCGCACATCCAACTTGTTCAGGTTCCGTGACCCCGCACCGGGCGCCGGGCCAGGGCAAGCCGGGCCAGGGCTGGACGTCTCCGCGTTCAGCCGCGTGCTGCACGTCGACCCCCAGGCGCGGACCGCCGTCGTGGGCGGCATGACGACCTATGAGGACCTGGCCGACGCGACGCTGCGCTACGGACTGATGCCGCTGGTCGTGCCCCAGCTGAAGACGATCACCCTCGGTGGCGCGGTGACCGGCCTGGGCATCGAGTCCACGTCGCTGCGCAGCGGCATGCCCCACGAGTCGGTCACCTCGATGGAGATCCTCACCGGGGACGGCCGCGTGGTCACCGCGACGGCCGACAATGAGCACGCCGACCTGTACCGTGGCTTCCCTAATTCCTACGGCACGCTCGGCTACGCCCTCTCACTCACCATCGAGCTTGAGCCGGTTAAGCCGTTCGTGCATCTGCGCCATTTCCCGTTTCGTAATCCCGAGGCGTGCATGGATGCCATCGCGCAGATCGCGGCGGACGGAAGCTTCGGCGGCCATCGGGCGGACTTCGTGGACGGCACCGCGTTCAGCCTGGATGAGATGTACCTGACGGTCGGCGCGTTCAGCGACGTGGCGCCGTGGCGCAGCGACTACACCGGCGAGCACATCTATTACCAGTCGGTGCGCGGCCCGCGCGAGGATTTCCTTTCCATCCGCGACTACCTGTGGCGCTGGGACACCGACTGGTTCTGGTGCTCACGCCCGTTCGGCGTGCAGAACCCGCTGATCCGCAGGTTCTGGCCGCGCCGCTACCGGCGCTCCGACGTCTACCGCTCCCTGGTCGCCTTCGTCCGCCGGCACCGGCTGTACGACACGCTGGAGGCGCACCGCGGCCGGCCGCCGCGTGAGGCGGTCATCCAGGACGTGGAGATCCCGGTTGGCCGCGGCGCCGAATTCCTCCGGTTCTTCGCGGCGGACGTGGGCATGAGCCCCGTCTGGCTGTGCCCGCTGCGGCTGCGCGGCGCGCAGACGTGGCCGCTGTACCCGATGAAGCCGGGCGAGGTATACGTGAACTTTGGCTTCTGGGGAACCGTGCCGCTTCCCCCCGGCCGCGCCGACGGTTACCACAACCGCCTCATCGAGGAGCAGGTCGCGGCGCTTGGCGGGCAGAAGGGCCTCTACTCGACATCGTTCTATTCCGAGGATCAGTTCTGGGCGCGCTACAACGGGCCGGCCTACGCCGCGCTCAAGCGCGAGTATGACGGTGATGGACGGCTGGCCGGGCTGTACGACAAGTGCGTGCGCGGACAGTGAGCAGGAGGGAGGACAGGATGGCACTGGCTGAAGTATTCGAGAGGGTGGCGGGGCCCGACGCTCCGGTGGAGTTCCGGGCCTACGACGGGAGCGTGGCAGGCACCGGTGACGCGCCGATCCGGGTCATGATCAAGTCCCCGGTCGCGGTGGCCTACCTGGCGCAGGCGCCCGGCACGCTCGGGCTGGCCCGCGCCTACGTGTCAGGCCATCTCGACGTCGAGGGTGACATGTACACCGCCCTGGCCCGGATGGTCGCGGCGCAGCAGATACAGATGGATTTTTCCGAACGGCTCCGACTGCTGCGTGAGCTCGGCGGGCCGAAGACGCTGCTGCCGCGGGTTCCCCCGCCCCCGCAAGAGGTGAAGGTGAGCCGCCGCTGGCTGGCCGGGCGGCGGCATTCCAAGAACCGTGATGCCAGCGCGATCTCGCACCACTACGACGTGTCCAACACGTTCTACGAGTGGGTGCTGGGGCCATCCATGGCCTACACCTGTGCCGTTTACCCGAGTGCGGACGCCTCGCTGGAAGAGGCGCAGGCCTACAAGCACGACCTGATCGCCAAGAAACTGGGCCTGCGGTCCGGGATGCGGCTGCTCGACGTGGGCTGCGGCTGGGGCGGCATGGTGCGGCACGCGGCCCGGGAGTACGGGGTGAAGGCGATCGGCGTGACCCTGTCCGCGCAGCAGGCCGCCTGGGGGCAGAAGGCCATCGAGGACCAGGGCCTGTCCGGCCTGGCCGAGGTGCGCCACCTCGACTACCGGGACGTGCAGGAGACCGGGTTCGACGCGGTGAGCTCGATCGGGCTGACCGAGCACATCGGCAAGGCGCAACTGCCCGGGTACTTCTCGTTCCTGCAGGGCAAGCTCAGGCCCGAGGGCCGGCTGCTCAACCACTGCATCACCCGGCCGGACAACACCCATCCGGCCAGGCAGGCGGGCGGGTTCATCAACCGGTACGTCTTCCCCGACGGTGAGCTGGAGGGGCCCGGCTACCTGGTCTCGCTCATGAACGACGCCGGGTTCGAGGTGCGCCACGAGGAGAACTTGCGCGAGCACTATGCCCTGACGCTGGCCGGCTGGTGCGCGAATTTGGACGCGCACTGGGATGAGGCCGTCGCCGAGGTGGGCGACGGCACGGCGCGGGTGTGGCGGCTGTACATGGCGGGCTCGCGGCTCGGCTTCGAGCGCAACGTCGTCCAGTTGCACCAGATCCTGGGGGTCAAGCTGGGCGCAGACGGTGAGTCCGGCATGCCGCTGCGTCCGGACTGGGAAGCGACCGCGACGGACCGCGCTCTCGCCTGAGCCAGGCCGCCGGGACTCGCGTGCGCCCGGCCGCGGGAACTGCCGGGCGCTGGGCGCGGCGGCGACTCAGTAGCCGGGCGTCGTGGGCAGCCGGGACCAATTGCCGGGCGTGAGGCGCTGGTAATTCTCGGCGACGGTGAAGGCGAGGTCCAGGGACTGGCTGCGGTTGAGCCGCGGGTCAACGGCGGTCTCGTACCGCCGGTGCAGGTCGTCCTCGATGAGGTTGTGGCTGCCGCCGACGCACTCGGTGACGTTGTCCCCGGTGAACTCGATATGGATGCCACCGGGGTGGGTGCCGAGGCTCCGGTGCACCTCGAAGAATCCCTGGACCTCGTCGAGCACGTCGTCGAACCGGCGTGTCTTGTGCCCGCTCGGCGTCTCGAACGTGTTGCCGTGCATGGGATCGCTGATCCAGCAGACCGTCGCGTCATGCTCCGCGACCGCCCTGACCAGCGGTGGCAGGGCCTCGCGTATCCGGCCAGCGCCCATCCGGGTGATGAAGGTGAGCCGTCCGGGCTCGTTGTCCGGGTTGAGCCTGTCGATCAGTGCGTGGACCATCTCGGGCGTGGTCTTGGGCCCGAGCTTCACGCCCACCGGGTTACGGATGCCCGCCGCGAATTCGACGTGGGCGCCGCCTAGGTCGCGGGTCCGCTCGCCGATCCACAGGAAGTGACCCGAAAGGTCATAGGGCCGTCCGGACCGTGAGTCGGCCCTGGTCAGCGCCTGCTCGTAGTCCAGGATCAGCGCTTCATGGCTGGAGAACAGCTCCACTGTGCGCAACTCGTCCGGATCGCTGCCCCAGGCCCGCATGAAGCCCAGTGCCCGGTCGATGCCCTGAGCGAGCTGGTCGTACCGCTGGCCGGACGGGCTTTCCTTGACGAAGTCCTGATTCCACGCGTGCATCTGGTGCAGGTCGGCATAGCCCCCGGCAGTGAACCCGCGGAGCAGATTGAGGGTGACCGCCGAGCTGTGGTACGCGCGCAACAGCCGGGCGGGGTCAGGTGTCCGGGACTCGGTGGTGAATTCCAGGCCATTGATGGCATCGCCACGGTAGGCGGGAAGCTCAACGCCGTCGCGCGTCTGTGTCCCCTTTGACCGTGGCTTGGCGAACTGGCCAGCCAGCCTGCCGATCTTGACGACGGGAACGCCCGCCCCGTAGGTGAGCACAACGGCCATCTGCAGCAGGGTCTGCAGCTTGGCGCGGACAGCATGCGGATTGGCGCCCGAGAACATCTCCGCGCAGTCGCCGCCCTGCAGCACGAACGCCTCGCCGCGCGCCACGGCGGCGAGCCTTTCCTTGAGCGTGTCGCATTCATCGGCGGACACCAGCGGGGGGAGCCCGGCGAGTTCGGCCGTAACGGCCTGCGCCTGCGCCGGATCGGGCCATTCCGGCTGTTGCACGATGGGCCGCCCACGCCACGCGTCCAGGGCAGCCGTTCCGGTCAGTCCCACTGTCATCGCCCCCACTGTCATCGCCCGATCCAGTTCGGCTGAGGGCACGGTTCCCGGCCGTGGGCAGCGTCCGTGGTCATGACGAGAAATCCCCCTGGCTACGGTGTACGGCGCTGTGCGCTGGCCAGCCCACGATAGCCGAGAACGCCTGCTGGCAAGCGTCCATTGCGGTGAGACGGGTCGGCCGTGCGCCCCGGTGCGCCCGGGGAACAGCGGGGCTCTGTGCCCGTTGCTGTGGGCTCAGGCGACAATGGCGTGGTGGACTCCCCGCACGCATCCCCGCGACAGATAGTCCTGCTCGGCTCCACCGGGTCGATAGGCACCCAGGCGGCCGACATCATCCGGCGCAATCCCGGGCGGTTCAGGGTGACCGGGCTCGCGTCCGGCGGCGGCAACCCGGGCCTGCTGGCCGCCCAGGCGCTCGAGTTCGGCGCCGAAGTGGTGGCGGTGGCCAGGGATGACGCTGCCGAGGAGGTGCGTGACGCGCTGCACGCTCAGGCGCCGGACGGCGAACCAGGTAGGGCGGCGCGGCCGCTGCCGAAGGTCCTGGCCGGCCCGGGCGCGGTGGCCGAGGTTGCGGCGTGGCCCTGCGATGTGGTGCTGAATGGGGTAACCGGCTCAGTGGGCCTGGCCGCCACGCTCGCGGCGCTGGACGCCGGCCGGGTGCTCGCCCTGGCGAACAAGGAGTCGCTGATCACCGGCGGGCCGCTGGTCGCTGAAAGGGCAGCGCCGGGCCAGATCGTCCCGGTCGACTCCGAGCACTCCGCGATCGCACAGTGCCTGCGCGGCGGGAGTGCCGATGAGGTGGCCCGGCTCGTGCTGACCGCCAGCGGCGGCCCGTTCCTGGGCCGCAGCCGCGCGGAACTGGCGGATGTGACGCCGGAGCAGGCACTCGCCCATCCCAACTGGACCATGGGCCCGGTCGTAACGATCAACTCGGCGACCCTGGTGAACAAGGGCCTTGAGCTCATCGAGGCGCACCTGCTCTTCGGCATCGGGTTCGATCGCATCGAGGTCGTCGTCCACCGGCAGTCGGTGGTCCATTCCATGGTCGAGTTCACCGACGGCTCGACCATCGCCCAGGCGAGCCCGCCGGATATGCGGATCCCGATCGCGCTCGCGCTGGGCTGGCCGGACCGGGTTCCGGGGGCGGCCCCCCCCATCGACTGGACCGCGGCGCACACATGGTCCTTCCAGCCACTGGATGAGGAGGCGTTTCCCGCTGTCCGGCTGGCCCGCGAGGCGGGCAGCACTGGGGGAACCGCCCCAGCGGTCTACAACGCGGCGAACGAAGTGTGCGTCGAGGCTTTCCGGACCGGCCGCCTCGCCTTTCTGGGAATCGTTGACACAGTGGCCCAGGTAGTCTCTGAGGGTGAAAGCCACGCCCGGGACGCCGTGACACTGGAAGATGTTCTCGCCGCGGATCGCTGGGCACGAACCCGGGCGCTGGAGCTTACTGGCGCGGCAAGAGGTGGCGCGGCTCGTGTCACTGGCGCGACGAGCGGGAGGGGAGAGTAGGCCGGATGACCCTGCTCGGCTGGCTCATCTTCATCTTTGCGGTGGCCTTCTCGATCATGCTGCACGAAGCGGGTCACTTCGTCACGGCGAAAAAGTTCCACATGAAAGTCACCCAGTTCTTCCTGGGCTTCGGGCGGACGCTCTGGTCGCGCCAGAGGGGCGAGACCGAGTACGGGGTGAAGGCGATCCCCGCGGGCGGCTTCGTCAGGATCGTCGGGATGACGGCGCTGGAGGATGTGGCGCCGGAAGACGAGGCGCGGTCGTTCCGCAAGCAGCCGGGCTGGCAGCGGATCATCGTGCTGGGTGCCGGGTCGTTTATGCACTTCGTGCTGGCGTTCGTGCTGCTGTTCATCATGGCCGTGGGCATCGGGCTGGTGGACACGAATTCGGCCACGCTCGGCACCATCTATCCGTGCGTGCCCAAGAGCGAGTCGGCGGTCACCTGCGTCAAGGGTGACCCCGCCTCTCCGGCGGCCAAGGCTGGCCTGCGAGCGGGTGACACGATCATCGCGCTGGCCGGCCAGCCGGTGCACACGTGGACCCAGGTGGCCAGCGCCATCCGCAGTCACAAGGCGGGCAGCGCGGTGCCGGTGACCGTGCTACGGCATGGCCAGAAGCTGACGCTGCACCCTTCGCTGGTCGCGATCCCCGGCCGGAAGGGCTCCTATCTGGGTATTTCGCAGGCCGAGGTGTTCCAGCCGGTAAACCCCGTGCGCGGTATCACCTCCGCTGGCTCACAGTTCGGGCAGATCGTGACCGGCTCCGTCGGGGCCCTGGGCAGCCTTCCCGGGGAGATCCCGAAGTTGTTCGCCAAGAACGGCTCCAGCGCTTCCGGGGGCGTGACCAGCATCGTTGGTGCGGGCCAGATAACTGGCCAGGCGTTCGCCCTCAAGGTCAGCTGGCAGCTGAAGGTCACGGTGGTGCTGGACATCATCGTCTCGATTAACATCTTCGTCGGCATGTTCAACCTGCTTCCGCTGCTGCCGCTGGATGGTGGCCACCTCGCTGTGGTGATCTACGAGCGGGCCCGGGCCTGGCTGGCCCGGCTGCGCGGCAAGCCAGACCCAGGCCTGGTGGACATGCGCAAGCTGATTCCCGTCAGTGTCGGAGTGTTCGCTTTGCTGGTCGGGTTCAGCCTGCTCCTGATCATGGCCAACCTGATCAATCCCGTTCACCTACCTCAGTGATGCAATACCAGTGAAGCAAACACCAGTGAGGCGATCACGACCATGACAATCGATCTTGGCATGCCGCACCCAGCCGCGGAGCCGGTGGCGCCCCGCCGCAAGTCCCGCCAGATCCTGGTGGGCAAGGGGAAGCATGCTGTGCCGGTGGGCGGCGGCGCGCCCGTCTCCGTGCAGTCGATGACGACCACACTGACCGCGGACGTGAACGCTACCCTGCAGCAGATCGCGGAACTGACCGCCGCGGGCTGCCAGATCGTCCGGGTGGCCGTGCCGTCGCAGGATGACGCGGACGCCTTGCCGCAGATCGCCCGCAAGTCGCAGATCCCGGTGATCGCCGATATCCACTTCCAGCCCAAGTACGTGTTCGCCGCGATCGACGCGGGGTGCGGTGCGGTTCGCGTCAACCCGGGCAACATCAAGGCGTTCGACGACAAGGTCGGCGAGATCGCGCGCGCCGCGGCGGACGCCCAGGTGCCGATCAGGATCGGGGTAAACGCTGGCTCGCTGGACAAGCGACTGCTGGCCAAGCACGGCCGGGCAACTGCCGAGGCGCTGGTGGAATCGGCGCTGTGGGAGTGCTCGCTGTTCGAGGAGCACGGCTTCACCGACATCAAGATCTCGGTGAAGCACCACGACCCGGTGGTGATGATCAACGCCTACCGGCAGCTAGCCGAGCGCTGCGACTACCCGCTGCACTTGGGCGTGACCGAGGCCGGGCCGACCTTCCAGGGGACGGTGAAGTCCGCGGTGGCGTTCGGCGCGCTGCTGGCGGAGGGCATCGGGGACACCATCCGGGTGTCGCTGTCGGCACCCCCGGTCGAGGAGGTCAAGGTCGGCACCGCGATCCTGGAGTCGCTCGGCCTGCGCGAACGGGGCCTGGAGATCGTTTCCTGCCCGTCCTGCGGCCGGGCCCAGGTGGATGTCTACACCCTGGCCGACCAGGTGACCGCAGGGCTGGAAGGCCTGGACATGCCGCTGCGCGTCGCGGTCATGGGCTGTGTGGTCAACGGCCCAGGCGAGGCGCGGGAAGCGGATCTCGGCGTGGCATCGGGTAACGGCAAGGGGCAGATCTTCGTCCGGGGTGAGGTCATCAAGACCGTGCCCGAGTCGCAGATCGTGGAGACCTTGATCGAGGAGGCCCTGAAGCTCGCTGAGGCCGCGGGTGGCTCCGCCGCCTCAGGGGCGCCCGAGGTAGTCGTCTCCTGAGTTCCGCGACCGGGATCTCCTGAGGCAAAGCCCGGGGCGGCGGCCGGGCCTTGCTGCGAGTACAGCCCAAACAGATGTCAGGTCACGGTGTGAGTGGCGCAGGACTTTCGTTGATGCTGGTTGGCCCGTCGGCGATGATGAGCTGGCCGACCTTCTCGGCGAGGAGGGCGCGCGCCTCGGGGTGCAGTTCGCTGTCTGTGATCAGCATGTCCACCTCCTCGAGGTCGGCGAAGGAACTCAGGCCCACGATGGCCCACTTGGTATGGTCGGCCACCACCGTGACCCGGCGGGCCGCGTGCACGAACGCGCGGTTGGTCTCGGCCTCGGCGAGGTTGGGCGTGGTCAGCCCGGCCTCCACGTCGATCCCGTGGCAGCCCAGGAAGAGCAGATCGACGTGGAGCGAGCGGATGGCCAGGTCGGCGATCGGGCCGACCAGGGCATCCGACGGGGTGCGCACGCCGCCGGTCAGCACCACCGAGGCGTCCCCCCTGACCTGTACCGCTGGCCGGGCAGTCTCGAACAAGTTCGCGACCCGCATCGAATTGGTCACGATTGTCAGCCCCGGAATGTCGAGCAGGTAATGAGCTAGGGCAAAGGTGGTCGTCCCGGCCGAAAGTGCGATCGCCGTGCCCGGGACCACCAGGGCCGCCGCCGCACGGGCAATCGCCTCCTTCTCGGGTCTCTCCAGGACGGACTTTGCCTCGAAACCTGGCTCGTGGCTGCTCGGGGCACCGGGCAGGACGGCACCGCCATGCACCTTCTCGATCAGCCCCGCCCTGGCCAGCACCTCCAGGTCCCTGCGTATTGTCATGTCCGACACGCCCAGCCGCTGGGTGAGGTCACTCACCCGGGCACTGCCGGCGCGCCGAATATCTTCCAATATCAGAGACTGCCGGTGTCTGGCAAGCATCCCTGGGCCTTCCTTTGGCGGGGGCTGTGCCCACGGCTCACGTCGGCCGCCCCGTGATCACGTCGGAATCGGATCTTTATATCTTGTTCGTTGACGATCGACTCTGTGTGATTTAGCTTAAGGCTCCACAGGGGTGTGCCGCTTCGATCATGGGTTCGATCCGACAGCGCATCCGGGAGGCACGGTGCGCCGTCCGGTACCCATGGGTGGGCCGGGCAGCGGGCACTCCGCACAATGCACGGCCCCGGAAGACCGACATCGAATCGAGGACGAGCGATGCAGCGAGTGTGGGCGGTTCGCTGCGGGATCTCAACTTCCGGGGGGAACCTTGGAGCGCCGGACAGCCCGGCGCTTTCCCTCTCTCGGGTGTCTGCGACCTCTTGGACGCCTGCGACACCGCAGGTTCCGCCTGCCCGGCCCAGGGACTGGGCAGCACATCCGCTTTTCGGCGCGCCGCGACGTGGTGTCGCGCTGAGCACTGAGGAACTTCTCCTGGAGGCAAACAGATGAGGAAAAGAATCGACCCGAAGGTCGACGAGGCGATCGAGACACTGAACATGAGGGACGGGGTCACCCGCCGGAGGCTGATCGAGGGCACCGGGCTGGTGAGCGCGTCGGCAGCCGCCGCGGCACTGCTGGCCGCCTGCTCATCTGGCAGCAGCAGCAACGCGGCCACCGCGAAGAATGTCGCGGGGAACTTCCCGAAGACCCCTTCGTGGAAGTTCACCTTCGTCAACCACGTCACGGACAACGCGTTCTTCACGCCCACCCAGTACGGGTTCGCGGACGCCGCCGCACTGCTCGGCATCGCCACGCCCACCTGGACCGGCGCGACTTCGACGCAGCCGACCGTGCCGACGATGGTTAGCTCGCTGAACTCCGCGATCGCGGCCAGCTCCGACGGCATCGCGACCACGGTCGTCGACCCGAATGCGTTCGTCGCCCCGATCGCCAAGGCCCTGGCCGCCGGGATCCCGGTCCTCACCTACAACGCCAACGGGGCGGTCAACAACCCGACCAACGGCATGGCGTACATCGGCCAGGAACTGTATGTCTCGGGCCAGGCGGTCGGCACGCGGATCGCGGCGAAGATGCCGCATGGCGGGACGGCGTGCGGCATCATCGCGCAGCCCGGGTCGCTGAACATCCAGCCGCGCCTCGACGGCGCGAACGCCGCCATCCTCGCCGCGGGCAAGGGCCTGAAGATCCTGCACACCGCGGGGTTCGACAGCGGCGCGTCGCAGACCCAGGAGACGACGAGCATCCCGGCGTTCATCCAGGGCAACGGGTCCAAGCTGCAGGGCGTCTTCGCCGTGGACGGCGGCTCGACCGCGCTGCTCGGCCCGGCGCTGTCGAAGTACGGGCTGGCGGGCAAGGTTTCGTCCGGCGGATTCGACCTGGAGCCGGCGACTCTCACGGCGGTCGCCGCCGGGAACCTGGACTTCACCATCGACCAGTCGCCGTACCTGCAGGGCTTCCTGCCCACCCTGTACATGTACCTGTACAAGCTGTCCGGCGGCCTGGTCTCGCCGCCCGCGACCGACACCGGCCTGACGTTCGTGACCAAGGCCAACGTCGCCCCGTACAGCAAGCCATCCAGCAGGTACGAGGGATCGACCAAGGCGCAGAAGCTCCTCAGCAGGTCGGGCGCGATCTCGATCTGATCGCTGGATGAGCGGCATTCGACGCCGACATTCACGCCGCGCCTGCCCGGCCAGGATTCGCTGGCCGGGCAGGTCGCGGCGCCGTCCGCGCGTCGGGGGTGTCCAGAGCGGGAATAAGCTGGGCGGAAGCGCCATACAGAACGGACAATTGACGTGAGTGACACTGCCCAGCGCAGCGCAGGAACTCTCGGCCCCGCGGGCGGGCAGCCAGCCGCCCGCACTGGCTTCGGGTCTTTCCTCAGACGTGGTGGCGCCACCTTCCTGCAGCAGCGGGAAGCAAGCGTCTTCGTGATCGCGGCCCTGCTCTTCGTCTACTTCGGCTTCATCAGTTCGGCGCACTCCCATTTCCTCAGCAAGCTCAACCTCGACAACATCTCGCAGGCCACGGCCCCCACCGCGATCATCGCCATCGGCGAGGTGCTGCTGCTGGTCTGCGGTGAGATCGACCTGTCGGTGGGCTTCGTCTGGGGACTGTCGCCGTTCCTGATGTATTTCTTCATCACCGACTACCACATACCGGTCATCCTGGCCATCGTGCTCGCCGTGGCCTGCGGCCTGATCATCGGCTGGATCAACGGCGTCATCACCGTCCGCCTGAAGGTGCCCTCGTTCATCACGACCCTCGGCACCTCGTTCGCGCTCTACGGTTTCCTGCTCACGATTGCCCAGGCCCAGGCCAAGAACCTGCCCCCGGAGTCGATCGCCCTCGGGCACTGGTTCGGGACCTTCGCCTGGTCAGAGATCATCTGGTGCGTCGCGCTCGTCGCGCTCTTCCACGTCATCCTGACCAGGACCAGGTGGGGCCTGCACACCGTCGCCGTGGGCGGCAACCTGCTCGGGTCGAGCGAGGCCGGCATCAAGGTCGGACGGGTCAAGATCGGCAACTTCATGATCACGAGCACCCTCGGGGCGATCGCGGGAATCCTGGAGGCGTTCAGGAACAGCACGATCGACCCGAGCGCCGGCCAGTACCAGGTGATGTTCTACGCGGTCGCGGCGGCGGTCATCGGCGGCACCGCGATGGCGGGCGGCTCCGGCACCGTCCTCGGCGCGTTCCTCGGCATGCTGGTGCTCGCGATCCTGCAGGACGGCTTCAACCTGCTCGGGATCAGCAGCAACCCATTCCTGATCATCCTTGGTATTTCGATCCTCGTCGCGATGGTCGCCAACAGCTACCTCACCCGGCTGCGAAGGGCAGGCAAGACCTGATGACAACCGAGGCTTCGCTGAGCCCTGCCCCGGACGGGCCGGCACCCGGCGGTGACGCCCTCCGGGTCGAGCACATCAGCAAGCGGTTTGGCGCGGTGACCGCGCTCAAGGACATCAACCTGCGCCTGGGCAAGGGCGAGGTGCTCGCGCTGCTTGGCGACAACGGCGCAGGCAAGTCCACCCTGCTGAAGATCCTCTGCGGCTTCCAGCCCCCTGACACGGGCCGGATCCTGCTCGACGGCGAGGAGGTCGTGCTCAAGTCGGTTGACCATGCCCGGTCGCTCGGGATAGACGCGG
>OCZU010002298.1_pt1 | contig 12261 bp, 11 predicted proteins | sample 1539001 | NCBI WGS metagenome assembly OCZU01 (sample SAMEA3539306, study PRJEB22396) | soil metagenome | biome: tundra; feature: field; material: soil | place: USA | collected 2010-05 | depth 0.15 m
CGTCAAAGCCGGCCTTGACCAGATTCGCGGCCATCGGCCGTCCCATGATGCCCAGTCCGACAAACCCGACGGTTGCCATGCTTAGGGCCCTCCTCTCGGTCGAACGTTCTGCAGCTGGCAGCCAGCTGAAGCTCTCCTCGGTTGGGCCCTCAGGGCGATACTCGATGCCGACGTGGCCGCCATATCCCGCGGCACTCAGAGTCCCGAACAACGCGGGGAAGTCGATGTCACCGGTGCCAGGCTGGTGGCGGCCAGGCGCGTCAGCGATCTGAACGTGGCCAAATCGGTGGACGTAACCGTCGATGACGTCCCGCCACGCGTGGCCATTTCGTGTGAGGTGATAGAAGTCGGCCAGTAGCCCGATGTTGGAATTGCCGGTCTCGGCCATCACCCGGTCGATTACGGAGCAGACTTCCGACGGGCTCGTCAGCGGGTAGGACCCGTTCTCATGCCGGGCCAGCGGCTCGAGGAGAACCGTGCCTCCGAGCGCCGCAACCGCCTGTGCCGCAAATGCCAGGTTCTCGATGGCGAGCTCGTCCTGGCTGGCCGCGGCTACCACGGGCTGGCGCACTCCGTACAGAGCGTTGAACAGCCGGCAGCCGGTCAGGCGCGCGATGTCGACAAGCGCGGCAACGCTGTCGCGGAACTCCGCTGACCGGCTGGGGACCGACACCAGCCCGCGCTCGCCTGCCGGCATATCGCCCGCATAGAAATTCAGGGCATGCAGACGGACCCCAGCGTCCTCGATTGCCCGGACCATGCTGTCGACCTCATTGCTCGCGGGGACCGCCGCGGTGAACGGCCACCAGCTCTCGATGACGTCGAAGCCGTGCCCCGCAGCCGCGGCCGGGCGCTCGAGGAACGGCAGCTCCGTGAACAGCAGGGATATATTGACGTCGAAGCGAAGGTCCAAACCGTTTCCTCCGTCTACTTGTCGAGCGCGGCCGCAATTACCGATGTCGATCTGAGTCGCTTTAGCTAGACAGTTTATAGTCAGATTAGAGTATTTCCAACCGTTACTCAATTCATACTATCGAATATTAGAAAAACAATGCAACTACGTTCTCTAAGCGTTTTCCCAGGTCCACCAGTGACCTATAATTTTAGATGATTGGCTTCATATTAGTGAAATAATTAAGGCACTTTCCGCTTCTGCTTCGGCTACTTATCGGCTCTTCTTCAGCCGCCTGTTACGCCCGATTTTAGTCCCGATTCAAGCAGCATATCATGGTCCATGCTGAAGGGGCTCGTAAATGTCCTTCAAGTACGGGCCCGCAGCCGTGCAGTCGCGCGTCCGGGCTAGTGATGTGCACTTGGCGCGGGCGCGCGTTCGGCGCGCTTCACCCTGTGACTTGTCGGGCTCTGGCCGTGGGCGACGTGTGATCCATGGGGTGGCGCCGGCCCGCTGATCCGGGATCTGGCGACAGGCGGTTCACTGTCGTTGGGATGGATGCGGCCGGGCGATCTTCCTTACCATGCCAAAGGCCCCGCCTAGGCAGCGGGTTCTTTCACTGGCCTGCGGGCTTGACCCTCGACCGCGACGTCACAAGCCTTGCCAGTGGGCTCCTAGCGGCGTCGAGACGAAATCGCTTTCCTGCTCCCGCAGGACGGCGGCGCTGCCCCGCTATCATTTTAGGGCCGTAAGGAGGGTTGCGAGCGCCGTCAAGCGATGGTTCGTGCCCCAGATAATAGGCGCGGCCACCACAGAGCCAGCGGAATACAGTCGGCCTATGAGGCACTGGAAGGCTGCGCTACTATGGATTTAGCATAAGGGCTCACCAGAGTTCCTGGTACAGCCTCTCTTCCAGCGGGCGGCGGTCAGCATGTGGAAAGCAGCTCAGGACAATCGAATCGCGCCGTTATCCTGCCCAGCCGAGGAGTGCTGGATGGAGTGCAAGTGGTCAAGTTGAGCGAGGTCAGGACTCATGCGATCAGCTGGGGTCTCAGGCCTCCTGCGTCAAATGGCGGGCCAGGGTGCTGGGGTGCGAGAGGGTGCATAATTCGGCACGTGCCGGGCGACCGCCAGGCGCACGCCCGACCTCGGGTCGTCATGACGATAGGACCGGAAGGTGCCACAGGTGAGTGACGACGAGACCCGCGCGATCGACCGTGCGACGCCGATCCCGTTCTACTACCAACTCCAGGAGATCCTGAAGGAGGAGATCGAGCGGGAAACGTGGCGGCCCGGAGATCTCCTTCCCTCCGAGGCCGAGCTCGAGCGGCGCTTCGGCGTCAGCCGTACCGTTATTCGCCAGGCCCTGGACGTCCTGCAGGCAGACGGCCAGATCTCGCGGGTCAAGGGCAAGCGGAGCATGGTCACCGAGCCGAAGTTCCGCTGGGAAGCCACTATCGGCGCCAGGGACTGGAGCCAGCAAAGTTCGCCGAACAGAGTAGTCCTTGGTCAGCTGGTCGACGCGCGCAGAGTATCGGCCGGCGGCCACGTTGCGCGCACGCTCGGCATCGAAGACGCTCGCGCCGCATTCGAGCTGACCTTCACGCAAGAGGTGGACGGCCAGCCGGTCGCGCTGAGCCAGATGTATCTGCATCCCCAGGCCAGTCCGAGTCTCGAAGAAGCATGCGCAGCAGATGGGCAGCTACCGCTCGTTGTCGAGCAGGGACCCGACATGCCGGATCAGCTGGCGAGCCGGTACGGGATAGAGGTTGCACTCTCCCAGGTGACGGTCGAGCTGACGCAGGTAAACGAGTTCGAGGCTTCCCTTCTGAATGTGACCCTGGCCAGTCCTGCGTTTCTCCTGAGCTCCCTGGATCTCGATGCCGCTGAGGCGCCAATCTCATTCACCCGAACGGTCATCAGAGGTGACCGGTTCCGCTTTTCCCTGGCTATTCGTCACCAGGGAACGGGCGCGACGGGGAGCACAGGCCTCATTGCCTATATGACCGGGAAGGCCTGAACCGCACAGCCGAAACGCCGGACAGCAAGAGCGGGTCGGCGTGCTGCTGCACGGGCCGTTGTCTGTCATCGGTCGACGGTTCTGGGCGTGAGTTTGTATTTTCTCTGGAGGAGCTCGATGAAGCACGCAGTGATCCCGGAGAAGCCGGACTTCCACGCGCTGCCTCTTATCTGGCTAGTCTCGGACGCTATACTGATCAGAAAATGGGATGAGGCGGATCAGTGATGGACGCGCGGGCTTCTATTCAGCGATATCTAGTGCAGGGCGGGACCGGATGGGCGGGCATCGCGCCAGCTGGCTCGCTGCTTCGAGTCATCGACGTCGATGCCAAGCAGGTCGGTGACCTTGTGCTATTTCGCCGAGACGACCCCACCGACAGGTTCTCGGCTGGCAACACGCGCAAGATGGCGAACTCGATCTTCATCTCCACCGGTACGGTCATGTGGTCGACTAGGTACCGTCAGCTCGCGCAGATTGAAGTCGACACCGTTGGCCGTCACGACCTGCTGGCGTCCGCGTGTACGCCGTATGACTATCCGATCCGCTTCGGGGAAAGAGGCATCGGTCACCGGGCGTGCCTCTCCAACCTAAGTGAGGCGCTCAAGCCCTACGGAATCGAAGAGTCGCTCATTCCCGATCCCATGAACGTCTTCATGCGCCAGGATGTCCATCCCGACGGGACAACAGAGGTGCTCGAGGCGCCGTCCGCAGCAGGCGACCACCTGGAGCTTCGATTGCTGGAGGAGTGCATTGTCGGTCTCTCAGCATGCCCGCAGGATCTGAATCCGACCAATGGCTGGCACGTGACGGACCTAGCCGTCGAGATTGAGCCGCCCGCCACCACGGTATGATGCAACTGCGCCGGGTCGGAGTGCTGGCATCAGGCAGGCCAGCACTCAGTCTCGCTGGGATGGCACGCTGACCTCATCAGCACTACTTGCTGCGCCCGCAAGGCTTTTCTGCATGCGTCGCATGCAGGCTGGCCGGTCCCAGCGAAGCGCTCGATACCGGCAAGGATGTGCTCCGCGGACAGGTGCGCTTCCTCCATCAGTTCCTCAAGCGCGCCGCCTGTTCTCCACCGGCAGTCCCAGTCGGGGGTCAGTGAATATCCAGCCGTCAAGGGCCCAGTGCAGCAGTCGCTCATCCACTGAAGCGCGCCGCGCGCTCACGGCGGACAATATCGGCTCCTGCTTCCTGGATCATGACGCCTGCCGCTCCTGCCAAGTGCCACTCCTGCCAAGCGGGGCTAGTACTGCTGCCGCGGGTCAACGACGCCGTGCAGCTCGCTGCCCGCGACGAAGCAGCGCACGTTCTCTTCAATGTGATTGCCGAACCATTTCGGGGACATCTCCGCAGTCGAGGCCACGTGGGGGGTGATGATGCAGTTCTGAAGCTGCCAGAGCGGATGCCCATCGGGCAGCGGCTCAGGATCTGTCACGTCAAGCCCCGCGCCGCCGATTACTCGCCCTCGAAGAGCTTTAACGAGCGCATCCGTATCCACGAGTCTTCCTCGCGCGACATTGATCAGCCATGCATCGTCTTTCATTCTCTCGAGAAACTCGCTATTCACCATCTTCTCGGTCTGATCCGTGAGAGGCGCTGCCAGGACCAAAGCGTCAAAGTTGCCGATCACTCCGGGAAGCTCATCGATACACAGGGTCTCATCGGCCCCGGCGACCGGTCGGCCGCGCCGGCTGACAATAGTCACGCGGACATCGAACGGCGGCATGAGCGCCACCAGGCTGCGGCCGATGCCGCCTCCTCCGACGATGCCGATGCTCCGGCCTGACAGGTTGCTGCCGCTCTCCGGAAGCCACGTCTCAGCACGCAGGAAATCTCGCATGCCCCGATAGCCGCACAGCAGCAGCGTCAGGGCGAGCTCTGCCACGTTCGGCCCGTAAATACCTCTGGAACACGTCCATACCCTGTCGGGCTGAAATATCTGCTCGCGAAACAGCCAGTCCACGCCGGCGGAGGCCAGCTCCACCCAGCGGGCTCGCGGCGCGCGCTCGAGGAATTCGGGCAGGCCGTCGCTTCCATGCCACAGCCAGACCAGGGCCTCCGCGTCACCGGGCTTCACTACCGTGCCGCCCGCGCGGCGGACAGCGCCCGAGGCCCAGTCCGGCACGGGCGCCGGCCCGATCGCAACTCGTGTTCCCTGCAGACCCACCATGACAGTCCTCCGTGTTCTCGGCCGAAACGTCTCCTTCAGGCCAGATCCAGGGGAGTCGTGCCCCCGGCCCGTGTTCTGCTCTCCGGCCGGCCGCTCCTGCTACAAGATCACCAGATCGCCCTGCCATGGCGCGCCCATCAGACCGCAATGCGTCCTTCTGCAGCCCCGGTGGCAGGACTGAAGTTCGTCAGCGGTCGACCTCGCTGACGAGCTCATACCAGCGCGTCTTCGCGCCCCGCCAGCTTCGCCTCTTCCAGGCCGACGTCTTCGGGCACGCCTCAATCTGAGAGCGAAGCTCCTCCGCCCTGCGGCCGACGACAGCGCGCTCATGGTCTCCCAGGACCTCGTACTCGCCGACGACATCCCGGACGCTGTCCAAGTTCCGGCAGGCTTCGTGCCAGAAGCCCCAGTCCGCACCCAGCACGGCCTTCAGATACTCAAGGTCCGCTCCAGCCGTATCCGCGTTAGTCATGTCGTGCTCGCCCAGGATCACCACCAGGTCGATGAAGTCGTTGGCGGTGATCTCGTGGATCTGCAGTTTGGACAGCAGCAGGTCAGGCATCGGGACCGCCGGCCCGTCATTCTTTTCGAGGCGCTCCCGGAACTTGATCGTGTGGGCCATCACGAGCTCATCCATGAAGACGTCGACCTTAATGCCCGTCTCCGGGTGCTCGAAGATCAGTCGCTTGACACCCCACTCATGCATGTGCTTCACCCTGGGATCAGCCTGATAGCCCTGGCCCTCGAAAAGCCCCTCCAGTTTCCTCTGATCCCTGGCTCTGGCCCAGTAGTCGATGTCGTACAGCGGCCTTCTGCCCATGGCCGACAGGTACTTGCGCCACGCCGGGCAGGCGAGATGGACGCCGACCGATCCGGCTATGCGGAGCGTCACGCCGTCGTCCTCCGCGATGCTCGCCAGGCGAATTGCCTCGTCCGGTATCAGCGCGGCCCGGACGGCCGCACTCGTTTCCTCTTGATCACGCACGGGTGCCACCTGCCTGCTACTCAACCGGGATCTCGCTGAACCGGAGGTTCATGTCCACGCCTCGCCGCCGCTGAACGACACGGTACACCCCGTACCAGATCCACCCGATGACGAAGATTCCTGCTGTGGACCAGAGCGACAGCGCACCGTTCGCTCCGTAGTTGTTGTCCACCAGCAGCCGCCAGAACACGAATGCGACTCCGATCAGGGATGCAACTCCCACGACGCTCAGCACCGCGATCCGGCCGATCCGGTAGGCGATGGATGATGCCTCGAAGTCATCTTTCTTGGTAGCCGGAAGCAGGATCGCCGTCAGGCTAATTCCCATGAACGGTATGCACTGCCCGAGGAACCCGCCCAGCGTGGTGATCAGGTTCGTGAATGCGTAGAGGAACACGAAGATCTCTGAGAACACGCAGCAGAAAAGAATGTTCCACTTCGGAGTGTGACGGCGCTCAGATACCTCCGAGAACCAGCGTGGCCCCATTCCGTCGAGCGACCAGGCCAGCAGCGTGCGTGACGCATAGACCAGCGTGGTCCCGCCGACGAAGAACAGGATCGCTATCACCCACGTGCTGGTGAGGATGGTAAGGACCGGGCTTCCGCCGGCGATGCCCGTGAACAGGTTGACAAACGGGGCCGCCGGGAGCGGGAACTTCGAGGCGGGCAGCATCGAGGAGGCAAGAATGAACTTGCTGCCGAACACCACCTGGTACAGCCAGAACAAGGCCACGAACGCCGCGCCCATCGTCACGATCGCGGCGTTCATCCCGATGGTCTGGCTGCGCTGGGTGTCCTTGACCTCACCGGTGAACGATATGGACAGGACGGCAAACCACAGCGAGAAGGCCGGCCAGAGCGCGAAGAATGCGGTCTCCTTGAGATTGAAGTGCGGACTGAGATTGTCACCGGCCTTCTTCGCGGCCTGCAGAACGTGCTGGTAGGCGTTCGGGCCGGCCAGCGAGTTGAAGTTATGAACGAAGTTGAAGACTCCCGCGGCCGCGAGAATCAGGATCAGGATGGTGAACAGCAGGCCGGCCATGGCGAGATAACTTGAATACCGCTGCCACTTGAAGTACGTGCCCAGCCCACGCGACTGGAGCAGGCCGAAGAACACGATGATGAAAGTTCCGCCGGTGAACAGGCCCCAGTGGCCGCCGAGCCACGTGGCGACGCTGATCAGGCCGCTGCTGTGCAGCTGGATCCCGAGCGTCGAGAGCATCGGTGCCAGTCCGTACTTAGGCCCGAAGACGCCGTTGACGCCTATATAGAAGATTTGCCAGAACGCAAGGGACATGGACAGGACCATGCCCAGCCCGGGATTTATAGCACGGCTTACCGCCACATAATCGCCGCCTGACCGGGGATAGACCACGCTTACGAAGGCGTAGCAAATGGCCAGCAGCATTCCGGTCACCGTCGCGAAGAGCGTTGCCAGTGCGAGGTTCGCGCCGGGGTAGAACTGCCATGCGAAGACAATGAAGATAATGTACGCAATGCCGATCTGCTCCCAGCCGTAGAACATGACGTCCACGGTCTTCACCTGACGCACTAGCCCGGAGCTGGCGCGCGTAAAGACACCGCGCTGCTGCGGCGGTGCCTGCCCTGGAATTTTTGCAGTAGACATGCCGGCTATCCCCTCACTAGTGTGGCATTGATGAGGCCTTTAGACTTGTCGAGATCGATGAGGACTCCGTCGAGCACGCCTTCGCTGTACTCGCTGCCGGGGTTGGTAATGGGAACTTCCGCGAGGGCGACGACGCCACGCGACTCGTGAATGTGGCCGTGCAAGCCGATCAGGGGGCGGTACTTGATGATGGCGTCGCGAACTGCAGTGCTGCCGACGGGGACCATGTTCAGGCCTCCTGAGGAGGTGACCATCTGAAGATCGCTCGTGAGCTCGGGCGCGAGGTCGAGGCCCGATCCCAGGGGCGGGACGTGCAGGCTGAAGAGGGTCTTGGCGGGGTCTGCCGCCTTGGCCACGGCCTGGTCGATCCGCTCTGCCAGCTCCGGCTCGTCGATATCCCGCGGACAAGACCACGGCGTCTGGTTGCCGTATCCCATGCCGACGATCTCGAAGCCATCTCCGAGTGCGAGCGCACGGCCGTTTGGATCTTCGATCAGCGATGACCGGGCGAGATGATCATCTACGTCAAAGAAGTCGTCGTTGGCGCCGCTGACCAGAACTCGTGTACCGCTGCCGCTGAGGCGCTCTTCTGCCATCTCGACCCAGCGATCGACACGCTCCATAATGAGGCGCCGGAACAGCATGTCGATATCCGGCTGGTTGTCCTCATAGTGGGCGACCTCGTCTGGCGTCGTGACGTAGCCATACGATCCGCTGTCGGCAATCCGCCCCAGCAGTGTCGAGAGCTCCCCGGGGGAGGATGCCTTCCGCTTCACGCCCGCGAACCTGCAGGTGTACTTGCCCTTCTTCTGCTCGATGACCGGAACGATGAACTTCCCGGTGATGTCGCCCCCGACGACGATGACGTCAGCATCGTAGAACTTGGGCGCATTGAGGAACTTCTTCCAGCACTTCTCGGAAGCGTGAATGTCCGAGCAGAAGTATATGCGCATTGATTGCCTGCTATCTCACTGGTCGATCCTGGTCACGACACGGATTGCGAACACTGTCAGAGCATCACCTTTCCGCCATTGAGGTGAATGCATGCTCCGGTGTAGCCGGTCTCGTCGGCTAGATAGCTAAGCAGCCGCGCTATCTCCGCCGGTTCCAGGATGCGGCCGATGGGCGTGGACCGCGCGTGACGTGCATAGAGCTCAGCGCGCGTGAGGCCGGCCGCCTTCGCATCGACGGCCTGCTGTGGCGTATCGGTGTCCCCTGGCGCGACGGCATTGACCCGGACCTTGGGCGCCAGCTCCCGTGCTAGGGCCTTTGTCAGGCCGACTATCCCGCTCTTGCTAGCGCAGTAAGCGCTAAAACCCGCTTCCCCGGTGACCGACAGCGTGGAAGCAAGGTTGATGATCTGGCCTTCGTTCCTGCGCAGCTCATCGGCTGCGGCGCGAGCTAGCCGGAAGGGAGCGGACAGATTGACGTCGATCGTGTCCCACCAGCGCGGCAGATCCTCGAGTACAAGATCGCCGTGATACATGGTCGCCGCATTGTTGATCAAGAGATCGAGGCGGTCATGTGCCTGAATTACTGATCGGACGATCTCAGCGGCCGCATCGGGCCTTCGCAGATCCGCCTCAAACTCGACCTGCGTCCCCGGCATGTCAGTGCGGGCGACGGCCCATCCGGCGGCTGACAGCTCGGCACAGATCGCCAGGCCCATGCCCCCGGTAGCACCTGTCACGAGGGCCACCCGGCCGGCTGAGGCTGTATGCGCTCGTGACTGGGCCGTCATTGGATCACGATCCCGCCGTTGGGAGACACTATCTGGCCGGTAGTCCATGTCGCTTCCGCAAGGTTCACGATCGTGGCCGCGACTTCGCCGGGCATGCCGAAGCGTCCCAGCGGAATACTGGCCAGGTAAGCCTCGTCATCACGCCATCGCCCGGTCAGCATGGCGGTGTCCGTCGGACCGGGGGCGACCGAGTTGACCCGGATGCCCGCTGGCCCGAGCTCAAAGGCCATAGCCCGTGTCAGGCCAAGGATTGCGGCTTTTGCCGTTACATAGGCGACGTGCCGGTCCTCGCCTACGAGGGCCAGCTCCGAGGACACCGTGACGATCGACCCCGTTGCGCGATCCCGCATGCCTGGCCTGACGGCGGCAATCACGTTGACACACCCGCCCAGGAGCACGTGCAGGAAGCGCGCCCACAGGGAGTCGTCAGTGAGCTCGAGAAGACGGTCCATGTCGAAGCCCGCACAGCACACAGCCACCTCAATAGGCCCGAGCTCGTCCTCAGCCTCCTTGACCGCATGCGCGACAGCCCCAGGATCGGCGACGTCCACATCTGACGCCATCCCATGGACCTCGCTGGCGAGGGCGGCAGCATCACCGGCGTGGCCGAAGTCACTGATCGCGACGGCGTAGCCCCGCCTGGCCAGCTCAAGCACGGTGGCACTGCCTATCCCGCCTGCGCCCCCGGTGACGAAAGCTACCGGGCGGCTCATGCGTGAGCCATGCCATCGGCATGCGCCGCTGCGGCCGGCGACGGGAACTCCGTATCCAGGATGCTCAGCAAATGATCGACGAGCCTGCGCATCAGCAGCCCGCCCTTCTCGGCGGTCGCTCCGAGCGGTGACGCCAGCGAGCCGCTGGCAGTCGTCATGCTCGCGTCAATCGGTAGCACGTCGTAAGGAGGATGGCGCAATGGACCATCGTCCTTCATCCGCTCGGTGCGGATGGCTTCCGGCCGATGGTGCATCCAGAGCGCGGTCTCAATCAGCGCCGCGTGCTCCAGGGCAAGCCCGGGGAAACCCTCCGGCCACAGTGTGGCGGCGTCTTCTGCTGACAGGTCGGGTATCGCGCTCTCGATCACGACAATCTTGGCGGCTCGATTTCGCTCCGAAACGAGAAATGCGGGCTCGTAGACAAAATTAGCGTTCTCAAAGTGCCAATTGTAGAGCACTATGCTGCGGAAGCCGGTTCGAATCAGCTCCGAGAGCACATCTTCGATGACGGCCATGAAAGTCGTGGCGCGCAGCGAAAGCGTTCCGGGAAAATTCTGCCCGCCGCCGCTTGCCGGGCGGCTTCGATAGCCGAAATTAAGGGATGGCCCCGCCACGATACGGCGGGCGACAGAGGCCAGGCGCAGCACTTCAGCTGGAATGACCCAGTCCGTGCTGACGGGCAGGTGCGGCCCGTGCTGCTCAGTCGCACCTATGGGAATGACCACCGGAGAACCCGCAGCCGCCTCACGCGCAATCTCCTCCCAGGTCATCCACTGATAGATACGCTCATCGGCCAAGCGCTCATCCATGTAGCCCCCTTTCTCGGTTGTCATCGAGTCCTTCTGCGAAATGCTAATAACCGGCCCGGTCGGCGCTCCCCTCGCTTGTCATCAACAGCGCGGCCACTCGACTCCGCGAGCGAACCGAGTGCCAGATCGGGCCGCAGACCTCTTGCGGGCTGAGCGGCGGTCAGGACTGATCCACCACGGCGTCGGGCAGTTCGATGACTTTACTAAACCTGTAATCCTCGGATCCGGTGATGAGATGATGCAACGATAGACTGCGCCGTTTAGCACCGTCAAGGCCAGGTGTTGGCCGTTCTGTGCCTGTCAGTCCAGTCCCCGTCTGAGCGGGGGCACGCCTCCCGCGCACGACCTCAGCCCAAGCGTCCAGCCTGATAGAGATCGCCGCGCCGGAGGTCAGCCTCGAGGTCGCGGGGGAGCTGCAGGCGTGCATCGACCAGATGAGCGATGCGGCAGACGGAAGCGACGGGCGGACGTACCTCGATGCCGCGACACACTACAACCGGGCTGCGGGAATGCTCCCCGAACAGGATGCTCGCCACCATTACATCCACCGCGCAGAGCAGCTCCCTGCGCTACACCACGATCCTTCTCTGGAGCTCGCAGCAGTACCTGCTGCTGTCGGTCACCAACAACCTGGAACTCCACCAGGCTGTAACAGCGCGGACGTGGGCGCGAGCAATTGTCAAGACCTGTGGATAAAGATCTTTTAGGCAGCTGCCCCTGCTGCTGGTGATGCGGGCTCGTCTGGTCGTTCGATGAGCTGGCCGCGTTCGAAGCGGGCTCCGGCCCGGACGAGAGCGACGAGGTGGGGTTGCGTTCACGGCGCGCCAGCGCTCTTGTGCTGACTCGATGAGCTTGAATGCCATCGCCAGGCCCGCTGCCCGGGAGCCGGGTCCCCTGGTCACCTTGGTCCGGCGCCTGACGGTGGCGAAAGTTGACTCGAGCGTTGGTCGTGCGCAGGTGGACCCAGTGCTCGGCGGGGTAGTCGCAGGACGCGAGCAGCCGGCCGGGATCGCTGATGATCTTCACTACTGCCTTGGGGAACTTCGCCCCGTACCGCGGAGTGCCCGCGCGGGCGCACGGTCTTGATGGTCGTTGCCCGCCAGGGCACCGACGTCAGAAGGCGCCGCCCGGTCCTGGGGCGCACCTGGGGCGCGCTCGGGTTAGGCGGAGCGGACCGTGCCGGACGTTAGCCCAGGTCAGGCGGCGTATCGCTCCAAAAACGTAGTTAGCTTACGTGTTCGATTTAGCGCCCCCAGCAGGATTCGAACCTGCGCACACGGCTCCGGAGGCCGTTGCTCTAT
>OCZU010002299.1_pt1 | contig 12260 bp, 5 predicted proteins | sample 1539001 | NCBI WGS metagenome assembly OCZU01 (sample SAMEA3539306, study PRJEB22396) | soil metagenome | biome: tundra; feature: field; material: soil | place: USA | collected 2010-05 | depth 0.15 m
ACCGCCCGCCACGCCGCCGCCCGCCACGCCGCCGCCGACCGCCAGACCGTCGCCCGCCAGCGGCACGGTTTCGCCGGGGGGGAGCGGGCGGAACTCCTCGACCCGGATCCCGAAGACGTCACGCAGCGGGCCCGGGTAACCGCCCAGGCGGGCATGGTGGCGGGCGTCCACCATGCCGCCACCGAAAGACATCACGACGTGCCCGCCGCCCTCGACGTAGTCGAGCAGCGCCTGGGCGCCCTCGTCGGAAATCAGGTACGCGGCGGTGGCGAAGACCAGCCGGTACCGGGAAAGCTCCCCAAGAGGGTGGACGAAATCACAGACCACCCCGGCCCGCCAGAGCGCGGCGTGATCGGCCCGGACCAGGTCCAGGTACCTCACCTCGGCCAGCGGGATCCCGCGGTTCTCCAGCGCCCACCACGAATCGGCATCCCAGAACATCGCGACGTCGGCAGGCACCGTAGAGCCGGCGACCTCTCCGAGGCGCGAGACCGCGTCACCGAGCTCGCAGACCTCGCGGAAGATCCTGGTGTCCGGTCCCGCGTGCGGGACCATCGCCGGGTGAAACATCTCCGCCCCGGAATGGGACGCCCGCCACTGGAAGAACATGACGCTGTCGCTGCCACGGGCCAGGTAGCCGACGCTGTCCCGCAGCATCCGGCCTGGCTCCTTGATGAGGATGCGGTCGCGCTGGTAGATGAGGCTGGTCGACTGCTCCATGAGGACCCACGGGCGCCCGCCGTTCCAGGACCTGGCCCGGTCGGCGCCGAACGCGAGGTCCGCGTGACCATCCGGGCCCGCTGAGCCGAGATAGTGGTCGATCGCGACCACGTCCACTTCCCGGCTCCACGACCAGAAGTCGGCCACCTGGTAGTGGGCCAGGATGAAGTTCGTGGTCACCGGCACCTCCGGCGTATGACGCCGGATAGCGTCCCGCTGCTCGCAGAAACCGGCGAGCATCTCGTCGGACCAGAAGCGGCTGTAGTCCAGCACCTGCGACGGATTCGGCAGCCACTGCGTCGCACGCGGCGGCAGCACCTGCTCCCATGATGAGTAGCGCTGGCTCCAGAAGGCGGTGCCCCATGCCTCGTTCAGCGCCGCCAGGCCGTCGCGGCCTGTCCCGTCGAGCCCCTTCCCATAGCGGCCCTCACCGTAGCGGCGCTGCAGCCAGCCGCGGAACGCGGCCGCCGCGTGGTCGCACCAGCACACGGTGCCGTATTCGTTGTGCACATGCCACATCGCCACGGCAGGATGCCCGGCGTAGCGCTCCGCGAGGGCGCCGGCGATCCGGGCCGCCGCCGCCCGGTAGGCAGGCGCCGCCGCGCAGTAGGTATCCCGGCTGCCGTGCCAGAGCCGGGTCCCATCCCTGGTAACCGGCATCGCGTCCGGATGGGCGAGGGTGAACCATGGCGGCGGCGACGCCGTGGGGGTGGCGAGCACCACCCGGATCCCGTTACGCGATAGCCGCTCCAGCGTGCCGTCCAGCCAGCCGAACTCGTACTGTCCCTCGTCCGGTTCCAGGACCGACCAGGAGAACACGCCGACCGTCGCGGTGTTCACCCCGGCCTGGCGCATCAGCGCGTCGTCGGCTGCCCAGACCTTCTCACCCCACTGCTCCGGGTTGTAGTCGCCGCCGAACCACACACCCGCTGGCTCCGCCGTCACTGCTGGGCACCCCCGTCCGCGCCGCGCACGCATACCGAGGCCAGACGCTGGCGGCCGCGCAGCACGACGTAGAGGTCGCGGACGCCCTCGGCCGCGGCCAGGCCGGCGCTGACCTCGGCCCACCTGTAGCGGCTTCCGGTGCACGGGACCGCCACCGAGCCAAGGAACTGGCCGTCAGCCGGATGATCGCACCACAGTTCCAGGCTCGCCTCACCCGGCTCTTCCCTGGCCACCCGCGCGGTAACGGTCAGCCGCCCGCCGCCGCCCGCGATGCTGACCTCGCGGAACAGAATCCAGCCCGCGTCGCCGTCAGCCACCGCGACCGCGTCGCCGTCGGCACGCGTGGCATCCACCAGCGTGATGCGGTCGTAGTCGTCGAAATCCGCCGCGGCCACGCATCCGCCGATGATCGGCCGCGGCGGCGGCCGTGTGCCGCGGACCGTCAGCAGCGTGGACTGCCGTATCGCGGCGCTCGAGGAACCCGCCATCACCTCGTAGTTGCCGGGATCCACGGTCATCCGGTGCGTGACGACATCCCAGAACCCCAGCGATGACACCGGCAGCGGGATCCGGGCGGTGGCTGTCTCGCCCGGCCGCAGCGTGACGCGCGCGAACCCGGCCAGCTGGCGGCGCGGCCGCGGGCACCGCGGTTCCAGGGCGCGGGTGTAAAGCTGAACGACCTCGGTTCCGGCGCGAGTCCCGGTGTTCGTCACGTCGACCGTGGCGGTTACCGTGCCGGCGTCCCCCACCTCGGCCGCGTCCAGGCGCAAATGCGCGTAGCCGAAGGTCGTATAGGACAACCCATGCCCCAACGGAAACTCCGCGCTGCCCTCGAAGTACAGGTAGGTTCGCCGTGCCTTGATGATGTCGTAGTCCAGTAGGCCGGGCAGGTCGTCGACGGACGCGTACCAGGTCTGCGGCAGCCTGCCGGCCGGGTCATGCCCGCCGAGCAGGATATCCGCGACCGCGTGGCCGGTTTCCTGCCCGCCGTGACAGGTCCACACGATGGCGGGAACGTTGTCCTTGGCCCAGGCCAGCCCGTACGGGTAGCTGCTCATGACCAGCAGCACGACGCGCGGGCAGGCCGCGCGGGCCGCCCGCACCAGCCGCTCCTGCTCCGGTGGCAGCGCCAGCGTGGTCCGGTCCTGGGTCTCCCGGCCGTTGATCAGCGGATCGTTGCCGACGACGACCACGACGGCATCCGCACCCGCCGTCGTGCGCACCGCCTGCTCGATCCCGTCCTGGGTGACGTGCCAGGTGAAGCGCTGGGCCCGGGCGGCGTCAGGCACGGTCGCGGCCGGCCGGCCCGGTGACTCCGCAACGGTCACATAGCACCCGGTCGCGGCGCTGCGCAGGAGCACGCTGCCGTCATCCTGCGCCTCGCGGATGAACGCCTCCCGCACCTCCCAGCCGTTCGGCCGGGCGGCGTCGGCCACGAGCGAGCCGTCGTCGGTGACCGTGAGGTAGCGCCCGCTGGCCACGCTGCGCAAGGTGATGACGTTGTCACCCCAGCCGAAGACGTCGAATTCGCCGATCTCCCGTGGCTGCGCCGTCCCGCAGCGCTCCGATGCCGTGGGCTCCGATGCCGTGGGCTCCGATGCCGTGGGCTCCGATGCCGCGCGGAGGATCACCCGGTCCGCGCCTTCCGCGCAGGCGACCTGGCCGCCCAGCGGCCGCAGCGCTGCCCGCAGGCCGTCGGCCACCGTGACCTGATAGGGCATCGTGCCGCTGTACCAGTCCTCGCCCAGCCGATCGGCGAACGGGCCGACGACCGCGATCCGGAGGCCTGGCCGTGGCGTGACCGGCAGCACGCCATCGTCGTTCTTCAGCAGGACGATGGCCTGCCGGGCCGCCTGGCGGGCCAGCTCACCGTGGGCCGCCGAGCCGATCGACTCCTCGCCGATGCCCGCGTAAGGGTCGAGGTCCGGATCGAGCTCCCCGAGCCGCAGCCGGAGCAGCAGCAGCCTGCGCACCGCGCGGTCCACATCGGCCTGGGTAATCAGCCCCCGGTCCAGCGCCTGGGTGATCCGGCCGATGGTGACCGAGGAATCCTCGCCGTGATCGGTGAAGCTGTCCACTCCCGCACGCAGCGCCGCGGCGTGCGCAGCCGGATGGTCGGCGAAGTAGTGCTCGGTCTCGACCAGGTTGGACGGGGCCTCCGCGTCGCTGCACACCACGAGCTCATCGCCGGCCGACTCGCCCGCTGGCCACTGGCGAAGTTCGCCTTCCAGGTACGGGCTGACGTGGTTGGGCCGCCCGTTCACGAGGTTGTAGGACGGCATCACGCCGACGGCTACTCCCGCGGCCACCGGGGCATGAAACGGTGGCAGCTCATATTCATGCAGCACCCGCGGCCGGAGCACCGACGAGGTGGTGGACCGGTCCGTCTCGTTGTTGTAGGCCAGGAAGTGCTTCAGCAGCGGCGCGGTGCGCAGGTACACGGGATGATCGCCGCGCAGGCCGCGACAGTAGGCCATGGCTGTCCGGCCGGTCAGCAGGGGGTCCTCCGAGTACCCTTCCTCATTCCGCCCCCACCGGGGGTCCCGGAGCAGGTTCACCACTGGCGCCCACACATTCAGGCTCACCGCCGGGTCACGGCGGTGCAGGGCCCGCACCTCCTCGCCCACCGCGGTGCCCACGGCCCGGACCAGATCCGGGTCCCAGGCGGCGCCCAGGCCGACCGCCTGCGGGAAGACCGTGGCGGTGCCGAGCCACGCGGCACCGTGCAACGCCTCGGTGCCGGTGCGGAACGGGGCCAGCCCGAGCCTGGGCACGCCCGGCGACCACTGGTGCAGCATCGCGATCTTCTCGTCGGCGGTCAGCCGCCGAAGCAGATCGTCGGCCCGCTCGCGCGGCGGCAGGCCCGAATCCAGGAAGGCGGGCGCCTGCGCCCGGGCACCCAGTGGCATCCGCGACTCTCCGGGTTCGGGGGGGATCGAAGCGCTTCGACGGTGCCATTGACCCGGCCCCCTGTCAAGGGCCAGCTCACCCGGAACTCGCCCTGTCACGCCGCCCGGCCGCCGTGGCCGCCGCCGCCAGCGCACGCTGTGTTACGGATTAGCGGCATATCGCATGAATTTCCGGTTACCTCTTGCCCGCCCTGCTCAGCTGACGTAACCTCGGCGCAAATTCGAAGCGCTTCGACAAACCGGCACCGGCCCACCCTTACCCAGGTGCCGATCAGCACAGCGGAACAGCACTGCCCCCACCAGGCCGGTCTGTCGGCCGGCCCACCGTCCATCGAATGAACGCCGGACGAAAGGTCTGATCAGAGATGAGCGCCGACAGGACGGGTATTCCCCTCAATCGCAGGTCTTTCCTGGGCGTGGCGGCCGCAACGGCCGGCGCCGCAGCGGCCGCACCGCTGCTGGCCAGCTGCGGGACCTCCGGGGCCAGCGGCACCGGCAGCACGAGCGCGAGCGAACTCGCCAAGATCATGCCGGCCTATACGCCGAGCAGCTTGGTCAAACCGGACATCCCCAGCGTGAACGGCTCGGACCCGGGATACCTCACCTACCCGACCTCTCTGGTGCGCACGGTCAGCGAGACACCGGGCTCGGGAGGCAGTTACACCACGATCACGCCGCTGTGGGGGTCGATCCCGCCGGCTGGCAACTCCTACTACCAGGCCGTCAACAAGGCCCTCGGCTCGAAGCTCACCATCCAGCCGTCAAACGGGAACCTCTACGGCACGTTCCTGCCGACGCTGTTCGCCGGGAACAAGCTGCCGGACTGGATCGACATCCCCAGTTACATGACCCAGCCGCTCAACTTCGGCCAGGCGGTCGGCGCCCGGTTTACCGACCTGACCCCGTACCTGAGCGGCGACAACATCAAGAAGTACCCGAACCTGGCCAGCATCCCGTCGGGCGGCTGGCAATCCGGCATCTGGAACAACAAGATCTACGGGATTCCCTCCTTCCCAGCTAACGCGGCGTTCAACGGTGCCATCTACTACCGTGCCGACATCCTGGACAAGCTCGGGATCGGGACGCCCACCATCAAGTCCGCCCAGGATCTGTACGACCTCGGCAAGGAGGTCAACGACCCCAAGGGCAAGCGGTGGGCCTTCGACGACCTCTGGACCTACCTGCAGCAGCCGTTCGGAATCCCGAACGCCCTGCCCTTCTGGGCCTCGAACTCCAAGGGTGATCTGGTCGCCTCCTATGAGACCGACGAGATCATCGAGGCGATGAACTGGGAGCACAGCATCTACGCCGCGGGCATGATGAACCCGGACGCGGTCGCGCTGGACACCAGTTCGGCGAAGCAGCGGTTCTGGAGCGGCCAGGAGGTCATCGTCGGTGACGGGACAGGGGCCTGGAACGGCAGCGACGCTCTTCTGGGCAAGGCATCCAATCCGCCCTACGTCCGGATGGCGCTCCCGCCGTTCACCGCAAGCGGCACGGGAACCCCGACCTATGCCCTGCAGAACACCGGCACCCTGTTCAGCTACCTGAGCAAGAACCTGACGAAGAGCCAGGTCGAGGAGTGCCTGCGGATCGCCAACTACCTGGCGGCCCCGTATGGCTCTTACGAGTACACGCTGGTCAACTTCGGCGTGCAAGGCGTCGACTGGACCCCGTCGTCAGCCGGGCCCGTTTACACCACGCTGGGCACGAAGAACGCGAACCAGGACACATTCCAGTTCCTCGTCACCGGCCCCTCGGTGCAGTACGTCCAGTCCGGGTACACCGACGTGGTCAAGGCGTACTGCGCGTGGGAGCAGAAAGCGTGCCAGGTCAAGTACAAGCCGCTGTTCTATGACATGAACGTCTCGTACCCAGCCAGCCTCAACAGCGCCATCGCGACGGGCAGCGAGGGCGGCGCGCTCTACGACATGATCAACAATGTCGTCCGCGGCCGGAACACCATCGCCGACTACAAGGCGGCGGTCAAGACCTGGCAGAACACTGGCGGCAACGCCCTGCGCAAATTCTTTGACGGCATCCGCTCGAAGTACGGCGACGCCTAGTGACGACTGGGGTGGCCCCGCGTTCACAAGACGTAGCGAACGCGGGGCGGGGCAAGGGACTGCTGCGCACCAGGGCGCCCAGGACGCAGCAGGCAAAGATGCCCTGGCGGGCCAAGCTCCGGCGCGACAAGGCACTCCTCCTGATGACGCTGCCCGCCATCGTGCTGCTCGCCGCCTTCGGCTACGCGCCGATGCTCGGCCTGGTGATGGCGTTCCAGAACTACGACCTGTATGACGGGTTCCTGCACAGCCCGTGGGTCGGGCTGGCCAATTTCCAGCAACTGTTCACCGATCCGGCCTTCTGGCACGCGTTCGTGAATACCGTTGTGCTGTTCTCTGTCCAGCTCGTACTGTTCTTTCCCGTCCCGATCGCACTGGCCATCCTGCTCGACAGCCTGCTCAGCAGGAAGCTCAGGTCACTGATCCAGAGCGTGGTGACCCTGCCGCATTTCTTTTCCTGGGTCCTGGTCATCACCATCTTCCAGCAGATGCTCGGCGGCGCGGGCCTGATCCCCGGCCTGCTGCGCCAGCACGGCGTGAAGAACCCGTTCGACGTCATGACCACCCCCGGCGCGTTCAAGTTCCTGGTCTCCGCCCAGCTGATCTGGAAAGAGGCCGGCTGGTCGATGATCGTCTTCCTGGCCGCCCTCGCCGCCATCAGCCCCACCCTCTATGAGGCGGCGGCGGTGGACGGGGCCGGACGATGGCGGCGGATACGGCACATCACGCTGCCGGGCCTCAAGGGCATCACGATCCTGCTGCTGATCCTGCAGCTGGGTTACGCCCTGACCTTCGGCTTCGAGCAGATGCTCATCCAGCGCCAGGCCGTCGGGCCGGGCGCGGCCGAGGTGCTCACCACGTTCTCCTACTTCCAGGGGATCGCCGACGGGAACTTCAGCTATGGCGCGGCGGCGGGCCTGTTCCTGGGCGTGACATCACTGATTCTCATCCTGGCCGCCAACAAGGTGGCACATCTGTTCGGGGAGGACGGGTTGTACGGACGATGACCGCCACGATCCCCAGCACCCCGGCCACCCAGGCGGCCCGCAACAACGCCACGCGGCGCCGCCGGCCCACGGGACGGCCGGTCTGGCAGGAGCCGCCGACCCCGGCCGGCCAGGCGGCCAAGAGCGGCGCGATCCTGGTCATGCTGGTGCTCATCCTGGTGCCTCTGTACACGGTCGTGCTGACCAGTTTCTCCACCCAGGGATCGATCAACATCGCCGGCGGCCTGGTCATCTGGCCGCACGGCCTCACCTTCAGCGCCTACCAGGAGATCATCGGGGGCGGCGTGGTGGGCCGGGCGCTGGTCATCAGCCTCGCGATCACCGTGGTGGGGACGGCCTTCTCCATGATCGTCACCATCCTCGCCTCCTACGGCCTGTCCCGGGCCCATTCGTTCGGCCACCGGACGGTGCTGATGATCATGATGGCCACGATGTTCTTCAACGGCGGCATCATTCCGCTGTTCCTCGTGGTCTCCGCGCTCGGCGGCTACGACCAGTACTGGGCGCTGATCGCGCCGAGCGCGGTCTCGGTGTTCAACATCATCGTGATGCGCGCGTTCTTCACCAACGTCGCCGCCGACATCATCGAGAGCGCACGGATCGACGGGGCCAGCGACTGGCGCATCCTCTGGCGGATCGTGCTGCCCATGTCGAAGGCGGTCACCGCGGTGATCGCGCTCTTCTACGCGGTGGGGTACTGGAACTCGTGGTTCAACGTCCTGCTGTTCATGCCAGCCGACAGCCAGAAGTGGCCGCTGCAGATGGTCATGTACAACTACGTCACCCAGGGCATGACCATGGCGGGCGGCGGCAGCAGCATCGTCGGGCAGAACCTCGGCCACCAGCAGGTCGCCGCGCTGTCCCTGCAGATGGCGGTCGTCGCGCTGACCCTCATTCCGATCGTCATCGTCTACCCGTTCGTGCAGAAGCACTTCACCAAGGGAGTGCTGCTCGGCGCGATCAAAGGCTAATCCCGCTCACCGCACGTTTCGGAGAGGACATCTGACCATGCGCATTCGTGCCACAGCGGCGCTGCCCCTGGCGGCCAGTGCCGTGCTCCTGGCGGGCCTCACCGTGCCCGCGGCGACGGCGGCCGCCGCCCCGTCCGCCGCCGCCTACAGCTGGCAGAACGTGCAGATCGTCGGGGGCGGTTTCGTGGACGGGATCGTGTTCAACCCGGCCCGGCCCGGCCTCGCCTACGCCCGCACCGACATCGGCGGCGCCTACCGCTGGAACTCCGCTACCCAGCGGTGGGTCCCACTGCAGGACTTCACCGGGTTCAACGACTGGAACGAGCTCGGCGCGGAGTCCATCGCCACCGACCCGATCCACCCGGACAAGCTCTGGCTGGCCGTCGGCGAGTACACCGAGCCGTTCGCGGTCCCGCTGAACGGGGAGATTCTCCGGTCGGACAACGAGGGCCGCAGCTTCCAGGTCACCGACCTGCCGATCCAGCTCGGCTCCAACCAGAACGGCCGCAACATGGGCGAGCGGCTGGCCGTGGACCCCAGCGACGACAACGTCCTCTACCTGGCCTCGCCCGCCAACGGGCTGTGGCGCAGCACCGACGGCGGGGTGACCTGGTCCCAGGTGACCAGCTTCCCGCTGGCCAGCTCGCCCGATGACATCGGGCTGTCCTTCGTCACCTTCGGCCCGGCCGCCGGGCACCGCGGGACGCCCAGCAATGACATCTTCGTCGGCGACGCCACCAACAACGACCTGTATGAGTCCACCGACGCCGGCGTCTCCTGGCACCTGGTGACCGGCGAGCCCACCGGGATGATGCCGCAGCACGGGGTGCTGGCGTCCAACGGCACCTTCTACGTGGACTACGCCAACCAGCCCGGGCCGAACGGGATGACCGACGGCAGCGTGTGGAAGTACGACACGGCCACCGGCGTATGGACCGACATCACGCCCGAGGTGCCCGCCGCCGGCGGCAACCCGCCCTTCGGCTACGCCGGCCTGGCCGTCGACCCCGAGCACCCGGGCACGGTCATGGTGGCCACCAACGACCGCTGGTCCCCCATCGACACCATCTTCCGCTCCACCGACGCCGGGGCGACCTGGGTGGACGTGGGCGCCAAAGCCACCCTGGATATCTCGGCCTCGCCGTTCCTCGCGTTCGGCGGGACGGCGAAGTTCGGCTGGTGGATAGGGAGTGTCGCGATCGACCCGTTCAACAGCAACCACGTGCTGTACGGGACCGGCGCGACCATGTTCGGCAGCGACGACGTGACCAGCGCCGATCACGGCGCCAGCACGCACTGGTCGTCGGCCGCCGCCGAGGGCATCGAGGAAACCGCGGTCGACGACCTGGTCGCGCCGCCCGCGGGTCCATGCCAGCTGATCAGCGCGGTCGGCGACCTGGGCGGGTTCTGCCACACGACGCTCAGCCATTCGCCGGCCACCGGGATGATCGAGCCGATCCTCGGCAGCGGCACCAGCATCGGGGAGGCGGGCGCGGCGCCGCTTGACGTGGCCGAGGTCGGCTACTCCGGTGGCGACTGGTCCACCGACGGCGGAGCCGCCTGGACCAAGATGACGCTGCCGCCCGGCAGCTCGGCGGGCGCCGGCGTGGTGGCCGTGTCCGCGGACGGTTCCACCGCGATCTGGGCGCCGGCCGACGCGGCGCCCGCCTACAGCACCGACGGCGGCACCACCTGGACCGCCTCGGCCGGCCTGGCCCAGGGCCTGATGCCGGTGGCCGACCCGGTCAGCCCCGGCGTCTTCTACGCGCTCGACCCGGCCACCGGCACGGTGCTGAAATCCACCGACGGCGGCGCGAGCTTCAGCGCCGCGGCCACCGGGCTGCCGACCGGCGTCGGCGCCGAGCAGTCCGGCAGCGCGCCGCAGCTGCACACGGTGCCCGGCCGGGCCGGCGACCTGTGGCTGATGGCCGGCAACGGCGCGCTGTACCACTCGACCGACGGCGGGGTTTCGTTCAGCCAGGTCACCAGTGTCTCCACGGTGGCCACCCTCGGCTTCGGCAAGGCCGCGCCGGGCGCCAGCTATCAGGCGATCTACCTGGTCGGCATAGTCGGCGGGGTGCAGGGGGTCTTCCGGTCCACCGACGAGGGCAGCAGCTGGGTGCGCATCAACAACGACTCCGAGCAGTACGGCTGGATCGGCCAGTCCATCACCGGCGACCCGCACCTGTTCGGCCGGGTGTACCTCGCCACCAATGGCCGGGGCATCCTGTACGCGGACCCAGCCGGAGGCCCGCAGTGATACGGCCGGCGCCCGCTACCCGGCGGCCCAGGATCTCACGGTGCGGGCGGTTGGAGACCTCCTCAGCCGGCCGCCCGCACCGTGCCAGGGATGGGATCCGGCCGGAAATCGCGGTGAAGCGCTTCGAGAAAAATGGGCCTGGCCGCCGGGCCGATGTCGGGGCGGCGAAAGGCGGCTCGCTGCATGGCACGGCAACGGTCCTTGAGAGCGGCCCCTGAGGCTGTCGCTACCTGCGGAAAAGGCTTACAGATCTAGGATTGGGCGATGATATCGTGGGGCTCTTGGGGCCTGCAGCAGACGCGACAGCGTTGGTCGAAGCGCTTCGACCTCGCGAAGCCGATTCCCGGTACGCCCCGCGTGGCGCGGCCGGGAGGCAGCACACAGGAGGGACCATCATGGCGACGCTCGCTGACGTGGCCCGTCACGCTGGTGTCGCGGCCAGCACCGTCTCTTATGTGCTCAGCGGTAAGCGGACGGTCTCGGCCTCCACCCGGCGCCGGGTGGAACGCAGCATTCAGCTGCTCAACTACCACCCGCACGCGGGAGCGCAGGCCCTGGCCAGCAGCCGGTCGAACATCGTCGCCCTGGTGGTACCGCTGCGCAGCGATCTGTACCTGCCGGTGATGATGGAAATCGCCATCGCGGTCACCACCACTGCCCGCAGGTTCGGGCACGACGTGCTGCTGCTCACGAACGACGAGGGCGCTGAGGGTATCCGCCGGGTCGCGGTCAGCGCCCGGGCGGACGCCATGATCCTGATGGACGTGAGCATGGAAGACGAGCGCATTCCCATGCTCATCGATGTCGGCATCCCGGCCGTGCTGATCGGGATTCCGTCCGATACCAGGGGATTGACCTGCGTCGACCTGGACTTCGCGGCGGCCGGGGAGCTGTGCGTCGAGCATCTCACCGGTCTCGGCCACCGCGAGCTGGCCTTCATCGGCGAGGCCGAGGGGGTCTACCAGCGGCACACCGGCTTCGCGGAAAGGACACTGCGCGGCATCACCGGCGGCGCGGCCCGGCGGGGCGTCCGGCTAGTGCATCGCCCGTGCGAGGGCAGTCACGAGGCAGCGGCGGGCGCGGTGACCCGGATACTTGAGGAACGCCCGGGCACGACCGGCCTGATCGTCCAGAACGAAGCCATCATCCCGGCCGTGCTGAGCGTGCTGCGGACCACCGGGCGGACGGTTCCCGAGGACGTCTCGATCGTGGCGCTCTGCCCGGACCTGGTCGCGGAGCAGACCTCACCGCATCTGAGCTCGGTCACCATCCCGGCCGAGGAAATGGGCGGGCGGGCGGTCGAGCTGGTCATGCAGCGGCTAAAGGGCGGCGGGACCGGCGAGGTGGTCCTGCTGCCCCCGGTCCTCACCGCCCGCGCCAGC
>OCZU010002300.1_pt1 | contig 12259 bp, 7 predicted proteins | sample 1539001 | NCBI WGS metagenome assembly OCZU01 (sample SAMEA3539306, study PRJEB22396) | soil metagenome | biome: tundra; feature: field; material: soil | place: USA | collected 2010-05 | depth 0.15 m
GTTCAAGGATCGTGAGTTTGAGCTCTGTTACCGAGGCGGCCTGCGCGGCACGAGACTCGGTGCCGACGACGTAGGCCGCGGTAGCCTTGCGCCAAACTGCCACGTCGGCGGCGGAATCGCCTGCGTATTCGAAGCCAGCCTCCGAATAATGCTGTGCCAGAAAATCGGCTTTGTATGTTCCTTTCAGGTTCAGCAGTCCATCACTGCCATGGACTTCGTCAAACAAGCCAAGATAGGTTGAGACCTTCTCCGCAATTTGACTGTCGGCCGCCGTTGTAAGCGCAATGTGGCGGCCATTGGCCTTCTCCTTCCGCAGAAGATCAATCACCTGCTGCCGATAGGGCAGACGGGCTGGATCGAGTTCAACATGAGCGGCGAGTTGGCGTTTGAGAAATGCGCGTCCGGAAAGCAGCCAGAATGGCAGCAAAAATAAGAAAAAGGGGCGCGTCTTTAGCAGAGCGAGGACGCATTCCCAAAAGACGTCACCTCGGATCAGTGTGCCGTCCAGGTCCACGCACAACACCGGGGACGATGCTACCGCTGGCTTCGTTCCTGTCGCCGTCCCCATAGATTGATCGTCGCATAAGCCTACCGGCGAAACACCGGGATAAGTGGCACACCGAGGTAACCTGAGTAACATGCGCCGGACAAGAGACAAGGCTAGTATGAGCTGATCGGGAGCAGATTGACCCGCTCCGGAAATAGCCCGCATGACCGATACGTCCACGCATCCGCAATCTGAGACCCTAGAGTCGCTGGCTGAATACCTTCGCCGTCCGGGCATTTTTCTTCCGCTGCTCGGGCTGGTTACGTTCGTGCTTTACAGTGGGACTCTCTCTTTTGATTTTGTATGGGATGACTGGCCGCAGATTGTAAATAGCCCCATCATCCGCAGTTGGAGCAATCTTCCGCGCGCCTTCACAAGCGACCTGTGGTATCACGTGGCGCGGCATCAGGTGTATTACAGGCCGCTATTCGTAGCTTGGTCGATGCTGAATTACACGTTGTTCGGATTTCGTCCCTGGGGATGGCACCTGGGAGCCCTGCTGTTGCACCTGGGTGCGGTTGCTTCAGTGTTTTGGCTGGCGCGGCGGTTGGGCCTGGAATATTGGACGGCAGCGTTGGCCGCGCTGATATTCGCTCTACATCCAATTCACATTGAGCCGGTGGCATGGGTATCCGCCGCTTCGGACACGATGGTGACGATGTTTGCCGCGCTGGCGTTTGCAGCTTTTCTCAGTGGCCGCGACGCAAGCCAGGCTCCGAAGAAACAAACGGCCTGGTGGGCCGCCTCGCTGGCGCTATTTGCATGTGCCTTGCTGACAAAAGAAATGGCGGTGATGTTTTCCGGACTGGTTGGCATCTACGCCTGGTTGCATCCCAGGAAAGGGAATGAATCGTCGGGGACGAGGTTCGTCGCTGCGTTGGTTGAGACGACGCCGTTCGCCGTTGTCACATTAGCGTATGTCCTGGTGCGAACACATGCGCTTTTGCATGCGACCGGGCAGTTCGATCCCAGTCACGGAATGGTGGATGTCGCGCGAACATTGCCGCTGGTCTTGTCGACTTACCTGCGACAGTTGCTCATTCCCGTAGGGATGACCGGCCTTTATTACATCCCCTATGTAACTAGCTCGACACCTACCCAGGTTTTGGTGCCGCTTCTTGTGTTGTGCGCTATTTTGGTTGGCTTGTGGTATTGGAATCGGTCAGAAGGAAATTCCATGGTCGCATTTTCGGGCTGGTGGCTGCTGGTAGGTTTGGCTCCAGCACTCTATCTGCGTAATTTTGGCAACGGCGATTTCGTGCGTGACCGTTACATGTACCTACCCTCGATCGGATTTGCGATCCTAGCGGCGATAGCCCTCCGGCGATTGCCGCCGGTCAGTAAGTGGAATGCGCAAGCCGTGCAGGTTTGCGCGATCGCCGTGCTGTGCGCGGCGTATGCAGGCGCGTCGCTCGCCCAGCAGGTCTATTGGGGAAATGACTTTGTGCTGTTGGTGCGCGGACAATCGCTGTATCCAGGAAATCCTTATGCACTGGCGGGTTTGGCGAAAGAGTATAGCCAGCGGGGCGCGCATGATCGCGCCATTGCACTCGCGCAAGCCGTGGTGAGGGATCATCCGGACTACGGATACGGGCCGCTCGCGCTCGCGGAAGCTTACATTCGCGCCGGACGTTTCGAAGAGGGTCGTGTGTGGCTGGACCGCGTGAACCCCGATTACGCCAAGTCCGAAGTTGGCATGGCGGGACTCGCCGGCCTCTATGGGCAAATGGGCGACTACCAGCGCGCTTTGGAGCTTTGCTCAGAGATTCTCGACAAAGAGCCGAATCTTTATTCGGCCCTTTATAATTGCGGAAATATTCATTTAATGGATGGTCAATATCGTGCGGCGGAACAGTTACTGGCGCGCGCGGTGCAGTTGGTGCCGGAACAGGCCGCACCCCGGCATTTTCTGGGACGCGCTCTGTTACAAGAGGGCCGGACCTCTGAGGCTCAGCCTTACCTGATGCAATCGGTCTCTATGGACCCGAAAGTCTGGGACTATCACTATTGGCTGGCCGTGTCGCTTGAACGCGGTGGGAATATCCCGGCGGCGCGCGTTGAATATCAACAGGCATTGCAATTGAATCAGGACAGCAAAGATGCAAAGCTGAGACTGACGGCGCTCGAGGCTAAGTGAAGACAGGGATCGATGAAGGCGCCGATAAGTCCACGGGCGAAATCAAATCGCCCCGGAATGGAAGCCCACGCTTCGCCATAAAAGTTCAGGAAGAAGTTACGGGGCGTACGGAAATCCGCGCGATCCAACAGAGCTGGGTGGTTCGCTTCGCGGTATTGGGAGCAGTTTGGGCAATCGCTGGAACATATGTTGGCAGCCACCTCTCCAGCGGTTGGGTTCCAGCTGACGACGGAATCTTGGGGCAGAGTGCGCTGCGAGTTATGCAGGGGCAACTTCCGCACCGCGATTTTGCGGAGATATACACCGGTGGACTCAGTGTGATCCATGCGCTGGCGTTTCGCGTCTCCGGCGTCAACCTGATGACGTTGCGACTTAGTGTGTTTGTGTTCTTTCTGGCTTGGATTCCGGCCGTTTACTATATCGCTCTCCGCTTCACTTCCGCTGTCCCATCCGGACTGATTACGCTACTGGCAGTGGCGTGGAGTTACCCGAATTATCCGGCCGCGATGCCTTCCTGGTACAACCTGTTCTTCGCTACCTTCGGAGCCGCGGCCTTGATGCGGTATCTGGATACACGCCGGGCGCGCTGGTTATTGTTGGCGGGTATCTGCGGCGGAGTATCAATTCTCGTCAAGATCATTGGCGCTTATTACATTGCTGGCGTGTTGTTATTCTTAGCGTTTCTCGAGCAGAGCGATCTCCAGAGTACACACCTGCATGAATCGCGCAAACCGCAGAAGGCACACATCGTGCACCGCGCTGTGCTGTATCGTGTCTTTAGCTCGTGTGCATTGATTCTCTTTCTAGGTACGGTGATCTATGTTGTTCACGCGCGAATGGGCATCGGGGAGTTCTACCATTTTGTGCTGCCTGGCGCGGTCATCGTGGGACTTATCCTCTGCCGCGAACGCAATCTGCCGGACGCGTGGAACGCCCAGCGCTTTGCCCGACTGCTGCGCTTGGTCATCCCGTTTGTCGCCGGCGTTCTAACGCCGGTGATTCTGTTTCTCGCTCCTTACGCGAGGTCGGGGGCGCTATTCCGATTCATGTCTGGAGTGACTTCTAGCGTTATCGCCCGGACCACCGGACTTGGAGTGATTCGCCCGGTTGGTGTCGAGAAAGCCGTATTTGCGCTGGGTTTGGCTGGACTTGTCGCGGCTGCTGTCTATTGGCGTGAAGTTCAAGGGAAAGCTATCGGCGCGGTGGTTGGGGTCGGGTTGACGCTGCTGCTGCTCAGGGCCGCCACGTCAGGTGAGATCGTCTCGGGAGTGTGGTATTCAGTTGCCATGCTAACTCCGCTAGCGGTGTTAGCAGGAGCAATGCTGATATGGCGGGCTGGAAAACTCAACTCCGTGAGCGAGTTGGCGCAACAGCGTGTGATGGTGCTGATTTCGCTGGCGGCGATTTGTAGCCTGGTCCAGTTTCCATTTGCCGCGCCAATCTATTTTTGTTATGCAGCGCCTTTAACCTTGCTCGCCGTGGCCGCGGTTGTTGCGACCGCCAGGAAGCAACCGGGAACTTATGTCTTGTCTGCAGTGGTAGCCTTCTACCTGCTTTTTGGCTTGCTCAGGCTTATTCCCGATCACATCTATGAGTTAACCCACCAAGTCGGGAAAACAGACGAATTGCAACTGACGCGAGCCGGAGGGCTGCGCATCGAGTATGCCGCCAATTTTGGCGAGTTGATTCGCCTTCTGCAGCAGCATTCGCCCAATGGCTTGATGTTTGCCGGCAACGATTGTCCCGAGCTTTATTTCCTCTCGGGTCTGAGAAACGTAACTCGTGACGATGGCAATAATTCCAAAGAAGAGATCTTACGGGTGCTGCAGTCGGAAGAGCTGAAGTTAGTTGTGATTAATGAAGCACCGTTTTTTCCCTCCGCCCGCATCGGCCCGGAGGTTAGGGCGGAACTGGCGCGGAAATTTCCTGACAGCCAGATGGCTGGAATATTCCATGTATTCTGGCGTCCCTAGCTGTAGACACTGAGCCGGAGAATCAGCTTGGTGCATCACTGTCCAGCTGTACATGCCGCCTTGGACACAGTGACCTCGTAGAGTTGTGCTTCTTCGGTGATGCCTGGATAAGTGCCGATGATGCGCAGATCCGCTCCCTCCATATCAAGCTTCTTGAGCAGCCATCCCTGGGGATGGTTATAGGCCCCGACCACAAGAAAGTGTGGATGCTTAGGAATAAAACTGCAGTACGGTTCAACGGTGCCACGCGTAGGGAAAATACGACTTATGACGTCATAGCCCTCAAACACCGTATCGTGTGCGATTGAAGTTGCCAATTGCTTATCGCCGAGAAGATAGAGTCGATGAGTAAGTTCCGCATTCCCTTGGCGGTCAATTTCCAGAAATGTGAGGCCCGTGTTGGCCACCAGGGGTAAGTCGGGCTCGACCGCGTTAAGGTCTGTCACAGGCCGCGCGGCTTCGAAAGCTTTACGCAGGCGATCCGGCACCGCGGGCTTTACGCGCTCTTCAACAAAAGGCGGTAGGGCAAACGCGGCGATTGCGTATCGAGCAACGGCTGGCGACGCGAAAGTGGCAAGTTGTTCGATCAACCAAGGCTTGCCCGTAGTGTTTAGGAAAAATACCGCGCCCAATATCAGGGCGAGCAATGTGGCTGCGAGTTGATTCCCCTGGGTTCGGTAGGCCAGAACGAGTGCCGGCACGAGCGCGATGGGGATCAATATGATCACTCCATAGCGATCGAAGAAAGCGGTGCCAGAGTGGGCAAAGATGATTCCGACGCCAAGCGGGATCAGAGTAAAGCACGCGAGCAGGAACCCCAAAGGCCAGACGACTGACTTTGGTCGGGCCTGGCTGTCAACCTTGGCTCTCTTGGGGCTCATTAGCGCCGGCCCCAAAGCGGAGAGAAGAGCGATGAGCGTCAATGGAATCGGCAGATATCGGATCGACCAGGAGTAAAAGCCAATCATCCGCATTGGAGTCGCCCGGTACTCGTCCGTAAATAGAACGGCGGAGCGGTGGTGTATGAGGGGCAGGTAGGTTAAAACAGAAATGGCGGGAGCGACAAGAACCGTCCACAGGCGCCCGTCGACTTTGCGCCGAATGAAGTAGCGAATTGACTCCGCGCCCAAAAAGGCGGCGTAGGGAAGTATGCCGAGAACATGGGAAAGCAGAAGTCCGAACCCACCAACGGTAAGAGTCAGCAGCGCCCCTCGGCGGTCGTAAGGTGAAATACCGCAATCCGCGGTTTCAATTGACCTGTACCAGCCCACGAGCATGACCGTCGTGAGGCACAGGAACAGGGAATAAGGGCGTGCCTGATCCGCTTGATAGGCGAAGGGAACGCTCCACAGGAAGAGTGCTGCAATGATTCCATAAAGCGAAGACAGAATATGCTTCACGAGCCAGAATAAGATGGCGGTCGCAATAACAAAGGCAAGCACCGAAGGCAATCGGCAGGACCACGCGCTGATCCCGAAAAGTGAAAACGACAACCGAGTCAAAAGATAAGATAACGGGGGATGGAGATCGACCGTCCGGGTTAGGTTGAATAACTGTCTCAGGGTTGGAGCTTGGGCGATATAAAACGTGTATAACTCGTCATGATCGAGCGGGCGAAAAACGAATGCCCTGAGTCGGATCCACCCGCAGACAGAAGAGACGACGGCAAATACCAGCCAGCTATGGTTGTCAACGAACTGTGCGAGGGCGCGGAGGAGCCAGGCGCTGGCGAGCGGACTCGAGTCCCGCTGAACGGCAGGTTGGGCGCCAACTGACGGGCTCGGGGCGAGCAAGTTCATGAGTTAACGTATCGAGGGGTCAACGGCCGGCTGCTACGCTCGCCGATCGAGTGCCGCGCGGGAGCGGTTCACCAGGTTCGTATTGAAAGTTCAGTCTTTCGCGTTCGACAACTAGCGGGCGGTTGTGGACTTGCGTATGGATGTTTCCGACATACTCGCCAATAATTCCCATGAAGAGGAGCTGAAGCGATCCGAGGAAAAACATGCCAATCGCAATTGGAGCAACGCCCAAGGTGAATTGATGCCAAAAGAGAAGTTTGTAAGCGAAGTAAGCTGTTCCGCCCAGCATTGAGAGCAGGGAACCAAGAAATCCCGCGAATGTTACCAGCCGCAACGGAACCTTCGATAGTTTGGTGATGCCGAGCATGGCAAGATCGTAAAGGGTATAGAGGTTATTTTTCGACTTGCCACTTTTGCGGCGCTGCTGCTCGTATTGAATTTCAGTGTGAGGAAGGCCGATTTCGGCGATCATCCCACGAAAGTACGGGTAGGGGTCGCCAAACTGGCGGACGAGGTCAATGACCTGTCGATCGTAGAGTCCAAATCCAGTGAAGTTTTCGTACGTCTCGATGTCATCGGAGATGTGATGAACCAGCCGGTAGAACATTTTTCGGACGAGGAACATCGGCGCTGACTCGCGGCTTTCGCGTTTTACTGCAATGACGATTGGGACACCGTTCTCCCACTGTTCCAGCAATTGGCCCAGAACCTCGGGGGGATCCTGCAGGTCGGACATTAAAACAATGACCGCATCGCCGCGGGTCTGGAGCAGGGCGTGCATGGGAGAACGGACGTGCCCGAAGTTGCGCGCGTTGCGGATCACCTTGACATTGGAGTCAAAGCCGGCGATGTCGCTGAGAATGGTGAAGGTGGAATCGCTCGATGCATTGTCGATAAAAATGTGCTCGTAACGGTATTTGCCGAGGTTTAGCATCACGTCGCGCACCCGCTCATATACTTCGCGGACGTTGCCTTCCTCGTTGTAACACGGTGTAACTATGCTGATGGTTTTCATGAAGAGGAACCTTGCGCGTGCGTGAGTGATTGTGGCGGTCGCGCCGACGATTGGCTTAGATCGGCCGAAGGTTGTATCTGACGTTCGGGCGGGACGGAATAATAGACGGAATCAAGACCATCCGCACAGTGGGAACGCAGGAAGAGCGCAGAATCGGGCGCCAGGTTCTTGAGCGAAACCGGAACCCGCCAAAGATGATCCGGCTTGTGATAGCCACAGACCGCGAGGATAGGTCGATTGCGCCAGATGATGCGATGCGCGCCTTCGAGTGCCTGGAGTTCTGCACCTTCTATATCCATTTTGATGTAGGAAACAGATTCTCTGGCGAGAGCATCATCGAGGCGAACGCAGGCAACGTTGGTACCGGAAGAAGAAGCGATGCAGCCTCCGCCGATGCCGTCTCCGGCGAAATAAATGGTGCCATTGTAGTCGGCGACGGCGGCATGATTAAGAACAACCCGGGCGCCGATACCGTTGGTGAAGGTTTGTAGGCCGGGCATAACTGCCGGATCGGCCTCGAATGCAATCACCTTGCTAAAGTGGCCCTTGGTATGGCCAATCAATGCCTGGATTGTGTCTCCGGTATAAGACCCGCAATCGACAAAGCATTCGCCTCCGGTCAGCGAGAACAACCTGGGGAAGTACTGCTCATCCGCACAGGGACTGCCGATGCATTCAAAGTCCGCGAGCAGGCGCATCTGGACCTGCGCTACGAAGGCCCGTCGCGACAGGTCGTCATGAAGTAAATCGAACGCAAGAGCAATGTCGTCACTTTGCTGCAGCAGATGTTCAGGAGTGTCCCAAAAATAATAGGGAAGGAAATTGCTGGCGTGTCGCCAGAAAAGCAATGCAAAAGGAAAGGCGCGACAGTCAAGCGTATGCAACTGGGCAAGCAGAGCCGACATGAGTGGAGAGTGAGACGGATGCCACACTGTTACGACAAACGCGGCGTCGCGCTGGTATTTCTTTGCGGCCTGGGCAGGGGACAGCACGGGAATTCCGGCGACCATCGTTCCCCATGTGCGCGGATTATTATCCGCAAAAGCAACAGTGGTTATATCGGTCCCGGCAAGGCCGCGGAGGACCAGGCGCCCTAAGCGGCCCGCTCCGAAGATCACGATCTGGCGCAGGCCCGCGGCCGCCTCATCAAAGGCAGTCCGTTGTCGACTACGCCCCGCTGCGGGCGTTTCATGAAGCAGCGCGTCGAGTTGTTGCCGGACAGTCGTCATGCGGGTGTGAATTCTTGTTTCTTTAATTGCTTCCAGTGGCGCCCGCTTTGGCAGCGCGTGCAATCGGCGCGGATGGTGCCAGTCCGCGGTGATAGATCAGTTCTGTAAGCGACGGAATGTTGGCATAAGGACTATCGATGGCATCGATCATGATCGGGCGATTCTTACATACCGGTTTCAGAATGACTTCGCCCCGCATGAGTTCGCGACACGAGATCTGCCCTTGTTGTAGTGGCACGGCGAGATAGACGTCGGCGTCTTGTAAAACGTGTCCTGCGGGAAGGTCGCGTTTGGCATAAACACCACGAACGAGCGCATCAAGGTAGGCGATTTCCTTTTGCGGTGGCAGGCGCTTTTGGCTTCCCGGGGCGCCGCACATTCTCTTGGCTCGCTGGAAGGCTTTAAACCAGGTGTCGACCTGCTCCGGCACTGAGCAGTAGGGAGAGACGGTCATGCCATCGGTCCGGATATCGATGTGACGTTCAAAGGTGCGCGCGCCCTTGCCATAGGCCATCAGCATGGATGAAGTCCAGTCGCGGTACTCGTGCGTCGAGAAGCCAATGATGTGATTGGGATAACGGCGGCGAAGAAAATCGATCTGATTGAGCTCAATATCCGAATCTTCCGAGGGATAGATCGAGACACAGTGATTGATGGCCAGCGGGATATGCCGGTTGTCGAAGAAGGTGACCAGGTCATCGATATCTTTGGTCGAAGAGCCCCCGGTGGAGACAATGGCCGGCTTCTTCGCTTTCGCGATCTTTTCAATCAGAATCCAGTCGTTGCAGTCCGAACTGGCAATCTTCAGGACGGGGATGCCAAGCTCGCAACAGAAGTCGACGGAGTTTTCGTCGAAGGGAGTCGCCATCGGAATGCAACCGGCTTCACGAATCGCCTGGACCAATTTCGCATAATCCTCAGGCTGGAGGCGCGTATCCAGGGTTTTTTTGATGTAGCGGATATCGTCGCGGTGGCGAAAGTCGCGATGAATAAAGCTATCGACATCGCGCAATTGCAGTTTGATGGCGGCGCGTACGTTGTTAAAGCGTACCACCTGCGAATAGTCACTGATGATCTTCAGCCCACGCTGCAGGTCGCCCAAGTGGTTATTAGCCATCTCCAGCACGAATAACTCGTCGAATATATCGTTGCCTGTCATGATGTTACTTGCCTGTCCTGTCGCTGTTCTTCGCGCTAATCGTTCCTAAGCAGCATGGTAATGTCCTTATTCCTTGATGACATTGTCCATGAGTTCACTAGCGTCCAGAAATGGGTACATGTCCTCTAGGTTCGGAGAAACAATGCGGCCATCGGGTAACTGCCTCGCGCGCGACCGCGGCTCGAACTCCTGATTTCGATCGAGCACGACATCGATTAATGCCGGTCCTTCGGCGGCCAGCGCCAGATCAATTTGTCCAAATTGCGCACCCCGGTCGATTCTGGTCGAGGCAATACCGTAGGCGCAGGCTACTTTGACCATGTCTGGGAAGGAGGCGCCATTCGCGGCGCTCTCTCCGGTGAGACGGCCGAAGAAGCCGGATTGTGTCATCTTCATCGAAAGGTAACCCGAGTTATTCAAGACGAACATCTTGATGGGTAACTGGTGGTGAACGATGGTTTGGAGCTCCTGGATGTTCATCTGAATGCTGCCATCGCCCGCCAGGCAGATGACCCGCTTGCCCGGGCGGGCAAAGGCCGCGCCAATCGCGGCGGGCAGGTCGTAACCCATGGAAGCCGATCCGGAGTTGGAAATAAGACGCTGGGCCTTATGCAGATGCATCGTCTGAAACGGCACGATGCAGGAGGTTGCGTTGCCGCAAACGACGACGTCATCGTCTGCCAGCCGGGCCGAGAGTTGCTCGATGAAGTAATAAGGATTTAAAGGCGGTCCAGAATTTCGTTGGTGATCCTGTACGACTGGATAGCGTCGAACACGCTCCCGGCACCAGGCGAGCCACGTCGAGTGGCAGCCGGTTGGATAGCCTTCGGCCTGGCATTGACTTAGCAGTTCTTGCAAAAATGGCTTGAGATCGCAATGGATTGCGAGGTCGGGCCGCACCGTGGGCTTGCAGAACTCGGCAGCATCGATATCGACCTGAATCTTAAATGCGCCGCGCGCGAACGATTTCCAGTTGTAACTGGTCTGTCGGATATTGAGGCGCGATCCGAGAATCAGCAGAACATCGGCGTTCTGCACCGTGAAGTTTCCGGCACGATCGCCGATGGTGCCTTGCCGTCCGCAAAAGAGGGGATCGTCGGACGCGATCAGGTCGTGAGTCCACGCGGTAGTGACGGGAATGGCTAGCCGATGGAAGAGTTGGTCAAACTCCGCGGCGGCATGCGCGGCGCGAACGCCGGTTCCGGCGAGAATTACAGGCCGCTTGGCGTTTTTGATACGGTCGAGAACTTCACGGCCGCGGGACCTGAGTTCGTGCGAATTGTTGGCGATCTCTTGAGCGCGGGCCGCGGCCGTCGCATCCTCTTGCGGATCGTAGGCGCTAAGCGCGGCTGGATCGATGGCAACGGCCTGTACATCCACTGGAATGTCGAGCCAGCACGGTCCGGGGCGTCCACTCTGAGCCAGATGCCAGGCGCGTTCAAGGTGATATCGGATCGAGAGAGGGTCATCGACCAGCACCGCGTATTTCGTGATCTTCTCAACCATCGAGACGATGTCGGCTTCCTGGTCTCCGAGCTGGCGCAGGCCGGTGATGCCTTGGGCGCGCATGCAGGTTTCACGTTTAACCTGGCCAGAGATGACCAGCATCGGGATGGAATCGGTCCACGCGCCAAACACTCCGTTCAGAGCGTTGATGCCGCCGGGCCCGGTGGTGACGTTGACTACGCCGGGCTCTCCGCTGACACGCGCATAGGCTTCGGCCGCCATGGCGGAAGCCTGTTCGTGATGATTGCAGATATATTGAATGCGCGGTTCCCCGCCTATGGAGTCGTTGAGGTGCATGGCGCCGCCGCCGGTAACGAGAAAGATGTGGCGCACGCCCCAATCCGCCAGTTGGCTCACGATGTAGTCGGAGAGCTTCATGCCCGCGTTCTCTCCGATTGGGGTCGCGGAAGCAGGGAGATTACAGGATTCGTGAGTCCGAGACGGCGGATGTCCGCCCTGATCTCGTCGGCGTGGAGCAAAGTCGCAAGGATGATGGGCTCGGTGGAACCGGCAATCGTTTGGGGCGCCACAATCGCCGCGCCTGCCAGGGTCTTGCCTCGGAGAACTGGATTGTTATCGATAATGCCGCAAATATCGGCAGCCGCGAGAGCGGGAAGAGCCAGGAGTTTCATCGCAAATTGCCCGGCGCCCCAAAGAAAAATGCGGTTGTTATTCGCGAGCCGGTCCGCCAGTTGGGACGCCAAATGCCCGTTGATTCTTTCGATCTGATCGGCGGACTGGCTGATATAGCCGGCGATTTTAGACGGTAACTCCTGGTCGTAAACGACGGTGCCCTCGCGTTTTGTTTCAGTTTCGCCCTCATCCTGGAACAGGCCGAAGACCGCTGGGTAGAGTGTGTCCGCCGCCGTCTCCATAACCTTCTGTTCGATCAGC
>OCZU010002301.1_pt1 | contig 12255 bp, 8 predicted proteins | sample 1539001 | NCBI WGS metagenome assembly OCZU01 (sample SAMEA3539306, study PRJEB22396) | soil metagenome | biome: tundra; feature: field; material: soil | place: USA | collected 2010-05 | depth 0.15 m
GCGATCCGTTCGATATCTCGCTCGCCCCGGTGCGGATGACCGAGATGGCCACGGGAGCGCTGACGTTTCTCCGAGCCGATGTGGCCCCCGCCCGCCAGACCATCGCGCGGACCTATTCCAAACAGGAAGTGCTCGACAGCCGGCGCCTGCCTGCCCGCACCGAGCAGCCGTACTTCACTCCCGGGTTTCCGCTCGCTCTGCCGCTGGAGCACGCGGTTCGCATTCGTTCGCTCGACGGGCAGCCCACGGAGAACTACGTGGTTTCCGATGCCAACCCCATCGTCTCGGACACCAAGGAACTGGCCTGGTACACTTCGCCCGAGAAGACCGGCGTGATGACCGTCGAGACCGACCGGACCCAGGCGCTGGTCGGGTTTATCAAGCGAAACCCCAAGACTCTCAAGAACCTTTCGGCGGACATCGGCAACAACTTCGCCACCATCGTGCTTTCCTCCATGGATGCGAAGCCGCTGGCCCGGTCCGCGAAGATGCTCCTCACCACCGGCTCGCGGGTGTCCAATACGGGGATGAAATGGAACGACACCCATACCAGGATGGCCAACCAGGGCGAGTCGCCGTCGCTGATCGAACCGGTCTCGGGAACCGTGGTGCTGCGGGGCCTGGAGGGCGCGGTGGCCGTCAGTGCCTCCGCCCTGGATGGCGCGGGGCGGCCGATCGGAAATGCGATTGCGGCCACGAAGCGGTCCGGCGCCTGGGCGCTAGCGATTGGAGATCCAGTGACCACCTGGTACGTGGTCTCCGTGAAACGATAATGATCCAGCGATTCGTACTTCTACTTTGCGCCGCGGCAGGTTTGCACGCGGCCGACTATGCGACAGGCGCCGACCTCTCTTTTCTCAAACAAGCCGAAGACCGCGGAACCGTCTTCAAGGACAACAACGAAGGCAAGCCCGGCCTCCAGATCTTCAAGGATCACGGCTACAACTGGATTCGCCTTCGCCTGTTCCATACGCCCACGCAGCTTCCCAACAACCTGGAGTACACCATCGCGCTGGCCAAGGCGGCCAAGCGGCTCGGATTCAAATTCCTGCTGGACTACCACTACTCCGACACCTGGGCCGATCCCGGCAAGCAGTTCATCCCCAAAGCTTGGGAGAAGATGACTCACGCCCAAATGGTGGAGGCGCTGTTCAACTACACGCGCGACACCACGGTGGCGTTTCGCGAAGCCGGCGTGTTTCCCGACATGGTGCAGATCGGCAACGAGATCACCAACGGCATGCTGTGGCCCGACGCCAGGCTGCCGCAGAACTGGGACAACTTCGCCGACTTCATGAAAGCGGGAATCGCCGGAGTGGAGGTGGGTAAGGGTGATCAGCCGCGGCCGCGCATCATGGTCCACATCGACAAGGGCGGCGACAAGGTGGCGACGAAGAAGTTCTTCGACAAGCTGAATAGCTACCAGGTGAACTACGACGTGATCGGGCAGTCGTACTACCCGTGGTGGCATGGCACGCTCCTCGATCTGCGCGAAAACCTGATGTTCATGTCGAAGACCTATCAGAAGGACATCATCGTGGTGGAGGCCGCCTACTGCTGGGCGCCCAGCAGCAGCTACCGGAACAAGCCCGCGCCGTTCCCCGAGACGCCGGAAGGACAGAAGGAGTTCTGGGAGGAGGTGAACCGGATGGTCCTGACCACTCCGGAAGGCCGTGGAATCGGTCTGTTCTGGTGGGAGCCCGCCGTCGCCGGCGGCCGTGGCGGCCGCGGCTTCTTCGACGAGAACGGCAACGCGCTGCCGGTGATTACGGTGTTCGACAAGTTCACGCGCCGGTAAGCGATTCAGAGACGGCAGCGCTCCCTCAGAAACGGGGCAAAAATCCAGATGCGCAGGCGGCACCGCCTGCGCCACCCCGGCAGTCCCGCGTCTTCAGTGGTGGGGCAGACGGTGCCGTCTGCCGCGGGCGATTCGTTCCCATGTTCTCACGATGGCGGCTTCGGTAGCGGCTAAGCTACAAGCATGCCCCCAAAATCCCGGGTGCGTTCCGTCGACGCCCTGCGCGGGCTCGTGATGATCGTGATGGCGCTCGATCACCTCCGCGAGTCGTACCATTCCGGGGCGATGTCCTTCCAGCCGGAGGACCTGACTCGTACTACCGCAGCCCTCTTCTTCACGCGTTGGATTACGCATTTCTGCGCTCCGGTCTTTATGGTCACCACCGGATTGGGGGCGTTCCTCTGGTTGAGCCGGGGGCGCACCAGGAGCCAGTTGTCGCGCTTTCTCTGGACACGCGGCCTCTGGCTGGTGGTGTTGGAACTGACGGTGTTCCGATTCGCGATGTTCTTCAGCCTCAAATCCGGTGTGGTCATGCTCCTGGTGCTTTGGGCCCTGGGCTGGTCGATGATCGCACTCGGCTTCCTGGCGCACCTCCCGGGTCGTGTGCTCGCGGTTCTGAGCATCCTGGTGATCGTTCTACACAATCTTGCCGATCCCGTGCAGGCGTCGCAATTTGGCTCCGCCGCCTGGGTCTGGAACGTGCTGCACCAACCGGGGATCTTCCAGGTAGCCGGCGTCCCCGTACTGGCCGGCTATCCCCTGGTGCCCTGGATCGCGGTGATGTCCGCGGGCTATTGCTTCGGACCGGTGTTAGCCCTGAATGCGGTCGAGCGCCGGTGGTGGATGATTCGCATTGGTCTTGGCATGACCCTCGCGTTCCTGGTCATTCGCGCCATCAACGTCTATGGAGACCCACAGCGCTGGTCTGCGCGCGTCCCGGGCATGACGGTGCTTTCGTTCCTGAAATGCACGAAGTATCCGCCGTCGCTCGATTTTCTGCTGATGACCCTCGGCCCGGCGCTGCTGCTGCTGGCCTGTCTCGAACGCGTCAACCTGACCAGGACCAACCCCTTGCTCGTGTTCGGGCGAGTGCCCCTCTTCTATTTTGTTGTCCACTTCTGCGTACTTCGTTTTATGACGATTCCGATGGCCTTGCTCCGCTACGGCAATGCTGCCTTTTTGTTCCAGCCGGCGCCTTCGATGGGCGGGACTGCGAAGCTCTACCCACCGAATTACGGCTACGAGCTTTGGGTGGTGTACGTTTTTTGGATCGCGCTCGTGCTGGCGCTCTACCCGTTGTGCCTGTGGTATGCGCGGCTCAAGGAGCGGAGGATCGACTGGTGGCTGAGCTATCTTTGAGCCGGGGAACGGCTCGCCGGCTAAAGCCGGGTGACAGACCACAAAAAACGATGGTCTGTCCTACTTACTCCTTCGCTCCCTTGATCCAATCGAGGATCGTCGTGTATTCCGGTGAGTCGCTGTTGAACCGTATCCCTCCGCCATGTGCCAGCGTCTTCGATCCGGCGATGCCCTCAGTATCGGAACTCGATGTGGGCTTCCGCAGAATCAGGCTCTCCTCCGGATTGTCGGTGTCCACCACGTTCCGGACGGTGGACCAGGTGGCGTCAAACAGCGTGTGGGTGGCGTGGCAGTTTACGCAGGCGTAGCCATCTTTGCCGCGCCTCTCCAGGATGGGCTGCACGTAACCGCGGAAGAAAGCCTCGTCCAGCCTCCTTGCCGGGCGGCGAGCCGTTGCCGCCGCGCCTGCGCGGTTGGCCGCCGCTGGCGCCGGCTGCATGGCACTCACCACCTCCGCCTCGTCCGGCATCGTCCGCAGTTTGGCAATCAGCGATTTCACATCCGCGCCATACGGGCCCGCTACTCGATTGACGTCCGGGAATCGCGTCTCGCGCACCAGGAGAGCCGCCTGGCCGGCCAGCCGGCGTAGCGCCGCGTCGGAAGAATCGAGCAGCGGCCGCAAGGCGCGCGCGAAGAGATCGCCGCTCTGGCCGAAGAATTCGATCTGCTCGGTGTCATTGCCGATGCGATTGTAGATGGGCGGCGCGGCCTTACCGAGATCGGCGTCGAAATCGTAAACGTCGCCGCGGCGCATCGGAAACCCGGTTAGGGATTCGAGCAGCATCTTCTTCTGCCCGTCGGAGCCGCTCTCAAGAACCGCGGCGAACTTCGTAGCGAGTCGGTTCTCGATGTCGAGACGGCCGCGAATGGCGCGCTCCCGATCCCAGGGGCGGCCCAACAGCGGTACCCAATTGTTGTAGAGATAGCGAATGTTCTCGTCGGCAAGGTTGTAGACGGCATAGCGAAGGTTGCTCTCCACCCGTTCCGTCTGCGGCTCCCGAAGCGCTGCCAGAATCCGGTCCTCGATCATGCCCTTGGTAGCGGCGCCGGGAGTCCAGAACCAGAACTGCCAAATCCCTTTGACGGCTCCCATCCGGACCATCTCCGATGGATCGTTCAAAAGCCCGGCCAGCGCAGCCGCCATTTCAGGGCGCTTCGCAAGGGCCGAAAAGTGCGCCGCGAATACACGCGTCGCGCCCCAGCGGGTGCGGTCATCCTTCGACGTCAGAGCGCTCACCAGATCCGCCGAGGGGACGTCATCGGGCGCGTCCACATGGCGGCTGTAGGCCTGGCGCATGGCCCAGGCAGCGGTGCGCTGGACCAGCTTACTCGCGTCGCCCAGCAGTTCGCCGTAACTGCCCTCGCGGTTCCCGAGCCGCCCCAGCGCTTCCACGGCAGCCTGGCGGAGGAGGACGTCGTTGGACCGCGCCGCCGCCTCGATTTCTTTGCGCACGGCAGCCGAAGGCGGGTCCCACACTTCATCGAGTTGCTGCAGCATTTCGATGGGGTCGGCCGAAAGGCGCTCCAGCTTGGGCGAGTTCCAGCCCTTGGCGCGCCCCGCAATCGGGAAATAGGAACTGAGCGCCAGGATTGCCATTTGCGTCTCGCGGAACGGCGTGCGGAAATTCTCGAAGGATTGTAACGGGTCCATCCACCCACCGAACGCCTGCTGCCGGCCCAGCAGGTACTCGATACTCTTTTGCACCTGCGGGTTCGACACCGGAATTCCGGCGGCCTGCAAAGCCCAAAGCGCGTGGCCCGTCTGAAATTCCACTTCGGGCTGGTTCGACTCGAACCGCGCCGACCATTGGCCATCGGCGCGCTGCAAGGAAAGCAGCCGTTGCGCATTCTCATGGATCTGGTCCCGGTATCGCGCCCGATCGATATCCGCCAGGGCGAGCGTCTGGTAGCAGAGATCAATCGTGTTCTTGACCTCGCCCTTGGAGATGAACTCGCCGAGGCGCGGCTCCTTCGTGTCGGTCCAGGCGTACCAGGCGACTTCGTGCGCGCTCACCAGGGGCGTATTGCCGTTGGTCTCGTCGCCCGCGAGCGCAGTGCGATCGGCATAGTAGAGCTTCAAATACTCCGCGATCGACTGGTGGTAGGAAGCGCGCCGTTCGCCCGAGATCTGCTCCTCGAAAAGATCGGTGAGATGGGACATGCGGCCGAGCACGTTGGCGGGCGCGGAGATCATGCGGGCCCACACCGCGCCCTGCTCCTCGAAGCCGTAGAAGGGCCGCGGGTTGTTATAGAAGCGCTCGATGAGGAACTGCACCTGCTGGCGCTCGACCACGGGATAGCCGTTGCGCGTGGCGTACATCTGGGCTCGCAACGGGAAGTGTGTGGTGTGGCAACCGACGCACAGCGAAGTCTCCTGGTGGACGCTGGCGACGCGGTCGAGAATGCCGCCGCGCCGAGGCGTGTTGGCGTGCCAGGAATCGCCCGCGGCCAGGATGTAATCGACAGCAGTGCGTACGGCGGTCTGCGGGTCCCGATAGGGCGGGCAATCGTAGACCCTGGTGCGAAGCTTGTACTCGGGGTGGCTCGCGCGCACGGCGATATAGTAGGTGCCCTTCTCCTGGAGCACTCTGGGCGTGAATTTGTTGCCGGGAAGCGCCTGTACCTCATGCGGTAGCGTGACCGGGTCCTCGCCCTCGAAGAACTCCTTGGGAGTACCGGCTGCGATGCGGTAAACCGAAACGTTGACGGGGATCTGGTCGCGCTCCATCAGCTCGACCTGGAAGAATACGAGCTTGGGCGTGTCGGAGCTGAATTCAAATCGGTACCAGTCGGTAGCGGATGGGTCCTCAACGATCGCGCGCCGCGGCGTTCCGGGCAGGGGAACATACTCGGCATCGTCGCCGGATGCGAAGACCGTCTTGCCCAGCGCGATCGTCATGGCATCCTGCCAGCGATGGATCGGGCCGCTCTTGACGCTGGGCGACCGGGGCCAGCGGTTCACCTGCAATTCGTAATTCACGGAGGTTGCGGTCGTGCGGACCGTTAACATCGCGTCACCACGCTCCGGGACTCGCACCTGCGTGTAGTAATCCGGGTCGCCCGCATGCAGGGTCTTGGACGCGAGGATGCGGTCGCCCTGTCGAAATTCGATCTCAACGCGAGCGCCCGGACCGAGTGCGCGCAGGGGCGAGAGGGAATACAACAGGCTGTATTGTTGCGACGGATCGAGGCCGCGAATCGGAAGGGTCTCCGTGCGCACCGGTCCCCGCTTTGACAGGACCACAGGTAAGGACGCGGCCTGAAGCCACATCGGAAAAACGCAACAACCCAGAACAGCAATCCACTGGATCAACTGAAACCCTCGAAGTGCGTGCATCCTGGCGCCGCACTAGCTTCATTATCGGCCAAACCCAAGTGGGACAGGCCATCGCTTTTTGTGGACTGTCACCGGGCTTCAGCCCGGCGCGGGCGAGCTGCGCTCGCCTGACAGGCGACGAAAACGATCGCCTGTCCCTCTGGCACTACTGGCAACTGGGAACTTGGAAAGCTGGGGGAGAATCGAAATTATGGATCCCTTATGCGCCACCCTTTTGTCCAAGATCGACGAACAGATCGAGAGGACCGGCCACCTCATCGCCTTACTCCCGGAGAACCAATTGGGGTGGCAACCGCCGATCCCCGGCGCCTGGCCACCCGGGGTGCTGCTCGGACACCTCTTGGAGTGCCTGGCGGGGTTCTGCGCAGTGCTGTACGCCGTGGAACCGGACCGTCTGCGGCACTTTGCCGATCTACGCCATCTCCCCGTGAACCATCTCTGCGGCAAGGATGAGGCGTGCGGCCGCATGGCCGCGTACCGCTCCCACATCCATCGGGGGTTCGACCTGCTTCATGACGCGGGCCTCACCGAGCCCGTGCCGACCATCTTCGTAAACCAGGGCGAGAGGCTGTTGACGCTGCTTCTGGGAAATCTGGAACATCTGATCAACCATAAGCACCAGTTGTTCACCTACCTAAAGCTCCTGGACGTGAACACCGGCAGCCGCGACCTCTATCGCTTCCGCGGAGAATGAACGCGAGCGGCCGCCCCGCCCACCCTTACTGACCCTCGTTCTGCCGCCGCAACTGGCGCAGCAAATCCGCGGCGGGCGCAAATCCGGGGCTCAGGTCCACCGCCTTCACCAGGTGCGCTTCGGCGGAGCGGAGATTGCCCGTGCGCCAGTAAGCCATCGCCAGGTTGACGCGCACCAGCTCCAGCCCGGCATTCTTCGCGAGCGCATCCTCCCACAGTCGGATAGCATCGGCGTAGTGGCTGCGTTCCATCAGGATGCCGCCCAGACCGACCGACGCGGTTACCTGCTCCGGGCTGAGCTTGATGGCGCGCTGGTAGAGCGGAATCGCCAAATCCGGCTTGTCGCCGTTGCGGTAGAGTTCCGCCAGGTACAACAGGACCTCGACGTCTTCGGGGGACTCCCGTTCGGCCTTCTGCAACAGGTCCTGAGCCCGCGATTGGTATACGGCGCTGTGTTCGCGCTGGGCCACTATGCCGTAGGCCAGCGCAAGGTCTCGCTCGGACGCCTGTCCTCCGCCGAAGGCCACCAGCTCGGCATCCGGCCGCGGACCCGCGAGCCCCGTCCGCGGCCGGCGCGGAATGGAGTGGTCGGTCGACACCACATGCTGGGCGTCTACCGTGGTGGCCTTGGGCATGTGGCAAGAGGTGCAATCGTCCTGCGCTTTCAGGCGGGCCGATTGCGCTTCCCGGCAGTCGCCAACCTGGTGGCAGCCCAGGCACTTCTCGCGAAACCAGGCGGCGCGCTGGGCGGGTTTCGGCAATATGTGCGGATCGTGGCAGGTCCCGCACCACAGGCGATCGCCCGACCCCCGTTGGCAAGCGCTCTGCGCCAGCTTCTCGACATGGCCAGTCACCGTGAGGCCGGGACTCCCGCCGGATTTTACGAATACCGTGGTGGAGTCGGGCAGTCGCCCGCCGGGGACGAAAGAGCGCCAGTCCTTGCCGGGGCGTGGGACTCGCGTCTCGCCCGAAAGGTGGCATTGCGAACAGATGCTGTCACGGCGGTCCGGCGCGAGTTTGGCCGGATTCACGATGCCGGAACCACCCTCCCGGCGGCCGGCTTTCATCTTCGCGATATGTGCGGCTCCCTCGCCATGGCACCGCTCACAGGCGATGCCACCCTCGCCGAACGGCGGCGCAGCGAAGCGGTTTTGCGCCTGGGGCACGACCGCGAGAAAGCTGGCGTGGCAGGTTAGGCAACCCGGAACCACCGGCCTGGTCAGGTAGGGGTAAGCGTACTGGTCGTAGCCGGGCGACAGATCCCACGTATTGGTTCGGGTGTAGAACGTAACCGGGGCCATATACGCGTAGCCGTCGTCGATCAGCAGGTAGCTGCGGGCCGTGGCTCCCGAACCGACAAAGTAGGGGAGCTCCTTGCTGCCATGGAGCGCTCCGTCCTTGCTGGTGAACTCGAACCGGAAACCGCCGCGTTTCGGATAGACGCGGTAGCGGAAACCAGTGCGTGCGTGGGTGAAGGCGGCGCGGTCGAATGTCTCGCGGATCGGCCCACGGCCAACCGGTCCGCTGCTGGTGGCCATGGGCGTCTGGGAGTAGTTGTCATAGATGGCACGGTGGCATTCGGCGCAATCCTGACTGGCAGCGGCCGACAGGAACGGGAGGCACAATGCGAGCGTGAGGACGCAGCTTGGGGCGCGCCGGTAAGAAGCGGCCGTGAATCCTCTGGCGAGCAAGGGCCTCCGCAACCTATTGAGTATGTCAGTTCCGGGCGATCCGATGTGGGGCGGCCCCCCTGGTCCGCGGCCGGCCCCCTGGCTGGCCTGGTGGTCACGGGCGCGGGTTCCCCGGTGGCTTCGAGCAGCGTCCGTAGCGGACGCGCGGACCAGGGGGTCCGCCCCACATGACTCACACACCCCAAGTACAATTAAGAGTAATGGGGTTATTTCCGACTGGGTTCGGCGCCCGCTTCTGGGTGCTGATTGTTGCCACGTTTCTCGGATTTCTCGGGGAGGGGACTGTGTTGCCCGCGCTCGGTCCGCACGTGCGGCAGGACCTGGGCGGCTCCGACCAGACCGTGGGCTTCGCGATCGGCATCTTTTCATTTGTTTCGCTGGGCGGCCGCTTTTTCTCCGGGCCGCTGGCCGACCGGAAGGGCCGCAAGGCCGCTTTTCTGGCCGGCCTGCTGAGTTGCGCTCTGGCGGGCTCAGCCTGTTTGCTGCCGCTCGGCCTGGCGGGAATCTTTCTCGGCCGCGCCCTGCAGGGTTTCGGAGAGGCCTTTCTCTATACCGGTGCGGCTGCGTGGGCGGTGGAAGTGGCTGGCATCCGCCGCAGCGGGCAGGCGCTGGGTTACATCAGTTGCGGCATTTGGGGTGGAACCGCGGCCGGACCGGTGGTGGGCCAATGGCTCGGTTCGTTTGAGCGCGCGGCGCTCATGCAGGTGGTTACCGCGCTGCTGGCAGTTGCCCTCTTGACGCGCGTCACCGAGGAGTATGAGCCCGCGCCCCACCCCGTGCGGCGAGGCTGGTTTTCAACCAAACTGGTGGCTTCGGGGCTGGCCGTAGGATTTGTCAATGTGCACTATCCGGTGATCGCGGGGTTCCTCATCTTGCACCTGGCGCGGCGCGGCAATTCGGGGCCGGCGGCCTATTCGGCCTATGCGCTGGTGATCCTGCTATCCCGTTTCTTTCTCGGCGGGCTGCCGGACCGGATCCGTCCCGCCATCACCTACTATGGTGGCTTGGTGGCCATGGCGCTCGGCCTGCTGGTGCTCGCGACAGGACCCTCGCCGATAGTCGCGGTGAGTGCCGGCGCGATGTTGGGATTGGGCCTCTCCTTTCCGTGGTCGTCGGTTGCATCCACGGTGGTGCGAAACACTCCCGCCGCACACCGTGGTTCCGCGTTAGGGGTGCTCACGGCGTTCTTTGACTTGTTCGTGGGAGTCAGTTCGTTGGCCGCGGGAGCGGTAGCTACAAAGTTCGGATACTCCGCAGCGTTCCGGATGGGCGCGCTCGCTCTGGCCGCCGCCGCGATCGCCGGGCGGTTCGTCTTTTCTCCGGGGAATACAGAAGCCCCGGCTTACGTTTCGGGAGTGCTCGAAGCGGACCCGGCGCCGGAGGGCTGAGGTAGGCTCGGGGCCGGTCAGGATTGCGTTTCCGAAATCCGCTCGTGCGGCGAGGGTGGATCGGAGACGAGACTTTCCAATTGATGCAGCCATTGTCCGAAATGACGGCAGCGTTCGCGTAGTCGAGGGAGCCCAATTCCGGTAGCCGTGACGACACCGTCGGTTCTCTTGTCGTACTCCGGGACAACGTCCTTGATCCAGTAGGAAGGCGGCCGCTGGTGGTTCACGTGTTCGGGCGATTCGAAGTCCCTTTCCAGACGAGCTGCTAGCTCCAGAATCGATGCCCGCCGGTTGGGCCTCTGGTCGGCCAGTAGTGGCAGGCCGGCCAGCACCAATGCCTCGAACTCGTGGAGTTGCAAATACGGAAAGAATCGATCATCCGCGACGTCTTCCAAGAAGCATTTCTCGAGATACTGTACCTGCTCTAGCGCGTTTGTCCCAGGCAAGTCAGCGCGGCCTGGGTAGTCTCCAGGGATCTTGAAGAAATCGATCATAGTCGTCACCTTGAGTTCGGGAGTCTTGGAATACATTATAGTCTTCAGAAACCTCTTGACCTCAGCGTAAGTCCGGTAACCGCGCAGGTTAGGGGCCGTGACTACAAGTCCATACTCGGTGCGTGCTTCGAGGTGCGGCTTCAGGATCTGGCTCGCAAATTCAACTTCGGTTAGACCCTCGCATACGATCAAGAGTCGCATCATCGGGAAGGGGTTCCGCCGATTAGATTCTTCTCCCAGAGGTCCCCCATGGCGTAGTCAGTCAGCCACTCGGCAAGGGACTGAGAACTCTGGCGCTCAAACCGGCTTTGCGCCTTCTCACGCGTCACGGTTACAACGTCCTCCGCGGCACATTGGTTCACCAATGCCACCGATTGCGTCGCCAGTACGACGGAGCGGTGTACCGACGCGCTCTTAACGTGAGCCGCCAGAGTCTCAATGGCAAACGGATGTAAACCGATCTCGGGCTCATCCAGGACGATCAACCCTGGCAGATCCTCCTCGGGTTGTGCCAGGAGAGCGACCAGCGCCATCGCACGGAGCGTTCCGTCGGAAAGCTGGTGAGGACCGAAGAGATATGGGGATTCGCGGTCCCTCCAGTTGAGCAGGATTGAGTTGGAATCACCCCGGAGTGGCGCCAGATCGAAATCGTCGAAAAAGGGAGCAATCTGCCGGATGCCTGCAATAATGCGCCGGTAATACAGGGGCTGACGCCGGCGCAGGTCATAAAGGAAGGCCGCGAGGTTTCCAGCGTCGTCGCGAAGTTGCCGATTCTCTTCGATGTATCCGCGCCGCCGGATGGCCGCGGTCTCCGAGGTGTCCTCGAAATGGAAAATTCGGATCCCGGCGAGGAGATCGACGATCTCTGAGTAGTTCTCCTCCGACATGAGTAGGCTCTCTCCGTGCCCCGAGCCCAATCGATGGTGTTTCGGAGGCAAACCGGCAGCGATGCGGTACTCCACCTGCTCGTCGGAGAATATCAACGAGTCCTTCGCGGTGCTCGAAAGCTGAAAGGAATAAAGTCCCTGGCCGGTTTTGCCCTCAAATCCGATGGAGGCCCACAGGGTCGGGATTTCCTTCCCGCCGTAATACAGGAGAGTCCCGGCGCCCCCGGCGCGTCCGACGAACTCCTGCAGCTTTTCGGAGGGTATGGCTTTCAGCAGACGAAAGAAGGAAAGCAGGTTCGATTTCCCAGCGCCGTTGGCGCCGATGAGAACATTCACCGGACGAATCGCGAACGGCTGCAGGTTCCGGATCGATTTGAATCCGCCGACGCCGATGCTGGTCAATCGAGCCATATCTGAGCGTACCCCAGTTCCCACACGTTTCAGCGCGGGATTGTTCAGGGCCGAAGCGACCTCTGGGCAGGGAACTGCCAGGCCACGGCTAGTGGATCCCTCGAAACAGGAACACCAGTTCGATCACCAGAATGACCACCACCAGATCGGAAGAGCGTCATGTAGGGAAAGAGTGTAGATCACGGTGGTCGCCGTAT
>OCZU010002302.1_pt1 | contig 12245 bp, 13 predicted proteins | sample 1539001 | NCBI WGS metagenome assembly OCZU01 (sample SAMEA3539306, study PRJEB22396) | soil metagenome | biome: tundra; feature: field; material: soil | place: USA | collected 2010-05 | depth 0.15 m
CCGGCGCCGCCGCACTCCCGGCAACTGCACTCCCGGCAACTGCGCTCCCGGCAACTGCGCTCCCGGCAACTGTGCTCCCGGCAACCACTGGCACCGCCAGGCTCACGCCGTTCATTCCCGCGCCCCGCTCATCGCCGCGCACCCGTTACTGCGTGGGATAGGGCAGGAAGCAGAGCCCGGCGAGGCCGTTGACGCCGCCGCAGGCCTGACTGCCGGCGTCGTTGTCGCTGGCGATCCACAGCCCGGCGCTGGTCACCAGCATGTCGTCCGCCCCGAGCCCGCGTGACCTGGTCGGGTTGAACGTGACGCTTCCGTCGGCCGGGGAGAGGCCGACCATGCCGGGAGCGGCTACCGCGCCAGGCCCGGCGGCGTCGCAGTCGTTCGGGTTGGATGCATAGCGCTCATGCCCGCCGAAGTAGGCAGTGCTGGCATCCGCTGCCGCCGAGTAGATCGAGTCGCAGCCGGCGTAGTTCACCCAGTTGTGCAGCACATAGCCGGGCTGCCCATTCTGAGTCGGCGGGTTGACGGTGGCCGGGAAGGCGGCCGCGGCATCGCATAGCCCGGTCCGCGGGGTGGCCCCCGTCGGGAAGCCGTTCGGGTGGTAGCCGGTCGTCCCGATATAGATCGTCGAGTCGTCCGGCGACCAGGCAGCAGCCTGGATGTAGAACGGCTCCACCGTCGCACACTGGTACGGATAGCCGGCCGGGTTGGAGCTGCTGAGCTCGCCCATGCTGCCGTCCCACTCCGGCGAGGTCCAGCCAGTCACGGTGGCGGGTGTCGTGCCGAGGTTGAGCATGAAGATCTGCTGGCGCGGTAGCCCGCCGGCCGTGGTGAAGTCGCCCATCACCAGGTCGTACTGGCCGCTGTGGCTCAGCGCCTGGTTGAAGACCCGGGTGGGGTTGCTGCTCACGCCGGGGAAGCTGTAGTTGCCGGAGATATTCAGGTTGAGGAACCCGTCGTCCTTGCCTGTCGCCGGGTTCAGGCTGGTCATGTACGGGTTCGCGGTGCTGTTGTTGATCGAGGTGTAGTAGCCGCCCGCCAGGATGTGCCCGCTCGCTCCGAGCAGCGTCGAGACCTGGCCGTTGGCGCTGTGCCCGAACGCGGTCACGACGGCGCCCGCGGCCGTGTCAACCTCCGCGATGTTCTTCACCGCGGTGCCGCCGACGGACGTGAACAGCCCGCCGATATAGGCGTCGGCGCAGTTGCTGCCGTTGAAGGCGATGGAGTCCACGGTCCCGTTGACGTTCGGGTTCCACGACGTCACCGCGTACGGCGCGGTCGCGCTGAAGCTGACGACGTTATTGCGCGCGTAGCTGGTGCTGCCCTTCTTGATCGTCGTGAAGCTGCCGACCGCGTACACCGTGTTGCCGCACTGAACGACCTGACGGATCTGCTGGGTCGGGCTGGTAGACGGCAGCAGGTGCGGAGTATTCGTCACCGGAGTCGAGGACACCGGGCCGGCCGGCGGCGACGCCGCAAATGACGGTGCCGCAAACCCGGCGATGCTGACAACTACCGCGGCAGCCATCACTCCGGTCCCGCGCAAGTACTTAAGACTTTCGTGCCGCATGCATACCCCCAGCTCTTGTCCCCTGGTAACGCGCCGGACGTAGTCGCCGCTCAATGCCATATGAGGCACGTTCACCCCGGGAGCAACGGAACAACCGGATCAACCAAGGTTCCTGGCAGGCGGTTGCAGGAAGGGTGCGCAGCAGGTGCATTCGGGTAGCAGGACAGGCAGCTGGCCTGTCCTCGCCTGCCCTCGCCTTCATCGGCGCCACCCAGGTCGAGGAGTGGAACGCCCGAGGCGGATGACATCCGGGACTCGCCGGCAGGAGCACTGCGCGGTCGAGGAACTGCTCGGCCGGATAAGAAGGGGGATGGCGGCTACCTGCCGTGCGGCCTGCCGGCGAGGCCGACGTATGCCGCGTGCACGTCCGGCCGCCGCCGGTACCGATGGAGCCGGCAGTGACCGTGCAGGCGAAAGGCCAGCTCGTCAAGAAGACGGCGTTCTACGTCCGGTCCGGCAACAGCACGCGCGAGCTCGGTGACACGGAGCAGGAGAAATACATCCTCGGCCGCTGGCCCGGCCCGTTGCCAACCGTGGGCGTCGCCTGACGGGGACGCCGTCCCGGTGGGGGACCGTCAAGAACTAGGAGCAGCGTGCGGTGCGCAAGAGGGTCCTCCGGTCAGACCGGAGGACCCTCCTGCGAGATGGCGAGCCAGTCAGCCAGTCACGGGGAACGTAGTGGGTACAGGCGAAGGACTAGGCGCTGGCCGGGTCGGCGTTGGCGAGGGCGTCGGCCTCGGCGACGGGCTGGTCCTCGTCGGCGTCGGCGACGGGCTGGTCCTGGTCGGCGTCGGCGACGGGCTGGTCCTGGTCGGCGTGGGTGACGGGCTGGTCCTGGTCGGCGTGGGTGACGGGCTGGTCGGCGTCGGCGTCGGCGACGGGCTGGTCCTGGTCGGCGTCGGCGTCGGTGACGGGCTGGTGATGGTCGGTGTGGGTGACGGGCTGGTGATGGTCGGTGTGGGTGACGGGCTGGTGATGGTCGGCGTCGGCGTCGGCGTCGGGCTGGTGGTGGTCGGCGTCGGCGTCGGCGACGGGCTGGTGGTGGTCGGCGTGGGTGACGGGCTGGTCGGCGTCGGTGTGGGTGACGGGCTGGTGCTGGTCGGCGTCGGAGTCGGCGTGGGTGCAGCACACGTGGGCACCGTAATGGTGTCGTCGTCGAGCGTCACGGCACCGTTGCGGGCCAGCGCGCGACCTTCAACGGTGTCGTCGGTCGTCACCGTGATTGACTGCAAGGCAAGAATGCTGCCCTGGAACATGGAGCCCGTTCCCAGCGTCGCGGAACTGCCCACTTGCCAGAACACGTTGCAGGGCTGGGCGCCATTGGTGAGCAGGACATGACTGGCTGAGTCCGTGATGAGCGTGGAGCCAACCTGGAAGATGAAGACCGCGTTCGGGTCGCCTTGCGCGTTCAGGATCAGCGTGCCGCCCACATTCAGCGAGGACGAGGCCTTATAGACCCCGGGAGTGAGCGTCTGGCCGGCGCCGATGAAGTTGCCGATGCTGGCCGCCGGGGTCCGCCCGGCGGCATCGTTGTACGCGGTGGTCAAGTCGGACTGGGCGCCTGCCGCGACGCCGTCCGTCTGGTGCACGGTGCCATTCACAACGCCAGGCGGGAACCCGGTTATCGCACTGCCCGGGCTCACGCCGAGGTCGCCGTTGAGGATGCTCGGATTGGTGTTGGTGACCGTGCTCCCGGCCAGAACCGCGAAGCTGCTGGCAGTTCCGAGACCCACTGGCGCAACCGCCGCGCCAGCGGTCGATTGCGTAGCGATAAGCACGACTACGGCGGCGATGACTACGAAGGGCGCGCAGAACCAGGAGTAGCCAGCAAAATTACGGGAGCTGCCGATATTCGTCATTTATCGGGCCTTTCTCCAATGGCGCTATGTAGGACATTGGCGGTGGTCACGTAGCCGCGTGCCCGCGTGTCAGCTGGCCCATGCTGCCAGCAAGTCAATGGCAGGTTTTCTATGGGCGCGGCAGTGGTCATGCGAACGTGTGATCCTGTCAGGACAGCTGGGACAGTACACGAGGAAGCCAACGGCATACCTCGAATAGGGCTGGGCGGCCAAGTAATTTCTGTGTCAATTATCGCGGCAGGCCGTGTGGATATTAACGCGGAGATACCGGACATAGACGGACTCATGAATCCTATCTAGCCGCTGTTAGCCCGGCGCGACGCACTCTTTCTTGGGAATCTGCGGTGCTACGATGCCAATTGCATTGCAGCAATCATGAGTTTAGTTTCATGGAACATTGAGTCGCTTCGTGCGCTGGCCCGTTGACATGCGCAGTATAGCTGCGGGTATGCGCAGTTGCATCGGATTGCGATTATGTCGTCAATCCTTGCGCCTTTAATCCGAGGAGGTCCGGAATTGCGTGATGGTTTTCGATGTGACGGGCGTCGCTGGCGCGCTGCACGAACGCTAAGGCCGGCTACGTATGCCATCCCGCTGGCGGTCACTGCCTTGCTATCCGGTTGCGGAACGGCAGGTTCGCCGGGGCAGGCAGCGGTACCAGCCGCCTCGGTCAGGGCCGTGCCGCCAAGGGCTGTGTCAGCGGCACGGCTGGCTCGATTGCCAACTGCCACCACGTTCGGGAGATCGCCGGCGGCGCCGCGGGATCCTGATCCGTTTGGACCAGAAACCGGGATAGTGCTGCATCCCATGGTGACTCGCGTCGTCTACGCCCGTCCGGGCGGGCCGCCGGTTGCCGCACTGCCCGTCAGTGAGCTGCAGAGCCCGACCTGGGTCCCGGTAGTGCAGTCGCGGCCGGGATGGGACCGGGTCCTGCTGCCGACGCGCCCGAACCGGTCCACGGGCTGGATCTACCTTGGGGGCGGCGGGCTGCAGACTGCCTACAGTGCGTACCGGGTAACGATCAATCTAGCGGCTTTCCGGCTGACCGTGCATGACGCTGACCGCAGCCTCGGGACGTGGACGGTGGCAGTGGGCGCCGGAGGTACGCCAACGCCGACCGGGCGCACGTTCCTGCTCGCATCACTGGCGCCCGCCCATCCGACCTACAGCCCGCTGATTCTCCCGCTTGGCCTGCATTCGAATAACCTGAGCACTTTTGGCGGCGGCCCAGGCACGGTCGGTCTGCATGGCTGGCCGGACCCGTCCGTATTCGGCCACGCGATCAGTCACGGCTGCGTGCGAGTTCCCGCTGCTGCGTTGCGGGTACTGGCCGGGGTCCCGCTGGGAAGTCCCGTCGTGATCACCAGCTAGCTGGTGAGACTCCGCAGCCGACGGAAGGCTCCTGGGCCTGCGAGCGCGGCAGCGCCGCATGGCGTCCAGGCGGCCGGGCGCTGGACCATGCGGCGGGCTCGCCGGACGTCAGGTCAATGACCGCCGAGATAGAACCATCTGCGGCCATGCCTGCCCATGCGGTAGGCGGCATGCGACGCCGGTGCGTAGAAGGTCGCCAGGGGTGTCCGGGCGCCAGCCAGGTGGAAGTTCCTGATCTCCCTGTCGGTCCGGCCGTCGATCATCTGGGTACCTGTCGGCCCGTTGCTGGCCACCTCGCCGAACGCCTGGCTGACCTTGCCATGGGCGAAGCGGCCGTGCCAGAGGCTGTCCGGGTAGTAGCCGATCGGCTGACCCTGGTAGCTGATCCGCCATCTGCCGTCCTGCTGCCTGATGCCATATCGCGCTGAGACTCCCGGCCTGACGTGATCTCCTGGCGCCCAGGTATGGCCGGTCTGGACATACCCGCAGCAGTCGTAGCCGAGGCCCTTGCCGTTCGCCCAGGCGAACACGAACAGGTGCGGCCGGAGGTCCCCTTGAGCGCTGTCGACGGTCCAGCCAACCTCCACCACCTGCTGCTGGCTGGCGGACTGCACGGCTACCTCAGCGAGCGAATGGCCGACGCCCGGAGGATCTAGCTTCGGGTGCGCCTGCGGCAGTACAGCCGAGGCTCCGGCGGCCCTGGCCACATAGTAGGAGCCGACCCAGGAGAACTTGGTGCCGGTCCCATGGGCGGCACCCGCGTGCATTTCCGCCGGGGGGCCCGGGTGTACTCCCGCGCCGAGGACCGCGGCCAGGGCGATCGCGGCGATGATCATCGTCCGTCGTCCTTGCCGGGCTGGCGCTCGGATGCGGTCCCGCTCGGTTCCTGCGGGTCGCTGCCAGCGACGTCGACGCGGTCGCGGTCGAATGTACGGGCAAAATTGCCGACGCCGAACCTGGACCAGTAGCGGATCATGGCCCTGATGGCACCTTGCTCCAGATATTTCCGGACGGCCGAACTCAGGACCTGGACGCTGAATGTGGCCGCAGCGGGAGCACACGCCACAACCAGGATCCGTCCGTGCGGCGCTGCAATCTCGGTTCTGGTCATACCAGCCACGCTGCGGCGCAGGCGTAGTTGCGCTGTTCGCCCTCGGGAGTAGGCCGGTAGCAGATGCTGGCGGAGCGGCGGCTCCTGCACCGAGCCGCGTCCGTCACGCTTCGAGCTGAACCGCTGCGGCCGCGCGGACCTTGCCGGAGAGCGGTCCGGCTGCGATTGCCCGGGCCGCCGGCTCTCGCGTTGCTGGGGCTACGGGCTTAAACTCGCGCGAAGGGTGATTCTATGGATGATGTTGCCAGCCAGTTCCTCGACTTGATTCACGGCCTCGAGGAGGTCAGGGATGCGGTCCCCCCTGGGCGCGCCCATGCTGAGTTCGATGAGACGACCCTGCAGGTCTTCTGGAAGAAATGGCCCAGCCTCTCGGGATGGGCTGGCTCGCTGTGGAAAATGCTCTCCGAGGAGCTGGCCGAGCCGGGCAGCCCGCACCGCGACACCGAGCATGATGAGGTAGGGGGCAGTGACTGAGAGCCTGAGATCCGCCGAGATGACGGCCGTGAGGGTGCTTCGAGACCTCATGAATACGCGCGTCGTAACGATTTCCGCCGACACATCCGTGCCAGCAGCGGCCGCGGCCATGGTGAAAGCAAACGTAGGCTCGGCCATCGTCCTGCAGGGACCGTTCCTGCACGGGATTCTCACCGAGCGCGATGTCCTGCGGGCCGCAGCATCCGGCGAGGATCTGTCGGCATCCGTGGTGTCAGCATGGATGACCCCCGACCCTCAATCGGCCAGCCCGGATACCTCCGTCGAAGACGCGGCGCAGATCATGCTCCTGAACGGGTTCCGCCACCTCCCTGTCGTCGAAGGACGCAAGGTCTGCGGCGTGGTAAGCCTGCGCGATCTGTTCGCGGCAAGAATCCGCCGCCCGCGGGTCCGGGGCTAGCAGTCGAAGTAGAGCTCGAACTCGTGCGGGTGCGGGCGGAGCCTGATCGGATCGATCTCGTTGGCCCGCTTGTAGCTGAGCCAGGTCTCGATCAGGTCCGGGGTGAACACGCCGCCGTCCAGCAGGTACTCGTGGTCGGCCTCAAGCGTGTCCAGCACCTTCTCCAGCGAGCCCGGGACCTGCGGGATGGCGCTTGCCTCGTCGGGCGGCAGCTCGTAGAGGTCCTTGTCCACCGGCTCGGGCGGCTCAATCTTGTTCTTGATGCCGTCCAGTCCCGCCATCAGCATGGCCGAGAAGGCGAGGTACGGGTTGCAGGACGGATCGGGCACCCGGAACTCCAGCCGCTTCGCCTTCGGGTTGGCGCCGGTGATCGGGATGCGCACGCAGGCCGAGCGGTTGCGCTGTGAGTAGACGAGGTTGACCGGTGCCTCGAAGCCGGGCACCAGGCGGTGGTAGGAGTTCATCGTCGGGTTAGTGAACGCGAGCAGCGACGGGGCGTGCTTGAGCAGGCCGCCGACGTAGTGCCGACCGGCGTCGGACAGGCCCGCGTAGCCGACTTCGTCGTAGAACAGCGGGGCGCCGTCCTTCCACAGGCTCTGGTGGCAGTGCATGCCCGAGCCGTTGTCGCCGAACAGCGGCTTGGGCATGAACGTCACCGTCTTGCCCGCGGCCCTGGCCACGCTCTTCACGACGTACTTGTAGAGCATCAGCTTGTCGGCCATGGCGCGCATGGTGTCGAACCTGATGTCGATCTCGGCCTGGCCGGCGGTACCGACCTCGTGGTGCTGCATCTCGACGGTGATGCCGCACTCGATCAGCGCACGGACCATTTCCGACCGCAGGTCGGTGTAGTGGTCGGTCGGCGGGACGGGGAAGTAGCCGCCCTTGTAGCGGGGCTTGGCCGCCAGGTTCCCGCCCGGCTCGTCACGGCCGGTGTTCCAGGCACCTTCGACCGAGTCGAGGAAGTAATACCCGGCGTTCGGGGAGGTCTCGAACCGCGCGGAGTCGAAGATGTAGAACTCGGCCTCCGGCCCGAAGTACGCGGTGTCCGCGATGCCGCTGCCGCGCAGGTAGTCCTCCGCCTTACGGGCGATGTTGCGCGGATCGCGGGTGTAGGGCTCGCCGGTCAGCGGGTCGTGCACGAAGAAAGTGAGGTTAAGCGTCTTGTGCGTGCGGAACGGGTCGACCACGGCTGTCGTGGCGTCCGGCATCAGCAGCATGTCCGACTCGTGGATCTCCTGGAAACCGCGGATCGAGGAGCCGTCGAACATCAGGCCGTCGGTGAAGACCTTCGCGTCGAAGGACTCGGTCGGCACCGTGAAGTGCTGCATCGTCCCCGGCAGGTCGCAGAACCTGACGTCAATGAACTGGATCCCCTCGTCGCTGACATACCGCAGGACCTCGTCGCCGCTACTGAACATCAACTCTCCCTCTGCCGCCTGCCCCGGCTGGCCGGCCCGCTTGCCGGATTACGCCTGCGAGACTAGGCGATACCGGTTTCCTGTCCGTGTCCCCGATGTTTCGCACGTGTTACGCGGACGGCGCGAAAGCGTAAGGATGACATAGGCGGGGCGTCCGGCGGGCGGCTGCGCCGCGTTGCCCGGATACGGTGTATTGGTGAGCGAGCGACGCTGGGCGGGCTCGTGGCTGTCCGGTACCCGTGGCGGCGGGGAAGTGAACACCTACCCGGGACAGCATTTCGGGCTGCCGGAAGATGGCCCGCGGTCGGTGGCGGGCGTCGGCCGCCGGATCGGCGCGCTGTTCATCGACTGGCTGATGTGCACGATCATCGCGCTGGCAGCGTTCCACTCCCAGTACTGGACCATCGTGGTCTTCGGCGCCGAGGTCTACCTGCTGACCGCGCTGACCGGCTTCACCGTCGGCAAGCGGATAGTCGGCCTGCGGGTGGTGCGGCTCGACGGCAAGCCGGTCGGCCTCTGGTGGGCGCTGCTGCGAACCCTGCTGCTGCTCGCCGTGGTGCCGCCGCTGGTGTTCGACAGCGACCTGCGCGGCCTCCATGACAAGGCGGCCAACACCCTAGTCATCCGGATTTGACCGCGCTGGCGCGCCCGCCCGAGCCGCGCGCACGCACGGCGATTCCATCGGACTTTCCTGCTAGACGACTGGCTACTGCCAGGCGGCTGACGCCGACTGATCCGTTCCGGATAGAAAAGAGCCGGCTGCGCTTAGCGGAACTTCGGCCGGGGTGCTTTTGGCATCCTGGCCTGCCGTGGCATCGGGCCCTTGGGCATCTGCAGGGACTGCGGCAGCGCCTTGAGCCGGTAGTTCAGGTCCAGGACGGCCGGGCCCTTGAGGTTACGGGGCAGCTTCATGATGTGCCGCTGGAGCTTCTTGATCGGGATCTGGCCTGCTTCGTCGCCGACCTGCAGGTCGTAGATCGGCACGTCAAGCGCGACCCGGGAGACCCTCTTCTTCTCCGCCGCGAGCAGGCCGGGCAGCCGGTTCGGCGATCCCTCGCCGACCAGTACGACACCTGGCCGCCCGACCGCCCGGTGCACGATGTCCATGCTCTTATTGGCCGCGATCGCGGGCGTGACCGTCCAGTTGCCGCGCATGCTCTGCAGCACGGCGGCGGCGGCGCCCGGCTGGCCCTCGATCGTCGAGTACTGCGCGGACTGGGCGAACCGCCCGAACGCGATCATGGCGCCCATCAGCCCGACCAGCACGCCCAGCGGGATCACCAACGCTGCCGGGCCGGTGAGCAGGCCGACGACCACGGCAATCGCGATGACCCCGATGGCAATGCCGAACACGATCGGCATCGCCCTGGGGTTGGCCTTGCGGATGATTCCGGCGACCATGCGGATCTGCTTGATGCGGCCGGCCGAGGCCGCGTCCGCGGCAGTCTTCTTTGACGCCGCGGCGCCGGGCTTCTTCACCATGCTGGTGAGAATACGAGTAGCCGGGCCGCAGCGCGAAATGGCCCTGGCCGACGGCGCTCCCTGGGTGTCAGCTAGCGGGCTGTGCCTGCCGGTCCAGGGCCTGCCGGTAGAGCCGGCCCGCCCGGTAGGAGGAGCGCACCAGCGGGCCGGACATGACGCCGGCGAAGCCAAGCTCGCGCGCCTCGCCGCCGAGCTCGCCGAATTCGTCCGGCGGCACCCACCGCTCTACCGGGTGGTGCCGCACCGACGGCCGCAGGTACTGCGTGATCGTCAGCAGGTCGCACCCGGCCCCGCGCAGGCCGGCCATTGCCTCGCTGACCTCGTGCCGCTGCTCGCCCATCCCGAGGATCAGGTTGGACTTGGTGATCAGGCCCGCCTGCCGGGCCCGGCTGATGACCTCAAGCGAGCGGTCGTAGCGGAAGCCTGGCCGGATCCGGCGGAAGATCCGCGGCACGGTCTCGATGTTGTGCGCGAGCACTTCAGGGCGGGCGGCGAAGACCTCGGCAAGCTGCGCGGGCTTCGCGTCGAAGTCGGGGATCAGCAGCTCGACGCCGCAGCCGGGCACTCCGGCGTGGATCTGGGCACAGGTCTGCGCGTACAGCCAGGCGCCGCCGTCCGGCAGGTCGTCGCGGGCCACCCCGGTCACGGTCGCGTAGCGCAGGCCCATGGTGGCCACCGACTCGGCCACCCGGCGCGGCTCGTCGGTATCCAGCGGGCCCGGCTTGCCGGTCGCGATCAGGCAGAAGTCGCACCGCCTGGTGCACTGGTCGCCGCCGATCAGGAACGTGGCCTCGCGGTCCTCCCAGCATTCGAAGATGTTCGGGCAGCCGGCTTCCTCGCAGACCGTGTGCAGCCCCTCGCTCCGTACCAGCTGCTTGAGCTCGGTGTACTGGGGCCCGGTGCGCAGCCGCGTCTTGATCCACGGCGGCTTGCGCTCGATCGGAGTCTGGCTGTTGCGCGCCTCAAGGCGCAGCATCCGGCGTCCGTCAGGTGCGAGTACCACGCCACTAGGGTACGTCCGCCGCGCCGGGGACAACGACAGGCGGTCCTGCCGCTGGCCCTGGCGGTAGCTCTGCCCTGGCGGTAGCTCTGCCCTGGCGGTGGTTCTGCCCTGGCGGTGGCTGCCTGCGGATCGCGGCCGCGATGCGGCCCGCCAGGCTCAGGACCCCGCTGTGACGGCCCACCGGGGGGAGGTGCCGAGCAGCTGGTCGAGCAGCCCGCGGCCCTCCAGCACCGCCCACTCGATGTCGCGCAGCCGCTCGAACCTGGCCGTCCCCCAGGGGCTGGCCTGCACGAGCGCGATGGCCTCGGCCGGGCTGATGCCGGCACCGTGCGGCAAGGCGGCGAGGACGCGGTCACTATAATGCCCGTGATGCCCTGGCGCCGCGCCGCGGACCCGCTGCGCCAGGGCCCTCGCGCTGGCCCGGATGCCGTCCAGCCCGGCGGCCGTGCCCCAGGTTCCCTCGATGAGCGCCAGCCGGCCCTCGGTCGCGGCCGCGCGCCAGGCGGCGAGGGCTGCGGCCGGGTCGGGCAGGGTCCAGAGCAGATGACGCTCGACTACGGCATCGAAGTTACCCGCGGGCGGGCTGGCCGCGTCCGAGTTCACCGTCCGCACTTCGAGCCCGAGCCGTGCTGCCTTGGCCTGCAGGCTCTCCAGCATCCGGGCCGACAGATCCAGGGCGGTGACCTGATAGCCCTGGCTGGCTAACAGCAGGGACAGGAACCCGGTGCCTGCCCCTGCGTCGAGTACCGTCGCCGGGGGATCGGGCAGCAGGCGCCGCAGGGTGCCGCTCCACGCGGCCAGTTCCTGCGGCCGCCGTGGGTGATGCGAGGGCGAGTCGTCATAGCAGCCCGCGTCCTCGTCCCAGAACTGCCGGATCTCGTCGGCGATGCTGCCAGCCGTCATCGCGGTTCTCCTCCTACCTCCCTGCCGTCCCTGCCGTGCGCCCGCGGCCTGGCTGCCAGGCGGCAATCGCCCGCACGTCAGGCTAGTCGCGGCCGGCCGCCTTGGCGGCGGCCAGATCCCATTTCTGCTCGATCTTGCCGAAATGCCAGACAGCCAGGGCGACTACCCAGGTGACGACGAACATGCCGACGATGACGAAGCCGGCCTTGTTGATGTCGAAGTCCGCCAGGAACGCCCAGAAGCCGCCGCTGAGGTTGTATTCACTGCCGACGAGGCCGAGTAGCTCGATGGTGCCGACGAAGAACGCGACGAACACCGACAGGCCGGTGATGGTCAGGTTGTAGAACACCTTGCGGACGGGGCGCGCGAAAGCCCAGTCGTAGGCGAAGTTCATGAAGCAGCCGTCGATCGTGTCGAACAGGCACATCCCGCCGGCGAACAGGACCGGCAGTGACAGGATCGCGTAGAACGGGAGGCCGCTGGCGACCGCCGTGCCGGCCAGCACGAGCAGCGCGACCTCGGTGGCGGTGTCGAACCCGAGGCCGAACAGCACGCCGATCGGGTACATCTTCCACGGCGCGTCCACCCGGCGGGCGAGCGGCCCGAAGAACCGGTTCATCAGGCCGCGCTTGT
>OCZU010002303.1_pt1 | contig 12239 bp, 15 predicted proteins | sample 1539001 | NCBI WGS metagenome assembly OCZU01 (sample SAMEA3539306, study PRJEB22396) | soil metagenome | biome: tundra; feature: field; material: soil | place: USA | collected 2010-05 | depth 0.15 m
CTTTCAGGGATTTGGATGCACCTTCAGGCGGTTTGGACAGCGTGATGCAGGGACAATGCCTACGCGTGTACGAGTGGCGCAACAACAATCTGAACTTTCGTGGGGCAACATCAGTGCGCGACATTATGATGCGCTACTATTGCTCGCTTCCTACCTTCTTCAGCGCGACTCTGGACTTCTCCACGACTTACGTCCCAGTGCAAGACTGCACAGACGCAGTGGCCTACATGACAGCCGTGAAGTATGCTCGCATGTTAGGGTCTCCGGGTCTCGCTGATCTTCTGGCAGAATCAAAGAATCAAATGTTCCAATTGAAGAACGCCAACACACGGCGCATGCAGCATCAGGATTACGCACGCATACCGTTTGGCAACAGTTCTGGCGATCTTAACAATGAGTTCAGCTTTATGTCGTGGTAGTAGATTCGGAGGCACCATGTGTGGGTCCGAAGATGTCCAGTTTGTGGCAAAGAGTTACGAAAATCAAGCCTAGCAGAAGTGTTGAGATGTGCATGCGGCTGGCTATGGGGTTAAAATGCAAAACTTATACAGAACAGATGGCTGGGTAAAGAGCACTTTAGGTCCGGCAATTCCCGGTGCACAAGTGTGGCTGTGCTCTCAGCCAGCTAACATCGCAGCCACTCCTCCCAGTCCTTTGGTCCCAATCTTCTCTGATCCCGGTGGGCTGTTCCCCATCACACAGCCCATCATGACGGATGGCTTCGGGCACTACGACTTCTACACGCTTCCCGGCCTGTACACTCTCGTAGTCGCTTACGGTGGGCAGATTCAACAAGTGTACCCTGATCAGTCCATAGGGGGAGTTGGCACAGGCAGTTCCTCAGGTACAGCCCTTGTTTTACAAACCAATGGCACACCAAACGTTAATCAACTTCTTCAGAATCTTACAGGCGCTGGCTCTGTGTCTGTATTCGACAATGGCAATGGAACTATAAGTATAACGGGATCAGTGTTCCAAGTTCAGACCAACGGAGTACCAAACACATTACAAAGCCTACTGAACTTGAAGTCAGGACTGAACATCACATTGACACCTGATGCGTTTGGTGGAGTTACTGTACAAGCATCAGGTACATCTTTAGTCCTGTTTGAAAATGACTGCCAAAACTTGACAGGATGGACAACCTCAGGAATAATTTCTGGTGGAAACACAAACGGTGGTTATTTAGAAACCGTTCTGTGCAACACTGCGGCTTACGCTTACATCAACACTGGAATAGTCAGTTTTGCTGGGTGTAGGATTGAACTTGATATGCTCGGAGGAGTGGGAGGGTCCAATGGTTACTTACTGTTCGGATGCAATGCTTCTGGAGCAGGGCCATTTTTCTCATTCAGCCCCGGTACTTACGGAAACTCAGGTTTTGGAAACTCTATCGGTTGGAGTTACGTAGGAACTGCACCGGGAGTAGCAACGGGCGGCTCAGGAACTCAACCGCAAAGTACCGAGTGGTTCCATGTCATCATCAATGTTTCAAAAGATGGAACGTTTGCAACTTTCTCAGCTAACGGTGCAAACATAGCAGCACAAGGTTCAATTGTTTTGGAAGGCAGTTACATAGGGTTGAGTGCTTACAGTGTAAGTGCCAGTTTTGCAAACATCAGAATCTACCCAGCATAGGAGACTCAGTATGATGGATAAAGTTTGGTCGTGGCTGGGCAGAGCATTCAGCGATGAGAATGGACCTAGTTCGTCCCGTGTAATCAGTGCGTGGCTGTCTGTATCATCCATGGCATTGATATGGTGGATGGCAAGACACATGATGTCACAGCCTGTTGAAAAGTTGCAGGTGTGGATCGGTGGTATGCCTTTAATCATTGGTGCTCTGGCAACATTCGCGGTATCCCCGTATGGTGTGATGAAACTCACCAGCATGTTCCAGAAGGGCGGAACCAAGATCGTAGAGCACGAGGAGGAAAGCAAGTGAAGATTCTAATCGCAATACTCAGTTGCGAATCCTACCGCACCAACGGCAACAACCAAGCCCTACGCGACACGTGGTTACCTGCATTGAAAGGTGCAGACTACAAGTTTTTCATGGGAAAAGGGAGCACAGCTACACAAAGTGATGAAGTGCTCGTGGACGCGCCGGATGATTACGCAAATGTTACGTACAAAACGCGCGAAATTTATAAATGGGCATTGGAGCACGACTACGACTTCATCTTCAAATGCTTTCCAGACACGTACGTGTGTCCTAGCAGGCTGCTTAATAGCGGCTTCGAGAATTATGACTACGTAGGAAACTTCGCGTGCCGACCACAGGGTAGCTTCGCATATTGCACGGGAGGCACTGGGTACTGGGTAAGCAAGAAGGCATACAAACATCTAGCAACGGCACATATACCCCCAGAAGACACTTTTGTGATACCGACCACAACCCGTAAAGCGGTAAGACCCCTTAGAGCACCTAGCAGGTGTTCTAGTGGCAGTGGCAGTGCCAATTCACCTATAGTCATAAAGAACGATTTGAAATGGGCTGAAGACAAATGGACTGGAGGGTTGCTGTACACTCACGAAGACCTCAAGGTTAACCATGACCTTAGGTACGAAGAGAATGTATATGGACCAGGACCACAGCAAAACAACAACACCATTAGCATACATCTATCGCGCACCGAGTATAGTGAAGGGCAACCCTCTAGGTATGAGAGCGCTTGGATGCACGATAAGCACAATGCGTGGCTACAAGGAGTTGTGGTTCCTGTAAAAGGAATACACAACGAAGACATACGTGAGTTCTACGATTGGGAACATGAAATGTTCAACTCAAAAAGTGGAACAAACGAGATCAAGAAAGTAGCTGTCATCACACCAACAGTAGACAGCAGAGCTGTGTTGTTGGAGGAATGCAAAGCATCTGTTAAGGCACAGACGTGGAAGGGAGAGATTTTCCATGCGATAAGTGTAGATGTTAGCAAAGAAGGTGCAGCGGTAACGCGCAACAAGATTGTGCAAGGTCTCGACCCTTCGTACGAATGGGTTGCGTTTGTTGATGATGATGATTTGCTTATGCCTGAGCATATCGCCACGTTGGTAAGTCACAGCGATGGGGCGGATGTAGTGTATTCAGATTGTCAAGCAAATGGGTTTGTGAAGACGTGGAACACTAGAGAGTTTACCTATGCGGAGGTGAAAGAAGCAAACTACATCCCCGTTACGGTACTCATGCGGCGCTCTATGTTTGAAAAAGTCGGAGGATTCGACTTAACGCATTACCCTGGAGAAGACCAATGGATGTTTCTAAACGCCGCCTTAGTAGGGGCGCGATTCCAATATGTCCCGAAAATCACATGGACATACCGTCAACACCCACAGTACAGGCTTCAGACATCCCCATCTTCGTGAACAACAGAGACCGTTTGACTAGCACCAAAACACTTTGTGACTGGCTTCTAAAGGCAGGAACCAAGAAGATCACTGTTTTGGACAACGATAGTTCCTACGGGCCTCTTTTAGAGTGGTACAGGAGTCTCCCAGACGGCGTAGAAGTCGTTAGGCAGGGAAACCTAGGGCCGTGGGGAGCGTGGAGCACAGGGAGGCTGCAAACGCAAGCAAACCCCTACATTGTCACCGATAGCGACTGTGTTCCCTCCGAATGTTGCCCTCTGGACCTCGTAGACAGACTTTTGAAGCTGCTGAGGGACAACCCTGGGTGCGGCAAGGTAGGGCCGGGTCTAAGGCTCGACAACATACCGGACTTGAGTCGAGACTTCATCACAAACGGAGATGGCAAAGGCTGGGAAGGCGAAGGGGTGTTCTGGAAACGCAGGCATTCCATTAGCGCGTTCTATGCTCCGATTGACACAACTTTTGCTATTTACAATGAGCACTCCCAGTGGGTCGGTGCAGGATGGCAGAATCTTCGGATGGACATGCCATACGTCGTGGAGCATACGCCATGGTATATAGAAAAGCCTTTCTCAGAAGAGGAACAGTATTATCGGGACCATGCCGACCGAACATGGTCACATGTGACGTGGCCAAGCCCAATCAACAGTTAGGAAGGACTCAGATGTCGATCACGGTAAATACCTGCGGTGGTTTAGGTAACCAACTGTTCCAGTACGCCTTTGCTAGGTCGTTGGCAGGAAAGTACTCTGTTAGTCTTACTGACGCCTGCAATCAATATGGGCTTCAATTGAACCATTTCAACATTACCTTACCTATCATCCCTCACCCAGGGTGGCGTTGGATTGCAGAACGTTCTCTACGGTTTGATCCATCACCTGAAATTGAGGACAACTCAATCATAGCAGGGTACTGGCAAACAGAAAAATACTTCTCTCACATCGCAGACACCGTACGAGCAGAGCTAACGCTCAGGGAGCCGCTTAGTCTTGCCGCGCAAACAGCAGCTACACTTATTAGCGGAACACCGAACAGCGTGATGGTGCATGTACGCAGGGGAGACTACCTGACGTGGGCTGCACAAAGACACGGTGTGTTGCCGACTAGTTATTACCTAGAAGCTGCAAAGCATTTCCCTGACTCACACTTCTTTTTGTTTTCGGATGACTCAGCGTACCATTTGCCATTTCCCCATACACGCATAAGTTGTACGCCATATGAAGACTTGCACCTCATGACGCTGTGCAAGGGCGCAATCATAGCAAACTCCACGTTGTCTTGGTGGGGAGCATGGCTCGGAGCAGACAAAACAGGCGGCACAATCGTAGCACCTAAGCAGTGGTTCAGAACAGGTAACGAAGATGCTCAGGATATAAACCCTGAACGCTGGATTAAGGCAGGACCAGATGAGAGTACACAATTGGAAACAATTCGCCATACAACTTTACGTACAGTTGTACGGTAGGAGATGCGTGATTTGCTCTAAACCTGTAGAGATCAAAGAGGCGCACATAGAGATCAGAAACAAAGAACACTACCTCATGCACGCAGCATGTAAGGACTCAGAATGAAAAAAGCATTGATCACTGGCGTGACGGGGCAGGATGGCTCGTACCTAGCAGAACTGCTGCTTGACAAAGGCTATGAGGTTCACGGCATCATTCGTCGCTCTTCATCTTTGAATACGCAGCGTATCGACCATGTTTTCGATAAGCTGCAATTGCACTTCGGTGACCTCAGCGATGGAAGTGCATTAGGGTCGTTATTGTCCAAAGTACAGCCCGATGAGGTGTACAACTTGGCCGCGCAGAGCCACGTGCGCGTATCTTTTGACGTACCAGAGTACACAGCAGACGTGGATGCCATGGGTACCCTAAGACTCTTAGAGGCAATTAAAGCTCACTGCCCAGAGGCACGTTACTACCAAGCCAGTTCTTCGGAATTATTTGGCAAGGTGCTGGAGACGCCTCAGAGAGAAACGACACCTTTCTACCCTAGATCACCCTACGGTATTGCCAAGCAGTTTGCCTTTTGGTGCACAGTTAACGCCAGGGAACAGGGATTGTTCGCTAGCAACGGTATCCTGTTCAACCACGAAAGCCCAAGGCGCGGAGAAACCTTTGTCACTCATAAGGTGACTAAAGCGGCAGCTAGAATAAGCCTGGATTTGCAAGACACATTGCTTTTGGGAAACTTAGATGCCAAACGTGATTGGGGCCACGCTAAGGACTACGTGGAAGCAATGTATCTCATGCTTCAACACTCAGAACCAGACGACTTTGTTATTGCCACCGGGCGCACCCATACTATACGCAACCTTTTGGACATCGCTTTTGGCCACGTGGGACTTGACTGGCACAAGTACGTAGGCATAGACTCAAAATACTTTCGACCCACAGAGGTCGATGTGCTTTTAGGTGACGCGTCGAAAGCTAAGCGTGTGTTAGGATGGGAACCAAAAGTGCAATTTAAGGAACTCATAGAAGAAATGGTGGACTCAGACTTGTATGAACTTAGAAAATAAGCGAGTGTTAGTAACAGGCGGTGAAGGCTTTCTTGGAAGCCACATTGTAGATAAACTGCACGAGCATGGATGCACAGATGTTGTCATACCTAGGCACAGCGAATTTGATTTACGTAGACGAGAAGATGCGCAGAGAATGTACCGATACTTAAGCCCAGGCATTGTGATCCATGCCGCCGCTATGTGTGGTGGCATACAATCATGCTCTGCAAATCCTGCAAGGTTCCTGTATGACAACCTGACCATTAACACAGAAGTTCTGGAAGGTGCCAGGGAACATGGTGTGGAGAAATTCGTAGCCATCAGCAGTGTGTGTGCATACCCTTTGCGCGTAAGCCTCCCAGCCAAGGAAAAAGACATTTGGAATGGCTACCCAGAAGCAACGAACGCTCCCTACGGGATTGTCAAGCGCGTGCTCTTAGAGCAGTGCCAAGCATACGGCAGGCAGTATGGAATGAACTGCATAGGGTTGGTGCCTGCCAACATGTACGGACCCAGAGATTGCTTTGAACCAGGACGCGCCCATGCGATACCTGCCATAATCCGCAAATGCATGGAAGCCATGCGCGACGGAAAAGACCTAACAGTCTGGGGCACAGGTAAAGCAACCCGTGAGTTCCTGTACGTTGTGGAGTGCGCCGAAGCCATAGTGCTTGCAACAGAAAAATACGACGAGCCGGAGCCAGTAAACATCGCAACAGGGTTAGAAACACCCATAGAAAACTTGGTAGCAATAGTTACCTCCTTGTTGTCTTACCAGGGAACAGTAAAATGGGACACCACCAAATCAGAGGGACAACCGCGTAGACTGTTCGACTCCACCCGCGCTGAGAAGTTTGGGTTCAAAGCCAAGATGCCTCTATGGAAGGGTCTTGAAAAAACCATAGAATGGTATAAGCAGGAGACTCAATGTTCAAAGTAAAAACCATAGGCGGAACCCTTCACAACCACTTTGCAGACCAAGTGCGTCCAACCTCGATTGCCACAGATACCTTTGACTTCTCTGACACCACTGAGTACAGGGTATTTTACCAACTTGAGCCGCCTGACATTGTTCCTACGGAGCAGACGTTACTTGACAACCACACATTCTATGACCTCATACTTGCGTGGAACCAAAGAATACTCGATGGATGCCCAAATAATGCATCTAAGTTTATATTTGGGACGTGCCGCTGGGCGGAAGACCCGGCAGATGACTGCAACGTGGCTCAGAAGAAATTTGCAGCATCTTACCTTACCAGCTCAAAAACAATGTGCAAAGGGCATCACTTCAGGCATGATATTTTCAATGCACTACCAGAGCAAGTGGGGCAGGTGTCAATAACGAAACACATGTCGCCGCCCTACGTAGAGGACAAGAAGGAGTTTTTGTATCCTTTTCAGTTTGCCGTCGTCATGGAGAATGGTAAGCGTCAGAACTGGATTACGGAGAAACTGATTGACTGTTTGGTCTCCAGAACGATCCCTATCTACTGGGGATGCCCAAACGTGGGGGAGTACTTCAACACCGACAGTATTCTATCGTTTGAAACACAGGATGAACTAATGTCCGCTCTAGGGAGCCTGTCGTCAAGTTTTTACGAATCAAAACTCAAAGCGATTGATGATAATCTGCACGAGGCCATGAAGTACACCAACCTTCACAAGAGGATTGATGAGGAGATAAGAAAACGGCTGTAGGAAGGACTCAGCAAATGCCCAATATCGCCCTTGGCACTTTACAAATTAGCGAAACCGGAAAACGCTATGTGAATGAGTGTTTGAACAACAACCGTCTTTCAAAAGGGAAGTACACAGACAGATTCGAGAACGAGTTTTCCAAGCTGCATGGCTGTCGCCACGGAGTGTTCTGCAACAGCGGAACGTCCGCGTTGCAAATTGCATTGGCAACGCTAAAGGAAGTCCATGGATACAGCGACGGGGATGAAGTACTGGTCCCTGCCACTACGTTCATCGCTACTTCAAATGTGGTGTTGCAGAACAACATGGTTCCGGTATTCGTTGATGTTGATCCATTTACGTTCAACATGGACCCAAATAAGATTGAAGAGAAGATAACAAGCCGAACCCGAGTGATCATACCTGTGCACCTTTTTGGTCTGCCTGCGAACATGGAAGAGATCATGGTTATTGCAGGAAAGAACGAGTTGCGTGTCATAGAAGATTCATGTGAAACCATGTTTGCAGGGGTCCATGGACAATCTGTAGGCAGCTTCGGACATATGGCTTGCTTTTCTACGTATGTAGCACACCTAATAGTAGGTGGAGTCGGCGGACTAGTTACGACCAACAGCGACGAGTACGCTACGTTATGTCGCAGCCTAATGGCGCACGGTAGGGACTCTATATACACGTCGATTGACGACGATGATAAGATCAGCAAAGATTTGATCGAGCGTCGGTACAAGTTTGACCGCATAGGATACTCTTACCGCTGCACAGAGATTGAAGCGGCTATCGCACTGTCCGAACTTGAAAGATACACAGAAAACATTGCGCAACGCAGGGCTAACGCTGCACGGCTCACACACCTTCTGAAACCATTTGAGATGTCGTTGCAGCTTCCTGTGGTGCCTGAAGGATACCAACACAGCTTCATGATGTTTCCATTTGTCTGCCGAGAAAGTGTTGATAGGGACTCTCTTCTGCTGTACATGGAGCAGAAGGGAATCGAGACGCGCTTTATGTTTCCCTTGTTAAGCCAACCTGTGTATCAGAAGCTGTTCCCTGGACTTGCAAAGCAATACCCAGTTGCTAGACGACTGGAGAAGCAAGGCGCGTTCATTGGAATTCATCAAGGTCTCACACTCGCAGATATGCATTTCATTGCTCAGACAATTGCGGAGGGATTATGCACCCAGTGACGGTGGCGGTGTTGGGACGGTTCCCAGACATTTTCAACGGGTTTGTAGAAAGTGCCGAAAAGTATCTGCCAAATATCCCCAAGGTGTTCGTAAGGGACGATAGTTTGATCACAATGCCCACTGGCGATACGTGGACCAACATACAAGGACCGCCAGTGTTCAGTAACCCCGGCAATGCCAATATAGCGTGGCAAGCCGCCGCGCCAGATAGCGACATTCTATACTGTGGTGACGATGTACGTTTTGTTCAGAACAAAACGTGGGAGTTGCTGCAAGAAATAGCGTATTCGGACTCTAAGATTGGGATGCTATCTCCGTGTATCATAGGTGCAGCAGGAAACGTACTACAAACAAACCCCAGCCCAAAAGGCATAACCTACTCTCACCAGCGCTTAGCTCTGATCTGCACTTACATCAAACGCGAAGTGATTGAGGCAATAGGCTATATGGACCCAGTGTTCGGCGGATCGTATGGGTACGATGACGATGACTACAACCACCGTGTGCAACTGGCAGGATACTCCTTGGCAGTGACTCCATACGTAACCGTCGAGCATAGACATGCAGGAAGCACATTTGCTCGCACAGGACCGGGAGTAGACTGTAGAACAGGACTTGAAAAGTTCAGAACCAAATGGGGAGACACAACAGTTCACAAAATAGCAGCAGACGTAGCTTTGGACGTGCCACACTATGCACCTCAGGCCGCGTCCACTACTAATAGGCCGATCAGAGCACCACAACGACTCAGGAGATAACAATGAAGGTGTTGCTGGCCGTAGTTAATTGCCACTCTCGTTTGGCTTATCAACAGTGCATACGCGACACATGGTTGCCACTTGTTCAGGGGGCGGATGTTCGTTTCTTCCTAGGACCATCTACGAGAGAACCACAGGCAGACGAAGTGTTCGTGGAGTGCGACGATACCTATCAAGGATTGCCTAGCAAAATAAAAGCGATTGCACAGTGGTCACTTGGGCATGGGTATAGACAAATGCTCAAGTGTGACGACGATGTAGTAATGGTTCCTCATAAGGTTTTGTCTTCAGGATTTCAAAACCACGAATTCAGTGGGCACCGCAATGACATCAGAGCCTACTCGGTTCCTTATGGCTTTTGTTACTGGCTAGGGAAGCGTGCAATGCAACTAGTAGCCGATGCTGAGCTTCCTAGAGACAACAATGACGAGGTGTGGGTCACGCATGTCCTTTCCAAAGAGAACATAGTGTTACACCATGACAGCCGCTACCAAATGCACACGGGCAAACGAGAGGACTTTGTACAAAAAGTTAGGAGCCTAAGATCGCCTCGGCGGGATGCACCCTTTGTGGATCCTACACTAGAAGTCTTTGCAAAGGTAATGTATATACCTTGGATGGGTTACAAGAACTTGCCCGATGAGCAAAACATAGCCGAGATGAAAAGAGTTTTTAAGGACATGCAATGAGCATTACAGATGACCAGACCAGAGCACAGAATCTTCAAAACAAAGAAGACTCAAAGAATGCATGGAATGAACATGTGAAAGAACTAACACGTCAGCGTCTTGCTTCTGAAGCAATGTTCGACCCACGTGTGGTAGCCTACAAAGCAAGGCGCAAAGAGCAGGCGAACCAACCAAGAAAGATTCAGATAAGTTTTGCCGTTAGAAAACCTCGGCAATTTGCAACACAAACGACGACGTATACGCCAGTGCCATGAGGCCAGCGCGTGGAAAAGAGAATTAAATGTCTAGCGTAGTTTCACAAATCACACTCTCGGAACTTTGTTTCCCAGATATTACCGGAAAGACTATCCAAGCATGGGGCCAAGTCAATTTCTCAGCAGGTTCCTATGTTTCTGGTGGACTTGTTATGGGTCTTTTGCAGTTTGCCGATGGCCGCACCGTGGACTTCAACGGATTCCTCCGTTGCTTAGTGTACGGTGAGGATGTAGTCACTGCAACCGTAGGAACCTACAGTTATCATTACAGTCCAGTGGGAGACGTGCTGCAACTCCTGTTGAACGGAGTTGAGTTGGCAAACGGAGCAGCAATTCCTGCCGCAGTTCTGAACGATGTGGTCCTGTTCAAAGCGACTTGGAACCGTACGACCGTGTTGGGCTAATCCTAAGGAGAAAATATGCCATTAAGCATTGACCAACTCCTAGGGTCAGCGGTGAACTTTGAAGTGCTCGGCGCTTCTACAGTTACCAACTCAGGGAGTACAGTAATCATCGGCGGCAACTTGGGATTATATCCCGGTACGTCCATCACCGGATTTCCTCCGGGTGTGGTCACCCTGCCTGCAGTAACGCACACAACTGATTCCGTCGCCAACCAAGCAGAGATCGACGCGAACACAGCATACAACTACTTCCAAGCTCTCCCCGGTGGAATCACCGTCGTGGGCAACCTTGCAGGCCAGACGTTAACGCCGGGTATTTACAAATCGGCGTCCTCCATGGACCTGTCCGTAGGTGGAACCCTTACCTTAAACGGCAACGGAGACCCCAACGCAGTGTTCATCTTCCAGATTGGCTCTTCGCTCACCATCAACACGAGCGCTACAGTCGTTCTGACGAACGGTACGTTGGCGAGAAATGTCATTTGGCTGGTTGGAAGTTCAGCAACAATCAACGCAAGCGCAACCATGCAGGGAGATGTAATCGCGCTGTCATCTGTGTCCCTAGGGACAGGAGCAGCGATGACAGGCAGAGCAATCGCTTTGACCGGAGCAGTGACTATGCTCGGTAATACGATGACCTCTCCTGTGCAAGCGGTTCCAATTCCACCTATTCCTCCGGTTCCACCTATTGGGACTTCATCTACTCCCGCTTCGATTCTTTTGACCGAACTGTGCTTTCCAGACATTACAGGAAAAGTGATTCGAGCATGGGGAATAGTGACACTAACTCCCGGTGGTTACACGGTCGGTGGCATTCCGATGGGTTTGTTCCCATTCTTGGATGCACGCACTGTGGATGTCAACGGTATCCTGCTTTGCGAAGTGTGGGGAGAAGAGCCAATCAACAACGTGATTGGAACTTCGTACACGTACCACTACAGCCCAGTGAATGATTCGTTGCAGATTTTCAACAACGGAACCGAGTTCACTGCAATGCAAACAATTCCATTGGCAGTCCTTGCCGATGTGCTTTTGTTTGAAGCATCGACCGACAGGACGAGCACGAGAGGATAACAACATGGGATCAACTAATGGAACACTTGAGGAACGCGATGTAAAAGGCTCGTCATTTGCCGTAGGAGACTACGTAATGGTGCGATGCCTTGTTACCGGAATCACCCCAGTAGCTGCGGGTGGTAACGGAGGCCCTGCTGATCTAGTTGCGTTGACCGTGGAGACACCCGGCAATGTGGGTGAGAAAGCAAACGTAACTCTTGTCGTCAGTCCAGTGCAATGCTGGAAAGTCGGCAACAAAACACAAGGGTAAGATCGGAAGAGCGTCGTGTAGGGAAAGAGTGTAGATCTCGGTGGTCG
>OCZU010002304.1_pt1 | contig 12235 bp, 8 predicted proteins | sample 1539001 | NCBI WGS metagenome assembly OCZU01 (sample SAMEA3539306, study PRJEB22396) | soil metagenome | biome: tundra; feature: field; material: soil | place: USA | collected 2010-05 | depth 0.15 m
CTAAGAGTTTCACGCCAAGTACCGCCAAGAGCGCCAAGAGCGCCAAGAACACAAAGCACACCAAGAACATCACAACATCATGCCCGCTCTTCTTGGCGGCCTTGGCGGTACTTGGCGTACTTGGCGTGAAAGCAGTTGGTTTTCCCTGCTTCTGTGCCACACTGGTGGGAACATGCGCGGAGTTCCAATCGTTATGCTCACTCTATTGGTGTCGGGGGCGGGGATGGCGGCCGATTCGCCCAACCTCACCGAGCAGTATCGTCCCGTGGCGGACAAGCTCATCGACGCCGCCTTGGCCGATACGGAAGGCTATCGGAGGCTGACCTACTTGTGCTACCGCATCGGTAACCGCCTGAGCGGTTCGGTGGGCCTGGAAAAGGCCGTCGCGTGGTCGGTGGAACAGATGAAGAGCGCCGGCCTGACCAACGTCCGGGTGATTCCCACCAAGGTTCCGCACTGGGTGCGGGGGGCGGAATCGGCCCGCATGCTGGCGCCTCTCGACAAGCCGCTGCACATGTTGGGGCTGGGGGGAAGCGTCGCCACGCCTCCGGGCGGGATCACGGCGGATGTAGTGGCGGTCGCCGATTTCAACGAGTTGGATAAGCTGGGCCGCGACCGCGTGCAGGGCAAAATCGTTCTCTACAACCAGGAGTTTCGCGGTTACGGGACCACGGTGACCTATCGGACCAACGGCGCTTCCCGCGCTGCGGCCTTGGGCGCGGTCGCGGCGCTGGTGCGCGCGGTGACCCCTCTGGCCATGCAGACGCCGCACACCGGCGCGATGAACTACGACCCGAATCAACCCAAAATCCCCACCGCGGCAGTGTCTCCCGAAGAGGCCATGATGATGGCGCGGCTGGTGGCCGATGGCGTTCCCGTAAAGGTCCACCTGCAAATGAGCGCGCACATGGAACCGGATGCCGATAGTGGCGATGTGATCGGCGAGATCCGCGGCAGGGAGCTTCCCGATGAGGTGGTGGTGATGGGCGGGCACCTCGATTCGTGGGACGTGGGGCAGGGCGCCCAGGACGATGGCGCGTCGATCATGGCCTGTCTGGAGGCGCTGGCCCTGATGAAGAAACTGGGCCTCGATCCGCGCCGGACGATTCGCGTGGCGTTCTGGGTAAATGAAGAAAACGGCGGGCGGGGCGGCGAGGCGTATCGCGAATTCGTGGGTGACCAGATCAAGAAGCAGGTGGCGGCCATCGAGATGGACGGCGGCGCCGAGGCTCCCGTCGGTTTCGGCGCCGGCGTAGACCAGGCCTCCCAAGAGATGCTGAAGCAGATAGCCAAGCTGCTGGAGCGTGTCGGCGCGGGTGAGATCACGAGCGCTGGAGGAGGATCGGACATTGCGCCTCTGATGCGGGATGGTGTGCCTGGCCTCGCCGAGCGCACCGTGGGCACGCACTATTTCGATTGGCACCACACCGAGACGGACACTCTGGACAAGGTGAATCCGGAGGACTTCCGCAAGAATCTCGCGGCCCTGGCGGTGATGGGCTTTGCGCTGGCCGACATGCCCGGCCGGATTACGGCCGTGGCCGGCGGCGGACGACGCGCCAGGTAGGACAGACGATCGTTTTTCGTCGTCGGTCAGCCGGCTTTCAGCCTGGCTTTAGCCTGGCTTGGTCGGCTTTCAGCCGCCTGGACAGACGACAAAGACCGCTCGTCTGTCCTACTGGATATACTGGAAGTACATGCGGCGCGGCTCGGTTCTTCTTTCGGCGGTGGGGTGTGGGCTGGTATGTACTCTCTTTGCGCAGCGGCCGTTCCGGGAGTATCCAGCCTGGGAGTACAACGATTACCCTTTGCCGAAGGACTACCTGGTGCCGGGGGAATGGACCTTCGCCCGGCTCATGTATCCCTCCAGCCGACTAGTGATCGATTGGCAATCGACTTATAAGCTGGGATTCGACTGGCGGGAGGGCAACACCAACTGGACCATCGACTATCCCCGCTCGGACCGGCACCTCTCCGAGGCCGTCCGCCGACTGACAAGGGTGCACACCAGGTCGGCCGAACAACCCATCAACCTGGACGATGAGACCGAGGATGTCTTGAACTACCCCTGGCTCTATGCCGTGGAAGTGGGCCACTGGGAGCTGACACCGGAGCAGATCGCGAAGTTCCGCGAGTACCTGTTGCGCGGTGGATTCTTCATGTGCGACGACTTCCACGGGTTGGACGAATGGAACATCTTCATTACGACCATGCACAAGGTGTTCCCGGACAAGACAATCGTGGACCTCCCGAATTCGGATGCGATCTTTCATACGGTGTACAACCTGGACGATCGATATCAGGTGCCCGGAGCCCAGTACATCCAGACCCGGAGCATCTGCGAAAAGTGCCCGACCTTCCCAGGCGGCCGCGACAACGGCGGTTCAGGCGCCCAATGGCGCGGAATCTACGACGACACGGGCCGGCTCATGGTGGCTATTTGCCACAACATGGATCTCGGCGACTCCTGGGAACACGCCGACAATCCGCAGTATCCGCAAAAGTTCTCCGCCTTGGGGATCCGCATCGGCGTGAACTATATTACGTACGCGATGACGCATTGAGGTGGTGCCAGGTGGTGCCGCCTGCCTCTTCACCACCAGCAAAAATCCCAGGCTAACCACCCGAGGCCATCAGAACGTCTACATGCCTGGAATGTAGAATATCTACGGCCAAGAGTATCATGGGCATCTGGTCTTGGTTCGAACGCCTCCGCCGGAATCGGGATCTGGAGGCGGAGCTGGGGGCCCACGCGGCTATGGCCCGGCAGGATCGCATCGACCGCGGAGAGTCGCCCGAAGAGGCGGCGCGGAACGTTCGGCGAGAGCTGGGCAATGACGCGCTGATCCGGGAGAATGACCCGGGACCTGTGGGGCTGGCAGACACTCGACCGGCTGCAACAGGACCTGCATCATGCGGCGCGCGCCCTCGGCAAGACCCCTGGGTTCACCGCGGTGGCGATCCCGACCCTGGCGCTGGGCATTGGCGCGACCGCGGCGTTGTTCAGTGCGATCGAAGCGGTGCTGCTGCGGCCGCTCCCTTATGCCAGCCCGGACCGCCTGGTGTGGGTCGCGCGCCCGTCTCCCAAGATGCCCAACGGCCAGGTGCCGACTCCCGAATTCCAAGCGTGTGCGGACCGAAAGCCATGCTTTTTCGGGGTTGGCGGCGTGGAACGATGAACAGTTCAACCTGACGCGCGCGGGCGAGCCGGAACTGGTGGTCGCCGCTAGCGTCAACGCCGATTTCCTGCGCGTCCTGGGCGTGGAACCGATGCTGGGCCGCGACTTCGACGTCTCGCAGGATCGGCCCGGCAACGATCGGTTTGTGCTGCTGGGGTACCAACTATGGCAGCGGCATTTCGGTGGCGACCCGAACGCGGCTGCCGCCCCGGGCGAGCTTCCCGCGGTTCCGCCGGGCGCTCCGGGTGCCACACCGGGCGATCCTCCGGCAATTCCGACGGGCGCGCCGCCCGCCGCCCCCGACCACGCGTCGAACGACGTGATGTTCGGGGAGCGGATCCACGCCGCCAGGCCCTGAAGCTCCGCGGCGGGCAGCGGAAACGCCGGCATACCGGCAGGTGTGCCGCGACGGATGATGTCGCGAATCTCGTTTTGTGATCGGGTTCGCAGCCGGCGGCTCCTGGCGAGTGCGGGACCGCGGTCCGACCCCGACGCATCCGCGCCGTGGCAGGCCGCGCAACGCTCGGAAAAGAGCTGCGGGTTCCCCGGCGGAGGGCGGCGGTCCCTGTGCGATCGCCACGCCCAAAGTTGCGGACATCGCCTGCCGCATTGGCCACTTGCTTGGCATGAGAGTCTCGTCGAGAACCGTAGTGCCAAACTTATCGAATTAGGCGGCGCATGGTCAACTACCGTCCCGCAAAACACTCTGCATGGCGGCTTTGGCCCGTTCGAACTCGCCCTCCATCGCAGGCAGCAGTTCTGCGAGCTGGTTCAGTTGGCCCGCCATGGCCGCCTGCTCCGCTTGGAACGCGACTGCGCGTAGTGCCTCGGCGGACAATGTCGCTGCCGCTCCTTTCAATTTGTGCGACTGCCGGCGCGCGCTCGGCGCATCGCTGTCCTCGAGGTGTCGTCTGAGAATGCACAACTGGGATGGGGTGTCCGCGAGGAATTCCTGGACGAGTCTGTCGGCCAGCCCCCGGTTGCCCCCCAACCGTTTCAGCAGTCCCGTCCGGTCGAAGACGTTGTCGCCTGGCGACGAGAGGGCCTTCTTCGCGGGGGGGGCCTTCACCATCGCCTTAGGCTGGCCAAGCCATCTCGCCAGCACCTGCAATACCGCTTCCGGCTCTATGGGCTTTGACAAGTAGTCGTCCATTCCGTGTCGGAGGCACTTCTCCCGATCGCCCGGCATGGCATTGGCAGTCACGGCTACAATCGGGACTCGTGGATTCAGTGCCCCGGTCGCAGGGTTGCGAATCTGGCGGGTTGCTTCATACCCGTCTACCTCCGGCATCTCGCAGTCCATCAGGACCAGATCGTAATCGATCATCTGCAAGGCTCGTACCGCCTCGGCTCCGTTGACAACTGGATCGGCGTCAAAACCCAGGCGGCCCAGAATGGCGAGGGCCACTTCCCGGTTGATGGGATGATCCTCCGCCAGCAGAATTCTGGCATGGGGCTCTTTTCTTCCGGAAGTCAGCGCCGGCAGGGGACGGACAACCGGCTCTAGCTTCGGAGCTGTCTTTCGGCCTAAAGCCTCTGTGAGCGCTTCGTACAGGCGCGCCTCAATGATCGGCTTGGAAATGCTGGTGGTCCACAGAGACGCCTGCAAGCCCATTCCGGAGACTTCCTCGCCAAAGGGCGTCATGAGAAGCAGCCTGGTGCCCGCCAGGCGTGGGTCCGCGGCAATCCGGCGCGCGATCTCCTCGCTGTTCTCTTCAGGCATGTCCTTATCCACCAGCGCGATCGCGAAGGGGTCGCCTTGCTGGGCAGCCTGGTGGAGCAGCGCGAGCGCCGAGGCCCCGTCAGCGGCTTCGTGTGCGCGGCATCCCCAGGACGTCAAGAGCGTACTCACTACCTGGCGGTTGGACTCATGATCGTCGAGCACCAGAGCCTTCACTCCATGAAAATTACTCCGATGATCCGCGGCTGGTGCAGCCGCCGTCTGCTGCTTTTCAAACACCGCTGTGAACCGGAAAGTGGTGCCGCGGTCTTCCTCGCTCTCGAAGCCGATCCGGCCACCCATCATCTCCACCAGGTGTTTGGAAATCGCCAGCCCCAACCCCGTGCCGCCATACTTGCGGGTAGTCGATTCATCCGCCTGAACGAATGGCGAGAAGAGGGCTGCGGCCCGGTCTTTGGGTATCCCGATGCCCGTGTCGCGGATCGCGAAATCGAGCGTGACCGTGCCCGCGTCCTGGTTGACTTGCCTTACCCGAATCCCCACTTCGCCCCGATCGGTGAACTTGATCGCATTCGTCACCAGGTTGGTGAGGATCTGGCGGAGGCGCCCCGGATCGCCGCGCAGCAGGCAGGCCGTCTCAGGCTCGACCAGGCAAGTGAGTTCGAGCCCCTTGCGATTGGCGGCAATGGCCAGCATCTCGACCACTCCCTCGAGCACCCGCCGCAAACCAAAGTCCAGGCGCTCGAGAGTCACCTTTCCCGCCTCGATTTTGGACAGATCCAGGATATGGTCCAGCAGGGCTTTCAGGTTTTCGGCACTCTCGCGCACCACCTCGGCATATCGCCGTTGCTCCGCCGGGAGGTCGCTATCGAGCAGCAACCCGGCCATGCCGATCACTCCGTTCATGGGGGTGCGGATCTCGTGGCTCATATTTGCCAGAAAGCGGCTCTTGGACAGGTTGGCGGCCTCGGCGAGCTCTTTGGCCTTGACCAGTCCCTCCTCGGCTGCCTTGCGCCGCGTGATGTCCAGGAAAGCCACCACCGAGCCGACCACCTTGCCGTCGGTAATCACGGGATGACACCAGCATTCCGCGGGAAAACTCGTGCCGTCGGCCCGCCAGAGCATTTCGTCGTCCACGTGGACCCCTTCCCCCCGTCGAGACGATTGAAAGATTCGACACTCCTCAATGGGATAGGGGGTTCCGTCGGCACGCGTATGGTGATTCAACTCATGCAGGTTCTTGCCGCTCACGGCTTGCAGATCGGCGTAACCCAACATGCGCAGGCACGCGGCGTTGGCAAAGGTACAATTTCCCTGAGGATCCACGCCGTAGATGGCCTCGGCGGTGGAATCCAGCAGCAGACGCACGCGCTCTTCAGTCGTACGGATCGCTTCTTCGACACGCTTCCGTTCCGTGATGTCCTCAATATGGGCGACAAAATGCCATGTCTCGCCACTGTCAACGATCAGCGAGAGCCTGACCCGCACCCATACTATCTGCCCCTCCTTGTGGAGGAAGCGTTTCTCATACTCGACCCACTCGGGCAAGTCACGTTCCAGGCGTGCCATCTCTTCCCGTAAAATTCCCACGTCGTCGGGGTGAGTGATGACGTCCCAATCGATTGCGAGCAGTTCCTCTTCGGAATAGCCGACCATGTGGCATGCGGCTGCATTGACCTGCACGATCCGGCCGTCGCCGGCGGCCAGGGCAAGGCCGAAGGGAGCGTACTCAAATGCGGTCCGGAAACGCTCTTCCCGCTGGCGTAACGCGAGTTCGGAGGCCTTGCGTCCGGTGATATCTTCGACGTGCACGATAAAATGGCACGCCTTCCCCTCGTGATCGCGCAGTAATGAGATTTTCAGTCGTACCCAGATAACGTTGCGTAGTCTGCCGAGATAGCGCTTCTCGAACTCGATGCTGGGGGCTTTCCCGGACAGCAGTTTTTCCAAGGCTGCATGCGAAATGCTCAGGTCGTCCGGGTGCGTTACTGCGGACCAGCTCCCCGCTAGCAGTTCCTGCTCGGAGAAGTCGACAAGTTCACAAAAGGCGCGGTTGACCTGGAGGAGACGCCCGTCGATGGCCGAAAGACACATGCCATGTGGCGCGTGCTCAAAGGCGGTCCGGAACCGTTCCTCGCTGCCGAGCAGCTTCTCCTCGGCCCGTTTCCGGTCGCCCATTTCTTTCTCAAGGTTCTGGTTTGCCGACTGCAGGGCTTCCGCCCTGCGCCGGCTGGTGAGAGTCAGGTTGACCAGGTAAGCCAACAGGATACTGCCCACGGTGCCGATGATGATCGCGGCTGTCGTTACGGTTATCCCGTCTCCGCGCAGTTCCTGGAAAGCAGACCCCGGTAAGCTTTTCCCGAGCTGGCGGACACCCTCCACGAGCCGCTCGGTATCGAGGTGGAAGTCCCGTTCGAACCCGTATGCAAGGCTCAGTGTGAAGGTGAAGCCGGCACAACCTGTGGCTACCGCCGGCCAAAGTGGCGAGACCTCCCCGGCCCGCATGCTGCCAACTGAAGCCATGGTCACGATGCCGAGGCCTAACGCGATAAACCCCAAGCCGGCGTTTACCGACATGTGCGTGCTGTGACCCCATTCATAAATGGGATAATCCACCAAGTACCCCAAGACCGAGGCGGTCCCGATCGCCAGCGCGACCGCCCCTATTGCCCCGGTAATGGTCGAAGCCTTCCTTGATTGGCGGGGTCGCGACGCATACCACAACGCCAGTCCGCAGAGCACGAAACAAAGGGCCGTGTTGGGCGCCATCCGGCCGGGATGGGCAAGCTGTGGCGTGATCCTGTCAGCAACCAGCATCTGGTCAAAGGAAAGGTCAATAGACAGGCCATGCTCCACCAGAGTCACTACACCCGTGAGCAGGCCCCAGGCCGCGCCTACGGAGGCGACTCTCGGATGCCCGCCTGCGAGCAGGATGAGTGCCAGACCGTCCACCACGAATCCGACGGCGGTGTTGGCGGCCATGGGATTGAAGGATGGCCCGACGCGCGTCAAGCCGGGGATATGGAAAAACCAACCGATCAACGCAAGCAGACCCAGGATCAGCGAGGTGCTACCGGCCGAGATCAGCAGGGCTCGCCGGCCCAAAGTTGCTGCGTTCTGGTTCATCCCGAGTTCTCCTCCAGTGTCTTATCGGCGGTCAGCGGAGAAAAGAGTAGGGCGGCGGCGCACCCTCATGGAAATCCGCCCCTCCGCCGATATGTTTATCAGGAGCCGCCACCGGGAAAGGAGTCCGGCAAATCATGATCTCGATCAAGCGCTTTCTGGAGCAGCGCCGTCAAGCCTCCGGGCCTGAGCCTGACATGGTCGAAGCATTGATGCAGATGGGCCGTCTGCTTCTGGACACCATTGCCACGCGCATGGTTCACGGGAACGAATCGGATTTCAAGGTTTTCAGCCGGACGCTGCAAAAACTGGTACGCCAGATGGAAGGGCCGCAATCCGCCATGAGCTTGCTGGGCATCTCGAGCGATGCCGTGGAGGCCTTTGAGGCCCATTGCCAACGCACTACCGAGTATTTTCGAGAACAAAACGAGGAAAGGCAGTCCATGGTTGCGATGTTGACCGATACCGTGGCGGACCTGTCCGGCCAGACGGACGCTTCGGTGGCCCGTTTGCAGGGGATCGAGCAACAACTCGCACAGGCCTCGGAGCTGGAGGACATCCGCGCTTTGCGGGTCAGGCTGCGAGAAAGCCTGCTGGCCCTCCGGGAAGCGGCCGCCCAGGAAAGGGACAGTTCGGTGGCAACCCTAAAACGGCTACAGGGTCAAATCGAAACGTCCCGGAGAGGGGTTCCCGGGGAACCGGAACATTCGCGCGCCAATTACGCCGATATCGATCTCACGCCAGAGCCGTCTCAGGGTCCGCTTGAGTTCATCCCCACCGCCTACGTGGCCGCGTTCCGATTGCAGCGCGCCGAGCACATCGCCAGCCGGTTTGGGGAAGCCGTGAAGCTGCAGATGCTCTCCATGATCGGCGCCCAGTTGAAGACGTTGCTGGGCCCCACCGACCGGCTCCTGCGCTGGAAGGGGACGTCGTTCGTCATGTTTATCTATTCTACGGACGCTATCAAGGAAGTTCGGGGCCAGATATCTGAGATCATCGCCGCAACCGGCCAACACTATATCGAAGTGGGCAGGAAATCGGCGCTGCTGTCGGTCGGCGTCGATTGGATTCTTTTTCCGCAGTCGGACCGCCCGTCTCTCGAAGCGGTATTTACCGAGGTGGACGCGTTCTTGTCGAACACCAGGGCTGAGTCCTCGCCGATTGTGACACAGCGAGGGGCGAGGGTGGATTCGAGCATTAAGGAGATTGGCGCATGAAGGCATTAGTGGTGGACGACGACTTAATAACCCGGATGGTACTACAGGAGATCCTGTCTGCTTACGCGGACGTCCATAGCTGTGTAGATGGCAACGAGGCGGTGCTGGCGTACCGGAGAGCAATCGAGCGCGGCGAACCGTATGACCTGGTCTGCCTGGACGTCCTCATGCCGGTCATGGGAGGAATCGAGGCCCTCCAGCTCATCCGCCGCGAAGAGGAACTGCATGGCCGTTATCGTCCGCGGGCCACCAAGGTCATCATCACCACGGCGTCCGACGATGCCGACACCATCAGCCAGGCATTCCGCGAACTCTGCGACGCTTATGTCATCAAACCCGTCGACGCCGAGGAATTCACCAATGTCGTGGGGTGTTTGTTTCCGATCGAGCTTAGGGCGTAATCCAGGTGCGTTATGCGTCGGAACTTTCTCAAAGCCGGCTTTGGCCGCCAACGGCTGATCAGCGACATCCCGGGATCCGTCCCGTGGATTCTGGCGACCCTGCTCGCGGTGCTTGTCGTCCTGCCGTTCACCAACCTCCCGCGGCCCGCCCGAGTGGAATCACCCCCGCCGCCGGCGAACGTAGTGAACGTGGAAACCCGCATCGCCGCGGAAGGTCAGGACAGCCATCAAAGATCGTTGCCGTTCACAGTCTATGTTCTGGCTGAACAGCTTTCGTGGAAGCTGAAGAGCGAAACCGATCTTGAGGGTGGACAGACACTGCTCAGCCCTGAGTTGACGGTTGCGATCAATGGCGCGCGCGATGTGTTTTGCGTGGGCACAGCGTCGTTTGAAGGTCTCACTCCGGCGGAGGAGGAGCGGGCCGCTCAAAGAGCCGCTCAATTGGCTGAATGGGTCGGGGCAGTCGTCCGGAGTCCGGGGCAGACCAGCATCTTCGCTCTGAACGCCGGACAGTATCAAGGGCCGAGCGAACTGGATTCGGTGTACCAGCGGAAGGCGATCCTTATCATCACAGGGCCACACGACGATCAGGTGGATCTGAGCGAAGGGCTGACTTCGGGCCTGGAACAACAACAGCAGGCGTTTCCCATTGTCTACAGTTTGCTGCATCATTACTCCAGGTCGAATCAATGGCTTAAGGTTCTGAAGCGACCCGGGGAAGCGGCCGGCCGGAGAAACCGGAGCGCCCATGGCAGTTGGCTGGTGGGGAGCCGTCGTGTTCGCCGGTAGATTCTAAGCCGGGAGACCAGACAACTGCCGATCTATGTCCTGGTTGTTGGGAAGAGCGGGCCGAAGATCCATGCGGTGGAAGACGGGCAGGGTCGGGCCTCGGGCAGGCTGGGCCGGCTGGAAGCGACCAAGATCCCGATCCAAAAGCTGGCCGACCTGCTGGCGCGCTTGACGGGCCAGCAAGTGGTGGACAAGACCGGCCTCAAGGGGGTATTCGATTTCACCCTGGCGTGGTCGCCGAGACACAAAAGACGATGCCGGATGAAGTGGCATCGGCGGGCGCTGTAGGACCTTCGATCTACTCGGTTCTTCAGGAGCAACTGGGTCTCAAGCTGGAACGCTGGAAGGGACCGGTCGAGATCCTGGTAGTAGACCATCTCGACAAGGCGCCGACGAGGAATTAAAGCGCCTGTGGGGCGGGTTGGAAACCAGGTTGGAAACCTGCGGCGGATTGGAAATCCGCCTGCGGGTTGACAGACGAGCTACTCTTTCACACGGACCAGTGCGTTTCCCCAACTCAACTCCCGCACGCGGGCGAGGCAGGCGGAACCGCCAGCCCCACCTCGCTCACCCTAACCTTAGGCGGGTGCCTTTCCGCCTGCGCGGGACTACAATCGTTGCTTACTCGCTCCTTTCGCCATGAAACGACTCCTTCGATGGACGGTACCGCTCTGCTGGATCCTGCCCATTTGCGCCTTCGCCCAGTGGGACGACAGCCTGCTGAAGCCCTACGTGATGAACCACCGGGCCGGCGGCGCGTCGGTTGCCGATGTGTCCTTCCTGCTGGACGCCCCCGCCGGCAAAACCGGCTTCGTCCACATTCAGGGCGGCCACCTGGTCTCCGGCGCCGGCAAACGGCTGCGGCTCTGGGGCGTCCACATCACCGACTGGAGCCGGGGCTCGGTGCTGCTTCCGCCCAAGGAGGACGCGCCCATGTGGGCGGCGACGCTCGCCCGTTTCGGGGTGAATTGCGTGCGGCTCCATTTCCTCGATCTGGCGGCGCCGCGGGGGATCATCGACACCACCAAAACCGACAGCCGATCCTTCGACCCGCAACAGCTAGACCGTCTGGACTACTTCTTCGCGGAACTCAAGAAGCGCGGAATCTATGCCGACCTGAACCTGAATGTCGGCCGGTCGTACAAGGCCGGCGACGGCGTCCAGGACTTCGACAAGATTCAGTGGGGCAAGGGACTCACACTCTACGATCCGCGCCTCATCGAACTCGAGCAGGAATACGCCAGGAAACTGCTCACGCACCTGAACCCGTACACCAAACTGGAGTACCGCAACGATCCCGCCATTGCGATTGTCGAAATCCTGAACGAGAACGGCTTGTACCTGGGATTCCGCGCGCCAACTCCTTACTACGACGAGGAACTGACGAAGCAGTACAACGACTGGCTGCGCCAGACGCTCAGCTCCGCAGCGTTGCAAAAGCTCCGGGAGCTTGCCGGGGTTGCTCAGGATGCCCCGGCCGACGCCCCCATCCCGCGCCTCAAGGGCACCGAGGTCGCAGCTGCATCGAAAGAGCGCTACGAAACCGAACTGCAATTCTACATGGACGCCGAGAGCCGCTTCTACCAGGACATGAGCACGTACCTGACGAAGGTCATCGGCGTGAAGGCGCCCATCACCGGAACCGCCGACCACAGCCATACCAGCAGCAGCTATACCATGCTGGCCTCGCTCTCCAAACTGGACATCCTGGACGGGCACATCTACTGGGAGCACCCCGGTTCGCCTCCGCCGGTGAACACTCCCATGGTGAACGACCCGCTTCATTCGACCGTAGTCCAGCTTTCGCGCACCGCGTTTGCCGACAAGCCGTACACCGTTAGCGAG
>OCZU010002305.1_pt1 | contig 12231 bp, 14 predicted proteins | sample 1539001 | NCBI WGS metagenome assembly OCZU01 (sample SAMEA3539306, study PRJEB22396) | soil metagenome | biome: tundra; feature: field; material: soil | place: USA | collected 2010-05 | depth 0.15 m
CCTCCATGGGCACCGGCGCGACCCGCTGGTTCACGATCTCCTGCTCGACCACGACATCACAGCCGTCGAACGCCAGGTCGCCCGCGGGATGGGCCACGGGGACGTTCGAGCCCGCGTCGGGGAACAGCAGCGTCCCGCCCGCCAGCGCGGCATCGACGCCGACGACCGGGGGCAGTGGCTCATAGTCCACGGTGACCAGTTCTGCGGCGTCCTCGCCCTGATAGCTGTCGTCGGTGAGGACGATGGCCACCGGCTCGCCCACGAACCGCACCTTGTCCACCGCCAGCAGTGGCTCCTGCCACAGCCCGCCGAGCGGCGCGGGAGCGGCTTCGCTGCCCGGAGGCGGGCCGCCCTCCGGCGGCGGTGGTGGCGGCGGTATGTCGTTGATGTCCCGGTAGGTCAGCACGGCGACCACGCCCGGCGCCTCGCGCGCCGCCGAGGCGTCGATGCCGGTGATGCGCGCGTGCGCGAGCGGGCTGCGCACGAAGGTGACCCTGGCCGCGCCCGCCAGTTCCGGCACCCGCAGGTCGTCGACGTACGTGCCGCCCGCGGTCAGCAACCGCGGGTCCTCGGTCCGCACCACGCGGGTGCCCAGGATGCTCATAGTGCCTCCACCGGGTCCGATGCCCGGACGTCATTAGACCGCATCAGGCCGAATAGGGCCAGCAGCGGGCCGCGCACGGTCGCGAATCTCTGCTCAGACGTGAGACGTGAGGCGGGGCTTCCGCGGACGGAAGGGCGCTGCGGGCGTGGCACGATGGCAGGCATGCGCTATCAGGTCCGGGAGAAGATCTTTTCCATCGGCGATGACTTCTGGGTAACCGACGAGCAGGGCAACGAGGTCTTCCTGGTCGACGGGAAGGCCCTGCGGCTCAAGGAGACCTTCGAGCTCAAGGACCGGTCGGGCGCCGTGGTGGCGACCGTCCGTAAGAGGCTGCTGGCCTTGCGCGACAGCATGGACATCGAGCGGGACGGCACCGTGATCGCGACGGTGAAGAAGGCGCTTATCTCGCCCCTGCACCACCGGTCGGTCGTCGAACTGCCTGGCGGCGAGGAACTGGAGGCCGTCGGCAACATCCTGGACAAGGAGTTCGAGATCCGCGCCGGCGGGAGGGTTCTGGCGCGGGTCTCCCGCTCATGGTTCCGGATGCGGGACACCTACGGCGTCGACGTGGCCCCAGGACAGGATGACGCGCTCATCCTCGCGGTTGCGGTATGCCTGGACCAGATCCACCACGACGAGGAAGAGCGCCGGTCGCGCTGACCCTAGCTGGTGTCGTAAATATGCAGCGTGCGCCCGTCACCCAGCTCGAGATCAGTCTCTGCCACCACCCGGGCGAGCCTAACCACCCCCATTTGTAGAACAGGTAGGCACTGAACGGCACGCTGTCGCGGACCGCGCCGCCGAGCAGGTCGCTGACCGGCCGGCCGAGGAGCTTGCCCTGCACATCCAGCACGCCACCTCGAACGGCGAGAACGGTGTGACAGGGAAGAACAGGACACCATCCAGCATGGACTGCTCCTTGCTTGACAGAGGTTCAGCCCGGTTTACCATGCCGCCGGTGATCGCTGAGACGTGGAGGACCTAGTTGCGGCGGACACCACCCTGGCCCCGCCCCGATCGCCGGTGTACCATGAACCGATCTTCATGAATATCGGTTCATGAAGATCGGTTCATGGAGGAGAGGCGATGATGGAGATCGAGGTCAGGGACCTGACGAAGACCTTCGGCCGGGTGGCAGCCGTACGGGGGGTTTCGTTTACCGCCCCGGCTGGCCAGGTGACCGGCTTCCTCGGGCCCAACGGGTCGGGGAAGACGACCACCCTGCGTATGCTGCTCGGCCTCGTCCGGCCCAGCGAGGGGGTGGCGCTGATCGGAGGTGTCCCCTACGGCCGCCTGGCCCGGCCGCGCCGCTCGGTCGGTGCCCTGCTGGAGGCAACCGGCTTCCATCCAGGGCGCCGCGCCCGCGACCATCTGCACGTCCTGGCCGCGGCGGGCGGCATCCCCGGCCGCCGGGTCGACGAGGTTCTCGATCAGGTGGACCTGGCCTCGTCCGCGAACCGGCGGGTCCGCGAGTTCTCACTCGGCATGCGGCAGCGCCTCGGCCTGGCCGCGGCACTGCTCGGCGACCCGCCGGTGCTTCTCCTCGACGAGCCAGCCAACGGCCTCGACCCGGCCGGCATCGCCTGGCTCCGGAACCTGCTGCGCGGCCTCGCGGGCGAAGGCCGGACCATCGTGCTGGCCAGCCATGTGCTCGGCGAGGTCGCCCAGACGGCCGATCACGTAGTGATCGTCAGCGCAGGACAGCTCCGCTTCGCGGGGCCGTTGCGCGAGATCGGCCAGACGAACAGCGCGCTGGAGTCAGCGTTCCTGGAACTCACCACCGAGAGCTAAGGAGGCCACCCTGTGCTGCCCATGATCCAGAGCGAATTCCGCAAACTCGCCACCGTCCGCGGCCCGTGGCTGCTGCTGGCCGCGGGCCCGCTCGTCGTCGCGGCCGGCGTCACCGGCCTGGTCGTGTCCGGCGGTAACGTGCACGACCCCGTGGTCCAGACCAGCGCGCTCGCGCATGTGGGCCTCGCCGCGATCTTCCCGCTCATTCTCGGCATCCTGGCCGTGGCGGGAGAGTACCGGCACGGCACTGTCACCGACACCTACCTCAGCTTCCCCGCCCGCGGCTGGATCGTCACCGCCAAACTGGCCGTCTACGCGCTGCTCGGTGCGGCGGCCGGCCTTGTCTCCTCGCTCGCCGCCCTCGTGGCCACGGCCGCCTGGTGGGCCGCCAAGGGGGGCGCCCTCCATCTCTCGGCGGCCAGCACCTGGCGCACTCTCGGCGGCGGCGTGGCCGCCAACATCGCATTTGCCGCGATCGGGGTCGGCCTGGGCGCGCTCATCCGCAACCTGGCCGGCGCGATCGTGGTCGCGCTGGCGTGGATCGCGCTGATCGAAGGCATCGCCGGCCAGCTTCTCGGGTCAGGGCTCGCGCGCTGGCTGCCCTTCCGCGCCAGCGAGGCTCTCGACCGGGCCGACCTGTTCGCGGCGCCCCGGCTGCTCCCGCAGTGGGGCGGCGGGCTCGTGCTGCTCGGCTACGCCGCCGCGTTCGCCATGGCTGCCGTCGTCACTACACTCAAGCGCGATGTCACCTAGGAAACCCGCCATCCTGCGCGACGGCGACGGCCAGAGCCTGCGCGAGTACCTGATCGCGACCGCCGCCCGGCTGATAGACCAGCGGGGCACCGCCGGGCTGTCCGTCCGGGACATCGCCCGCGAGGCCCAGGTCGCCGACGGCGTGCTCTACAACTACTTCGAGGACAAAGAGGACCTGCTCGCCCACGCCCTGCTTGCGCACGTCGGCACCGTCATGACCAGCACGCTGCCGATGCCGCCGGCTGGGACTGGCACCGTGGCGGAGAACCTGCGGTCGTTCATCGACCTCGGCCTTGAGGTGCTCGGCCGGGTCACTCCCGCCTTCGCCGGGCTCCTGTCACAGCCGAAGGTCCTCATCCGCTTCCACGCGATGGTCGGCGGCGATGCGGCCTTCGGCGCCGCTGAGCCCGGCGACAGCGGCGACAGCGGCGGCAGCGGAGGGACACACTGGCAGGCCGATCGCAGCTCTCCGGGCGAAGCGGGCGGCCGCGGGCTCCCGGATCTCCTCACCGGCTACCTGCGCGCGGAGCAGCAACTCGGCCGCATCGACGCCGCCGCCGACATCGCCGCAGCCTCAACGCTGATCATTGGTGCGATCCACGGCCAGGTCCTTCCGCGGCTCCTGTTCAACCCGCCAGGCAACCCGGCCTCCACTCCACCGGACCTTTCCAGCCGGCTCGCGGAGACAGTCCTCAGTGGCATCGCGCCGGGATCGCCGCACCCGGGATCGCCGCACCCGGGATCGCAGCGCCCGGGATCGCAGCGCCCGGGATCGCAGCGCCCGGGATCGCCGCACCCATAGAAAACGCCTCCAGGACGCGCCATAGGGTAGGAGTCATGGAAATGCGCGTGCTTGGCACAACCGGCGTAAAGGTCAGCCCGCTCTGCCTGGGCGCGATGATGTTCGGCTCCTGGGGCAACCCCGACCATGACGAGTCGATCCGGATCCTCGACCGGGCGCTCGACGCCGGGATCAACTTCATCGACACCGCGGATGCGTATTCCTCCGGAGAGTCGGAGGAGATCGTCGGCAAGGCGCTGGCCGCCGGGCGGCGGGACCGCGTCGTCCTGGCCACCAAGGCCCACTTCCCGATGGGCGACGACGTGAACGAGCGGGGAAACTCGCGGCGCTGGATCATCCGCGAGTGCGAGAACAGCCTGCGCCGCCTGGGCACTGACTACATCGACCTGTACCAGATCCACCGGCCCGACCCGGCGGTGGACATCGACGAGACCCTGGGTGCTCTCACCGACCTGATCAGGGCGGGCAAGATCTGTTACGCGGGCAGTTCGACATTCCCGCCGTCACAGATCGTCGAGGCCCAGTGGACCGCGCAGCGACGCGGCCGGGAACGGTTCGTCTGCGAGCAGCCGCCGTATTCGATCCTGGTCCGCGGCGTCGAGGCCGAAGTGCTGCCGGTCTGCCAGCGCTACGGGATGGGCGTCATCTCGTGGAGCCCGCTGGCCGGGGGCTGGCTGTCCGGAAGCTACCGCCAGGACGGCATGCCGACCAGCCGCCGGGCCGAGCGGCTACCGCAGCGCTATGACATGAGCCTGCCCGGTAACCAGGCCAAGCTGGAAGCGGCCGAGAAACTGGCCCGCCTGGCCGGCGAGGCTGGCCTGTCCCTGATCCACCTGGCGCTGGCCTTCGTGCTCAGCCACCCGGCCGTCACCTCGGCCATCATCGGACCGCGGACGATGGAGCATCTGGAGAGCCAGCTTGGTGCGGCCGACGCCGTGCTGACGCCCGACATCCTGGATCAGATCGATGAGATCGTGCCGCCGGGCACCAACCTCAACCCGCCTGACCGCGGGTACGAGCCGCCGTCGCTGACCAACCCGTCGCTGCGCCGCCGCCACTGACCACGCCGCCACTGACCACGCCGCCACTGACCACGCCGCCACTGACCACCGGGCCGCCCGGGCCGGAATGGCCGTATCGTCGTTCATGTCGGCCTGTGCGGAAAGGCGGCTGGCGATGAGTCCAGAGATCAACCTGGTCGACCCCGACATATACCAGCGGGGCGGCCCTCCGCACGAGGCGTTGCGCTGGCTTCGGGAGCACGCGCCGGTGTTCTGGCATGCCGACGGTGGTGCCCCGGGGTGGCCTGGTTTCTGGGCGGTGACCCGCCTGCCGGATATCGAGCAGGTGTCCAGGAACCCGGAGGCCTTCTCGTCCAGCCGCCGCCTCGCGACGTTCGGGGAGAGCTCGGATGCCGCCATCGAGTTCCAGCGCCTGGCGATGATCAACATGGACCCGCCGCGGCACACCCGGCAGCGCGGCTTCGTGAACCGGGGGTTCACACCGCGGGTGATAGGGCGGCTGGAGAAGCACATCAGGGAGATCTGCGACGGCCTGATCGACGAGGTCGCAGCGCGCGGCACGGCCGAGTTCGTCCGCGACATCGCCGCGCCGCTGCCGTTGTACGTGATCTGCGAGCTGATGGGCGCGCCGGTGGCGGACCGGATGAGGCTCTTCGCCCTGTCGAACCGGCTGGTCGGCTTCGACGACCCCGATTTCCGGGCCGGGACCGACGAGAAGACCATGACCGCGGGCATGGAGATGAGCGCCTACGCCCATGACCTCGCCGCCCAGCGGCGCGGGCGGCCCATGGACGACATCGTCACGCGGCTGCTTCGGCCGGACGACGCGGGCGAGGCGCTGTCGGCTGCCGAGTTCGACATATTCTTCATGCTGCTGGTGGTAGCGGGGAACGAGACCACCCGCAATGCCGCGGCCGGCGGCATGCTCGCCTTCTTCGAGCATCCTGAGCAATGGCAGCGCCTGCTGGCCAATCCCGGCCTCATTCCCACCGCGGCCGAGGAGATTGTCCGGTGGGTCAGCCCGGCGAACATGCTCCGCCGGACGGCGACGCGTGACACCGTGGTCGGCGGCCAGCGGATCGCCGAGGGCGACAAGGTGGTGCTCTTTTACAGCTCGGCCAACCGGGACTCCGGCGTGTTCGAGCATCCCTTCACCTTCGACATCGGCCGGGATCCGAACCCCCATGTCGGCTTCGGCGGGGGCGGGCCGCACTTCTGCTTGGGCCGGCACCTGGCCGCTCTCGAGCTGCGGGTGCTTTTCGAGACTATTGCTCAACGGATTCCCGGCGTCAGTCTGGATGGCGAGGTCCGCAGACTCCGCTCTAATCTCATCAACGGCATCAAGGACATGCCGGTACGTTTTGGTCCGGCGCCGCTCCGGCCAGGAACGACGTGACCGCGCTTACGAAACCGCCCGGGTCCGGCCAGAAGAGCAGATGGCCCAGTTCCGGGAAGATAACCGCGTTCCGCGCAGCTCGTAGGCGATCCGCGCCTCGCCACTGCGGGCGTTCCGCGTCCTGCCCACATCGCCTCCCGGTCGTCGCCGTGCCGCACCTAGTCTCCGCCTCCTGGGAACCGGCCGGTATCCGAACCGTGCGGTATGAATCCCGGACGGGCGTGGCGTGCGGTCGCGGTCTGCGAGCAGCAGGTCTTGGTCAGGTGCCAACGGCGGGCTTACCGGTTTTCGCGGCAAGCCCGCCGTGAGAGTTCAGAGAGTCAGTCCCGGCTAGTCACCCGGATTGCTGCGACGGTGTTCTGGCCTGCATCAGGAGGCCGCCGTAGGTGAGCAGTGACGCGATGAAGCCGAGCGCCATGCCGAATGACCACCAGTTGCTCTTGGTGATCATGTTGAGGATGCCTGCCGCGGTGGTGGCGGCGATGGCGATGGCACCCCAGATCGCCAGCTGGCGGGATGGGTTCTGGGGCCGTGCTGTGGCGCGGATGATCATGGCCGCGCCGGCGAGGAGGCCGAGGGTGATGAGCACGTGTGCGGCCAGGAACACTGTGCTGGCTGTGTGAGCGGCTCCCGTGACCTGGGAGGGCAGGCCGAGGAGGTTGACCGCCATCCCCAGGAGGAACTGGACAGCAAGGCCCATGACCTGGTGCCGGGCGAGGTGCCGCAGGTCGGCGTTCAACATTGCCTGCCGCAGAGATAGACGGTGACCGGTGCGAATACCGTGACCATGGCTGCCGAGGCGAGTAGTACCCAGGCCACCTGCCCGGCTGCGGCCTGGCCTCCGATGAGGCCTCGTTCGGCGGTCACGAGGTTGCTGACGGGGTTGATTTTGACGAAGGCCTGCAGCCAGCCGGCCACCGCCTGGGTAGCCCCGAAGCTCTTGGCCAGCCCGGTGGCCTCGATGGCGAGGGGAGCGCTCCCCGGCAGCCGCCGCTGGCTGCCCGGTGCCGCACTCGCTTCTGCAATGACCACAATCATTCTCTCCGCCCGTGTTATCTCGTACAGTGGTGTCAACAGTAGTTATCTCTTACATACGTGTCAATATTAAGGAGCCGTGGCGATCAAGTCAGTGCAACCGCAGGCCAGGCAACGGCGGCGGCGGGCCGACGCCGAGCAGAACGTCGCCGCGATCCTGGATGCGGCGATCAGGGCCCTGATCGCGCAGCCAGAGGCGAGCAACGAGGGACATCGCCCGGGCTGCCGGGCTCAGCCGGCAGACGGTCTACGCCCACTTCCTCTCACGCGAGGCGCTGCTTGATGCTGTCGTCGAGCGGGCGACAGCCGAGGTGTCCGCCGCGTTCGAGGCGGGCCGGGCTTGAGGAGGCACCGCCGGCCGAGGCGCTGATCCGGCTGCTTGACGCCGGGTGGCAGGTGAGCGCCCGCTACCCTTTCCTCTGGCACCCTCCCGCACTGAACGTTCTGTCCGTGTGCACTCAGCAGCCCCTCGCGCAACTGCCGCCAACAGCCCTGGTCCTGCTGGCGGCAGTTGCGGGCCGGGGGTTTGCCACCTGCGCAGATGGGTTCGCATCCGGTTGCCCGGGAAGAGTTGCCGGCGCCGGTTCACGCTGTTTTGGCGATGACAGTTACGACGAAGACGAGGTAAGCGGCGATGATCAGGGCCCCGCTTCGCCTGGCGAGTCCTCGGCCGGCCAGCGCAAGGCGGCGGCGCGGCAGGCCAGCCAGGTTCCCACCACGTTGACTTCCAGGCAGGCGCGCAGGGTCGCCACGTCAAGCTGGTCAAGGGTGCCGCGAGCCTGCACCCCAGCACTGGTCACGAGCACGTCGAGGCGGCCGTGATCGGCGAGGACCCGGTCGACGAGGCCGGCGACGGCGCTCTCGTCGGTGACGTCACACCCGCTGCCCCGCACGCTGCTCCCGGTCTCGGCCGACAGGCGGGCAGCGACATGATGGCAGCGCTCAGCTGACCGGCTGGTCAGCACCACGTCAGAGCCGACCGCCGCCAGGGCAGCGGCGATAGCCAGGCCCAGTCCAGCCGAGCCCCCGGTGACCAGCGCTACCTGCCCAGTCCGCGGACGTATCGCGGTGGCGGCATCCCTGGGTCGTCTCATGATCACCGTACGGGCCTAGGCGGCGGCCCGGGCCACGGCCGGGGCCACGGCCGCGGAGCCCGTCGGCGCCTGATCGCGCTGACCCGGATCCGCTGCGGGGTCCCACGGCTGGTGGACGCGGTCCATCAGGGGTGATGAGATCAGGAAGTCCGCGGTGGCCCGGTTGCAGGCGATCGGGATGTTGCAGACGACCGCGACCCGCAGCAGCGCCTTGACATCGGGGTCGTGCGGGTGCGGCTCCAGCGGATCCCAGAGGAAGACGAGAAGATCGATCTCGCCTTCGGCGATGCGGGCGCCGATCTGCTGGTCGCCGCCGAACGGGCCGCTGCGGAAGCAGGTGACCGGCAGCCCGAGCTCCTCTTGCATGATGCGGCCGGTGGTCGCCGTGGCGAACAGCTCGTGCCCGGCGAGCAGCCCGAGGTTGTACTCAGCCCACTCGAGCATGTCCTGCTTTTTGTTGTCGTGCGCGATCAGCGCGATTCGCCGGCCGGCGGGTGCTGGCAGGTCGATAGCCATGAATATCCTCTCGATTGTTCTTGAAACGGGGCCCGCTCAGGCGCAGAGGGATTTCCGGGCCACGTCCGGCGACGGGCCACCGCCCGGTCGCAGTAGGCGCAAAGCTCCCGGCCATGTCCTCGCGCCCTGCTCCGTTGCCCGGCGAAATGCAGCTACCGGTTCGTCCGGCTAGCTGCGGGCTGGCCTTCGGTCACTGGGCACCGTCGTCTCTGGCGCCTGGACCAGCTTCGTTGCGGCCCGTCCTCTTGTAACTCCCGCTGATGCCGATGTCATCCCGGCCAGACACAGGAATAGTTCGCGCGCAACAGGCAGCGCTGGTGCCTAACTGAGAGCGCCAGGTAGGTCTGGCGGCCCAGCCCTGCGGTTTCGTTCATGCCGCGATCCTGGCGGCACTGCTCGACGTCGTTTGCGGGCGTAACTGCGGCGCGCGTACGCCATCGAACGCGAACCTGCTCACGGTCAGCCTGACTGTCGATTACGTCGCGGCCGCACACGACGGCGACTGGCTCGAAGCGAGCGCGACGGTAACGCGTGCAGGCCGCCGGCTGGCCTTCGCCGACGGCAGGGTCGACGTTGCCGGTAAACCCGTCGCCAAGGCCAGCGCCGTGTTCGCCGTCGCGTAGCCCGCGCCGTCGAGGGATATGCCCCGAAAGTTTGAGCTGCCTCCGGGCCCGGATCACCCCGGGGGAAGCCTCGTGACCGGGTCGCGGCTGGCTGGCAGGGTCTGGCGGGAACGTCCTGGCTCGCGGCCCTTCCAGTTCCGTTACTATAACGAGTATGCTAATCGTTATGTACAGTGTCTGGCTTGGCCGGTGAGCGTCCGGCATGCTCTGCTGGCCCTGCTGAGCGAGGGACCGAAGTACGGCCTGCGTCTGCAGCAGGAGTTCGAGGAGCGGACCGGCGAGGTGTGGCCGCTGAATGTGGGGCAGGTGTATATAACTCTGCAGCGCCTTGAGCGCGATGGGCTCGTGGAGTCCGGCGACGAGGGCGGGGCGGGACCGCAGAAGAGGTTTGTGATCACCCAGGCCGGCGGTGCGGAGCTGGAGGGCTGGCTTCGCACACCTGCGGGCGATATCCCTCCGCCTCGTGATGAGCTTGTCATCAAGGTGCTGATCAGCCTGCGGGTGCCCGGGGCTGATGTGCACGACATCGTGCAGGTCCACCGGCGGCACATGATCGAGCTGATGCAGCGGTACTGGCACCTGAAGGCGGAGGCCGCGGAGGACGATATCGGGCTGGCGCTCATCGCCGACGCCGAGCTGTTCCGGCTGGAGGGGATTGTCCGCTGGCTGGATGCGGCCGACACCCGGCTGAAGCTGCAGCCTGCAGCCCATCCGGTCAGCCCGCCTGTGGCGCCTGCCCCGGCGGCCCGCAGGCCAAAGACGGGAATACGGCGATGACGGCGGTGCTGGAGCTGCGCGAGGTGTCGAAGGTCTACGGGACTGGGGCCGCCGAGGTGCATGCGCTGCGGCGGGTCAGCCTGTCGGTCGGCGCTGGTGAGCTGGTGGCGATCATGGGGCCCAGCGGCTCCGGCAAGAGCACGCTGCTTACCATTGCCGGCAGCCTGGAGGAGCCCACCAGCGGCCAGGTGCTGGTGGCGGGGGCTGACCTATCGGGTGCCTCGCTCAACGACCAGGCGAAGCTGCGCCGTCGCCTGATCGGTTATGTCTTCCAAGATTTCAACCTGCTCGCTGGGCTGACCGCGGCCGAGAATGTCACGCTGCCCCTGGAGCTGGATGGCGTCGGGGTGAAGGCCGCGCGCCCGGCGGGGATGAGGGCCCTGGAGGAGCTGGGCGTGGCTGAGCGGGCTGACCGTTTCCCCGATGAGCTGTCCGGCGGGGAGCGCCAGCGGGTGGCGATCGCGCGCGCGGTGGTGGGCGAGCGCCAGGTCTTGCTCGCCGATGAGCCGACGGGTGCCCTGGACTCGGTGAACGGCGAAGCGGTTATGCGGCTGCTGCTCGCGGCCTGCCGGCGGGGGGCGGCCGGGGTGGTCGTGACTCATGACGCGCAGTTTGCGGCGTGTGCTGACCGGGTGGTGTTCTTGCGCGACGGGCGCATCATCGATCAGACTCGTACGCCGCCGGGCCCGGAATCGCTGCTCACGCCAGGCCCGCAGCGGTGAGCGCGACGCTGCGTGACCAGCGGATCCTGCCCGGCCCTGCTGGCGGTGGCGTCCCGGCTCGACGGGCAGTCGCCCGGTGGGCGTGGCGGCTGTTCCGCCGTGAGTGGCGGCAGCAGATCCTGGTCCTCGCGCTGCTGACCCTCACCGTCGCGGCGGCCGCCTTCAGCGTGTCAGCTGCCTACAACGTGGCGTCCCTGCCCGGCCCGCAGTTCGGCTCTGCCAACCACCTGCTGCAGTTCGACGGAACCAATCCGAGGGCCCTGACGGCAGACATCGCGGCGGCCAGGAAGGCATTCGGGACCATCCAGGTGATCGGCCGCCGGTTCGTGCCGATCCCAGGCTCGACCCAGACTGTCGAGTTCCGGGCAGAAAGCCCGCACGGCCCTTACAGCGGCCCGATGCTCGCGCTGACCGAGGGCCGCTTCCCGGTCGGCCCCGGCCAGGTCGCCGTCACCGGCCCGGTAGCGCAGACCCTCCAGCTGCGGATCGGCTCCACGCTGTCCCTCGACGGCCACCAGACCGTGACCGGCATCGTGGAGAACCCCAGTGACCTGAACGATGAGTTCGCTCTCGTCTCGCCCTCGGGCGCAGGCCCGCCGCAGTCGGTGACGGTGCTGCTGAACGCCGGCCCGGCCAGCTTCGAGGCCTTCCGCGCCGCATTTCACGGTCCGCTGGTATGGCAGGCGCGGGGGGCCAGCACCCAGGGAGCCGTCGCAGGGGGCCTGCTCGGCGCTGTCACGGTCCTGCTGCTCCTGGTCGGCCTCGTCGCCGCCGCAGGTTTCGCCGTCATCGCGGCGCGCCGCCAGCGCCAGCTCGGCATGCTCGCCGCCATCGGGGCGACGCGCAAGCAGCTTCGGATGGTCATGGTCACGGGCGGAGCGGTGGTGGGCGTCATTGCCGCCGTGGCCGGGACCGCAGCCGGCCTAGCCGTGTGGATCGCGGCCGCCCCGGGCCTGGACACCTTCGCCGGGCACCGGATCGACCGGTTCGCCATCCCATGGGACCTGGTCGCACTCGGCATGCTGCTCGCCGTCGTGACGGCGACCGGCGCAGCGTGGTGGCCAGCGCGGGCCGCCGCCCGCCTGCCGGTCATCCT
>OCZU010002308.1_pt1 | contig 12223 bp, 15 predicted proteins | sample 1539001 | NCBI WGS metagenome assembly OCZU01 (sample SAMEA3539306, study PRJEB22396) | soil metagenome | biome: tundra; feature: field; material: soil | place: USA | collected 2010-05 | depth 0.15 m
CGCATGGATTATTGCCCCGCCGCAGCCGCCGCGCCGGAATCGGTGTTGGCCGACCAAGAAGCCGCGTACGTCTCCCGGTACGCGCTCGGCCGCGACTATCACAAACTCATGCGAAATCGCTTGCAGCGGCTGTGCGATCGCATCGAGGCCGAGGTCGGGCCTTTCGGGCACCGCGTCTTTACCGACAGCGCGCCGGTCTTGGAAAAGGCACTGGCGCGCAATGCCGGGCTAGGTTGGATCGGCAAACATACGAACCTCATCGATCGCGACGCCGGATCCTATTTCTTCCTCGGTGAAATCTATCTGGACCTGGAGCTGCCGGTCGACGTGCCGAGCAGCGCGCATTGCGGGACCTGCAGCGCTTGCCTACCCGCCTGCCCGACCGGTGCGATTCTAGCGCCCTACCGTCTCGATGCACGCCGTTGCATTTCTTACTTGACGATCGAGCTTTCCGGTTCGATTCCAACCGAGTTTCGCCGCGCCATCGGTAATCGAATTTACGGCTGCGACGACTGCCAACTTGCTTGTCCGTGGAATAAATTCGCACGGCCGACGCGCGAGGCGGATTTCGCGCCGCGCCACGGACTCGATCATTCCGGACTTATCGATCTGTTTTCCTGGAGCGAATCTGAATTTCAGGAAAAAACACGGGGCAGCGCCATACGGCGCATCGGCTATTCACGTTGGCTGCGCAATCTCGCCGTGGCACTCGGCAACGCGCCGAGTTCCCCTGAGGTCATCGTCGCGCTCGAGTCGCGCGTGCAGCATCCCAGCGCAGTAGTGCGCGAGCATGTGCAGTGGGCGCTCGCGCAGCACGCGTCAATACCGGTCGATGACCCGAACCCGTAAATTGTCGGTCAAGCGCGCCGCGCCCAGCTGCGCGGCGGCAAGCACGACGAGATCGCGCGAGGAGGCGCGCACAGGGGCGAGATCCGCGGCCTGGCGTATCGCCAGATACTCGGGCCGGATGCCCGCGGCGGCGAGCGCATCCAGCCCCTGCTTTTCGAGCGCCGCGTAATCGCGTTCGCCCGTATCGATGCGTTTTCCAACTTGGCTCAGTATTGCATAAAGGCGCGGCGCGGCCGCGCGCTGCTCCGCCGTCAAGTGTCGATTTCCCGTCGCAAGCGCAAGCCCATCGGTTTCGCGAAACGTCTGGCACGCCACGACTTCGACCGGGATGAACAAATCGTTGACCATCTGGCGTACGGCGACCAGCTGTTGAAAATCGCGTTCGCCGAACACCGCAATATGCGGACCAACGAGGTTCAGCAGCTTGAGCAGCAGCGTGAGCCCCTCGGCGATGTGTCCCGGTTGGTGCGCGCCCTCGAAGAGCTTTCCGAGCTGGGGAATGTCGACGCTCGCGGACAGATCCGTGCCAAACGGGTAGAGCTCTTGGACCGGCGGCGTGAACAGGATATCGGGACCGACCTTATGGAGAAGATCCCGGTCGGCCTCGTGCTTCGACGAATCGCGCTCTTGCAAACCCGCAAAAATGCTGACGACGATCCGATCGGCCCGCTCCTGCGCCTCGGCGACGAGGCTCAAATGCCCTTTGTGCAAAGTGCCGGCCGTCGGCACGAGCGCAATTTTCATGCCGGCGTCGCGCCAAACCTTGAGGCGGTCGCGCAGTGAGGCGCTACGAGTGAGTATGTCCATGACGAGGATTCCTCTTGTATCGTCGGTGCGTTAACTGGCGGGCAGCAAACTGCCGCCCGCAGGATTGAAAAAATGCCGTCCCCGTCGCGTGCGCACGATCTCGGCGAACAACTGTTGATATTCGGCCTCGCTATTGATCGGATCGATCGAAGCCGCGTTGACGATCAGCAGCGGTGCGGCGTCGTAGCTATGGAAAAATCGCGCGTAGGCTTGTGTGAGCTTTTCCAAATAACCGCGTTCGATGTATTGCTCGTAACGAATGCCACGTTTGGCGATCCGGTCAAAGAGCACATCGACGGGCGCCTGCAGGTAGATGACCAAATCGGGCTTGGGCGCATCGACGACGACCCGCTCGTAGACGCGCTCGTAGAGCGCGTACTCGGCATCATCGAGCGTCACGCGCGCAAACAGACGGTCCTTTTCCAACAGATAGTCCGCAATTCGCACGGCGCCGAACAAATCCGCCTGCCGCACGTCCTCGAGCTGGCGAGCACGCTGAAACAAGAAGAACAACTGGGTTTGAAATGCCGCGGCGCGCGGGTTGCGGTAGAAGCGCTCGAGGAACGGGTTTTGATCCGCTTCTTCCAGCACCAATTGCGCGCCGAGAGATTTCGCCAAGCGGCGAGTCAGGCTGGTCTTGCCGACGCCGATCGGGCCCTCGACGACGATGAAGCGGTGCGGAATTGCGCTCACGATAAAATTCTTGTGTTCTACCCTTTAAGCCCTAGTTCTACACCAGGGCGGACAGCCCCAGGCCGCCCGCCCGAAGCATCAGATCCGCCACTCGCCCACAGCCGGGGATACGCAAGGTCGGCGCAATATCGCCTAGAGGATACAGCACGAAGTTACGCTCAGACACTGCCGGATGGGGCACGCAAAGCCCCGGCTCGTCTATCGGCGCACCGCAGATCCAGATCAAATCCAAGTCGATGATGCGCGGTCCCCAACGCTCGCCCCGATCTCGACCCATTGCGCACTCGATCGCAAGCAGGGAATCGAGCAATTCCCGCGCCGAGTGCAGCGTCAGAAGTCCCGCGGCGGCATTGACGAAATAGGGTTGATTCTGCGGCCCCAGGGGTTTCGAGAGATACAGCCGGGAACGTAATTCGAGCCTGGTCTCGGCGAGACGGCCGATACGGTCGAACGCCTCATTGACGCGCATCTCCGGCTCACGCAGGTTGCTGCCGATCGCCACGTACGCGGGGCGCCAGAGCGGACTCATGGCGGGATGCACGCGTTTAAGTGGGTGCCGGACCGGCGCGACGACGGCGCCGGCGGCGCTTTCGACCGGGCGCCGGCGCGCCGCCCTCCGCGTTCGGTTCGGCTGGGCGCGCCTGAACCATCTTCACGCGTTCCTCCTGCGGCAGGACTTGGATCTGGGTCCACCATTCGGCCAGTTCCGGCTCCGCGGCACCGGCTTGCGCACGCACGAGCAAGAAATCATAGGCGGCTCGAAAACGCGGGTGCTGCAGAATGCTCAAGCATTTGACGCCGCTGCGTCGGTTGAACCTCGGCTGCAGCATCAGCAACTCGCGCATCGGCACCGCGAAGCGCCTCGGGATCGCTACGCGCGACTGCTGCGCCTTGAGCACGGTATCGCAGGCTTGGACCAATTGCGCGAGATCGGGCGCGGGACCCGCCTGTTGTTCGTTCATTTCGCGCAGCACCGCGCCCCACAGCAGCAGCGCAAACAAAAAAGTCGGAGTCACGGCCTTGTCTTCGGCGATCCGCGCATCGGTGTTCGCGAGACCGATTTCGAGCATGTCTTGCGCGTACGCATAAGGCGGCAGAGAAAAGGCCGCGGCCGAACGCGGGAACAAATGCTCGAACAACCCGTATTGGCTCAATAGGCGGTACGACTTCGCACCGAAGCCGGACAGGAAGAGTTTGAGGGATTCATCGAACAAGCGTGCAGGCGGGACGCCATCGAGCAAGTAAGCCAGCCGGCGGATGGGGTCCTCGGTACCGGACTCGATACTGAAATCCAACTTGGCCGCGAAGCGCACGGCACGCAGCATGCGCACCGGATCTTCGCGATAGCGTGCGTCCGGATCGCCGATCAGCCTCATGCGCCGCGCGCGCACGTCCTCGACTCCACCGACGAAGTCCCAGACGGAGAAGTCCTCGACGTTGTAATAGAGTCCGTTGGCCGTGAAATCGCGCCGCCAGACATCTTCCTCGATCGATCCGTAGATGTTGTCGCGCAAAATCCGACCCTTATGGTCGACGGCCCGATGTTCCGTATCGACTTCGGCGGGAAACTCGGCCTCGCCATCCGGGTTGTCGGCGTCCTCGCGCTCCGGCGCCGCGGCCGCCCGGAAGGTCGCGACCTCGATGATCTCGCTGCCGAAGTGAACGTGGGCAAGCCGGAAGCGCCGGCCGATCAGGCGGCAATTGCGAAACAGACGCCGCACCTCCTCCGGCAGCGCGTCGGTCGCGACATCGAAATCCTTGGGTCGGATACCGAGCAATAAGTCGCGCACCGCGCCGCCGACGAGAAACGCCTGATAACCGGCCTCTTTGAGCCGGTAGAGCACTTTGAGGGCGTTGGACGAGATCTCGGCGCGCGAAATCGTATGGTCGGAGCGCGGAATGACCAGGGGAAGCGTGTGGGTCGAAGAGTCGTTCAAAAAATGGTATTCCGCTTGAGTCCAAAAAATTGGTCCGTATACTACCAGCCCTCTTATGTCAGGGGCGGTTCAGATCCGCCCAATAGCCACGCTTAAGGCTCCCTTCGTCTAGAGGCCTAGGACACGGCCCTCTCAAGGCCGGTACGCGGGTTCGAATCCCGCAGGGAGCGCCAATAATCAAGTACTTACGACATAAGACATCCGGGTAACAGTGTCCCGGGTAACTTCCGGGTAAGTTCAAACACCCACCAGAACGTCGTATATGGCTTGGCTCAGGAAAGTCGATCTATCTCGGGGAAGAAGACACACCAGTCGGCATCTTTTCGGCCGCTGGGCACCGAGCCCGCTCAAACAGCGGTGGCCGGACGACTCCACGTCGTAAAATCGTTCTCTGCGTCATTCCAGCGTTCGGTGGATCGCCTACGCTAACTTTCGGCCCTACGTGAAGAATAAAACGGCTTTCGATGAGGCTTGGCGAGACTACCGCTGCGCTACCAAACGCGACGTAGACGACCAATGCTACCTGCACTACCTCAACGCGACAAGTACGACACCCAACGATTTCGGGGGTGAGACCGTCTTACCTAACGACAGCAACGCCAACTTCAAGCGCAACGTTGATCGGTTGCTTCGCTTTGCTCGGGACGTGTGAGGTCAGCCGAACGTAACCGCTTACAGGCGAAAGCTCCCACTGCCTCGATTCCACGCACATCAGACTTACGCAGCGTGAAACCTTCACCGTGCGCTGGCGAACAGACAATCACCCACGCATTTTTCCATAATCCCACATGGGAAATTGCTCGCTTATTGTTGGTTTGGAACCAAACCGATGCGAGCTGGATTTTCCAAAATCAGATTTTTGAAGCTCGGAATTAATAAACAGTAGAGATAGTACTTATGAAAGCCAAGACCTTATTCGCCGTAATCGGCCTAACTGTTGTCGCCGTCTTCGCTAGTGCCGTAGCCCTCGCGGCCAGCAAGGGCGAAATTGACGCCAGCGTCAGCACTGCGCTGAACAAGTGGCACGCCATTAACCCGAATCACGGAGAATTGGAAGGCAAGGCGGCAGGTATGCTGGTATTCCCGCGCATCACCAAGGGCGGAGTCGGCGTCGCCGGCGAATACGGCGAGGGCGTACTGATAGTCAACCATCAGACAGTGGCCTATGAAAGTCTCTCGTCCGCGTCTGTTGGCCTGACGGTCGGAATGGCCAAACACAGCGAAATCATCCTGTTCATGACTCAAGAGGCGCTCGATAAATTCACGAACAGCAAAGGCTGGTCGATCGGTGCCGAAACGGGAGTCGCCTTGGTAAAAGTGGGCACCGGCGGCGCGTATGACACCGAGACGCTCAAGAAGCCCATCCTCGGCTTCGTATTCGGTGAGAAAGGTCTGATCGCCGACATATCTCTGGACGGGTCGAAGATCAACTCGATCAACAGATAAGCTTGGGCGTATATCGCCCGACGCTTATTGATCTCCCGCCACCAAGCGACCGAGGCATTTCAGATGCCAGCGCTTGGTGGTTCGTTCCATCGGAGGTCAGATTTTGATTTTGCAGCTCGCGCCGGAACTCGTACCCTTCGCGATCTTCTCCGCGGTGCCATCAACGGAGCTGAATCGATACACCGTGCCCTCCCAATCTCCGAAGTCAATAACACCCTCGTTTCCCACCAGAGGGTCCCACCATGATTGATTGATGTAATAGATCTGCGTCTCGACCGCGGCGATCACGTCCGCACCAGATGTCAAGGCGAGCTCGCCACAAAACCGCATTCCGTCTCCGTAGGTATTCTGGTAGCCAGGCCGGGTGTCCCGAGGGCCAAACCATAACCCAGCGCATAGGTTGAGACTTGAGCATTCGGATCTTCGATCCCCTGTTCATAGCCGTGGCACATGACGAAGAGATTGTCCAATCCGTTGTGCGACTGAGCGTACGTGCCAATCCAGCCGAGCACGTGCGCCGTACTCATCGCCTCGGGAACATCAAAGGTGTTCTGTGCCATACCGCTTGGCGACCGTCTCTTGAGCTGCGCGTCGTGAACCAGCATGTTTTTCATGGAATATTGCTCCGGCGAGGAATTGCAAATATTCGATCGGCCGTATAGCGAGTGTCAAGCGACATCCGGAGCTGGTTCCCTCTGGGGATCATTTTTACGGGTCGCCCGACAGCGTAGCAACATGGAGCGCCGGCAACTTCCATTCTGATTTATCGCCGGCTGTCATCAACAATAATTGAATTCACCTGGGGCGGTTGACCGGCACGTATAGCGGATGTGAGATTATCGACGCGCGATCGCGCTGCTTAACAGTGTCCTACAGGTATTGACCGATCTGGAAGGGACTATAAGTCTCGCGGTCCGGCGGCAAGGCGCCCAGGCCGCGCAGATCTTGATGCTGCGTGGGCAGCTCGCCATGTACGTCGAACGCGCGGTGAAGCCGCGGCGAGTCGATCCGGTCGAGCCACTTTCCCGAGACAAGTACAGGCTCTAATCCGGCGCATGGGGAGCGAGAATCGCACCTGGGGCGAGCAACGCATTGCCAACGAGCTTGTTCTGAAACTCGGAATTCAGGTCTCGCCGCGCACCGTGCGGAAATATCATCCCCGTCATCCACCCGGCCGCCCTAGAGGTGACTTGCGCTGCTCGACATTTCTGCGCCTGCACGTCCCGAGGAATCATCGCCTGTGATTTCTTGGTCGTCGTGACCGCAACTTTCCGGTTGCTCTACGTATTCGTTGTCATCGAGCACGGCAGTCGTCGCCTGGTTCATTGCAATGTCAGCGCACATCCGAGCGCCGGTTGGACTCTTCAGCAATTGCGCGAAGCGGTCGGCTTCCGAGGAGCGATACCAGTACCTGCTGCACGATCGCGATAGCATCTTTGCCACGCACCTCGATGCATCGGTGAGGAGACTCGCAATCGCGGTAGTGAAATCGGCGCCACGCCGCCCAAAAGCCAATGCGATCTGCGAACGCGTGATCGGCACCGTTCGACGCGAATGTCTGGATTGGCAGATCCGGCTGTCAGAATCAGGTTTGCGGTCGATTCTGCGAATTTGGGTAACCCATTACAACGCCGGGCGTCCACACATGGCGCTTGGGTCCCAGCGTTCCCGATCCGGCGCCTGCCGAACGCGGTTCTCGGCGGACTGCACCACGAATACGTCCTCGCGTCTGCCCTGGCTGGACTACATTTTTGCGGACTACAGGCCTTAATCTGACCATGGACCTGCTGTTGATCGAGAAGCTGAACCAACTGGGCAGTATCGCCGGTGATAGCATGCTCAAGTTCGAGCTCGAGGAACACCAATGGCGACGCTTCCTGGTCGCCTATGCGCGATTAGAAGAAACGTTCGAGCGAATGAATTTGTCCTATGCCGGCGGGTTCAAGGCTTTTCTGGACACGTATCCGCCGAGCCACGCCAAAAGCTTAAGCCCTCGCTCGCCTGGTTCGACGCGGTGCATGAGCGCCTGAAGGCATTGATAGCGCTTACCGCGCTTTGGAGTGGTGACCCGCTGCGATCCAAAGGAGACATCCCTAAACCCGACACGGATCTGCGCATAACGCCCAAGCCATAAGATCAAATTCAACATAGGGTGCGGCTGCGCACTTTCTTGGAAAATACTTGATCCAGTGCAAGGAACCTGATGAATGGCTGCTTGATACCGCATGACGTGATTAGCAGGGAGACCCTCACACTGGAGAGCAATTGGCTTATTTGCAGCCATTTTCCGTAACATCTGCATTGACAGTTACCCCAACAGTTACCCCCAAATCCTTGCGATGAATTTGGTCGCGGGTTCGAATGCGCCACTCCATCCGGGACGCAAGATGTGCGATGACGTCCTCAGCGATCTTACCCACATCGGACACCTCCGGCAGCACTTCAATGTCAATTCGTGGAGTTCGCAACCACGACAAATGCGCGCCCGCATTCATTCGGATCATAGGTTCGCTTTAACAGATACGACAACGTACTTGATCTCCTGCAGCAATTGCGCTGCTCTTGCCGGAGTTATCTGATCCTCCGGCAACACGACGCTGCCGTCAGGTAGTTGCTCTGGGTAGAGACACCGGTTTCGCATAGGAGCCAAGCGCACGGCCAGGAGCGCCACTTGTTTTGACATTCCGACACTCTTCGCGGCGTGCGCGAAGCGCTTCAACTTTGTGGCGTGCGAGACGGTCTTGCCCATGTTCAAACGCCGCCCACCACGGATTCCTAGGTCGTTGTCACGGCCCATATCAATCAATATTTTGCGAACGCGGATTGGCGGCCACGTCGGTGAGATGCGTAAGTGTTTTCTTGCATGCGGCCGAGCCTAATGCCTACCGGTGGTTAATTGGAATTCTGACGTACCATTGGGCGAAACCCTGCGAGTCTATGTGCATGGCTGAACAGGCATACTCGGGAACTTAGTGACGCCGGATGAGGATGCGCTGAATCGTCAAAGCCGCGCTGCCGAACAAAGCAACTTCGAAGTCGACATGACACGCAGTACATTCCACGCAAATCGTCCAGTCCTATTCGGCAGTGCCACTGCACTCCTGCTTGCTGCAGCGGGGCTGTGCCTTGTGACCGCATGTGTGTCGCCGAAATACAAGCGCGCCGACAAGAACATACCGCCCCTACAGCCGCTTAACGTGAAGTTTCCGTCCTCGACGCTGGATGCCTCGCTCTACACTGTAATCAGCGACGGCGGTCCGGGCTCGTGGAAGCGCGAAGCATTTTGGGACGAATACGTCGTGATCATGCATAACGAAAGCGATCAAGCGCTGAATATTTCCGCAGCAACCTTAATGGACTATGCGGGCGCGGTGCGACCTGCCGGCACGGATCCTTGGGCGCTCGAACGCGAGAGCAAGACCTTGGAGAAGCGCTACCGTGATGCTGGGATTGACTTCGCCCGCACGGCGGCGCCCCGAGTGATTGCGACCGCTGCAGAACCCGGAGTCGTCGCAGGCGCCGGTATCGGCGCGACCGGGGCCGTTGCGGTCGCCACAGCAACTGCCGTAGCAATACCGGTGTATGGAGTGACCATCTTCAGTATCAACATGCACAATAAGGCATCGATCAAGAAAGAATTCAATCGGCGCCGCATGCCGCTCCCTTTGACGCTCGGTCCCGGAGAAACGCGCGTCGGCAGTTTCTTCTTCCCGATGGTTCCGAATCCACAAGCCCTGACCTTGCGCTGGGCCAGTAGTGCTGGCGACGGGGAAACCGCTCTCGATCTGCATTTTCTCGAGGGGCTGCATGTCACGGTGACCCCAGGTAGCTAGTGATCGGCGTTGCCCCGTACCTAGATCGCGCGTCAGTACACCGCTTTCGACGTCCGAAATCCTACGCGGTTGCGGGCTTCTGCTGCGGGCTGTCCTACGCAATAATTGAATTCACCTGGGGCGGTTGACCGGCACGCACAGCGGATGTGAGATTATCGACGCGTGATCGCGCTGCTTAGCATTGTCCTACAGGTATTGACCGATCTGGCAGGGACTATATGTCTCGCGGTCCGGCGGCAAGGCGCCCTGGCCGCGCAGATCTTGATGCTGCGTCGGCAGCTCGCCATGTACGTCGAACGCGCGGTGAAGCCGCGGCGAGTCGATCCGGTCGACCCCGTAGTGTCCAAAAATTCGACCGACACGATCTTAGAAGCGCAAACCGACCGCTCGATGACGCACGATGGTTGGTCAGCCGGTATACTGCGCTGCAATGTTCCCCCGCCGCCGAGTCTCGCCACGGTATCGCCGTCCCGCAAGCTCGCCGTCAGACGCTGGCCGATTTCCCGCAGCATCGCGTCGCCGACGTCGTGACCGTGGGTATCGTTGAGCGCCTTGAATCCGTCCAAGTCGACGAGCAGGAGTCCGGCGTAGTTGCCGCTACGCGCGCTGCGGCCCTTGACCTGCTTGAGCCGATCCATGAGCAGCTTGCGGGTCGGCAGCCCCATCAATTGATCGAGCCGCAGTTCCGCAGCTTCGCGGCTGGTGTCACGCAACACCATCAAGGAACGCGCCATAATGCCGACCTCGTCGGTCCGCTCCACGTCGGGCACATCGCCGTCCAATTCACCCTTGGCGAAACTCGTGGTTCGAGTCGCCAGACGATGCAGCGCGCGGGTCAGATCCGCACCGATCACATACGTGATCGCACCGGCCAACACGATCAAACCGACGAACAGCCACAACACTGAAAATGCGCGAGCGCGAAACGTATCGTCGATGTCATCGACGTACGCGCCCGTGCCTATTGACCAACCCCAAGGCTCGAACAGGCGCGAATAGGCTATCTTTTCCAGCGGCAGCTTCTGCCCGCTCTTGGGAATGCGGTAGGTCGTGACGCCCTCCTTCTTGTCGCTCTTGGCGACTTCGATGAGCCGGCGAACCACGTACGCGACCACCGGGTTGTTATCGGCGTCCGGCGAGTGCAGGAGGTTCTTGCCTTCTAGAGCCGGTTGCGCGCCGTGCGCTAGCCTGTGCCGTTGAGATCCCAAATGAAAAAATAGTTGGTTCCGTCGTAATGCATGGCGCGGACCGCATCTGCGGCCGCGATACGTCCCGCCGCATCGCTCATGAGTCCACGGCTTGCCCGGTCATGGTAATAAGGACCGTGCTGTAAGCCGATTCCAACAGATGTTTGACTTCGGTGACCCGGTCCTGGACCAAAGACTCCTTGAGATAGATCAGCGATCCGATGGAATTGCCGGCTTGGAAAAGTAATCCGATCGTCAGCACGAGCAGGAAACGAGCGGAAACACTGAGCCGGCCAAGCAACATGACGGCAATAACCTCCGAGCAGGATTGCCGGAAGGCGCTGGTTTCCTGCGGTACTGCGATATATCGGCCGCGACGAGGCCGGCAACAGAATGCGAAGTGTGAGCGGCATCACATGCGCCGGGAATTTCCCCACGGGTTCGAAACAAGCTCTAGGGGCCACAGCCGGTCGACGCGCCGCGAGCCGGACCCAGCCGATCCATTGACGGTTCAGGCGCGCTATATTGGCCCCGTGAAAACGACACCGCTGCGCCAAGCGATTCTCGATTTTGCGGCAGGCCGCGCCGATGCGGCGCGCCGCGTGTGGCTCGATCTGCTCGAGCATGCGCCGGAACACGCCGGTGCCATGCACCTGCTCGGCCTGATCGCGCATCACGCGGGCAAGCACGCGGAGGCGAGGAATCTACTGCGGCGCGCCGCCGAATCGCCCGATGCCACGGCGCTGTATTTGCTGAGTTACGCCGAGTTGTATTGCAAGAATATCGATCGCCGCGCCGCCATGGCGGCCACGCGGCGCGCGGTGGCATTGGACGAATCCTCGGTGCTTGGTTGGTTTTGCATGGGAAATCTGCTGCTGGAAGCGCGTGAATTCGAAGAGAGTCGCCGTTGCTTCGAGCAAGCCGTGCTCTTGGATGCCGCGTTCTGGCAAGGGCGCGCCAATCTCGCATTGGTGCGTGCGCGACTCGGCGAACCGGACGAGGGCATCGCCGAATTCGAGCGGCTGCTGCGCGAGCAGCCGGGTAATGCCGAGCTCCACGGTAACTACGCCGCCTTGCTCCAAGAACTCGGGCGTTATGAGGAGGCCTTGGGCCAAGCGCAATCGGCCATGCGCGATCGGCCCGACACGCTCGAACCATATTTGCGAATCGCCGACATCGAATTGCAGCGCGGCCGCCATCACGCGGCGCTCGCAGGCCTCGCCGACATCGAGGCGCGCTGGCTGCATGACCCCAGGCTTTTGACGCTGAAGGCACATTTGCTGCGCCACCTCGATCAAAGCGAGGCCGCCGTTGCACTGTGCCGCTACGCGCTGGACCAAGGCATCGAATCCGCGGAGCTGCTGCGCGCCTACGGCCTCGCCTTGCATCTTTGCGGACAAGAAGCATTGGCCCTCGAGGTCTTCGATCGCGCGGCCGCGCAATCCGCTACGCCGGATGCGGCGGGCAAGGG
>OCZU010002309.1_pt1 | contig 12211 bp, 7 predicted proteins | sample 1539001 | NCBI WGS metagenome assembly OCZU01 (sample SAMEA3539306, study PRJEB22396) | soil metagenome | biome: tundra; feature: field; material: soil | place: USA | collected 2010-05 | depth 0.15 m
ATAGGCCAGCGGCAGGCCGCCGACCAGCAGGACGCCGCCGATCAGCGGGCCCGCCGTGTTGGCCACGGTCCCGAGCAGCACGGCGAGCGCGGCCGCGCCCGGCAGGTCGTCGCGGGCGACCAGCCGTGGCACGAGCACTTCCACCGAAGGGCGCTGCAACCCGAACGCCCCGGCCAGCAGGCCGGCCAGCACGAACATCACCCACAGCTGCCGCCAGGCGAGCGCGTTGACGATCAGCAGCGCCGCGCAGCCGACCGCGGCGCCCTGGGTGATCAGGATCAGCCTGCGGCGCTCGATGGCGTCTGCCAGCGCGCCGCCGAGCAGGCCGGCCAGCAGCAGCGGCGCCAGCTCCGCGCAGCTCAGCAGGCCGACGATCAGCGAGGATCTGCTCAGCTGGTACGCCTGGTATGGCAGTGCGACATAGCAGATCATCGCGCCGGCTGAGCTCCCCGCCTGGCCCGCGTAGAGCAGCCGGAAGTCCCGCGAATGGCGGATCGGGCCAAGGTCCGGGCTCAGCCGACGAGCCGCGCGGCGGAGCCCGGAGGGCGCCTTCGCCGCGTCCGGCTGCTCAGCCGCCGATCTGGTGCTGTCCACGAGGGGATCATGCTGCCCGACCGCGATCGGTCCTGTCGAGACTATTTTCCCGGTCAGGGGCGCTGCCGGGACCGCGGCCCGAGCTAGGGCTCGGCTGGCAGGTCAGGGACGGTCGCGCCGCCAGAGACAGCTGAGCTGTCGAGGTCCAGATCGCCGCTAGCGACCGTCTCGTGGTCCGGCTCGGCCGCCGCATGCGGGGTGACGGCGTCGTCGCCAGCGGTGGCCGGCGTGTCCGGGTCCGGCGGCTTCGGGCTGCTCAGCGGCTCGCGGCGCTGGATCATGACGAACCAGACCAGTCCCACGATCGTCAGCGCTCCAGCGACGTAGAAGTTCAACCGCAGGCCGAGAAAGTGCTGCGAGGAATCGATCCGCAGCGACTCCTCGAAGATCCGGAACGCCGAGTAGCCGGCCACGTAAAGAGCGAACAGGCCAGGTGCCTGGATCCGGCGATGGTGGCCAAGCCAGACCAGCACCGCCGCCAGCGCGAGATCCCAGATCAGCTCGTACAGGAAAGTCGGCTGGAAGGTGCGGTAGGCCAGGTAGCCGACCGGGCGGTGCGACGGCGAGATGACCAGCGCCCAGGGCAGGGTGCTCGGCTTGCCGAACAGCTCCTGGTTGAAGTAATTGCCGAGCCGGCCGATGGCCTGGGCGACGAGCAGGGCGGGCGCCACGGCGTCCATGACCTGCGGGACGCTGCCGCCAGCCCGGCGCACCCGCCAGGCGCCGGCCAGCGCGCCGGCCGCGATGCCGCCCCAGATGCCCAGGCCGCCCGTCCAGATCGCGAAGACGCCGTACCACACGTGCGGGATGTCCGCCGGAGTGGTGATGTCGAAGTAGATCCGGGCGCCGATGATGCCCGCCGGGACGGCCCAGGTCGCCATGTCAGCGACGATGGCGGGATCGCCCCCGGCGGCCCGGAGCCGCCGCCGCGTGATGATCACGGCCAGCGTGATGCCGATGACGTACATCAGCCCGTAGAAGTGGATGAACAGCGGACCCAGGTGGATGCCGTTCACCGACGGGCTAGGGATGAAGGTCAGCGGTGGAATGCGAGGATCCGGAGCCATGCAACAGAGGGTAGACCCGCTGCCGGAATGCTTGGCGCTGGTCTGGCATCACCTGCCGCCCGGGCCTGCCGCCGATAGCGCCGTGCCCGTGCCGGGATGGTCCAGGCCGATCGGCTAACGTCAGGTAGATGACCACGAAGAGCGAGCATCTCAGCCAGGAACTGCACGACTACCTGACCGCGCACAGCACGCCGCCCGATCAGGTGCTGAGCGACCTGGCCGCGGAGACGGCGCGCCGGTTCGGCCGGACGGCCGGCATGCAGATTGGTCCCGAGCAGGGCACCTTCATGACCTTGCTGGCCCAGCTGACCGGAGCGCGGAATGCGATCGAGGTCGGCACCTTTACCGGATACTCCTCGATCTGCGTCGCCCGCGGTCTGGCCGACGGCGGCCGGCTGATCTGCTGTGACGTCAGCGAGGAATGGACGTCGGTGGCCCGCGAGTACTGGCAGCGGGCGGGCGTGGCCGACCGGATCGAGCTGCGGCTTGGCCCGGGCGCGCAGACGCTGCGGTCGCTGCCCGCCGACGCGGGCTTCGACTTCGCCTTCATCGACGCAGACAAGACCGGCTACGTCGAGTACTGGGACCTGATCGTGCCGCGGATCACCGCTGGCGGCGTCATCCTGGTCGATAACACGCTGTCGCATGGCCGGGTGGTCGATCCGGCCGAGCGCGACGACGACGTCCGCGGCATCCGGCTGTTCAACGACCATGCCAGGGCGGACGCCAGGGTCGAGCTGGTGCTGCTCCCGATCGGCGACGGGCTGACCATGGCCCGCAAGCTCTGACCGTCGGCCCCGCGGCCGGACCCCTCAGGCGTACAGCTCCGTGCGCCGGTCGGCGTGCGCGTCATTGCGGGGGCCACTGGCCTTGTCCCGGGCCAGAGCAAGATCGCAGTCGGCCAGCAGCAGCTCAGCGCCGGCCGCGCTGGCCGGGCCGGCCAGCGGATAGCCGTCAGGACCGGCGATGACGCTGCAGCCGGTCCAGCTCACCCCGCGCTCGGCGCCCCACCGGCAGGCCGCCGCTATGAACATCCGGTTCGCGAAGGCAGCCACGCAGATATTCGCGGTCACCATCGGGCGCTCCCCCGGCGGCACTGGCTCGGCCGGCCAGTTGGTCGGCACGGCCAGCAGCTCAGCGCCAGCCAGCGCGGGCAGCCTGACCCATTCGGCGAACTCGGCGTCGTAGCAGATCATCATCGCGATCCGGCCGTAGCAGGTGTCCAGCACCGGCGGCCGGTCCCGGCCGGGGGTGAAGAAATCGGCCTCGGCGGCCCAGAGATGAGCCTTGCGGTAGACGGCCCTGACCCCGGCCGGATCGACCAGCATCGAGCTGTTGTACAGCCGGCCATCGGGGCCTAGCTCGCAGAAGCCGCCCACGATCACCAGCTGGCGCCTGGCCGCGAGCTGCGCCCACTGGGCGGCGGTGGGGCCGTCGGCGGGCTCGGCGAGGGACCGCGCTTCGTCCAGGCTGCCGAACACATATCCCGATGGGGTCAGCTCGGGCAGCACCACGATCTGGGCCCCGGCATCGGCCGCCTCAGCCACCGCATCGGCGGCTATAGACCGGTTCTGACCGATCTCTCCCACTTGCAGGCTGACCTGGCACGCGGCCACTCGGATCGGCTGAGTCCCGACACGCTGTGCCACGATTCCACCCTAGCGCGCGCGGCTCGATACTATGTCGCGCTATGGCAGCGGTGTTTAGGAGGATCATCCCCATTCTGTTCGTGAGCGATCTGCGGGCCGAACGGGATTTCTACCTCCGTCTCGGGTTTCGGGTGACCTACGAGGGTCCCGAGTACCCTTATTTCATCGCGCTTGGCCACGGGCCGGTCGAGTTCGGCATTGAGTGGCATGAGGGTTTCTCGACGTCCGGCCCGGACCGGGTGCTCACCTGGCAGCTCGGGGTAAGCGATCTGGAGCAGGCGAAGAAGCTGTTCGGCGAGGCAGGCGTGCCGTACCGGGAGGAGCTGATGACCCCCAGCCAGGACTGGCAGTACCGCGTCCTGCACGCCAGGACGCCGAACGGCTATCACCTGCTGCTTGAGGAGGGAAGCGCCTAGCCGCAACCGGCAGATCAGCGGCCGGGATTCGGTCTGTCGGCGCGGTCGAGCCCGCTGCCGGGCGCGGAGAACTTGCGCGATCACGGGAATAAGGCCGCCCGGGTCGGTGACAATGGCTGTCGGTGTGCTGCGGAGACTGGCGGCAGTGTCGACGAATCACCAGGGAGCCGGCGTCATGAGCACCACAACCGAGCCGGTCTATCTGCGAGTGCTAGAGGACCTGCGCGGCCGGATTCGCTCCGGGCTGCTTGAGCCGGGCGCGCGGGTGCCGTCCAGGAACGCGATCATCGCCAACTACGGCGTCGGCGAGACGGCCGCCAAGCACGCGCTCCAGGTGCTGGCCACCGAGGGCCTGATCGAGGCCAGGCCGGGCTCGGGGTCTTACGTGCGCAAGGTCCCGGCGGCCAGGTTCCTTGAGCATGACCGGCTGCATTTCCCCGGCTCCCCGTTCGGCGTGCAGGAGACGGTGACGATCGCCGCCGGGCGGCGCCAGGATGCGGCGCATACGATGGCCCGCCGCCTGGCCTGGGAGCATCAGACCGAGCAGGCGCCCGCGCCGCCGCGGATCGCCGAGCGGCTGGGCCTGGCCCATGGCGGCGCCGCCGTGGTCACCAGGTACCTGCTCAGCTCCGACGGCGAGCCGGTGCAGCTGGCTGTCAGCTACGAGCCGGCCCAGCTCACGGCGGGGACGGCCATCGCCATTCCGGAGCAGGGGCCGCTGGCCGGACGCGGGGTGATGGAACGCATGCGCTCGATCGGGATCGAGGTCGATGAGGTCGTGGAGGAGGTCGCGGTCCGGCCGTCGGTGCGGGACGAGGCCGCGGCGCTGGCGCTGCCAGCCGGAGCGCTGGTCCTGGTGATCGAGCGGGTCCAGTACGCGGCGGGCCGGGCGGTCGAGGCCGGCGAGGTAGTGGTCCCGGCTGACAGGTTCAAGTTGCGGTACCGCTTCCCGGCGACCGGGACGCCGTCATGACCAGCGCGGCGACATGACCAGCCCGGCGATCAGGCCGGCCACTCCGGCCGACGTGCCGCGGATCTGCGAGCTGATCTCCGAGCTTGCCGACTATGAGCGCTCGGGTGATCAGGTGACCGCCACCACGGCGGATCTGGCCGCCGCGCTCTTCGGCCCCGAGCCTGCCGTGTTCGCGCACGTCGCAGACAGCGGCGGCGACATCGTCGGCTTCGCCCTGTGGTTCCTTAACTTCTCCACCTGGCTGGGCAAGCACGGCATCTACCTCGAAGACCTGTACGTGACGCCGGCCTGCCGCGGCCAGGGCATCGGCACCGCGTTGCTGGCCGAGCTGGCGGCCATCTGCGCGCGGCGTGGCTATGGCAGGCTCGAATGGTGGGTGCTTGACTGGAACTCCCCGGCCCTGGCCTTCTACGAGTCGATCGGCGCGGCGCCGATGACCGAGTGGACAGTGCACCGGCTGACCGGCCAGGCGCTGGCTGACCTCGCTGCGGCCGTAGATCATCGAGACCGGATTGTGCCACCATGAGGCATGCGGATCACTGAGGTTGCTTCGACTGATTTGTTTGTCGGAACGGCGGCGCGGCCGTTCCAGATCGTTCGGGTCAGCCTGGCCAACGATGGCGCCGACATGATCCACGATCGAGCCGCCCTGGTCACCGTCAGCGTGTCCGGCGCCGGGGTGCTGACGCCGGCTCCGGTCGTGGTGACCGAGCTGCTGCGGGGCGAGCTGCGCACGGTCGAGGTGGGCGTCCAGATCGTGGCGCCGCTGACCACGGGCAGCGTGCGGCAGGTCACAGCGGTCGCCGAGAGCGCGCTCGGACGCTGGCAGGCGGCCGGCCAGATCACCGTGGCCGAGCCCGGCTGGACCATGTGGATGGTCAGCCACTTTCACTACGACCCGGTGTGGTGGAACACCCAGGGCCGGTTCCTGCAGACCTGGCCGCTGCTGCCTGCCGAGGACGGTTCGCCGCCCGAGGTCAGGACGGCGTTTGAGCTGGTCCGGCTGCACCTGGCGGAGGCCAGATCCGATCCGGACTACAAGTTCGTGCTCGCTGAGCTTGACTACCTGAAGCCGCATTTCGACGCCCATCCGGAGGACCGGGCCGACCTGCTCGCCCTGATCGCGTCCGGCCGGATCGAGATCGTCGGTGGCAGCTACAACGAGCCGAACACCAATCTCACCTGCGCGGAGTCGACGATCCGCAACGCGGCATACGGCCTGGCGTTCCACCGGGAGGTGCTGGGCGCCCAGCCGACCACGTCGTGGATGCTCGACGCGTTCGGCTTCGATCCGTCCTACCCCGGCCTGATGGCGGCGGCCGGGCTGGCCGAGTCATCCTGGGCTCGCGGCCCGTTTCACCAGTGGGGGCCGGCCGGCCGCGATGGCGGCAACCGGCAGATGCAGTTCCCGGCCGAGTTCGAGTGGCTATCGCCGGACGGAAATGGCCTGCTCACCAGCTATATGCCGAACCATTACTCGGCCGGCTGGATCACTGCGCACGCGGCCGATCTGGCGACGGCGGAGCAGGACGCCTACGGCCAGTTCCGCCAGCTCGCGCCGGTGGCGGCCACCCGCAACGTCATGCTGCCCGTCGGTGGCGATCATGTGGTCCCGTCCCGGTGGGCGACGGCGATTCACCGGGACTGGAACGCCCACTATGTCTGGCCGCGGTTCGTCACGGCGGTGCCGAGCGACTTCTTCGCCGCCGTGCGCTCGGAAGCGGCGGCCAGCGGCGCCTGGCTGATGCCGCAGACCAGGGACATGAACCCGGTGTACACCGGCAAGGATGTCAGCTACATCGACACCAAGCAGGCGCAGCGCGACGCGGAAGTGGCGGTGCTCGATGGCGAACGGCTCGCCACGGTGGCCTGGCTGGCCGGCGCCGCGTACCCGGCCGCCAGCCTGGACAAGGCCTGGCGGCTGCTAGCGTTCGGCGCGCATCATGACGCGATCACCGGGACCGAGGGCGACCAGGTCTACCTTGATCTGCTGGCCGGCTGGCGGGAGGCCTTCACCCGAGGCGATCAGGTCCGCCGCGATGCCGTTCAGCACCTGGCCGGCCAGGTCGATACGAGCGCGGTGGCCGGGACCGGACTAGCCCGCGCCCTGGTGGCCGAGCGCAGTCCGGCCGCAGGCCATGACGCCGCCCGTGCCGTCCTGGTCGTCAATACGCTGTCCTGGCCCAGGTCGGGGCTGGCCAGGATCAGCCTGAGCTTCGCCGGGCCGGGCACGACGTCGGTGCTGCTGGCTGATCAAGCCGGGGCGGCGGTGGACTACCTGGCTGAGGGCGTCGCCCGGCATCCGGACGGCTCGCTGGCGTCGGCGACGCTGACGTTCCTCGCGACCGAGGTGCCCGCAGTCGGGTACCGGACATTCCTGCTGGCGACGAAGACCAAGGTCGGGCCAGCCGGGACCGGCCCGGCGGCGCCTGCGGCAGAATCGGGGCCGGCGCAGCCGGACGGCCCAGCGCAGTCGGCCATCTCAGCGCAGTCGGCCAGCCCAGCGCAGTCGGCCAGCTCAGCGCAGCCGGCCAGCCCAGGGCAGCCGGACGGCCCGGACCAGCCGCAGGCCGGCTGGATCGACCGGTCCGGCTGGCAGCGCGCGGCCGGCCAGGTGATCGAGAACGAGACGTTCACCGTGGCTGCCGATCCCGATCGCGGCGGCGCGCTCTGCTCGATCGTGGACCGGCGGTCCGGCGCAGAGCTGCTGGCCGGACCCGGGAACGAGCTGGTGCTGCAGGAGGAATACGCCGCCCACCCGAGATGGGGCGAGGGCCCGTGGCTGCTCAGCCCGACCGGAGCGGCGCGCGGGTCGGCCGGCGCCCCGGCGGCGGTGCGGGCCGAGCGGTGCCCGATCGGATCCCGGCTGATCGCCGAGTTCGCTCTCGACGGCCTGGCGATCACCCAGGAAACGCTGCTCTGGGACGGCGCCGACCGGATCGAGTTCCGCACCCACGTGGACGGCTCGATCGGCCAGGACCGACTGCTGCGGGTCAGGTTCGCTGCCGACGTTCCCGGCGGGCTGCCGGTGTACCAGACCGGCCTGTCGGTGATCGGCCGGCCACCAGGCCCGGCCGAGCTGGACGTGGCCGAATGCTCCTACACGCTGGACAATCCGGCGCACGAGTGGTTTGGCGTCGGCTCCACCGCGCGGGCGGCGCTCACCAGCCCGGGTGGCCGGCGCCGGATGCGCGCGATCGGCGTCGCCGAGGTGATCGCGCCGGCCGGGCCTGCCACCGACAGCTTCGCTCCGCGGGACGTCCAGGCCGGGCTTGGAGCCCGGGAGGCAACCAGAGACCTGATGGTCGCGCTCGCCCGCCAGGGCGTCACGGCGACCTGCTCGGTGCCCGATGGTCCCAGGTACGGCTCGATTGAGCTCGACTCCAACCTGCCCGACGTCCGCATCGCGCTCGGCGGCCCGGCCAGCAACGCGTTCACCGCCGACGTGCTGACCGCGGCCGGACCGGCCGCGGCGGCTGCGCTGGCCGAGCAGCTTGCAGCCACCGGCGCGGCCAGGATCTGGGTGCCCGCGGACCGGGCCAGGCAGGACGCGTTCGGCGTCGGGGCTGACGTCCGGGCTGTCGCCGACCTGCCGGTGCTGATCGTGGCTGGCGATGATCTCAGCGCGGCGATCGCGGCGCTGAGCACCGATCTGGCCGACGCTGAGATCGAGGTCGCCGAAGTGGCCGGCCTGGTCGATGCCGCAGCGGCGCCCGATCTGGCCGGCCACACAGTCGCGCTGCTGAACCGCGGCCTGCCGGGCAGCCTGGTAACCCCGCAAGGCGAGGCGCACATCTCGCTGATGCGGGCCTGCAGCGCGTGGCCAGCCGGGATCTGGATGGACGGCGACAAGCGGGCCGTTCCCGACGGCAGCAGCTTCGCCTGGCAGCACTGGAGCCATACCTTCGAGTACGCCCTCGCGGCCGGCCCCGGTGACTGGCGCGCCGCTGGCTTTCCTCGGGCCGGGCAGGAGTACAACCATCAGCTGCTGGCCTGCGAGGACAGCCTGCACCACGGGTCCTTGCCTCCTGTCGCCAGCCTGGCCAGCGTGGCGCCAGCCGGCGTCGACCTGATGGCGCTGAAGCCGCGCGGCAATCCGCTGGCGCCGCTCTCCCAGCCGGACCCCGCCGATGGCGTGACGGTGCGGCTGCGGGACCTGGCCGGGCACGCCGGGCCAGGTCCTGCGACTGCGACGGTGCGGCTGTTCACCGGAATCGCGGCTGCCGCCGTCACCGGGCTGCTGGAGCAGGCTGACGGCGGCCCAGCTGACGGCGGCTCATCTGACGGCGGCCCAGCTGACGGCGGCGCAGCGGACTGCGACGCCGGCCTGGTGACGGTCCGCGTGCCCGAGCGCGGCACGGTAACGGTGGCCGTCCAGCCAGCCGGCCGCCTGCCCGTGCGGCCCCAGGTCACCGGGTCGCCGCCGGAGCCAGCCCAGCCGGTCTTCACCAGATACTGGCTGCACGGCAAGGGACCGGCGCCGGCCGGAAACATGGCCGTGGCCGTCCACCTGTCCCCCGAGCTGCTGACGCTGCGCCCTGGAGAACGCGGCACGCTCCGGCTCACAGTGGCCTGCGGACCGCAGCCGGCCTCCGGCACCGTGGCGCTGGACGTCCCGGCCGGACTTGAGGTGGAGTCGGCAGCCGCCGAGCCGCTGCACTACCACCTGGCCGCGAACTGCTTCGCGGCCTGGGATCTGGCCGTCCTGGCTCGACCCGATGCCCAGCTGGCCAGGCGCTTCGTCGCGGCGCGGATCATCGACGAGGCTGGCCAGGTGCTTGAGGACGTGGTCGCGGTGGCCGTAGCCACGGCCAGGCCGAGAGCATCGGACCCGCCGGGCCAGAAGCTGGCTGATCTGGTGGCCGAGGTGCAGGCGCAGATCGCGGCTGAAGCGGCCGAAGCCGAGCTGGCATCGGTCACCGCCGACCTGGAGCTGCCGCCTGGCGGACGCGGCCAGATCGCCGTCCGGCTGACCAATCACACCGCGTCCGAGCTGCGCGGCGAGGCGCAGCTGATCTCGCCGAAGGGCAGCTGGTCCGCGGTCGACCCGTGGACGATGGGCTTCTCCGCCGCACCCGCTGGCGCGGCCGCCCTGACCTTCACCGTCGCGGCGCCGGCCGACGCCCGTCCTGGCGCGCAGTGGTGGGCGCTGGTAAAGGTCATGTACTTCGGCCGACTGCGTTATAGCAAGCCAGTCTGGGTATCCATCATCAGGTAATTCATTTACGAAACACCTAGGTGAATGCGATTGAGAAACTACTTTTGGTCATTACCTGCCCGAATGTCGAATGAGCCGTCGCCGCCGGTCGCCGCGGCGCCACACTGGACGAGACTCCCCCGATTCGCTGAAGGCCAATGACCACGGACACCGCGAGGACCACGGACACCGCGAGCGGCGCCGGCAACCTTCCGGCCGAGCCGAACAGCTTCGTCGGCCGGGAACGGGACCTGACCGAGCTGGCCGGCCTGCTCGGCAAGGTCCGGGCGCTGACGCTGTGCGGTCCCGGCGGAGTCGGGAAAACCAGGCTGGCGCTGCGGCTCGCCGCGGGCCTGGCGGCCGGCTACCCGGACGGCACCTGGCTGGTGGACCTGGCCGACACCGGCGAGCCGGGTCGGCTCGTCCCGCTGGTGGCCCATGTGCTGGGAATCCGCGCCGAGCGGGACCGGCTGCTGGCTGACACGCTCACCGCGGCCCTTCGGTCCCGGTCGATGCTGCTCATTTTCGACACCTGCGACCACCTAATCGACGCCTGCGCCGCCCTGGCGCGGCAATTGCTGGCGGACTGCCCGGGCCTGGTGGTCATCGCCACCAGCCGGCAGCCGCTCCGGATCCAGGGCGAGGTGACCTGGCGGGTGCCGCCGCTCGGGCTGCCGCCGGCCCCGCAGAGCTCGTCGGCCGGCTACCAGCCCGATCCGGGGCCGGACACGCTGGCTGACTGCGAGGCCGTCCAGCTGTTCGCCAGCCGCGCGGTGGCGGCGCGGCCCGGATTCACGCTCGGGCCGGCTGCGCTGGCCGCCGTCGCGCGGATCTGCCGGACGCTGGACGGCATGCCGCTGGCGATCGAGCTGGCCGCAGCCCGAGTGCGGACCCTGTCAGCCGAGCAGATCGACGCCAGGCTGGCCGACAAATTCGCGCTGCTCGCCTCGGGCGACCGGACCGCGCCGCGCCGGCAGCAGACGCTGCGGGCGGCGGTGGACTGGAGCTATGAGGTGCTCACGGCGCCGGAGCAGCTGCTGCTGCGCAGGCTGTCCGTCTTCGCCGGCTGGAGCCTGGAGATGGCCGAGCTGATCTGCGCCGGCAGCCAGCTGGCGCCCGCCGACGTTCGTGACCTGCTCACCGCGCTGAGCGACAAGTCCATGGTGATCGTTGACCTAGAGCACGATGTCGCCCGATACCGGCTGCTTGACCTGGTCCGGGAGTACGCGGCGGACCAGGAGGCCGGCTGTGGCGACCTGGCCGCGCTGCGCGTCGCGCACCGGGACTGCATGCTGCAGCTGCTGGAGCGCGGTGTCGGCCAGGCCGGCGTCCGCGTCGACACGTCCTGGTTGCGGCGGGTCGCGCTGCACCGCCGCAGTGTGGCCGAGCAGGCGAACTGCCGGGCCGCGCTGGCCTGCTGCCTGGACCGGGGCGACGCCGAGGAAGGGCTGCGGATCTGCGTCGCGCAGCGCGCTATCTGGCTGACCGGCGGTGATGTGACCGACGGGGCTGCCTGGCTGGACCGGTTCCTCGCTCTCGATCGCCGGGTCTGCCCGGACGTCCGCGCCCGGGCCCTGGCGATGCGCGCGGAGATGGCCTTCGAGCAGCAGGACTACGCGACCGCCAGCGAGCTGGCCCGAGAGTGCCTGGCGAGCAGCCGGACGGGCAGCGGCTACGGGGCAGCCGCGCTCCGCGTCATCGCGATGGTCGCGCTGATGAGCGGGCAGTTCAGCGAGGCGCTGGACGTCGCGGAGACGGCGTCCGCGACGGCGCATGCCGCGGCGGACGAGTGGGAGGAGGGGATCGCGCTGATCGCCCGGGCCGTGGCGCTGGCCGCGCTTGGCCGGGTCGATGAGGCGCAGCGGACGTACGAGACCGTGCTTGACGTCATCGGGGAGTCCAGGGGCTGGGGCCGGGCCAATGCGTTCTACGGACTCGGGCGGCTGGCCAGAGCGCGTCGGGACGGCAGCTCGGCGATGCGGCACTTCGGCGCCGCGTTGTCCTTGTACCGCGAGGTCGACGCCAAGCCAGACCTGGCCCGCTGCCTGGCTGCCATCGGCTGGCTGGCGCTATCGCAGGGCGACCTGGCTCTGGCCAGGTCCAGCCTGGCCGAGAGCCTGCAGCTCGGTCTGGCGACCGGCCAGCGGCTGGCGGTCGCCCGCGGGGTCGAGGCACAGGCGGCGCTCGCGGTCGCATCGGGGAATCTCGCTGACGCGCTGCGGCTGGCATGGCCGGCGTTAAACCGGCGTCAGCCGCTTCCGCCCTGTCCGGCGGCGATTTCGAAGAATGGCGCGACCACTCTTTGTGGCGTTTCG
>OCZU010002310.1_pt1 | contig 12209 bp, 12 predicted proteins | sample 1539001 | NCBI WGS metagenome assembly OCZU01 (sample SAMEA3539306, study PRJEB22396) | soil metagenome | biome: tundra; feature: field; material: soil | place: USA | collected 2010-05 | depth 0.15 m
TGGCGCGCAGGACAGCGTCCCCGTCACCGTGCCACGGCAGGTGGGCATCACCCGGCAGCGTCACGAGGTCGGCGTGCGGCAGCAGCGCGGCGACCTCGCGTGCCCCTCTCAGCCGCATCGCGCGGTCGTGCTCACGATGCACGACGAGTGCTGGCGCGCGAATCCCCGGCAGGTCGTCGCGCACGTCGGTCTCATAGATCAGTGCGAGCAGATCGGCAGCGACTTCGGCGTCCGCGGCTAGGCGCTGGGACGCGGTGAAGGCAGCCCGGTCCTCGGCTGACCAGCTCGGACCGAACACGTCCGCCAGCAGACGACTGCCCAGCCCCCAATGCGAGCGCACGAGGTCAACCATGCCGGCCCGCGCTTGCGGTGGGCCAAGCGCGTGCCCCTGGGCGTAGCTGCCGTAGAGCACGAGGCGATCGACGCGCGCCGGCCGCCGCGCGGCAAAGCTCGCGGCGATAGAGCCCCCGCACGAGATGCCCATCAGCGTCACCCGCATCAGCCCCAGCTCGTCAAGGACAGTGCAGAGCGTCGCATCCTCGAATTCCGGCGTGAACGTCTCGGGCGGCCGCTCCCGATCGGACAGGCCGGTCCCGAGCCGGTCATACCGCACGACCATGCGTCCGGCCGCCAATCCCTCAACAAAACGGCGCAGCGGCTCGAAATGCCAGTCCTCGACCACATTGGAGACCCACCACGCCGGTATGACCACCGCCGGGCCGCTCCCCACCACGGCAAAGGCGACACGCCGCCCGTCTGGGAGCCGCGCGAAGCCGGTAGTCTGCCTCATCGGCTCACAGTAGCCGCCGGCCGGCGCCGCCGTCATCGCGAGCAGGCTCGCCGTTTCCCGGACAGCGCAACTGCCCGGCCGAGCCGGTCAGCGGCGCCACCGCCGGCGAGAGAGCCCCGCGCCGCGCCGAAACGCCAGTTCGGGACCGCGCTGCAGCTGCGTTGCCGACGCTGTAACGATGAAATTGCAGGCCATATCAGGCGGATATCGCGTCCTGCTCATCGACCAGCGCCGATCACAGATCGTGACGGGGATAGCCTGATAGCCAAGCGCCGGATTGATTCTGTCTCAGTGCCCGCCGCCAATGTCGGATGGCGGCACGCCGCATATTGTCCAGTTATGCGCTAAGCCGGGAGGACCGCCGCGGCTGCTTCACCGTTGCCGGTGATCCGCCAGGCAGATCTGGCACCTGATACGAGAAATGTCTGAGCTCCGAGCGGCAAACGGCTAGGGCGTGTCCCGTAGATCATCTTGGGTGAGGTCGCGGAGCCAGATCCGGATCGCGGCGACGTCGACGATGCCGCGGTAGACGAAGTCACGCTTGTCGTAGCGGGTGGCGACGGCACGGTGCTGGCGGAGCCGGCAGAAGGCCCGCCCGGCAGTGTTGCGCAGGGCAGCCTCGGCAGGCCGATCCTAAAGCAGCCCTGTCCGTCAAGGCTGGGCAACCCAGAGATCAGACGCCTAGGTCTCGCTCCTGCCCGGCGGTGCCCGGCCCTTGGTCACCACGGCTTGCCTGAGGCGTAGCGTACGCTGCGGCTAGCATGCGCGCGTGATTGACCCTCGCGTTGATATCGGTCACCTGGGCTTGGCTGGTGACCTGGATATTCGTCGTGTGCACAAAGCCTGGACCGAACACGGTGATCTGCATTGTCCCCCTGGTCGTGGTCTCCTTTACCAGCAGGAACAGCAGTCCGATGAGGAACAGGAAAAATCCGATTATGGCACAGACGATCGCCCAGACCGGAATGCTCGTAGTTGTTACCGACCCGTCAGTAACGGTCCAGGAGACCTCGCCGAGAGGGCGGGTGCCGCTCGGAGTGAATACCCGAGACTCGGTTACCGAAATGTCGCCGATAGTTACCAGAACCGGCTCGGTCGCTGCTTGAGACTGTGGATCGCCACCGGAAGACAACTGGGCGCCGGCTGGACCGGAACCCTCCGGCCGCACGTCGGGTTGCTGCTGGAACGACGTGCCCGAATCTGGCATTTCCGGAGATCCGCTCATGCTGAAATCGTATCGACTCAGTATTGTCATGGCAATCGCAAAGGTTCTAACATAATGCGACTACATGCATCATTATAGTCCGAATTATCGTCGGCGAGCCCCAGATGGCGGGTGATCGCCGCCACACACGCGCCCTTGATCCCCGCGACCCTTGGCCCGGTCGCGTGACAGCGCGCGCCTGTCAAATTTCGTGTAGCGATCTTCATAGGTCTAACTTGCGGCCGCTGAGCCGCGGCCATCAAAGACGGTGTCGGAGCGATCACACCTTCTACCGAGGGCCATCGCTGTCGCCCGCGGCCGGACCGCCGGCCGGACCGTCCGACACGGCCGCAGCCGCCTGACCTTGCAGCTGCCGGGAGGCAGGCATCGCCAGATCGAATAGATGAGCATGTTGAACGCCGCCTGCCGCCTGCCCGCTCGGCTTGACCAGCCCGGACCCAGTCACTACGCCGGCTCACGCTCAGCGCTACGCCGCGCCGATACGTATCCCGAAACCCAGACAAGCCTCAGGAGGTGGTAAGCGGCCGTAGAACACGCCCGTCGGACCGACCAAGACTACGGGCCATTCGCAATCGGCCCTGGAATCGATCCACCGCCATTTCGGGCGTGAAATCGAGGCTCGGAGATCTCGACTGGTATTTACAAGTGCTCCGCAGATCACACCAAATGGAAGGCGCCGAGCGCATAATGACGTTGTGGACGGCAGGTCCAGGACGAACGGAGCAGGCGGGAGCCAGCTGTCGGCAGCATGAGCATCCGACGGCGGAATAGGGTGATAAGCCGTGTCTGAGCCAGGCGTGAGCGGCAGGAACAAGAGCACGCGGCGGAGCATGAGCCCCAGCACGGCACAGGTGGTCGCCGCCGTGATAACCGGCCTCTTCTTACTCGGGGCAGCGTTCGTCACGGGCGCGTTCGCAGGCCCTCGGATCAACCTCTTTGTGGCACCCCAGCCCACCGTGACCATCACTGCCGCTGCCAGGCAGACAGCAACGCCACATACAAGCAACGGCGCGAGGGCCGGGCAGATCCTGTTCCAGAAGAATGGCGTGCAACTAACCAAGGGCTACCAGCTATCCTTCACGGACCCCAGTCTGCAACCGTTCCCTGCCAATGCCGGATACTGCGGATCGGGAGACTTGTTTGTCAGTAGCTGCGCCGCCTATGTCGCTAGCTCAGCGCAGCTCGCCGTCTACGACGGCAAGGCCGGATTTTCCCAATGCCAGGCAGACACTGCATACGTGACTGGCTGGGCCAATGCCAACCAGAATTCGCTGACTGGCACTACGCTGTGCGTGACGACAGGCCACCGCATCGCCGTATGCTTTGTTACCGACGACACAACGCAGGCGGGCACAGCCTCTCCTGGGCTGATCATGGACGTGACGGTCTACGCCACCCAATGACCAATGCCCGCTCAAAGCAGGATGTCGTCCTCGAGGGCGGGCCGGCTCCGCCGGGCGCTGGCACTCGGGTGTGGAGAGGTGATGAGCGGCAAGACGGGGCTGTCGGGCCGGCGCAGGGCAGCGCGTCCCGCGCCGTCCTGCGCCGTTGGGATGGCGGCCGCGCGGGTAGCGGAGACGTACCACGGCACGAGGTTCCAGTTGATGTAGCTGGTCCGGTCCAGGCCGGCCAGGTGGCTGGCGGCCAGAACCGCGCGGCGGTCTGGTCGTTGTTGTCGGGCTGATGACGCCACTGCCGTGCCCGGCTGCCGCGGCCGGCCCGGGAGACTCGTGGAGGAACAGGATCCGTCTGGCGGTCCCAGCCCGGCCGCCGGCCGGGCGGCGCTGACGGGACCGCCTCACGGCAGCGGGCAGATCGACGCTGCGAATCGCAGCCAGCAGCCGCTACCCTGGCACTGAGGCTGGCTGGTCCAGTGGTTGGGGAGTCGGGGAGCGGCGTGTCTGAGCCAACGGCATTTGGCATCGACCTCGGCACCACATTGTCGGTAGTCGCTCAGGTCAATAAGGCGGGCTTGCCCGTCGTCCTACCCAGCGCTGAGGGGTCGCAGACAACGCCGTCGGTGGTTCTCTTCGATGGCGGCACCGCTGTGGTGGGCCCGGTCGCGCGTGAAGCGCTAGCCGCAGACCCCGAAGTCGTCGTCCAGCTCGTCAAGCGCCACATGGGCTCGCTCTGGTCGTTCGACTACCACGGCATCAGCTACGGCCCAGAGCACATCTCGGCGCTCATCCTGCGCAAGCTGCTTGCCGACGCCCAGCTGCTCGGGGGACCAGTCAGCCAGGCGGCGGTCACGGTGCCCGCCTATTTCAACGATCCGATGCGCTCTGCCACCAGGCGCGCAGCCGAGCTGGCGGGCATCGAGGTGCTCGGATTGCTGTCGGAGCCGACGGCGGCCGCACTGGCGTTCGGGTACGAGCGCAGGCCGGCTGGAGCCACCGGCGTGGTGGTGGATCTGGGCGGCGGCACCTTCGACGTGACCGTCATGGACTACGACGGTCATGACCTCGCGGTCAGGGCGACGGGCGGCGACTACTATCTCGGCGGATCCAATTTCGACAAGGTTCTGTTCGACTATCTCGTTGAAGAGTTCCGCGCCGCGCATGGCCTGGACATCAACGATCCCGACTCCCTGTCGCTTGAGGAATGCACGCAGGTATCGCACGACTGGCTGCTGCGGGCGACCAGAGCCAAGCACGACCTGACATCCCGCGAGCGAACCACGGTGACTTTGCAGGCCGCCGGTCTGCTCCTGCGGGTCGAGGTCCGGCGCGACACCTTCCTGGCACGCAGCCGACCTCTTCTCGATGAGGTCACGGAGAAGATCCTCGATGTCGTGGCGGCCGCCGGGGTGGCGCCGAAGGACGTGAACTTCGTGCTCGCCGTGGGCGGCTCGACCAGGATTCCGGCAGTCAGGGAGCGGGTGCAGGAGATCTTCGGCAGGCCGCCCGATACCTCGGTGCGCCCGGACGAGGCAGTCGCTCTCGGCGCGGCCCTGTTCGCCGCGCAGCGTCAGCTTGAGCAGGGCAGTGCGCTGGTCATAGAGCCTCAGGCGCGCGACTACCTGGAGAACCTGACGATCACCGACGTTGCCGCCCACACGCTGGGAATCAGCGTATTCGATGCCGACGCCGGGTCGGATCCGGGAGCTGGCCGGCGGGCAAGTGGAAGGGCAGGTGGCAGACAGGTCATGCTGCCGCTGCTGACGCGCAATACTCGGCTGCCCTTCGACACCAGGCGAACGTTTTATACGATGCGGCCGGGCGAGCAGCGGATCATGGTTCCCATTCTCGAAGGTGAAGAGGCTGACCCTGAGCTCTGCCAGCGGATTGGCGCAGTGGTCGTGGACGGGCTGCCGGCTTTCCGCCCAGCACACCAGGAGGTTCTCGTGACAATGCGGCTCGATAGAGATGGCATCCTGCGGGTCGCCGCAGCCGATGTCGCCACCGGAATGGCGGCAAGCACCACTATCGTGCACGCGCATCAGCAGGTCAGCGGAGACGCCGCCGACGTGGCGGTCAGGGCCATGACCGTCCAGTAAACGAGCCAGTGATGCCTCATCAAGCGGACCCGGAGCGGCCTGACGACTGGTACAGCGTCCTCGGCCTCGATCCGGTTGCGACGACAGATCAGATCGCGGCGGCGGTCGAGCGACGGGCCAGGCAGGCGAACGCCCTTGCCGTGACCGCGCCGGAGCGTGCTCGGCTGTTGCGCGACCAGGTACGCGCCATCAAGCAGGACCTGCTTTCCGGTGCGGAACAACGCGAGCGGTATGACCAGCGTCTGGCCAGGCAGGAGCCGAACGCTGTACCGTCCCTGCCGCCGGCCCGGATGCCGCGTGCGACGCCCGCTGGCGGTCAGCCTCTCCCTCAAGCCGGTTCATCGCCGCCAGATGCGGGCGCCCGAGGCCTGATGTCCCGCGTCGCACAGTTCCTGCGGACCGGCTGGACATGCTCCAACTGCGGGTACGGTGCACTGCCGACGGACAAGTTCTGCCCGAAGTGCGGTAGCAAGATCCAGCCCGGACTGGGTGGCCGCGCCACTACCCATAGCCCCCCCGACATGGCACCACCCAGCGAGGCGCCGGCCGCCCAGCCCGCTCCCTGTGATACGTGCGGCGGCAGGATCGCACCTGGCGATGCGTTCTGTACTAGGTGCGGCGCGCTACGAGCCTGACGCCTAGTCATGCAGGTTGCATGGCCGACCGGAATTGCCCTAGCATGCACCAAGCTAAATCTTAGGGTGGGGAACTGGTATTCGCGTGCCAACATGCATAAATGGGCATCCCGTTCCGCCGGATGCGGTGTTCTGCGGGACTTGTGGCGCTCCGCGGTTGCGCGAGGGCATGGATACGCCAGGCGACGCAACTCCACTGCTCATGTCCCCGCCAGTGCCACCCGCTGCGGCGGTGACGAGCCCCGCCACAGCGACGGCAGCTACGCCCGGCGGCGATGTCAATTCCGGCGGCTGGGGGGCCTCGCCGCCCACCGCGGCGCTGCCGACCTTTCCCTCTGGCGGCCAGGCGCCCGAGCCAGCGTCCGCTGGCGCTGCCCCGGGCGGCCGTGCGCCGGGCGGCAAGAGACGCAAGTCAGGGCAGGTCGGCCAGCCTAAGCGCAAGCGCCGCAGGTGGCTGGTGATAGCGGCGGTCACAGTGGTCGTCATTGCGGGAGGCGGTGGTGCCGCCTTTGCCCTGCTGGGCCGCCACGGCCCCGGCCTGGCATCTCCTGGGGCGTCCAGGTCGACCCCAGCTGTGAATCCCACGACCAGCAACTCGACCCCAGCCCAGACGCCCACCACTAGTCCATCCCTGACTCCTACCGCCTCCCCGACGCAAGTTCCCGCTGGATCGGCAGGATGGACCTATCCCAAGTTTGTTGATCAGCAGGCATTCACTAACAACGGCGACACGCTATCTGGATTGTCCTGCCTGTCGGCGACGCAGTGCTTCGCGGTGGACAGCGGGGGCAATGTGCTTCAGGCAGACGCCAAGACAGCATGGGCGGTAGTACATACCGACAGCGCGGCCGGCCTGAGCTCGATCTCGTGTGCGTCAGCCAAGTTCTGTGTCGGGGTCGACTCCTCGGGAAACGCGATCGTACTGTCCGGTGGCACCTGGAGTGACCCGATCGCGATCGACACCCAAGCTCAGCTCAGCTCTGTCTCGTGCCCCACAGCGAGCTTCTGCGTCGCGGTAGACGATTATGGCCACGCGTTCACCTACACCGGCCAGGTGACTCGCTGGGCGCAGTCGATCGTCGACAACAACGGCCAGCTGACTTCGGTATCGTGCCCAAGTTCCAAGTTCTGCGCGGCCGTCGACTCGTCGGGGTACGCATTCATCAACAGCAACGGCACATGGGACTCCGGCACGCGGCTCGATACCAACAGCGGTTTCACTCAGGTGTCCTGTGCCAGCTCAGCCTTCTGCATGGCCGTCGATGGCAACGGGGCTTACGCAGTCCTGACTAATAACCATTGGGCGCAGGGAACAGTCGGAACGTCTGCCGTTAAGGTGTCGTGCCCCGCGAATGGCTACTGCGTCGCGGTCGACACCGCGGGTGGTTTCTCCACCTATCAGAACGGCAGCTGGTCGTCAGTCGTCAAGATCGACGGCAATAACACCTTCAGCGCCCTGAGCTGCCCGGCTGTAGCAACTTGCGTCGGCGCGGATTCAAACAACAACGTTCTGTACGATCAGCCAAACACCTGATGTATGCAACTGGATTATCCGCTGACCGCCGCTGCACGACCGATGAACCTTTGCTATCCACGAGGAGACATCTACGATGTGTCCAAATTGCCGAGCACCTATCAGAGGCGATTCTGAGTTCTGCACGAATTGCGGCACGTCCCTACGGTCGGCGTACACCGCCGCCGGCAACGCACCCTTCACCCAGCCCGCGCCTGGCCTGTCCCCGCATACCCAGCCCGGACCTGGCCAGCCCGCGCCTGGGCAGCCCGAACCTAGGCAGCCCGGACCTGGCCAGCCCGCGCCAGGCCAGCCCGCGCCAGGCCAGCCCCCGTATACCCAGCCGCCGGCGCCAGGCTGGCCGAATCAGGTCCAGCGGTCTTCTGCCCCGCCATTCAGCTTCGATCTCAAGCGCCTGGCCACCCCCGACTTGGCGATCGGGGGTGCCAGCATCGTCGTGCTCATCTCGCTCTTCCTCCCGTGGTTTGGCCTCGTCGGATACGCCACCAGTGGCATTTCGTTGCACGGATACCTGGCGATCGCGCTGCTTGCTGCCTTGACACTGCTCGGCTACCTCGCATTGCGAGCCGGCTGGGATACCCCTCCGTTCAGGTCGCCGATAGCACACGCTCCCCTGCTCCTCATCGGCACCGGCGTGCAGTTGCTCTTCGTGCTGATCGCCTTCTTGCAGTCAGATGGCTTGAGCCACGAATTCGGTGCCTACCTAGGGCTGCTAGCCGCGCTCGCGGCGTGCGGTGTCATCGCGCTGCCGATCCTCAGTTCGCTGCGGAGCGGCCCGGAGGGTGGCGCGCGCTAGCGGGGACGGCAGACGATCTGACGGGGCGGCACGGAACTGAAGGGGCGGCACGGAACTGACGGTGGCAAGATCCGGTTGACCGAACGATGAGGTCTCCCGACCGGCGTCCGGTTGTGCTGCGGGGCCGGTGGCCCAAGCGGCTGGTTAGCAGCTAGTTAGGAGCCAGATGGCCGTCACGCCGCCGGAGTACTCCAGCGAAACCAGGGCAGCCTTGCGCACGATTGTCGCCGAGTACGGCCCGGAGGCTCTGTCTAGGCCGACCACGATGTCCAACCTGCTCAAGGACCTGCTCCCCGATGCCCCGAGGGTCGCCAGAATGCTGGTCGCGGCGGCCGAGGATCACATCGCGGACGCACTGCGGGACTACGTCTCACAGGGCATGGACGCGGCTACCGCGGCCAGGCTCACCGCTTCCCTCTTCGCCGGCGCCACGATGTTTTCCCCTCAGGCGTGCGCCTGGGTCGTCGGCGAGATGGCCATCGCGATTGGCCTGCTTCCCACTGCTGCCGGGACGCCGACCGTCACAAATCCTCCCGAATCAGGATCAGCCGTGCCTACTGGGCGACCGGCGGCACGGTCAACGTTTCGGCCAGCGGCAGGGCCCGCCCGTGCGGCCAACGTCGGCGCCATCGCCTATATAGCTTGCGAGAATGACAACTCTGTCACCCCTGTCGACCTCCTGACCGGCGTGGCAGGTGCCCCGATCAGAACCGGCAACTGGTCGAGAGCCATCGCGGTCACGCCGGACCACGCGAAAGCATACGTAACCAACTACGGCGACGGAACGCTCACTCCGATTGCTATCTCGTCCGGTACCCCCGGGCTTCCGATCAAGGCGGGGAACGGCCCGATTGCGATCGCTATCACTCCGGACGGGATGACTGCGTACGTTGCCAACGAAGGAGACGGCACGGTCACCCCGGTCAGCCTCGCCAGCGGCGTGCCTGGCGCACCGATCAGTACCGGTAAGCGCCCGTACGCGATCGCGATCACTCCGGACGGGGCAACCGCGTACGTTGCCAACGAAGGAGACGGCACCGTCACCCCGATCAGCCCCGCCTCAGGCAGACTGGGCGTAGCCGACGCCGCAGGTGCGCCGGTCGCAGTCGGCAACGGCCCGGTGGCCATCGCCATCACCCCGGACGGCACGACGGCATACGTCGCCAACCACGGCGACGGAACGGTTACCCCGATCAGCCTCGCCACAGGTACAACCGGCACCCCGATAGCCGTGGGAAGACGCCCGGTGGCCATCGCCATCACCCCGGACGGCACGACGGCATACGTCGCCAACCACGGCGACGGAACGGTCACGCCGATCAGGCTCGCCCCGCCAGCCCGTGCCGCGGCTCCTCGCCTGGTCCCGGATTCACCGATCACAGTGGGGAAGCGCCCGTGGGCGATCGCGATAACCGGGGACGGGAAGGTTGCGTATGTCGCCAACCACGGCGACGGCACGATCACTCCCGTGAACCTCGCCTCCGGGGTACCCGGAGCGCCGATCGCCGTCAGGAAGCGGCCATGGGCGATCGCGTTCATCGGCTGAACCATCGTCTGGTTCGGCCGTTGTTACGCTGCGTCGCCGACCTAGGCGGCGACCACCGGGAAGGCGACCGGGCTGCGATTGCCTGCGTTGTCGACAGCACGCAGGCCGAACTGCACGTTGTCCTTCGAAGATATCGAGCGTGACGCTGGCCAGCGCCCATATGGTCGCCGCGTTGACCTTGGCCACCCGCGCGACATAGTCGAAGTCTGGCCCGCAGGTACCGGTCGCGCCGCCAGATCACCCGGACGTTCATGTTCGTCAGGTTGAACGGCGCCACCTCCTGAACGAAGCGTCCGAGCTGGCGCGATGAACTGTCTTTCTCGCCGCCGACCGACTGCATGAGGGCGATGTCGTTCGCGGTCGCAGCGGTCGGCACGCCCTCCACGAACAGCCGCAGGGTGAACGGATCGGGCTTGGTGCCGTCGAGCGCAACGAGTGCCGCACGGGCTTGGGACCTGCAGGCATCGCTGCCTGGCCGCATGTGCTGCGTTAAGTTCGCGATATGGGTCACGAGGCGAGCGTCGGGGTCGGCGACCGGGTCGCAGCGGTGCAGGCGCCCGGTTTGCCACCCGATCTGCAGTTCGTGCCCCTGCCGGCTGATGCTGACCCGGATCGGGCGTGGACTGAGGAAGGCCTGCGCCGCGCGCCTGCACTGGCGAGAGTTGTCCGCTCTTGTGGCGCTGCTGGCCGTGGAGTCACATGGCCAGGATTCGCTGGCGGGATGGCTAAGAACCCTGGTCGCCGAAGAAATAGGCCGACGATGATCAGCCACGACCTGCACACCAGCAGAGGGCTGGGAAAGGCGGCCGACGCGCAGCGACCAGTACCAACAGGCGGGTGACCGGATGCCGCTCAGCAGCCGCCCTCGGCCAGCGTGAATGATCAAAAGCTAGGCGTACGGATTGCAGCGGTGAAGCCATTCCCGCAAGTGAGCAGCGCCTTCATGACGGTGCAGATGGTGATGACGGTGACTGGTACGCATCTTGATCGCCTCCTCTTCCTGTGAAAGCTCCTTCAGAATCCGCCGCGCTTAATGCCTGCGCTAGAGACGAACGTCACCCGGCAGCAGGACGTTAATAGGCACCGCATAGTGACCTTGCTGGTCTCTTCGCTGGTAACGACAACGGCGAGAGCGTGCCGCCAGCACCAGCGTGATCTCAGACCAGGGCAGGTTTCATCTTAGGCCGACCGCCGGCGCCCGGGTCGAACGGTCCGGTCATGGTCATTTCCACTTTCGGACGCGCCGAAATTACTGATCCCTCATGGCAGGAGGAGCCCATTGAAGACCGTCGCGGCGGGACCGTTGCGGCAGTCTCGCCGCAACAGCAAGCCTGGGCTCGATGCGATCCGGACAACTACCTGTCATCGGCATAGAAACATGTTCTGCGTGTCAGTTCGTGACGGAGGAACGTCCCCCTGATGCGCTTCGGGCTTGGTGTCCCACGCGGCAGGAGGACGTTCATGGGTAACGCTAGTGGCGTGTCCCGAGGTGACCGCAACCGTAATGCTCGGCTCGAGCGGCTGCGGGCCCTGGTGCCGGTGTCGTGCGAGCCGACCGGGCACCAGTGGCGGGTACTGGGCCAGCTGGCCGCGGACCGGGCGATGCCGTTCGTGTGCGTGCAGCCGGTGGTGACGACGTGGTCCCGGCGGACCGAGGACCTGACCTGCGACAAGACCGATGAGAAAGATGCGGTGAGCAGGCGGTGCGGCGCGAGGTTACCCGCCGTGGCGGGAAGAGGCCCTGCCTGCGGATCCTGTCCGGCATGTTCGCCGCGCTCGCCGACCGCTCTTCGTCGGCCTTGATGAAGGTAATAAGGGACTGGCCACGGAAGGTGGTCTTCTTCTTCATCTCGTAGAGGGGCTGGTCCACGTTTTCCGAGCCGATGCAGACCTGCACGTTGTTCTTCCGCGCTGGCTGCGCTTGCACAACCAGCCACGCCAGCGGAATCCGTCTGACATTCCCGGTCCGGGGGATCGCGATCTCGAGCATGTCGCCATCGACCCTCATGACGATGTCGTCGCGTACTAGCTCTGGCGGCATGAGGTCATTTATACACTGTCGTGTGCCCGCGCCACTGCGGGACAAATGCTGCCACGGCCACATCGATCCTCGCCGAGCACCTATTGGCCAATATGACCGCGCGCTGCCGAGCCGGGCTCACCCGGCCGCGCTCGCCGCGCTGCGCG
>OCZU010002311.1_pt1 | contig 12203 bp, 12 predicted proteins | sample 1539001 | NCBI WGS metagenome assembly OCZU01 (sample SAMEA3539306, study PRJEB22396) | soil metagenome | biome: tundra; feature: field; material: soil | place: USA | collected 2010-05 | depth 0.15 m
CGCACATCCATCTCGACGCGGTCCTCACCGTCGGCCAGCCGCGGCCGAACGTGTCCGGCTCGCTGTTCGAGGGCATCGCCGTGTGGGCCGAGCGGGTCGCCGACCTGACTTACGAAGACGTGCAATCGCGAGTCCGGCAGATCCTGCGCTGGCAGCTCGCCTGCGGAGTCCAGCATGTCCGCAGCCACGTCGACGTGTGCGATCCGCGGCTGCGGGCACTGCGCGCTCTCGTCGACCTGCGCGAAGAGGTCCGCGGCCTGATCGACCTGCAGCTCGTCGCCTTCCCGCAGCAAGGCATCTTCGGCTTCGACGGCGGCAGGGAACTGATGCGCGAGGCCGTCGAGCTTGGCGCGGATGTGGTCGGCGGGATCCCGCACTATGAACTGACCCGCGAAGATGGCGTGGAGTCGGTCAAGTTCGCTATCGCGCTGGCTGATGAGCACGGCCTGGCGGTGGATATCCACTGCGACGAGACTGACGACGACCACTCGCGCTTTGTCGAGGTGATGGCGGCCGAGACGATCCGGCGGAACATGTCCGGCCGGGTCACCGCGAGCCACACAACAGCAATGCATTCATATAACGACGCGTACGCCTACAGGTTGATCAGCAATATTGCCCGGGCCGGGCTGCACATGGTGACGAACCCGCTGGACAATTCCGTCCTGCAAGGGCGCTTCGACTCCGGGCCGATCCGGCGCGGGCACACCCGGGTGAAGCAGCTCCAGGCGGCGGGCGTCAACGTCTGCATCGGGCACGACTCCGTGATGGACCCGTGGTATCCGCTCGGGTACGGCGATCCGCTGCAGGCCGCGTTCGTGCTGGTGCACCTTGGCCAGATGTCCGGCGATGCCGAACTGCGCCGGCTGATCGAGATGATCACGACGAACCCGGCGCGGGCACTCGGCCTGACCGGCTACGGACTGCGGACCGGCGGGCCTGCCGATCTGGTCGTCTTCGACGCGCCGTCGGAGGCGGACGCGCTGCGGCTGGTCGCGCCGCGCACGCTCGTGCTGCGCGGCGGGAAGGTAATCGCCCGGTCGACGCCGGCCCAGCACACCGTGGTCTGGGACGGCGTCGAGGAGCAGGTCACCTTCCTGCGGCAATGACCGAGGAGCTCCGGCGCGAGCGCCCGGTCACCGCTCTGCCAGGCAGCCGGGCCGGCTACCGCGACGTCACGGGCCGCACGGCAACCAGGATGTCAGGCAGCCGGCTCGGCCAGCGGCTCGTCCGGGATGTGGAGTGCTTCCTCGAGGCGTCCCTCGCCTTGCAGCTTGAAGAACAGCGCGTAGAGCAGGGCTGCGAGCACGAAGCCGACCTCGAAGGTCAGATCGCCGAAGCTGGCAGCGTGATTGGGCACGACACCGACATACTCGGTTTGGTTAGCGAAGAAATAGATTGATACCGCCGTCGCGATGGCCATCGCGGCGAAGCCGGCCCACGGGTTGTGCTTGCGGTCGAAGAGGAATCCGTCGATCCGCTTCCCGCGCCGCAGGAACTGGTCGGCGAAGAAGACGCCGAGCCACGGCCCGATCCAGTACGCGATCACGAGCAGGAAGTTGTTGTACTTCGTTCCGGCGTCGTGCAGGCCGGACAGCGCGACGAAGAAGCCGGCGACACCAAACACGATCGCGACGATGGCCCGCCGGAGCGTCAGCGGCAGCTTGACGCCGAGCGCGAGGAACGACATCGATCCCGAGTACACGTTGAGCGCGTTAGCGCAGACGGCGCCGAGCGCGATCGCGAGCAGCGTCACGTCGGCCAGCGGCGTCGCCAGGTGACTGGTGAAGCCGGCGGTGGGGTTGTTGGAGAACTTGTCGATGCTCGTGATCGTGGCCGCGGCCGCGCCGACGATCTCCAGCACGACGCAGGAGAGGAATACGCCAAGGCCGGCCCACAGGCCGGTGGCCCTGGTGTTGGTGTCCTTCGGCAGGTAACGGGTGTAATCGCTGGCGTACGGGTTCCAGCCCGCCGCGTAGCCGAACGCCGCGCCGAACGTGATCAGGAATCCGCCGAGGCTGTTCGACGAGGGGGCGCTTGTGTGCGCCTTGGATACGATCACCACTGACGCGATGGCGAACACGACCACCAGGAACGGGAACGCGACGCGCTCGAACATGTGCACCAGGTTGTGGCCGAAGAACGCGACCGCGATCTGGACCACCACGATGATCAGCAGGCAGATCTTGGAGTTCCAGCCGAGCAGCGCGTTCAGCGCGAACGCACCGCTGACGCTGTTGACAGCGAACCAGCCGACGCCGGCCACAAGCGCGTTGATTCCGGCCGGCAAGATGTTGCCGAGGAATCCGAAGCCGATTCGGGACAGCACCATCTGCGGCACGCCGAACAGCGGCCCGCGGGCGGCGAGCGCTCCCATCGACAACGAACCCAGCCCGGTACCGAGCACGATCGCGAGCGAGGCCATCCAGAACGACAGGCCGAAGAACCAGACTCCGATGATGCCGACGAAGATGGTCGCGAACTCCATGTTCGGCGATACCCACGTCCAGAACTGCTGATACGGCTTGCCATGCCGCTCGCTGAACGCGATGAACTCGGCACCGCCCGGCTCCACCGCCGCAACTTTGCTGCCGTATGTGCCTTCACGTACCTCGGCCTCGATCGGCGCGGCCGCCACTGCGCTCCCAGACTCAGTCACTTCCGGTACGCCCCCTTAGTTAGACGTAAATGCCTGTATGTTAGCTGTGTTCGCGTCAAAACGGGCGCATCTAGTGCGCCGAACTGCCTTGTTCGGATTTACTCGACAGGTGCGCCGTCGAGGCTGGGATCACCTGCCGCCAACTGCTCGGGCTCAACGGCGGCGGCTGACCCTGCGCCAGCAGCGCGCATCGGCGCGATCGAGGCCAGGCCGGCGATGACGAAGAGCAGCCCGCCGAAGGCCAGGACCGTGTCATAGGGACCGAATGTCACCCCGCCGATTACCTCGTGGAATCCGCGCAGGACCGTGCTGGCGAACAGGCCTGCGAGCGCCATGGACACGATAGAGGCCAGTTGCTGCATCGGGCTGATCACGGCACTGACCCGGCCGAGCAGACGCGACGGCGTGACGCCCAGCAGGACTGGTGACAGGGCGGCGTTGAGCGCGCCGGCGCCCAGGCCAAGTACGACGGCTGCCACGATCGCGGCCGGGAGCGCCGTGGTCCTTGCAAACGCGATCAGCGCAACGCCGCAGGTGAGCAAGGCGAGCCAGAAGATCTGCGCGGGATGGATCCGCCTGCTGATCACGCCGACCAGCAGCGCGCCGTTGATCGCTCCTACCCCGACGCTGCCGATTACGGCTCCGAGCAAGCTCGCGGCCACATGCAGATTACTGCGTACGAAGAAGACCGCCAGCGCGTTAACCGCACCGTTGCCCAGCATCGCGATAACGATGCCGATGCCCAGGGTCATGAGAATCTTATTGCCGACAAAGAACCTGAGCCCGGCCCGGAAATCCTCGACGAAGCGGGCGCGCGGCAGCGACTCGTCCGCGCTCGCAGCCGGCACCGCAATAGCCCGGACGCAGATGAACGACACGGCGAATGACGCCGCGTTGAGCAGGAGCGCCCATTCCACGCCGAAGACAAAGAGCAGCGGTGCGGCAATCGGCGGGCCGATGACCTGCGCCAGGCTGAATGCGGCCGTCAGCTGGCCGCTGGCCTTCGGCTGGTCCTGCGGCGGCACGATGGCCCCGAGAATGGCGAGCCGGGACGGCCCGAAAAACTCAGCGAAACAGCTCGCCACGGCCAGCACCGTGTACACGATCGCGAGCTGCGCGCCCAGCGGAATGCGGTGGCCGAGCGCCGGCAGGACCAGCAGGCAGGCGATCAGCAGCGTGCGGGCGGCATCGGCAGTCAGCATCGTCCGGCGCCGGTCCCACCGGTCCACCCAGACCCCCGCCACCGGGCCGACTACCAGCACGGGAACCGCGGTCGCGAGCAGCGCCCCGCTGGCGGCGGCCGGTGCCCAGGTCTGGCCCTTCGCGATGATCGTCGCGATCCAGAGCAGGATGGTGACGTAGAACACCATGTCGCCGGTCAGCGACACTGCCTGGCCCAGCCACAGCAGCCGCCAGTTCCTGTTGTTCCTTAAGCCAGGTGCGGTGTCGCCGGTCATCCGCCGCCTTCCGAACTCCACTGCCCTCCACTGGTGACAACGACCTGGCCATTGTCCTCTCGGCAACGCCAGAGAGGATCAGTCCGGGACATTACGGTTGGATTACATTCACCGCCGACGACGAGGACGTGGCCGGCTACGGTGACTTGACGGGGCCGTGGCTGGTCAGCAATAGTGACAAAGTCGATCGGCAAACTAGACAAACTGGGGGGCAGCGAGGCGGTTCCCGGCACGAGTCCGTGCCAGGTTTGCTTCAGGCCGACCGACCGCGAGTGACTGCGCAAACGTTGACGGAGGTAAGGCATGTCTGTCCGAGATGAAGTCCTTCAGGCCAACGAGGAGTACGCGAGCTCGTTCGGCGCCAAAGCTGACCTCGCGCTTCCGCCGGCCCGTGGCCTCGCCATCTTGACGTGCATGGACGCCAGGCTTGACCCGGCCAGGTACGCGGGACTGCGCGAAGGCGACGCCCACGTCATCCGCAACGCCGGCGGCCGGGCCAGCGACGACGCGATTCGCTCGCTCGTCATCTCCTACAAGCTGCTCGGCACCAAAGAGTGGTTCGTGATCCACCACAGCAACTGCGGGATGGAGTTCTTCACCGATGAGGTGATGCGCGGGCTGCTCGCCAGCAGCCTGGAAACCGCTGCGCTCGGCGCCGATGGCTTCACCGATGTCGGGACCGGACCGGGCTCTGCTGAAGCCAAGTACATCGACTGGCTCACGATCACCGACAGCGCGCAGAGCGTCGTCGAGGACGTCAGCCGGATCCGGTCGCACCCCCTTGTCCCCGGATCCATCCCGATCTACGGCTACATCTATGACGTGGCGACGGGACGGCTGGTCGAGGTACCTGCGGCGACGGAGGCCGGGCGGGCGTCGTAGATCGTTGACCGCAAGTCCTGCGCTTGCCCGGAGCAGGCGATTCCTGGTCACCTCAGCCACTCCCGCCCCGCCAGCACCTGCCAGGCGGCGTCTCGCGGACCGCTTTTCTTGATCGTGGTGAAAAGGTGTTGGTCGGCCAACACCTTTTCACCGCAGACCGTGCGGGCGCCGCGGTGCCGAGCTGGCATGATGCCGTCCGTGCCTATCTATGACGAAATCGGGGCGTCGTATACGGCGACCCGGCGGCCCGATCCTCGGATCGGGAAGCTGATCGATGCGGCACTGGGCGACGCTAGGTCGGTGATCAACGTTGGTGCCGGGTCGGGCTCGTATGAGCCGCCGCAGACTGTCCTGGCGGTCGAGCCAAGTCCGGTCATGATCAGCCAGCGGCCGTCGGGCTCGGCGCCGGTAGTCCGAGCACGGGCAGAGGCGCTGCCGATCGGGGACAACTCCGCAGATGCGGTAATGGCCCTGCTGACCGTGCATCACTGGACCGACCGCGAGGCGGGGGTCGCTGAACTGCGGCGGGTCGCGCGGCGGCGGATCGTGGTCCTCACCTGGGATCAGCCGGTCACGCGAGAGTTCTGGCTGCTGCGCGACTACCTGCCGGAGGCGGCGGCTTTCGACGACAGCCGAGCCGTGCCGGTCGACTACCTCGCCGAACTGCTCGGCACGACGCGGATCAAACCGGTACCTGTTCCACATGACTGCACCGACGGTTTCGCGGTCGCATACTGGCGCCGGCCACAGGCATACCTAGATCCGGTCGTTCGAGCCGGCATGTCGATTCTGGCTCAGCTCGGCGACGACGTTCTGCGCCCGGGCCTGGCGCGACTGTCCGCGGACCTGGAGTCCGGCCGCTGGCAGGAGCGGCAGAGCGGCTTGCTCGGACAGGAGGTATTCGACGGCGGGTACCGGCTGCTGATCGCCGAGCAGTAATCCTGCCAACGCCGGCTGCTGATCGCCGAGCAGTCCGCCGACGCCGGCCGGACATCCGCCCCGCTCAGTCCTATTGGCGCCGCATCGGCTATAGCTCCGTACCTGAGTACGGCCGCTAGCTTATAGAACATGGCTGGCCTGACGATCGGGAAGTTCGCCGCCGCCGAGGGGGTCGGCGTCGAGACGGTGCGGTTCTATCAGCGCCGGGGACTGCTCGGGCTGCCCGAACGCCAGAACTCGGGCTTCCGCGAGTATTCCGAGGCCGACCGATGGCAACTGGCCTTCATCCGCCGGGCCCGGCGACTGGGATTCACCCTCGCGGAGATCGGTGACCTGCTCGGGCCGGTGCAGACCCGTGCCACCGGCGACATCGTCCAGGCGGCACAGGCCAAGCTCGGGGCAATCGAGCAACAGCTCAGGGAACTGCGGCAGCAGCAATGCCAGCTGCGCCGCCTGGTTCAGGTCTGCGAGCACGGCAACGGCGACGACTGCCTGGCTCTGCACCCAGGAGAGGAGCGACCGCCGTGGGAGCAGTCAAGATCGTGACCGATGAGAGCTTCGAGCGGGACGTGCTGACGAACCCTAAGCCGGTCATCGTCGAGTACTGGGCGCAATGGTGCGGCCCGTGCCACCAACTGGCTCCGGTACTTGAGCGGATCGCCGAGGAGCACGCCGACATGATCGATGTCGTCAAGCTCAACACCGAGGAAAATCCGCAGACCGCGCAACGATACGGAATCCTGCTGATCCCGACGCTGAACGTCTTCTCGGGCGGCGACGTCATCAGGCAAGTGATCGGGGCCAAGTCCAAGTCCGCCCTGCTACGGGAGTTCGCGGACCTGCTCTAGCCCGGACGACCGACGTGACGTTATGCGCCGTGATCGAAGAGGAGGGAGAGCGCGTCGTCAAGCTTGCGCAGGGTATCGGCCGACACCCGGCCGACTGGGTCGGCACCGAGCCGGTCGCGGCGAACCCGCAGCACGGAGTAGGACTCCAGGTGCCCCGCTACCCGGTCGTCGTTGGTCAGGGGGACGATGTACGGAGTCTCGGTGAGGTCAGGCCGATCGCTGACCCGCACGACGACCGGATGGCCGGTGACAGCACTGAAACCGTCGTTGCTGACGATGACCACGTACCCGGCGCGCCCGAGTCCCTTATGGGTGTAGACCTCGCCGCGATTCACGCAGCGCCCTTCCCTGCCTCCGGGGTATTGAAGTCGCGCTCGCTGGCCTCGGCCCAGGCGGCCCAGGCGTGCCCGGTGCCGCGGTCGAGTTCGGCCACCGTCGCGGCGGCGTCGCGCTGTACCTTCTCCCGTGCCGACCTTGACATCCACGCCGACATCGGCAATCCGGCCTGGGCGGCTGCTGCCTTGGCCTGCCGGTAGGTTCGCTCGTCCATGCTGATACTGAAGGTCTTCACAGCCATGTCAACAAGGTTATCAACATGTGGCGCTCTGCCTCGGCTTTCCGTCATCCGGCTAGGCCGATCAGGCGCGCGAACGCTGGGCATGGCCACGATGCGCCCGCCGCGGCGTCCCGAATCCGTCGGCTACGGCCGCGGCGAGTTCGAGGAACGCGGCCGCGGTCTTGCCGTTCAGCTGATCAAGCTCGAATTCCGCTCCCTCGTCAAGGCGAGCATCATAAGGAATCGCCACGACGGCACGGCAGCGCGCGGTGAAGTGCTCGGCCAGCAGGTCCAGGCTCACCGTGCTGCGCGACCTCGGGCGAACGGCGCAGAGCACCAGCACCGCGTCGCGGGCCAGGTCGCCGTAACCGCTCGCGGCAAGCCAGTCCAGCGTCGCGTCCGCGCTGCGGGAACTGTCGATCGCCGGCGTGCTGGCCAGGACGATCTGATCGGCCAGTCGCAGCACCTCAGTCATGACCGGATGCAGCAGGCCGGTCCCGCAGTCGGTCAGGCAGATGGAGTAGTAGTTCCGCACGATCTGGCAGACCGCAGGATAGTCCTCGGCGCCGAAAGCCACCCACCCCGTCGGGTCGGGCTCGCAGGCGAGCACTTCGAGCCCGCTCGAGGACTGCGAGGTGAACGCGCGCATGTCGCCGTGGTGGCTGATCTGCTCGCGCTCGCCGAGCAGGTCGCGGATCGTCGCGGCCGTCTCAAGAGTCACCTTGTCGGACAGCGTGCCGCGATCAGGGCTGGCGTCCACGGCGATGATCCGGTCGCCGCGCAGCGAGGCCAGCGTGGACCCCAGGGCGACTGTCGTCGTGGTCTTGCCGACGCCGCCCTTGAGGCTCATCACGACGATCTGGTGGTGGCCGCCGGCAACTGGCGCGGTCACCCTGGCGACCAGGTCGCGCCTGCGCGACTCCGCTCCCGACGGCGGCATCCTGACGGCACCGCCGGTGGCGTCGAAGATCGCCCGGCGCCACCCTCGGGTCGGAGCGGCGCGGCGGTCAGTCGGCGCCCGTCCCGGTGCGAAGTCCGAGCCGCAGTCCGGCGGCTCGGCGGCGGAGTATTGCGGAACGCCGCCACGGCCCGCGGCACGCGGATCCGCGTCTTCAGGCCAGCCCGCGTGGTCAGGCCAGCCCGCGTGGTCAGGCCAGCCCGCGTCGTCAGGCCAGTCGCCGTCGTCAGGGACCGGCGCCGACCGTGCCCGCGGATTCGGCAACGGCCAGGCGGGCGGCGGATCCGAAGACACCGCCCGATCCGCCCGATCCGCCCGTTCGGACGGCACCCGTTCGGACTGCGGCCGTTCGGACTGCGGCCGTTCGGACTGCGCTGGCCGGTACCACTGCGGGGACACCGGCGTACGGTCCGGCGGGTCGCCGGGCAAGGAGAATTCCACTGAGCCGAATGGACTCAGCTCACCATCCGAACCGTCCGCGTCCGGCGCAAACGGCCGGCGGGCCGGCTGCGCACCGGCTCCTGGCCACCGCCTTAACGACGCACCCCGGCCCGATGGGCCAGGAAGCACGTCGGATCCGCGATGATCGGTATGGTCGTCGGCCACGCTCTTCCCCTCGGCTCGTCGTTCTGGCGAAGAAGTCGTCCTGACCCGCAGGCGGGATCGCGGTCGAGGCTGAGCCTAAGACAGAATGCCTTGCCTTCGCATACCAGACGAAACTATTGCATCCGGAGCCATATATGCGTGCTATCACGATCACCTCGCCCGGCGGCCCGGAGGTCTTGCAGATCGCCGAGGTCCCCGATCCGGTTCCGGCCGCCGGCGAAGTGCTGATCGACGTCGCCGCCAGCGGAGTGAACCGCGCGGACCTGCTGCAGCGCCAGGGCCTGTATCCGCCGCCGCCGGGAGCGCCGCCGTACCCGGGGCTCGAATGCTCCGGCCGGATCAGGTCACTGGGCACCGGTGTCACCGGCTGGCAGCCCGGTGACGAGGTGTGCGCGCTGCTGTCCGGCGGCGGCTACGCCGAGCAGATCGCGGTGCCGGCCGGCCAGATCCTGCCCGTACCTGACGGCGTCACGCTCACCGACTCCGCCGGGCTGCCCGAGGTGGCCTGCACCGTGTACTCCAACGTGGTGCAGCTCGCCCGGCTAGCCGCAGGCGAGACGCTGCTGGTGCACGGCGGGGCCAGCGGAATCGGGACGATGGCGATCCAGCTCGGTCACGAACTCGGCGCGCGGGTCGTCTGCACCGCCGGCTCACCGGCGAAGCTGGAGCGCTGCCGGGAGCTTGGCTGCGACCTGGCGATCTCCTACCGCGACGATGACTTCGTCGCGGCGGTGCAGGAGTTCACCGGCGGCCACGGCGCCGACGTGATTCTCGACATCATGGGCGCCGCCTACCTGCAGCGGAACGTCACGGCGCTCGCCGCGGGCGGGCGCCTGGTGGTGATCGGGATGCAAGGCGGCAGCCGGGCCGAGCTTGACCTGAACCAGCTACTGCGCAAGCGAGCCAGCGTGCACGCTACGTCACTGCGCGCCAGGCCGGCCGATCAGAAGGCAGCCATCGTGGCCGGCGTCAGGGACCAGGTATGGCCGCTGGTCAGCGCCGGGCGGATCCGCCCGGTGATCGAGACCATCCTGCCGCTCGCGGATGCGGCGCAGGCACACCGGCTGATGGAGGCCGGTGATCACATCGGGAAAATCCTGCTTTCCGGATAACACCCCGCCCCCAGTGATGCGCTACCGCCGTGGCCCCGACAGACTAGGGGCATGAGTGACGAGAGGAAGCCTGGCGCCGAGCCACTCGCCAAGGTCGTGGTGGTAGGAGCGGACGGCGTCGCCGTCGAGACCGACCAGGCGGACGTGATCAGAGAACGCCCGATCACCGAGATGGTGGAACAGCCGGCCAAGGTGATGCGGGTCGGCAGCATGATCCGCCAGCTGCTCGAAGAGGTCAGAGCCGCCCCACTGGACGAGAAGAGCCGCGCCAGGCTGAAGGAGATCCACACCAGCTCGATCAAGGAGCTGGAGGACGGGCTGGCACCCGAGCTTGTCGAGGAACTTGAGCGGCTCTCGTTGCCGTTCGCCGAGGACGAACTGCCGAGTGAGTCCGAGCTGAGGGTCGCTCAGGCGCAGCTAGTCGGCTGGCTAGAGGGCCTGTTCCACGGGATCCAGACCACTTTGTTCGCCCAGCAGATGGCGGCGCGGGCACAGCTCGAGCAGATGCGCCGTGCGCTGCCGCCAGGCATGGTGCCAGGACCCGAAGAACTGCAGCAGCAGTCCTCGGGACCGTACCTGTAGCTAGCTCAGGACCCTGCAACTATCTACTGGCCGGTAACTGGCTCAGGCCAGAACGGATCCGGTCCAGCCAGGACGCCGCGTTCGTGAACTCGGCGTCCGCGTGCTCAGCGCTGATCATGACCTGATCGGCTGCACCTGGCCGGCGCCCGGTGCCGCTGCCCGCCCTGGCGTAGCTGCCGAGGAACCGCACGTCACTGCAGGTCCGGCGCAGCCCCATCAGTGCCTCGCCGACCCGCGCCTGGCTCACGTGCCCGACACAGTCGATGAAGAAGCAGTACCGCCCGATGCCGTCCCCGGTAGGCCTGGACTCGATCCGGCTCAGGTTCACCCCGCGCATGGCGAACTGGCTGAGGATGTCCATCAGCGCGCCCGGATGATCATCGGCGAGGAACGCGATCACCGATGTCCGGTCCGCTCCCGTCGCCGCCGCTGGCGGGCCAGGCGGGCCGACTGCTACGAATCTGGTAACCGCGCCGACCTTGTCACCGATCCCGGCCGCCAGCACCGCGAGCTGGTAGTGCCGCGCGGCGAAAGCACCGGCTAGCGCAGCGTCGATGTGCCCGTCGGCGACCAGCCGCGCGGCTTGCGCATTGGACAGCGCCTGCACCCAGGCCGCGTCCGGCAGGTGCTCGGCAAGCCAGCGGCGGCACTGCGGCTGCGCCACCGGATGCCCGCCTACCTGCTTGATGTCAGCCAGCATCATCCCTGGCCTGACGAGCAGCGCGAACTCCACCGGAACAAGCACCTCGGCGCGGATCATCAGCGGCGGGCCAGCGGCCAGCTCATCCAGGGTCGCGCCGACTCCGCCCTCGACCGAGCTCTCGATCGGGACCACGGCGCGCTTCGCGGCTCCGGAGTGCACCGCGTCGAGGGTCGCCTCGATCGAGCCATACGGAACCGGATCCGCTTCATCGCGCGGAAACAAGGCGTCAACTGCTTGCTCGCAGAACGTGCCGCGCGGCCCGAGATAGGCACATCGGCCCGCCCGAGTCCCGGCCGGCTCGGACCGTCCTGCGGTCACGGCGGCACCGTCACGTGCCGGTTCTTCGGCCAGAGCCAGATCACGGTGGCGGCCAGGACGGCGAGCAGCATCGCTGGCGTGATGGCGGTCCTGACCACCGTCTCCAGCCAGCGCAGCCCGCCGGGCAGGACGATGCCACGGGCCGGCAGGTAGCCGATCGCCAGCGCAGCAGTCCTGGCCAGTACCAGCCAGTCAAGCCTGGACGCTGGCAGCAGCGCGAGTAGCGCCCAGCCGAGCCCGTCATACCAGGGCAGCACATAGGGCCACGCCAGCAGCCAGGCGAAGACCACCGCGAACGCGCCGGCCACGAGCAGGTCCTCGCTGGTAGCGGAGAAGTACCGCAGCAGCGCAATGAGCAGCACGACAGCCAGCACTAGTGCCCCGGCCCTGACCACGCTCTCGGCAGCGCCCTCGCCGATCAGCAGCCGCAGGCCGGACCGCAGCCCGCGCCACGGTGACCCGATGGACACGAAACTGCCCGCCCGCAGCGCCGGGCCGAACGTACCGGTGCCCCAGGGCACGAGCGAGACGGCGGCCAGCACGCCGAAACCCGCGGCCAGCCCGGCAAGCACCGCGGCCGGCC
>OCZU010002312.1_pt1 | contig 12197 bp, 6 predicted proteins | sample 1539001 | NCBI WGS metagenome assembly OCZU01 (sample SAMEA3539306, study PRJEB22396) | soil metagenome | biome: tundra; feature: field; material: soil | place: USA | collected 2010-05 | depth 0.15 m
CAGTGGAAGTGGCACTTACCTGACCTTTGAAAATCTCAATACTTCAGGCACAACTGGTACCGCGTTTACCTTTATCAATGGAGCATCTAATAACAGCATCAGGTATTGTAATATCCAGGCGGATGCAAATGCGACCAACGGAGTTATCCTTTTCGGAACCTCCGTCGCAGCCAGCGGCAACAATAATAATGTTATTAGTTATAACAACATCAATGGTACGGTTAGTGGCAATACCAGCATAGTAGCTATTTATTCTGCCGGAACAGTTGGAAATGAAAACACAACAGATTCCATTTCCAATAACAATATTTTTAATTACAGTTATCGGGCAGTGGATATTGCTGCTACAGGTTCAAATAGCTGGACGATCAATAATAACAGCTTGTATAACGGTAGCACTTCAGGGAGCATTAATTATCCGGCAGGGTCCACTATGCACGGCATAAGAATTGTGGGCGGATCCGGGTATTCCATACTTAATAATTATATTGGCGGAAGCGCCTCCCTTGCATCTGGTTCAAATGCAGTTTATTCATCCACTTTAGGAAACGTATTTTATGAGGGTATACTTTTAACAACTACAAGCAGTTCACCGGTCTCAAACATAAAAGGAAATATCGTAAAGGCAATTTCGATTTCCTCCATTCCAACTTCACCTGCCTCGCAGGTATTTACCGGGATAGAAACCAATGGATCAGGAATAAATATTGGCGGAAGTTCGACAGGGAATGGAAATATTGTTGGCGCAGATGGCGTTAATAGTTTGGTGGTAATTACTACCTCTACGACCTCCACTTCAAATACATCTATCGCTTTGGGCATTAACTGTTCAAGTACAGGGGGAATTGTCACAGCAAACCAGGTTGCCGGGATAGATATAAATAATTTGGGAACCTCACCAGCTTCTACTGCTTTTAGCGGTTTGTTTATTAACAATACTTCTCCTCCTTCAACTATTAATAATAATTTAATTGGAAGCAGGAGTACAGCCAACAGCATAAGGGTTTTAACTTCCTCAAGCGCGACAACTACCTCAATAACAGGTCTATCAGTTACCAGTTCTGTGAGTTCCAATATCCTGCTGAATGGGAATGCAGTAGAAAATCTGGGTAACTTAAGCCTCACTTCGTCAGGGTGGTTTACCGGACTAAACAATGCTTCCTCCTCCGGTTTATGTACCATTAGCAATGACACAATACAAAATATTAATACTTCAGCAAATGCCAATTCGGGATCAACTTTATATGCCGGTATTGCTTCTATTTCGGCTTCCTCCATAACCAATAACTTAATCAATAATATTTCGCTGGCAGCTACGGGTTCAAATGCTGACATAACTGGAATTACAGTATCAGGCGCATTTGTCCATACCATATCAGGAAATGTTATATCAAATCTTACTAACGCATCTACTGATCCTACAACTGGAGTGGAAACCGGTTCGCCTGCAGGATCCGCAATAATTGGAATTATTAATTCGGCGACCGCATCGGGGCAAACTATTTCTAATAATACTCTCTATAATTTTACTGCATCCAACGCATCTATTGCAAATACAGTGGTATATGGTATAGGTATTACCGGTAACATCACCGGTAATATTTTCAACAATCGAATGGCCTCTTTTACTAACATGTCCACGGGATCTGGCCCCGGCATTTGTGGAGTAATGGCCTCAAATGGATCGTTTAACTTCTACAACAATTCCATTAGGTTGGATAATGCTGTAAATGCGAATGGGGTTAAGATTTATGGCATTATTCATGCCGCAGGAAACAACTGGAATTATTTCCATAATACTGTTAGGATTGGCGGTAGCTCAACAGGTACAGCGCTTCGTTCTGCTGCATTCATACGCCCTGTCAGTGGAGGCCTATATCTGAGAAATAATATTTTTATAAACACAAGAACGGGGACTGGAACAAATTATGCCATCAGCAATTTAGTATCTCCTCCCAATTCAACCTGGCCTGCTACTTCTTCCGACTTTAACGATTTATATAGCGCTGACATCACTAAAATAGGTGAATGGGGAACAGGAGTAAATCAATCATATGTTCAGTGGCAAACATCTTCGGGTGGCGAGCCAACTTCTGTTTCAACTCCAGTTACTTTCCTTGTATCTTCTTATGATCTTCAACCGGATACAACCACTAATTGCGCCCTATACAATTCCGGTACTCCAATCGCAAGCCCCATTGTTATTAATACAGATATTAATAACAAATCCCGCAACCCTGTTTCTCCAAGTATGGGAGCCTACGAATTTAGCTATGCGCCATTTATACCGGTAGCAGGCAGCAACACACCGATATGCTCCGGCAGCACTGTAAACCTGACGGCTATTCCAGGTACTGCAAACGGAGCCACATATAACTGGAGTGATCCAAATGGTATCGTCATTTCATCCGCGCAAAATCCTGTAGTTACTGCCCTGGCCGGAACTTATAAAGTAATAGTTACTGATGGTAACAATTGCCGGGATTCAGCTTCGACTTTCGTTTCACTGACAAGCAGGCCTACGGCGACGTTGAGCGGCTCTTCTTCTGTTTGTACCGGAAGTAGTCTTATACTAAGCATGGTGGTGACGGGGAATGGTACACTTAATGGTACCTTAAATAATGGAGCTATTTTTAGCGGGACAGCTCCGTCAATTTACCTTAGCGTTTCACCGTCTTCTGCAACATCTTATTATATTACTGCACTTTCAGACAGTCTTTGTACATCTCAGGCAACAGATCATATAGATACAGTAAAAGTAAATATTACACCTAATGGGCAATGGATTGGTATCGCTGGAACAAACTGGAATAATGGAAGCAACTGGTGCGGAGGTGTTCCGACCAGTTCCAGTGATGCAAATATTGTTACCGGGACTGCTAATTCTCCCGTTATTAATTCATCTGCTGCCGTACGTAACCTAACTATTTCTTCGGGCGCAGTGTTAACAGACAGCGCTACTATCCAAATAGGCGGGACAATTAATAATTCCGGCACATTTAATGCAAGCAGCGGCGGAGTAGAATTCAATGGGTCTGCAGCGCAAACAATTCCCGCCAATACTTTCAGTAGTAATGCTGTAAATAACCTGATCATTAGCAATACAAGCGCCACAGGTGTTTCACTTGTTGGAGCATTGAATATTTATGGATCATTGACTTACACCGGAACCGGAGTGACTCTAAATACCAATGACAGCCTTACGTTAAAGTCCACGGCTACAGGAACCGCATATGTAGGCAATACGACTGGTAATACGATTACAGGTAAAGTAACTATAGAACGTTATATTTCTTCCCGCAAAGGTTGGAGATTCTTATCTGTCCCTACTAATACGGGGCAAACAATTCAACAAACATGGCAGGAAGGTTGCGGAGCAAATACAAATTGTGTTCCGGGTTTTGGAACGCAGATTACAGGACCAGGCGGCACGGCTGCAGGTTTTGACATGACCTCTTCGTCACCTTCCATGAAAACATACATTTCTTCTACCGGTACCTGGGTGGGAGTTTCCAACACAAACACTTCCGGCATTAAGGCTACCACGGGTTATATGGTTTTTGTTAGGGGCGATAGAAGTGTTATCAACACTACTGCCATAGCTACTTCTACTATATTGCGCACAAGCGGCAACCTTTATGTTGGCGACCAACCGGCCATCACAATCCTTGCGAATCAATTTGCAGGAATTGGCAACCCTTATGCTTCCGTTATTGATATGCGTAATATTACAAAAACGGGAATTAAAGACTTTTTCTATGTATGGGATCCCAAACTGTCTGGCGGCACTGGTTATGGCGCTTACCAAACTTTTTCAAACAACGGCAGTGGTAATTATGTAATTACACCCGGTGGTGGTAGTTATGGGTCTCCAGGCAGCATAAGCAACTATATACAAAGTGGCCAGGCATTCCTCATACAGGCTACTTCTTCTGGTGGAAATATCACTTTGAAAGAAGCCGCTAAATCCTCCGGCAGCAGCCTGGTTTCTACACCAACATCTTTACCTCCGCCAACCTTATTAGTAAATTTATATGGAGTAATGGCAGATAGCAGTACCTATATGTCTGATGGATTTATGGTTAATTATGGAACTGATTACAGCAATAATATTGATTCACTTGATGCCCTAAAATCCAATAATACTTCTGAAAATCTTTCCATAAAAAGAACCAATAGTTTATTGGCAATAGAAAGAAGACAGTCTATTAACGGACAGGATACGATCCCTTTCAACCTTACCTCCGTAAATGTCCAGAATTATCGTTTCGTAATAACGGCACAACAAATTTACCAGCCCGGATTAATAGGGTATTTTGTTGATAACTACTTAAATACGAGCACACCGCTTAATATTGAGGGTAGTACGATCATAGATTTCAATATAGCAAATATCCCAGGTTCCTATGCATCCAACAGGTTCATGATTGTTTTCAATAATACACCAAATCAGGTATTACCCTTTAAATTCACTTCTGTAGAAGCATTTCAACAGGGTAATGACATCAAAGTAGCCTGGAAGGTGGATAATGAAACAAAAATGAAGCAATATGAAGTTGAGAAATCAAACAACGGAAACACATTTACGACCATTACAGAAATACCAGCCACTGCCAATAATGGAAGTTCAGCCATCTACCAGGCTACAGATACTAATCCAACACAGGGTGAAAATTATTATCGTATAAAAAGCGTGGATATAAACAATCAAATTGTCTATTCCGATATCGTAAAAGTCTTTGAAGCAAATAGTATCCAAAAAATATCTGTTTATCCTAACCCAATAAGCAATGGCAAAATCAATATTATTTTCTCCAACCAGCCTGAAGGCCCCTATGTGATTAAGTTGTTTAATGAGGGAGGTGAGTTAATAATAGAGCAACAAATTCAATATTTTGGAGGAAACAATACAGAATCCATCCAATTAAAAAAATACTTACCACATGGCATATACGAGTTAAAGGCAACATCCCCTTCCGGAAGTCAAACGATCATTAATATAATTAATTAATATGCAGATTTAGTGATTAATGGACTATCTCTACTTTTTGAAATCCCAAAGAAAAATAGCAATGGATGATTAAATATTTCGGCAAAAGTAATAGGATCAAATCGAATAATACAAATATTAAGAAATTGGGCTTTATTCTCAGTAATACTTCCCAAAAGGGGCTTTCCTATTAAATAGGTATGGATAGATTTTAAATTTGACTATTAACTCGAATTAAAAATGAAGAGCATAAAAAAGACTATTTTAATAATGACAAGCAATAGAGGAATACTCACGAATAAAGTCTAAGGTCAGGATTGCCTTAACATTATTCAATTTTGATTTGATCTTCATTTTACATTTTCGAGTACTATACCGTGATAGTATACCCTCTTTTTCAGTGGAGCTGCAGGGAGTCGAAACTTGCTTTTAACTAATTAACTTACAATTGTTTACGAAAACAGAAACAGCAAACTCATGAATTACGCAAGAACCTCATTTTGTCAAAGAAATGCCTAAGTGTTCTGTTGTCGCAAAGATAAAACTTTGATTTTGCAAGCCAAAATAAAATGTATTGTTAGAGCGAAAAAAAATCGGACCCAACAAGCATTATTTTATTTTCATTTGGCCGCTATCTTAAGATTGTCTTCAGAATTATCATTTACCTTTGCACCCGCATACCAGGTTAGATGACTAAAAATAAAATTGTACCCTTAATTCTATTCTTATTATTAAGCTGCAATTATCTGCATAGTCAAAATAAAATCAATGTTACCGGTAGAATAATCGATTCGCTCGAAAAAACTCCGGTGGATTATTGCTCCATTGCCTTAATGGACCAGCAAACGGGTAAAGTAATCAATGGCACGATCAGCGATAGCAAAGGACGGTTTACAATTCCTGTCGAAAAGCCGGGGATTTATAAATTAAAGGCAGAATTCATTGGCTATATATCTGCTTCAAAAGAAAATATTACAATTGCCAAGTCGCACGTAGACCTGGGCGATTTTCTTTTGCAGCGATCCGTCAAAGCACTGCAGGCAGTTACCATTATGGGTGCCAAACCAATAGTGGAAAATAAGATTGATAAATTAGTGTATAATACCGCCAACGATCTTACAGCACAGGGTGGCGTTGCCTTAGACGTTCTGAAAAAAGTACCTATGGTGAGCGTGGATATTGATGGCAATGTAGAATTACAGGGGAACAATAATATACGCTTCCTCATCAACGGTAAACCATCCAGTATATTTGGCGCCAGCCTCGTCGATGCACTGCAATCTATACCCGCTAGCCAGATCAAAAGCATTGAAGTGATCACCAGTCCCGGGGCAAAGTATGACGCTTCAGGAACAGGTGGTATTATCAATATAATATTAAAAGACAGTAAAGTAGAGGGGATAAATAGCAGCATCAACCTCTCTGCAGGCTCTCGTCTTGAAAATGGCTCTTTTAATTTTAATGCGCGTAAAGGTAATCTTGGTGCCGGCCTTTTTTTCAGCGGAAATGAGCAATTAACGACCACTACCAAAAATACTGCTAACCGCACGGCATATAGCGATACCCGGGACACAACTTACCAATTATTTCAACAGGCAAGCAGTCCGTTTACGAGGAGCGGCTACCAGTCTGGTATAAATTTTAACTGGAACATTACTCACAAAGTCGAACTAACTGCATCTTTGGGCTACAACCACTTTGCCAATCATGGCACCAGCTTTACAACCCAGGACCAGCAAAGCCTTCTGTCAACAGGCGGTGTTCTGTCAGACGTAATGAATACCAGAAACTCAGACAGCAGGTTCAACGAAAATTCTACAGAATGGAGTGTGGACTATAAAAAGAGCTTTAAGAAGGAAGGACAGGAATTAGATCTATTATACACATCCAGCATTGGAATGACGACCAATAGTGCTTCACAGGTTACCGACTTCCCGAATGGAAGTTATCCGTCTTCAGGCATAAGGGCCAATAATCCAGGTAAGGACCATGAAACAGACATCTCTATTGATTATACACAGCCTGTGAGCAAAGGCTTCACCATCGAAACAGGAGCGAAGTTAATTGTGGAGAATCTAAATAATAATGTGCTCACCGATACTTTGCTTAATGATGGCGATTATATTAAGAACGACGGCCAGACCTATAGTTTCAATTACAAGCGTAATATATATGCAGGTTATCTTTCAACATCCTTTTCCTTCTTTCATGATTTCCTTTTGGGCAAGGCTGGCCTTCGGTATGAACGTACCATTACCAACGCGGACTTTGCAGGCAGCAGTATTCCCGGCTATAATATATTTGCCCCGTCTTTTGTAGTTCAGCATAAACTGGATGAAACCCAGTCTTTCAAATTTGCATACGGTTATCGTATTGAAAGGCCGGACTATGGCGACCTTAATCCTTTTTTTAATATCAGCGATCCCCACAATATCAGTACCGGTAATCCTTTACTCAAGCCGGAGATAGGGCACAATTTTGAAGTGGGTTATAACAAGACTTTTAAAAACGGGGGCAATATTTACATTGCAGGACACTACCGTTATAACACAAATGATATACAAAGTCTCAGCACTTACTACACGGTATTTACAATTAACGGGACAGATTATACAGACGTTTCCTTAACGCAGCGCTATAATATTGGCTCACAAACAAACGTAGGTATAAACATATTTGGTTCGGTGCCGGCGGCAAAAAAATTAAACCTGCGTACCAATATAGACCTGGGAGAAAGAACCAACAGTACACCAGGCTTAGGCACTGTAAGCGGGTTTACTTATCGTATCAATTTGAATACAAGTTACCAGTTTGAACATAATTTAATGGCTGAGATTTTTGGCAACTATCGCTCATCACAAAAAAATATTCAGGGTACGCGCCCTGCTTTTTTCTTTTATAATCTTGCCATAAGAAAACAGTTCCTGAATAAAAATGCAAGTATTGGTATTACTGCCTCAAACCCTTTCAGCCGCTATATTAGCCAAAGATCAACAGCTTTCGGGTAAAACTTTAATCAAACTAATGTAAGGCTGGTTCCCTTCCAGTCATTCGGAATTACTGTAAGCTATAAATTTGGTAAACTGCAATTTAAAAAGAATAACAACGATGATACCAATGCTCCCGACCAGCCGTCGTTGTAGCGATGGGCACCCATATCCCCCTGTTGGAGAAAGCTCTATGTTGGTCCAGGTACAAAGAAAGTTCGTTAGCCGAGTTTGATATACTGTCTATAGGTGTTGGGCCATGCTTGCACCATGTAGAATAGATACTTATATTAGCTTATGAGCTGTAATAATAAATTTCATAGTACCGATAAAATATCTTTGGTCACTTATACTAACTTCAACGCCTGAACGAATAAATCATCAGACCAACGTCAATATTTATGCAGACAGGTTTCTTAAAAGAGCACAAGATTGGAAGTATATCAGGGGGCCTACCACATTTAGAAATTTCTTCCTCTATAGTTTTCATTGGCCCGAAACTGTGGTCTTCTTTGATCGGTTACTTTTACCTCCCGTTCTTCAGTGTCCTGTACTGTATTATTTAATTTATCATCAGGAGAAGATGAACTGTTTTGTGATGTTTGTTGACGGGACTTGCTGTCAGATTGCTGACTGCGATAGTCATTGTTATTTTCGGTCATTTTATCATTATAAAATGTTAGATTAAAAGAATATCTTATTGCTGTATATTTAAATGCTATCAAATAATGTGCCATAAGAATTCATGAGCCTCAACCCTATAAGCGGTTTCCATACTGGCGCGGATATGCAGCTAAGATAATGTGGGGTTGGCGGAAGTTTGGTAGCCTGCTTATGTGGGTTAGCTATACCTTTTACTATATTGAACAGGGGTATATAATAGATTATGAGGGGTAAAGAGAAATTTCGTAATTACGATTTTAATTGCTAATATATGTTAACTGTAAGGATTACACGATTAATTCTTCCGACCCATATAAATAATTTATGCAGGCAGGTTTTGGAAGCGGCGAAAATCAGGCATTCAAAAAATAATTAATGATTTAGGTAACAGAAAAGAAAAATAGAAAGAGACTAAGAAAAATAAAATAACAAATAACATCATCAGGATCAAAAATAGTGAGCCTATTATTATAAATACATTCGGAAGACTTTTGATGAGCGGTTTCTGTTAAAGTTAACACAACTTAACATTTTTATTTAAGAAGTCAAAGTCAACATGTTACTTCCTTTCAGAAAATTTAGTTATGAAAGCATTGTTGCCATTTGTTTTCAAATGACGGACCACAAAAAAATAAAGACCAGTTGAAATTGGTCTTTATTTTATAATAAGTATGAAAGTGTAAGTCAACTTAAACTTTCGCAGGTTCCCTTTTCATTTTTTCTTTGGAAGAAAGGTTTAAAATGGATTTATTATTATGGCATTTTCCCTGTTGATCTTTCATTGAATTAGAAATCATCGGGCAGTTTATTGACATGCTTTGATCTTTTGAACCAGCACAGCAATTGGGATCGCTGTTTGTCTTACCGCTTGCTAAAAGTGGGTCAATTGGAGAACGGTTTACTTTAAGTAAATCTCTGTTTATTTTTTCTTTAGAAGAGAGGTTCAAATTATTAACCGAATTAGAAGAATTGCACCGGTTATAACTTACTGTTTCATTTGCTGCCAGGTGCAACGGGGCGACGCTTGTTTTCATTGTTTCCCATTTCATTTTTTCTTTAGAAGAAAGGTTTAAAGTAGTCTCGCAGCCTTTGCACATATCCGTTTTGTCCAACATTGCCATGGAAAGCATCGTGCACATTTTCAAATTATCTGAGTTTGATTTTGAAGGCTGGGCGTATGTGCGGAGGGATAAGATGGTTATAACTGCCATCATCAGTATTTTACAAGTTTTCATTTTAGTAAATTTTAATGTGAGTAATTAATATGGAAATATCAATAGCAAGGCAATATTTTGCCTGCTTTTAAGAAAGAATTATGTCTATATGCGGAACACACAATTACGAACGTAGATAGCTGTAGCACCATCTGGTGGTTGGGGATGGTTTATCAGGCTGGTACCTGCTACAGAAGCAGGTACATTGAATGACAATTCGAAAAAAGAAGTATGGATTGCAGTACTTGAAGCGTATGCCAGATGGAAAACTGGCTCGGGTGTAATCTGATCGTTATAGTTTTTGACAAACCTTCGTTCATCACGGCAGCACCTATTGTCTTGTTTTTTTATATTTTTATTGTTGCACCTGTCACATTTTTTGGAGATGCAGTTGCTAAGACTAACCTTAGCAGTCATATTAGCACAGTATGGTTTTTGAACTGTAAAACCTATGCAGGCGATTAAATATGAAAGGGTTAATATGGCAAAAAGCAGCTTTTTCATTATAAACAAAAATGAAATACTTTTCTACAGTTTCTTATTACTTCATTTCCTGAAGTTTTAAATACAATGTGAAGGAACAAAATATGCAAGCGGTAAATAATGACGTAAATCAGGATCAGGTATGATTGTGCTCTTTCCTTTCCTTTCCTTTCCTTTCCTTCCTGTTCATTTTGAATGATCAATTTACCTATTTCAAAATACGTGTAAACAATAACACTATTTACATTCCGAACAATCTTAATTTTCGCGTCCTCGATTAGCAACCTTATTTCTTGAAATAAACTATTTTTTACTTCATATTTTTTCATGTTTTGATTTTATCTTATTATTTGCGTACAATAATTTTGTCTTTAACTGCTGCATATCATCACTTACTTTTCTGTGTAAAATTTTTGCGTAATGTTGAGTAGTTCTTAAATTTTTATGACCTAACATTTTTGAAACTGTTTCTATCGGAACGCCATTGCTAAGTGTTACGGTGGTAGCAAATGTGTGCCTTGCTGTAATAAAGATGCATCGGGAAAATACCGACGTTCTACTCGTTTCAAAAGCCGACTTTTTGAATCGGATAAATTCTATTGCTGTTATGGTTGAATTGGCAGGGAAGCTGGGCGAAAAACCAAAAAGGAAACGGAATAAATGGTAGGGCTTTGCTGATGGCTTTGTTTTTACTCTTTTGGCTGATTATAAAGACAACAGATTGTGGACGTTGCAAGCCATTTTGTGAGATAGCCTTTAACGTCCTCCAAAGAAAAGATATATGGATTTAACTAAATTATTTAGTTTTTTTTTGTTGCGTTTGCTAAAATATTTAATGGAGCAACAGGGAAATGAACCCAGTTTGTAACTACTTAATTTACAATTATTTACGAAACCACTGGAAAGCAAACTCATGAATTACCCATGAAACTTATTTTGCCAGGAAGTCTGAAAGAACTGTTAATGTGAAGTTAAAGACTTATACCAAATAAGCCAAATAAAAATGAACGAATTCAGATTTGTATGATAACTTAACTATCAGTTTCCGAATTTCATAGTTTAGCTGGGTATACCCAATAAGCTGGGCACTTTATTTATCAGCTTGCACTAACAGAGGCAAGATTGTGGGTTATCGCCATCGTTGATACGAACCTGTGATTTTTCATTATCCAGGGTATATCCGTTTTCCATACCACAAAGGCCCATCACCTTTGCTTTGGTCTCCATTCTGAAACTTCCTTTTTCCAGCCGCATCAGTTTAGAGTTATCTTTTTTGAAAAGACATATTTCATTGCTGAATTCGGGAGCGGGATAATCCTGAGCAAGAACAACAGTTGCAAAAAGTAACGGGGCAAATGAAGATAAAAGCTTATTCATACTATTTCTTTTTTGCTGATTGTTTTCCAAATGACCAGCCGGCAAAAATCTGAACAACATTATTCTTTGCATCGGCACTGGAGAAGGAAGGCATCTGGCCTGACTGTGCAGTTGCATACAATTTCCCCAGGCTGATATTATACCTTGCCCCGACGATCAGCCCCATGACGGGATGTATTTCTGCTCCCGCTGCAAATCCGTAATCAAATTTGTTATAATAACTCATCACTGATCCGTAAGCGCCGGGTATGCCACTGCTATTATTGGTGCTATCTGCTTTTGCATTGATCAGCAAAGCCATTTGTGCTCCCAGTTGTAACTGGAGAAACTTTGTGATGTTGATACCCATTAGTTGGGGCAACAGGATATATTCAAGGTTTACAGTGCCGGTTTTTGTACTGGTTTTAAAATCATATCCCTGCTTTGAATAAATAACTTCTGTCCGGGAGCTGATAATTTTTTTACTCGGAGGCGCCAGGAATA
>OCZU010002313.1_pt1 | contig 12194 bp, 9 predicted proteins | sample 1539001 | NCBI WGS metagenome assembly OCZU01 (sample SAMEA3539306, study PRJEB22396) | soil metagenome | biome: tundra; feature: field; material: soil | place: USA | collected 2010-05 | depth 0.15 m
GCAGCTCGTGGACCTGATCCAGATCATGGTGCGTCACCGCGTCCAGGCACAGCCGCTCGGTCCGCAGGTGCAAGTACCTCATTGCGGGGAATTGATTCTGCCACTCACGGGCTTCGTCAGCAGGTGCCGACGGGCAGCGCGCGGGATCGCAGGGCGCGCGCCACGATGTCGCGCCGCTCGATCAGGACGCGGATGAGGCCGGGGTCACGCTCCCCGGCGGCGAGGAATGCGTCGATCCGCCCCAGCAGCCCCGGTGATGCTGCTGGGTGCGGGAACAGGAGCTGGCAGAGCATGACGCGGATGTGCTCGCCGCGCGAAGACCAGATCGCCGGCAGGATCTCGAAGTACCGCTCCGCGTAAGGCGCGAGCACGCGGGCGTGCTCCGGCTGCATGAAGCCGGATGCGGCTTCGGCAACGCCCAGGACTCCGAGATCCTCGGTCTCGGCTAGCAGGCGCCAGGCAGCAGCCTTGTGCCCGGGGTCCGGCATCGCGGCCCGGCACGCCGTAGCATGCCGCCTCCCGGCATCGGTAGCATCCCGGCTCAGCTCCGCGTCGATCTCAGCGTCACCGATCCGGCCGGTAGCGGCCAGGCGGCGCAGCAGCGCCCAGCGCAGCTCGACGTCTACGGCCAAGCCGGGAACCTCCGCGCTGCCGTCGAGCAGGCCAGCGAGCAGATCGAGCTGATCCGGCGCGGCGGCGGTCCAGCTGAGCAGCTGCGCCCAGGCGAGCTGGTGGTCGCTGCCCGGCTCTGCGGCGTGCAGCAGGCGGGCTCCGGCGGCGGCAAGCTGGCTTTTGCCCTCGGGCACCCACTGCGGGTCGCCGACCTGCGTCATCGTCTCCTCCGTCACCGATTGCAGGACGCTCAGCACCGATAGCGAGGTTTCGCCCCCGATGCCGCCGGCCAGCATCCGCACGAACGCGGGCAGCGACAACTCCGCCTGACGCAGCATGTCGATCGCAGCTCCCCAGCACACCGCGCGTGCCAGCGGGTCGGTGAGCGCGCCGACTGACTCGAGCAGCGTGCGCATCGACCGCGGGTCGAACCGGACGATCGCATAGTCAAGATCATCGTCATTCAGCAGAGTCAGGTCAGGCTGCCGGACGCCCACCAGCTGCGGGACCTCGGTGCGGGCGCCCAGGAGGCTGATCTCCGTCCGGTGCAAGCGGACCAGTTCGCCGCCGACCCGGCTGTAGAGGCCGACCGCGACGTGGTGCGGCCGAAGCGCGGGGTACCCGGCAGGCGCCTCCTGCAGCACAGCGAAGGACGTGAACGCCCCGCTTTGATCCACCTCGAAGCCGCAGCGAAGCGTGTTGGGCCCGGCGGTCTCCAGCCAGTCCTTCGACCAGTCCGCCAGCGACACCCCTGAGCTCGTCTCCACTGCTCCCAGCAGGTCCGCGAGCGTCGCGTTGCCCCACGCGTGCCCGGCGAAGTAGGCGCGGATGCCGGCCAGGAACTGCTCCCGGCCCACGTGCGCGAGCAACTGCCGGAGCACCGAGGCGCCTTTGGCGTAGCTGATCCCGTCGAAGTTCGCCACCGCCAGGCTCAGCGTGGGAACGTCGGCCACGACTGGATGCGTGGAAGGCAGCTGATCCTGCATGTAGCCCCACGTCTTGCGGCCGCAGGAAAAGGTGGTCCAGGCGTCGGTGAAACGTGTCGCCTCAGCGCTGGACAATGTTCCGCAAAACTCCGCGAATGACTCGTTCAGCCAGAGGTCATCCCACCACTTCATGGTCACCAGATCGCCGAACCACATGTGCGCCATCTCGTGCAGGATCACCACGGCGCGCAGCTCGCGCGACGCGTCGGTGACCCTGGAGCGGAACAAGAACTCATCCGACAGGACCACGCAGCCGACATTCTCCGTAGCGCCGGCGCTGTACTCGGGCACGAACACCTGGTCGTACTTCGCGAACGGGTAGTCGCCCTGGAACAGGCTGGTGTAGAAATCGAGACCCTGGCGGGTGATCAGCAAGATGTCTTCGGCGTCGAGATGCTCCGCCAGCGATTCCCGGCAGGCAAGACTGACCGGTATCACCTGGCCCCGCGCGGTCGTGTGCGAGCTATGCATGACGCGGTACTCACCAGCCGCCACAGCGGTCAGGTATGTCGAGATCCGCGGTGTCGGCGAGAAATGCCACACCGCACAGCCCTCGCCATCGCCCTCGGGCTCGGATCCATGCTGATTCGACAGCACCGTCCAGTGCGCCGGCGCCGTGACACGGACCGTGAACGCGGCCTTCAGATCCGGTTGATCGAAATTCGCGTAGACCCTGCGGGCATAGGCGGGCTCGAACTTCGTGTACAGGTAGACCTTGCCGTCGGCGGAGTCAACCGCCCGGTGCAGCCCCGTGCCGTCACCCGAGTAACGGCAGTCGGCTACGACCCTCAGCTCATTGTCGGCCGCCAGCACTGGCAGCACGATCCGCCCCTCCGCAAACGCCACGGCCGGATCGATCGCCGCGCCGTTCAGGCTGATCTCACGCGCCTTCTCCGCGATCAGATCGACATACGTGGACGCGCCCGGCTGCCGGCAGCCGAACCGGATCACGCTCGTCGAGCCGAACACCTCGGCGCCACGGGAAAGATCCAGCGCAACCTCATAGGAGTCCACTCGGACCAGCCGCGCACGCTCGCGAGTCTCAGCACGCGTAATCTCAGCTATCGGCAACCGGGCATCCTCACCGAAGATAGGTCTCGGACCGTCAGAACGTGAATTACTCTGCGGAAGTAGACGCGCCCGCAGGCACATCGGGGGCGGGCGCACTCGCGGGGGCATCAGGGTCGGGCAGGACTGCCGACGAATCTGAATCTGCGGCGGACACCTGCACGGGAGCGAATCGGCGCCTGAACCCGCGGAGTCTGCTCCAGCGATCATCGTCCGCGCCGACCGGCGACTGCTGGAGGACAGCGCCGTTGTCGAGCCGCTGAACCCCGTACCCATGGACTGCCTTCAGCGGCGTGCGTACCGGCCTGACCGCCGGTTGGACCGCCCGCTGGACTGCCCGCTGACCACGTGGTAGATGAGCAGCAGGACAGCCGCCCCGACGATGGCCGTGAGCCAGGTGGACAAGTTGAAGAAGCCCTGCAGAGCGTGGTGGTGGAGGTGGAACAGCTTGGTGGCTGCCCAGCCGCCGAGCAGAGCCCCGGCGATGCCGATCACGCAAGTGAGGATCAGGCCCTGCTGTCTCCTGCCAGGGATCAGCATATTGGCGATCAGGCCTGCGACCAGGCCGAGGACGATCCATGCGATAATGCCCATAACTGACTCCTTAGCCAGTTGACCAGGTGAAGTACGCGGTAGTCAGTCATGCTCGTTAGATCGCGGCGGGAAGGAAATTCTCCCGCGGGTCCTCACCGTCCTTAAGCTGAAGCGTCTGTTCGGCACCGGCCCGTGTACGAGGGAAAAGCAAAACTCCGGGCCTAGCGCCTCGGCGAAATAATGCCGCTACGGCTACCTGGGTCCGGAGTGTTATCTAGACGATACGCGTCATTTTCTCTCGCGCATAGAGGATTCGCGAATCAGCGCGCCGTTCGAGCGAGCCACGGGCGCCCAGCCTAGCCGCGACGCGGGCGGCCGTGAGCGCCTCAGCCCCAGCGGGCTCGGGCTGGGTCGCCAGATCGAAGTGCCGAAGTTAGCTTTTGATCATCCCGGTTTCACCGCACCGCCATGTGGCCGGTCTGGCGTCCGTGGCCGCTGTTGCTCATACTGAGTTTCATGCTCACACGTCGGACCTTTCTTCAGCTAATGGGCGCGTCCACCGCGGCGATCACCGGCTCGGAGTTCCTGTCCCAGACCGCGGCCCGCGCCGTGCCCGCGCTCCATCCGCACGGTTCGAACAGCATCGAGCACATCGTGGTGCTCATGATGGAGAACCGGTCGTTCGACCACTTCCTGAGCTGGCTGCCCGGAGCCGACGGCCGCCACAACATGACCTATCTCTCAACCAACGGCAACGTGTATCCGAACTACCCGCTGGCCCCTGATTTCCAGGGCTGCGGATATAGCGACCCTGACCACAGCTGGGAAGGCTTCCTGATCCAGCACAACTTCGGCAAGATGGACGGGTTCCTGCAGCGGCCCACCGCCCCGGCTGACAATCCCGGCGTGACGCTGGCCGCCGCCAACACCTTCCCGATCGGCTACTACACCAACCATCACCATGATCACCGGCCGAAGAATCTCCCCGACCTCCCGGTCATCGGCGCGCTGGCCGAGAACTACACCGTCCTGGACCGATACTTCTGCTCGTTCGCCGGCGAGACCTTTCCGAACCGTTTCTACCAGCACGCGGCCCGGACCGACCGGGACCACAACAGCAACACCATCTCTACCCTGCCGACCATCTGGGACATGCTGTCGCCCATCCCCAACAGCCAGGGAATTCCTACCGGCGGATACTTCTTCCGTGACCTGCCCTTCCTGGCCTTGTGGGGCCTGAAGTACTTCCCGTTCTGGCATCCATTCGCCGATGGCGACACCGACGCTCTCGGCATCGGTGTCAACACCTTGTCGTTCATCGACACCGTTGCCCAAGGACTGCTGCCCAACGTCAGCTTCGTTGACCCGGCCTTCGATACCGAAGGCGACGGGACCTCAGCCGATGACCACCCGCTGGCTGACATCCGGCTCGGGGAAAGGTTCATCGCCGACGCCTACCACGCCCTCGCCAACGCGGGGTACCTGGATAACACGGTGCTCATGGTCACCTTCGACGAGTGGGGCGGATTCTTCGATCATGTGCCGCCGCCGCACGTCATCGATAACACCAACCCGGCGACCGTCGATCACACCGGGGACGGAACGACACCCACCGACGGCCAGCTGATACCCGACTACACCCAGCTCGGGCTCCGGGTGCCTGCCATCGTGGTTTCCAACCTGGCCCGCGCGCGGGTCGTCCACCATGGCCCGTTCGAGCACACCTCCACGCTGAAGCTGATCGAGTCGACCTTCGGCTTGCCGTCGCTCACGGCCCGGGACGCCAATGCCCGCGACCTGGGTGAGGTTCTGCACCGCTCAGCGCGTCCCATCCCGGCCGACGCCATCCCGACCAGCAGCGGCGTTCCAGGCCCGGCCAACGACGCCGCCGCGGTGTGCAGCGCCACCAGCGTCCAGTCGGTCGCTCCGGTCCCGACGCGCACAGGCGATCGCCCGGCTACAGCGCCCAAGCTCTTCCTGCCCGGGTTCCCGACCGGCTCCGGGATGGTCGGATTCGGCCGCGAGCACCGAAAGGGCAAGGAAGGATAGCCGCCTCTGCTGTCAGCAGATTCTCTTGGCGTGCTTCGACCGGGCGACTCATTGTTGCTCGTGACGCCGGATTCCCGAGTCGGAGCTGAAAGCAGGAGACCATGCAGACTGCCGTTGCCGAAAACCCGACAATCGCCGGAACGCTCGATGAGCAGCTGAGCGTCCGGCTGCTGTACCAGCGAATCATCGTTCTCGGCACCGAGGTCGACGACCGGGTTGCCAATCGGCTCTGTGCCCAGCTGCTGCTGCTGTCGGCTGAGGACTCGCGCAGCGATATCAGCCTTTACATCAACTCCCCCGGCGGCTCGGTCAGCGCCGGGCTGGCGATCTACGACACGATGCGGCTGATCCCCAACGACGTCCGAACGCTGGCGATGGGCCTGGCCGGCAGCATGGGCCAGTTCCTGCTGTGCGCGGGCACCGCTGGCAAGCGGTACAGCCTGCCGCACGCTCAGGTGCTGATGCACCAGGGCTCGGCCGGATTCGGCGGCACCGCGGCAGATGTCGAGATCTACGCCGAGCAGCTGGAGCGAACCGGGGCGGTGATGATCAAGCTGATCGCGCAGCACACCGGGCAGCCGGTGGAGCGGGTCGAGCACGACAGCCTGCGGGACCGTTGGTTCAGCGCCGAGGAAGCCCGCGACTACGGGATCATCGATCACATCGTGGAGCGGGTCGAAGATGTCCGTCCAGCGGTCGCCTACCGGACGGCAGGGCTGTGACCATGGGCCAGTACACGATTCCGACCGTCGTGCACAAGACCGCGGTCGGCGAGCGGGCGTATGACATCTACTCCCGGCTGCTGTCGGAGCGGATCGTATTCCTCGGCACCGAGATCGACGATGATGTCGCCAACGTGGTGATGGCCCAGCTGCTCCATCTCGAATCGTCCAGTCCCAGCCTGGAGATCAGCCTGTACATCAACTCCCCCGGCGGCTCCTACAGCGCCCTGACCGCGATCTACGACACGATGCAGTACATCCAGCCAGACGTCGCCACGATCTGCATGGGACAGGCGTCGTCCGCCGCGGCGGTGCTGCTCGCGGCAGGCGCGCCCGGCAGGCGGGCGGTCCTGGGCCACGCGAAGGTGCTGCTGCACCAGCCGTCAAGCCGGGCTCAGGGAACCTTGCCTGACCTGGCCATCCAGGCCAAGGAGGTGGCCAGGGTCCGCGCCGAGGTGGACGAGATCCTCAGCCGGCACACTGGCCACCCGATAGCCAAGATCAGGTCCGACACCGACCGGAACCGGACCTTCAACGCCCGCGAAGCCGTGGATTACGGTCTGGCCGACGAGGTCATCGCCAACCGCAAGGCAGCTCAGCCGAGCTAACCGGGCCTGCGAATCACGCGGCCAGCAGGCAGACCAGGTCACCAGGGCCGCGTGGCGCAGACGAGGCACGGTGGTCACGGAGCAGCTCAAGCCGGACGACGGAGGCGCGCCTGGCGCGGTCATCAACCAGGTCGCGGCCGACCTGCGCCAGCAGGTCGGACAGCTCGATCCGCAGCGCATCGCAGATGGCGGCCAGGACCTCTGAGGAGGCTTCCTTGCGCCCGCGCTCCAGCTCGGACAGATACGGCACCGAGACGCTCGCCACCCGGGCCACGTCAGCCAGGGTCCGGCCCTGGCCGAGCCGGGCGCGACGCAGCACGTCGCCGAACATCGTCCGCAGCAGCGGCCTGGACCGCGGCTCGCGTTCTCCCGTGGCAATCATGGCCGGATCGAACATCGCCGTTCCCTTCGGTGCCTGCGACGATGATCCGTCGCCCGAGCTGGGTGACGTCACGGTACCCACCAGCTCGGCGACCGGAGAAGCGGTTTCGCAGCTGGCGTAAGGGCTGCGGCCGCTCACGCGGGTCTGACCTGGTCGGACTCCGGCTTTGGCAGTCCGCGCAGGGTGGTGATCGCTTCCAGCGTGGACTGGAACACGAACCGCTCGCGTTTCGGGCTGGCCAGGAACCGGGCAGCCGCCGCGATCGGCTCCGCGGCCGCTGGTCCATCGCCGAGCGCCCGCGACTCCTCCACGGCGGCTCGCGCCGTCTTCACCACATGGGCCACCATGATCGGCGCGGTGGAGTGGTCTTCGGCCGCCGCCCGGATCAGCGACCGCTCCAGCTCGGCGCTCCGCCCGGTGAAGCCATTGACCAGCGCCACCGCCGCGTCCGGGTCGCGGCGGGCGATGGCACGGTGCACCTCCGCGGCGTCGTCCGTCGGATGCGGCTCAGGCCGGCCGCGGCCTGAGCCAACGTTCCGCTCGTCGAACTGGCCGGTCCACTGCACGAACCAGGCGGCGTGGAACAGCCCGCGGAGCACCTGCGGCGAAGGATCGGCTGACCAGGCCCAGCGCAGCGCGTTGAGATAGGTCAGCGTGTGGGTGACGTCGAGCCAGCCCCACTCGTTGGTGTCGTCCAGATCCAGCTCGATGTCGAACCGGGACAGCCGCTCAGCCGCCGCGCGGCCGGTCGCGTCGATCACCGCGGTCACCGGCGCGCCAGCTTCCAGCGCCGCCGCGAGCGCCCCGAGCGCGTCCTGCGGCGAGCCGTCGGTCAGCGCCCGGCGGTAGCTCAGCTGGTCAAACGCGCCGGCCCGGCCGGTCCGGCCGCGCCGCGCGAGCGACTCCAGATCCAGTCCCGCGCCCTCCCAGGCCCGGAGGAACGCTCGCATGTACGGCAGCTTGTCGTACCGGGTGCCGAGCACCATCTCAGGCACCAGCGGCGACAGCACCGCGTCGGCTTCAGCCCAGCCGATCCCGTCCAGCAGCTCAAACGCCTTCTGCACGAAGATCATCGAGTGCCCGTACGCCAGGAAGTGGTCCGTCACCGCGGTGAGCAGCGTATGGCGCAGCAGCGGCGGCGACACCCCGGCCGCGATCAGCCCGCGGAACAGCCCTTCAGCCTCAACGGCTCGTTCGGTGTCAACGAGCACCGGATACGCGGTCAGCGCTTCGGCGACTGACCCATAGGCCGCGACCGGGTCGACTGGGTCAGGCCGGCTCCGCGCCGGGCGCCGGACCTGATCCTCGGCGGCCACCGAGAGGCCCTGGATCACCGGCAGCGCCCGGAGCGACTCTTCGAAGAACTCGCTCATCCGCAGGCAGTCCGCCAGCGTCGCCAGAGAGTGATCCCAGCCGTACTCTGCCCGCGGCGCGGCGTATCGCACGCCCTCGCGCACCACGTCAGCCAGCGGCGTCCCGATCCGCTGCAGCCGCATCGCGTCCCGGGCCAGCCGGCCGGTGTCCAGCTCCTCCATCGCCGCCGTCAGGCTGAGGAACAGCTCGGGCCGGACGATCTCGGCCGGAGGATCGGTGATATCGACGAGCACCTGGCCGTCGCGGATCTGGACCGGGTAGGTCCGGATGTTCTCCCCGCCGTACTGGCAGGCGCCGGTGCCGAGCTCGAACTTCCAGTTGTGCCAGGCGCACGTCAGCACGCCGTCCTTCACCTCACCGCGCACCAGCGCGTAGCCCTGGTGCGGGCAGCGGTTGTCGCTGGCGAACACGCCGCCAGCGGTCCGGAACAGCGCGATCCGCTTGTCCAGGTAAGCGAACGACCTGGCGCCACCGACCCTGATGTCATCCACCGCCGCAGCGCGCACCCAGTTGCTCACATCCGCCTCCAGACCCAGCCCAGACCTTGCTTATCCAGACGCTATTTCCTCAACTGCGCTTGAAGTCAAGCCGATCCGTCCGGCAGGCACGACCGACGGTGCAGACTGAGCCTGTGGATGTGCTGGCAACGCTTGATCTGGGCTCCGCAGCGATTGTTCTTCGCCGAGCGACGGAAGCTGATCTGCCCGCGATCGTGGATCTGATCGCCGCGGATCAGCTTGGCGCCGTGCGGGATGGCGTCAGGACGGCTGCGGACCTGGCGGCCTACCAGCGGGCCTTTCACGCCATCGACAGCGATCCGGCCCACATCCTGGCCGTGGCGGACTCGGGGCCGGACATCGTCGCCACCATTCAGGTGTCCTTCCTGCCTGGCCTGGCCCGCCGTGGCGCCCTGCGGGCCCAGATCGAGGCCGTCCGGGTGCACGAGGCCTATCGTGGCCGGGGTCTCGGCGGCGCGATCCTGGACTGGGCGATCGGCGAAGCCCGGCAGCGCGGCTGCGCCCTGGCGCAGCTGACGACCGACAAGTCCCGGGCGTCCGCGCACCGCTTCTACGAACGGCTCGGCTTCGTCGCCTCGCACGAGGGAATGAAACTCGCTCTGTGATATGCCCTCTTCGCGACCTTTATAGGGCTATGTCCGCGAGGTGGAGAGTATACCCTAACTACGTGCCCAGAACAGGCAAGACCATTGCCGCACTCGCCGCTATCTCTCTGGGAGCCGGCCTGCTCGCGGCGGCCGCCACGCTGCCGGTGCTCGGAGTTGCCGGGGTCGCCACCCGCGACGCCGCCAGGACCTTCAGCACGCTGCCCGTCGCCGGTCTCGGGCAGCTGCCCGCCCGGTCCGAGCTGCTGGACTCCGGCGGTCACCTGATCGCCTATTACTACCCTCGGAATATCTACCGGGTGCCGGTGACCTTCAATCAGATCGCGCCGGTCATGCGCAACGCCATCGTCGCGATCGAGGACTCCCGGTTCTACCTGCACGGCGCGCTGGACGTCCGCGGCACGGTGCGGGCATTGTTTACCACGGCGTCGGGCGCGGGCACCCAGGGCGGATCTGACCTGGCACAGCAGTACGTGAAGAACGCGTGCATCCTGACTGCCAGCACGCCGAAACAGGTAGCGGCCTGCGCCGCGGAGACCGTCGCCAGGAAGCTGCGCGAACTGCGAATCGCCGCCAACGTGCTGCATGATATGACCAGGCAGCAGTTGCTTGCCGCCTACTTGAACGCGGCTTACTTCGAGAACCAGTCTTACGGCATTGAGGTGGCCTCGCAGTTCTACTTCTCGACCTCGGCCAGCAATCTGAGCCTGATCCAGGCCGCCTTGCTGGCCGGCCTGGTAAAGAACCCGACGGCCTTCGACCCGCTGCTGCACCCGAAAGCGGCGCTGAGCCGGCGCAACGTTGTCCTGACCCGGATGGCGCAGCTCGGCTACATCAGCCAGGGGCAGGCCGAGCAGGCCGTTCGTCAGCCGCTGGGGCTGCACGTGTCATCGGTGCCGCTGCAGACCGGCTGCATCAGCCCCGCCGCCAGGACGGCGGCGTTCTTCTGCGACTACGTGCTCGCGGTGATGAAGCACGATCCGGCCTACGCCAAGGCATGGTCGGCGCTGAACTCCGTCGGCGGCATGCGGATCTACACCACGCTGGACGCCAGTGACCAGCGCGCCGCTGAGCACGCGGTCAACTTCGTCGTGCCGTCCGATTCGGGCTACTACAACCCTGGCCACAACGTCGATACCGAGGTGCTGATCCAGCCAGGCACTGGCTACGTCCGGGCGATCGCGGTCGACCGGCCATACGGCAACGGGCCTGGCCATACCACCGTCGACTACGCGGTGAACACGCCGTACGGCGCCAGCGCCGGCGTGCAGACCGGCTCGTCATCGAAGATCTTCACGCTGGTGACCGCGCTTGAGCAGGGCCTGCCGTTCGGCTACCACCTGAGGGTCACCTCGCCGACAACGGTCGGGCCCTACTACAACTGCCACCGCGGCTTCGTCCCGCCGTTTAACGTCATCAACGCCGAAGGGCCGCAGGGCGCCAGCACCTACACGATCTACGACGGAACTACGGCCTCGATCAACGCGTTTTACGCCACGCTTGAGCAGCGGGTCGGGCTCTGCAACGTGGTCCGGACCGCAGCGAGCCTCGGGATGACCCGAGCCGACGGCACCTCGCTGCTGCGACGCGATCCGCATCTGCCGGCCGGCAACAACCTGCCCGCCGACAACTACCCGTCATTCACGCTCGGCTCGATCTACGTGTCCCCGATGAGCATGGCCGGGGCCTACGCCACGCTGGCAGCGCGCGGGAACTACTGCAAGCCGATCGCCATCATCGCCATCACCGACAGCAACGGAGACCAGCTCCCAGTCGAGTCGGCCGGCTGTCACCGGGTCATGTCCACCGGTGTCGCCGACGCGGCCAACTTCGTCCTGCAGGGCGTCATCACTGGCGGCACCGCGTACAACCGGGGCATCGGGATTCCGGCTGCGGCCAAGACCGGCACCGCCAACGGCGGCTACTACGCGGCCTTCGCTGGCTACACCCCGCGCCTGACCGGCTATGTATCAGTCTTCAACCCGCTCTACCCGACCAGAAGCGGAGCGATGATCTACCCGAGGGCGGACTACCGCGAGCTAGGCGGTCTGCTCAGCGCTCCCGGTCAGATGTTTGGCGACAACGCTCCGGGCGCGACCTGGCAGCTGACGTTCCTCAGCCTGCACCTGCCGGCGACGCCGTTCATCTACCCGCCGCTCTTCCCGTTCTTCGAGCTGCCGCTCACCTACACGCCACCGAAGAAGCACAAGCCCACGCCGACACCCACACCGACGCCATCGCCCTCGCCATCGTCCACGAACTGACCTTTGCTGGCGTGGTGCGTGTAGCTGGGGCTGGCTAAATTGGAACGGCGCGTTAGCAGTGGCCCGCCTAGCGTCGTCCAGGGCTTGGTCGTCTGGCTGGCCGATCAGCAGAACCCTCAGGGCGCCGCCGGGTGTGGCGGCGCCCGCTTGACCGGCCTGGCCGACCTCCCAAGATCCGTACAGGTAAGCGCTTTCGATGCCATCGACGCCGGCAAGCTCCTCCGCCAGCACCTGCCGGATGCGGTGCGATCGGAGCCACTTCAGCAGACCGACATCGTGGATCTGGTATTCCTGGCCGACGACCCGAAGAATTCCGGCGGCCCGTTCGGAAACCTGTGCTCTGATCGTTAGAGCCAGCCACCCGGATGCCGATCAGCGTGCCAAGCAGCAGAAGCCGATAACCGCGGCCATCACGATCCGCCACCAGCGGGTCCAGAAATAGCCGATTGCCCACCGAGACGCCGCGAATCGG
>OCZU010002315.1_pt1 | contig 12189 bp, 10 predicted proteins | sample 1539001 | NCBI WGS metagenome assembly OCZU01 (sample SAMEA3539306, study PRJEB22396) | soil metagenome | biome: tundra; feature: field; material: soil | place: USA | collected 2010-05 | depth 0.15 m
TACGTTGTGTCGTTGTTTATGCAGAGGATTTATGGGCCGTGGGCGGCGCGGTTAGTAACGGGATTGGTAATCGTGACTGCGTTTGCATCGGTCTTCTCGCTGATGCTGGGGTATTCGCGGGTTCCCTATGCCGCCGCCCTGGACGGGAACTATTTCCGGGCATTTGCCAAAGTGCATCCGGTGTACCGCTTTCCGCATGTTTCGCTGGTGGCACTGGGATTGGTCGCTGCAGCGTTCTGCTTTTTGCGGCTGAGGGATGCAATCGCGGCTCTGGTGGTTATTCGCCTTGTTCTGCAATTTCTGGTACAGGCGGTTGGGTTGATGGTGTTCCGGCTGACGCGGCCGGAGGTGGTGCGGCCGTTTCGCATGTGGCTGTACCCCGTGCCCGCGCTGGTGGCGATTGCGGGGTTTCTTTTCATCTTGTTCAATCGCGAGAACTGGCAGAAGGAAGTGCGGTATGCGGTGGTGATTCTGCTGGCGGGACTGGTGATTTACATGATTCGGGCGTGGAGAGGCGGGGAATGGCCTTTTGGTGAACGCGCGGCTGGGGGGATTCGGCCTTCCGGGTAGCTCGGCGGCCGGGCTTCGCCCAGGCTGGACAGCCGAGGCGGCTGTCGCCACATGAGACTCGCACAGGGCACAGGTAGGGATTCTTTGGCTGATCACGTTTCAGTTTCGGTGGTGGATGGCGCGAGTATCCGGCGCGCCGACGCGGCTTGGGCGCCGCTGCGGGAGCCTCTGTTTCGATCATTGTGGATTGCGGCTGTCATTTCCTACACCGGAACGTGGATGCAGAATGTGGGCGCGGGCTGGTTGATGACCCAGCTCTCGACGTCGCCCTTGATGGTGAGCCTGGTGCAGGCTGCAGCTGCAGTTCCCGTGTTCTTCGTGGTGCTGCCCGCGGGTGCGCTGGCTGACATGGTGGACCGGCGGCGTTTGCTGTTGTTCACGCAGAGTTGGATGGTTGCAGCAGCGGCGGCGCTGGGCGTGCTGACTCTGCTGCACGCGGTGACTCCGTGGACACTGCTGTTGTTCACTCTGGTTTTGGGGGTGGGCGCGGTGTTGAACGATCCGGCCTGGCAGGCGATTACTCCGGAAGTGGTTTCGTCGGAGCACCATGCTTCGGCGGTGGCGCTGAATTCGGCGGGATTCAATGTGGCGCGAGCGGTGGGGCCAGCGCTGGGTGGCATGGTGGTGGCAGTGGCGGGATCGGGATGGTCGTTTCTTCTGAATGCAGCGTCGTTCTTTGGGGTTATCTTGTTTTTGTGCCGCTGGCGGCGTGCGCCGCATGAGCCGCTGGCAACGCGGCGGGTTCGGGATGCGATCCTCGAGGGCTTCCGCTACGTGCGGGGTGCGCCGCAGGTGAGGTCGGTGCTGATTCGTACGGGGGCATTCAGCGTGGGCGCGACTTCCCTGCTGGCGTTGCTCCCGGTAATCTGCCAACCGCATGGAGCACAGGGGTATGGGTTCCTGCTGACGTGCTTTGGAGTGGGAGCTTTGGCTGGAGCGGCTCTGCTGCCGCGTCTGCGGCTGCGGTATTCCGTCGACGGGTTGGTGGCAGCGGCAACCGTAATATTTGCGGGCATGACTTTTGCTGCGGGGCAGGTGCACGAATTTGAGTGGCTTTGTGCGGTGTTGTTCACAGCCGGCGCGGCGTGGATCGGAATTCTGGCGTGCTTCAACGTGGTGGCGCAGACGATGTGTCCGTCGTGGATGCGGGCGCGGGCCTTGTCGATGTACCTGCTGGTGCTGCAAGGTGGAATGGCATTGGGCAGCGCGCTGTGGGGAGGGTTAGCGGCGCGCAAGGGAGTGCCTGTGGCGCTGGCTTGGTCAGCGCTGGCGATGGTGGTAGGGTTGAGCAGCATCGTGCGGCATCGCTTGACGGCGCATGAGTTGAGGATGGCGCCGGTGGTGGTGAGAGACTAGGAGCTGATGCAGCGCTGGTGGTTGAACGGCTCGCTTTGCTCGCTGGACGGCCGAGGCGGCCGTCCCCACACGGGCACATTAGATCGGCTTACATGAAGACGGAGGAATCATGATGAGGAAGACATTTGGCTGGGTTGCATTCTGCTTGCTGGCGCTGGCAGGGCTTGGCGCGGCTCAGGACAATAAGGGTAAGGACGAATATCGGACCGTGACGCAAGTGCTGGACCGCACCGTCACGAATATGGAGAGCGAGTTTGTTCCGGCGGCGGACGCGATGCCGGAAGACAAGTTTGGGTTCGTGCCGACGAGTGGCGAGTTTAAAGGCGCGCGGACCTTCGGCGAGCAGGTGAAGCACGTGGCGGCGGTGAACTATATTTTTGGGGCCGCAATTCTAAGCGAGAAGGTTCCAGTGGACGTGGGTGAGGAATCCGGGCCCGCGTCGGTGAAGACAAAAGCGGAGATCCTCAACTACCTCAAAGAGTCGTTTGCCTATGTGCACAAGGCGATCCAGACCATCAATGACAAGAACCTGGTGGAACCGGTGAAGAGCCCGTTTGGAGAAGGAAAGGTGACCCGGCTCGGGCTGGCAACCAGCGTGGCGGGCCATGGTTTCGACCACTATGGGCAGATGGTGGAATACCTGCGCATGAACGGAATCGTGCCGCCGGCGAGCCGGTAGATTGGGCCCTCGTTCCGATTACTGATGGTGGGCGCGGCGATCGTTGCGGTTGTCGTGGCGGGCCGCGAAGATGCTGCAAAGGTGCTGCTGGAAGCTGACATGGGGTTCTTTCGCGACGCGGGCGGGGTAGGAATTGAGGGCCTGGAGAAAATTGCGGATTTCCTGCTGGACCCGGGCCTGCTGGTTGCGCGGCAGGACGATCTCACGCGGCTGGACGTAGTAGTACATTTTCCGCTTCATCCCTAGTCACCCCGAAGAAACATAGGTTCGGCTTCCAAGGAGGCCCCTACTCCGACCATTGCCTAGACACGCGGGCTATGCGCAAGTTTCGGTTTTCAGGGGGGACCTCAAAATATCCGGAGTTGCTGGTCGGGTAAATAGCACTTTAGTGGTACATGAGGCACAAGCTTCGGGAGATTAGCGACGGGCACCGCGTGGGGTGATGGAGGTGAGGAGCAATTCGGCGCGGAGTCCCCTGCCGGCGAGGTGGGCGGCGACGGCTTTTCGCGTTTTCTGCGCCGAGACGCCGGGAGCGAGGAAAACGATGACCGACGGACCAGCACCGCTTAGGGCTGCGCCGAGGATGCCGGGCTCCCCGGTCCATTCCTGTAGACAGGGCAGAAGCGGGCAGAAGGGAGCGCGATAGGGCTGATGAATGCGGTCTTCGAGGGCGGCGGAGAGCAAGTCGTGACTGCCCTGCGTGAATGCCGCGAGCAGAAGCATGGAGTTCTGAATGTTAGCAACGGCATCGGCGCGGGAGTACTGATCCGGGAGAACGCGACGAGCTTTTTCCGTGGATAGGGCCTGGTCAGGGATGGCAAGAAGCAGGGGCCACTTCCCTCTTGGACGGACGCGGACCACCTGGGCCCCGGCATTGCCGGACATGCGGGCGACGGTCAGTCCTCCCATCCAGCAGGCGGAGGCGTTGTCGGCGTGGTGCTCACGGCGGGAAGCTTCACCGATGATCTGGGCATCGGTCCAGCGCAGGCGACCGAAGTGATTGGCAAGGGCGATGCCGGCTAGCCGGGCCGCAGCCGAAGAACCGCAGCCTTTGCCAATGGGGATGTCGTTCTTAATCCGGAGAGACAGCGGAATGACCTTGGCTCCCTGGGCTTTGAGGACCTCGCTGTAGGTGGTGAGGATTAGATGATTCTCCAGGGTGCGGCAGATTTCCTGGTCGCGTCCAGCGACGGTGATGGAGAAACTGGAGGCGGCGCGGGCATCGATGGTGATGTAGAGATCCATCGCGAGGGCTGCGGCGTCGAAGGCTGGTCCTAGATTGGCCGACGTGGCGGGCAGCGCGAGATGCAATGCGGCGGGGCGGTGGGGCTTCTTCCTGATTTTCTTCTTAGACATTCTTGTGCGTGGGGCCGGATTTTTCGGCCTGCTCCAGAGTTTTGATCACCGCGTCCAGAGTGGCATCGAGGACAACGGGAGGATGGCGGAACGGGTTCAGTGAGGCACTTTCCTGCGCTTGCGAAGTATTCTGAAAAAGATCACCGCGGTGGAATTCCATCGTGAAGTCGGGATCCTTGAGCAGATTTCCGGTTAGGACCAGGACGACGGTCTCCTCGGGCTTCACGAATCCCTGAAGAACCAATTTTTTCAAGCCGGCCAGAGTAACGGCGGAAGCGGGCTCACAGCCAATGCCTTCGGCGCCGATTTCGGCTTTGGCCTGGGCGATCTCGAGTTCGCTCACCTGTTCACAGGCGCCGCCAGTGGCTTGAAGAACCTTTACCGCCTTTTCCCAGGAAGCAGGGTTGCCGATTCGGATCGCCGTGGCCCGGGTTTCAGCCTGCACGTTGACTAGATGTTTGCCACCAGCTTCGCGCAAAGTGCGAACCAGGGCGTTGGCGCCCTCCGCCTGAATCACCGACAACTTCGGCAGACGCGCGATCAGGCCGAGGTCGAGCATTTCCAGCAACGCCTTGCCTATGGCCGAACTGTTGCCGAGGTTGCCTCCAGGGACAATGATGTGGTCGGGAGGCTGCCAGTCGAGTTGCTCCAGTAACTCCAGCGCCAGAGTTTTTTGCCCTTCGAGTCGAAACGGATTGATGGAGTTTAACTGGTAAACGGGGGCGCGCCGCACCAGTTCCTGAAGCAGGCGGAGGCAGCCATCGAAATCGGTGCGAAGCTGGCAGGTAAGGGCTCCATAATCGAGAGCCTGGGAGAGTTTGCTCCAGGAGATTTTTCCTTCGGGGACGAGAACCAGGCTGCGCATGCCTCCGCGCGCGGCGTAGGCCGCCATAGATGCCGATGTGTTGCCGGTGGAGGCACAAGCCACCCAGCGATATCCAGACTGGCGGGCGAAGGTGGCGGCGACCGTCATGCCGGCGTCCTTGAACGAGCCGGTGGGGTTTAGGCCTTGATGCTTGGCATAGAGGCGCTCGACGCCCGTGCTGCGCGAAGACCGCGGAAGGTCGTAGAGTGGCGTGTTGCCTTCGCGCAGCGTGACGACGTCCCGCTCGGATTTTGGCGAGGGAAGAAGCTCGCGGAATCGCCACACGCCGCTGAGGTCGAGGGCTAAATTGGAGGAACGGCGGTCACGCCAGAGGGACTTCAAATCGGCGGCGTGGAGGCTGCCGGAATTCCAGGAAGGATCGGCAATCTCGAGCAAGTTGCCGCACTGAGTGCAGCGGAAATCCTGAGCGGCGGAATGGGTGACCGAGCCGCAGCCGATGCAGCGAAAACGAAAGGTAGCCTGAGGCACGCCGGGTTCAGAACCTTTTTCAGAAGTGTTGGCAGGAGGCATGGAATGGGAGACTATTTCTGGCCTCGCAGGTATTGGTCGGTCCTGTTGATCCAGTCAGCGCGGGGAGGATTGAAAACGTCGAGGTCAACCGTGTCTTCGAGCGCCTCGGCCTTGTGGGGCATGTGGGCGGGGATGCAAAGCACCTCCCCGGCGTGGACAACGATTTCCTGACCGTCGATCCAGAACTTCAGCGCGCCTTCCAGGATGTAGGTAAGTTGTTCGTTGTGGTGGCTGTGCTGGGGGACGATGCAGCCTTTTTTCAGCAGCACTCGCGCCAGCATGATTTCCTGACCGACAACGAACTGCCGCTGCAGGAGCGGCTTCAGGTCTTCGAGTGGAACGGTGTGCCAGGGCACGTATTGGAGTTGGGCCTTGCTGACCGCATGTTTGGTGACGGCTCGTTGAGTGCGGGAGAGGGATCTAGTCTTTCTCGCTTTTCTGATTGCTGACGTCTTGGTTTTTAGTTTTTTCGTCATCAGTGGACCTTGTCTCCGTACAGCCTCACAGCATTGTCATGCAGGTAAGCGTGGGCTAGTTCCAGCGCGCGGGCTTCCGTGATCTCATTTTCCGAGATCATCTCGGCCAGCGCCGCCGCCAGAGCGATACGCGATGATTCCGCTCCCAGCCAGTAGCTTTCCTCGGCACCCAAAACCTGATTGTACGGGAAACAGTCGGTACCGAAAGTGATCTTATCCGGGAATGTCTCCAGCCATTGCTTGAGCGTGTCTTTGAAGGCGGAGGGATACTGGATGAGTTCCATTTCAGAGGAATCCATGTAGACGTTCTTCATGGCTGCAAGAAAGATAGCTTCGCGCTCGAGCGGGTAACCGCCATGGATCATGACGAACGTCGTGCTGAAGTAGCGCGGGTCGCGCAGCACGCTTTCCAGATTCATGATATTGCTCTGCGACAGATTGAAGTAATCGCCGATGCCGACCGCGGAGTGAATATGCACGGGCAGGTTCAGGCGGCCTCCGAGGTTTACGAGAAAGCGGAAAATGTAATCCTGAAAAGTCCGGTAATCTTTTTCGCTGGGGATGCCACCGGACGCGTACTGCTCATAGATGGCCTCTGCTTGCTCCCGCGTAGGATCGGAGAAAGTGGTGGGCCGGAAGTACGCCACTTCAAACTTCATGGCGATGGCGCCTTTCTTGAGGTTGTCCACGAGCACCCGGACGATGAACTCTAGGTAGTCTTTGAACCGAGCGGGAAGTTTGCTGACGTCTTCCTGCTGCATCCAGCGGTGCAGCATTTTTTCCTGCAGCGGGATGTAGACACCTTGGTCAGGGTTGCGCGCGGTCTCGTGCTCGTTGTTGAAAGGCCACATAAAGGAGTCGGCGAAGAAGACCCACGGAAAGCGCTTGGGATCGAGGTAATCCGGCATCATGGCGCGGTTGGCGACCGAACTCTCAGTATTGAGCTTGTCGAGAATCATGTTGAAGTAGGCGGTGCCGGGATACTGCTTTCTGAACTCCGCTTTTTTCGCGACGAGCCACTTGGCGTGTTCCGGTGAGAGATCATCGTAGGGATATCCGAACAGAGCCTTGGCCGCGGCAATCAGTTCAGGATTGTCGTCGCGAGTGCGGAGGGGAGCGCTGGCATCGGGGGGCGCGGCCATGGCGTCGATGTCAGGATCGTCAGCAAACCCAGGGTGAGCGTGGTGGTCAAAGGCGGGAATTTTTTCAATCTGGGGAAGCAGGCGCTGGTAGATCTGCTGCACATCCGGACCGGGGAACGGGCGGGCCTGGGCGGCAGCGAGGATTGAGGCGCAAGAAACATAAAGGAGGAAACCGCGCGCAAATGACAGTCTCACAAACGTCCCTCAGGGGCTGAAGCCCGACGATTCCTGGTGCCTTTGACGCAGGCCTGGAAGGCCTGCTCCGCCCTCCGCCTTCGGCACTTATCGCAGCGCTGGAAGCGCTGCGCCACCCAAAATCTAACTCCACCAAAGTCTAAGTCCCATGCAAGACAGACCCCCGGCTCGGCACTCATCCACTATCTTGCAGCCAGAGTTCCCTGCCAGGCTGAGGACGCTTTCATGATGCGGGCGGCGGCCTCTTGCAGATTGGCCACTGACGAAGCGAAGGAGAAGCGCACGAAATGCTTGCCCGACGGGCCAAAAGCGGCCCCAGGGATGGCGGCTACGCCGGCATCTTCCAGCAGGATTCGGCAAATGTCTTCGGCAGAGACACCTGTTCCGCGAATGTCGACCCAGGTATAGAAGGCGCCCTTGGGAGGTTGGCAGCGGAATCCTGGGACCTGATTCAGGCCATGGACGAACTGCTCGCGGCGGCGGGCGAACTCGGCAACCATGCGTGGCGTAGTGCCCTCACGATCGCGAAGGGCGTCGATGGCGGCGTATTGAATGAATTCGTTGACGCAGGTGTAGGTGTTGACGGCCATCATCAGCAGGGCGGGCACGACGTCGGGGGGCGCGACGGTGTAGCCCAGCCGCCATCCGGTCATAGCGAAGCTTTTCGAGAAGCCGTCAATGATCAGGGTGCGTTCTGCCATTCCCGGGTAGCTCAGCATGGAGACATATTCGCCGCTGTAGATAATGCGAGCATAGATTTCGTCCGAGAGAACCCAGAGGTCGTGCTTGACGGCAAGCTCCGCCAATGACCGCTGGACAGCATCCGTATAGACCGTTCCAGTCGGATTGCCGGGCGAGTTGGTGAGCAGCATGCGGGTGCGGCGCGTAATTTTGGCGGCGACTTCAGATGGGTCGGGCTGGAAGTGGTTGCGCGCTGACAGTTCGAAGGGCACCGGGACAGCGCCAAGGCCGAGCGTGATCGAAGGATAGCCGGGAAAACCGGGGTCTGGGTAGAGGACTTCGTCCCCGAGCTCGAGCAGGGCCATCATGGCAAAAAACAGGGCCGCTTTGCAGCCGGGCGCGATCACGATGTTGGCGGCGGAAACACTGAGGTTGCGCGTGCACTGCAAGTAGGCCGCAAGTTCATCGCGCAATGCGGGAACTCCGGCCACGGCGCAGTAACGGTCTTTGCCCTCGGCGAGCGCTCGGGCGACGGAGTCTACAACCGATTGGCCGGGATGAAAATCCGGCTCGCCGAGTTCGAGATGAATGATGGATCGTCCCTGGCTTTCCAGTTCCTTGGCGCGGGCAAAGACCGAGAGTGCGCCTTCGCCGCTCATGACCGACATCCGGGATGCCATGGATCGCATGCAGTCTCCGAGACTCTACAAGCCTTTATACATGCCGCCATCTACCAACACGGTCTGGCCCGTGATGAAGGAAGCGCGCTCCGACGCGAGCCAGACAATCGTCTCGGCAACTTCTCGAGGGTCGCCAAGGCGTTTGAGTGGAGCGTCGGCGGCCCAGCCATCGAAAATCTCCTGCTCGCTTTTGCCAGAGGTGGAAGCACGAGCTTTGGCTAATTCTTTCAAGCGATCGGTCGCTGTGAAGCCGGGGCCGACGTTGTTGACCAGGATTCCGTCCTTGCCAAACTCATTGGCCAGGCTCTTCACCAGGCCGACTACCGCCGCACGCACAGCATTCGAGAGAACCAGATCCGTGACCGGCTGCTTTGTCGTGATCGACGTGATCGTAACGATGCGGCCCCAGCGCTTCCGCTGCATGTGGGGGATGACTTCGCGCGCGAAGTAGACGGTGCTGAGGAAGTTTGCCTCCAGAGCGCGTTGCCATTCGTCGAGTGTGGCTGCGAGGAAACCCTTGGCGGGCGGGCCTCCGGCATTAGTCACGCAAATGTCGACGCTGCCAAATTTCGCGGCCACCGCGGCGACGAAGCGGGTGATGGCTGCGGCGTCGGTGACGTCGAACGCCTCAGCGAGAACCTCAGCGCCGTGCTGCTTTCTGATCTTCTCGGCAGCGGCCTGCAAGGTTTGCTGGTTGCGGGCGCACATGGCGACGCGGCAGCCCTCGGCGGCGAAAGCTTCCGCGGTGGCACGGCCAATCCCTTGACTGGAAGCAGCTACGAGAGCAACCCGATCTTTCAGGCCCAGGTTCATGGAGGGAGAATTATAAACGGTGGGCGGCACAGCGCTGGCTTGCGGGAGTTCCTTCGCGCAATTAGTCTGGAGGGATCGAGGCATCCATGAAACGGCACACGCAGCACCGCGAAACCAAGGCTGTCCGAGGCGCGGCCGATCTAGACAAGAAGAACGGTCCGCTGGCAACGCCGATCTACCAGACTTCCACATTCGAAGTCACGGATAATGAGGAACAACTGCGGGCGACGCACACCGACCACTTCTACACACGCTATGGCAATCCGACCAACACGGTTGCCGAGAAAACGATCGCGCAGTTGGAAGGCGTGGATGCGGCGCTGACGTTCGCCTCGGGCATGGGCGCGATCACGACCACGATCATGGCGCTGCTGAAGAGCGGCGACCACGTGGTAGCACAGCGCGATATTTATGGCGGTGCGAGCAAATTTCTCTCGCAGTGGCTGCCGAAGATGGGGATCGAGACAACCTTTGTCGACACCACGGAATATGAGCAGCACGCGCGGGCGATCCGTCCCAACACGAAGCTGCTTTACTTGGAATCCCCGACCAATCCTACTCTGCGTGTGGTGGACTTCAAGAAGGTGGCGGCGCTGGCCCGGCAGCACAAGCTGCTCAGCATGATTGACGCCACATTTGGCACACCCATCAACCAGCAACCGGCGGAGTTCGGCATCGATCTGGTAATGCATTCGGGGACAAAATATCTGGCCGGACATTCTGATCTGATTTGCGGCGTGGTGGCAGGGCGGCGTGAGCTGATGGAAAGAATCTGGGAGACGCGGACGACACTGGGCAATTGCATGGATCCGCATGCTTCGTGGGTGCTGGTGCGGGGGCTGAAGACGCTGGCAGTGCGCGTGGCGCGACAGAACGAGAATGCACAGCGAGTGGCGGAGTTCCTGGCGGAGCACACGAAAGTGCAGAGGGTACATTATCCATTTCTGAAGAGCCATCCGCAAAATGCGATAGCGCTCCAGCAGATGAGCGGAGGAGGCGGAATGGTCAGCTTTGAAGTGGAGGGCACCGCTGACGACGCGCGGCGCGTAAGCGAAGCGATGCGGCTGTTTACGCTGGCGCCGAGCCTGGGGGGGGTGGAGTCTCTGGTGTCGATTCCGGTGCTGACGTCTCACCTTACGGTCCCGCCGGAAGAACGCCGGAGAATCGGCATCACCGAACAGATGATCCGTCTCTCGGTAGGCATTGAGAATGCGGATGATCTAATCGCTGACCTGGAGCGCGCTCTGGAGGCAGTAGGCACACCGCAGCAGGTGCAGGTGGGATGAGCTGTTTCTTGGCGAAATCAAGAATCCCGGCCCTTGGGCCGGGATTTCTTTTGAAGCTCGGATCAGAATGTAAATCTCGCTCCAAACTGGAACTGGCGCGGGGTGTTGACGTTGGCTGAGATGAACCCGAAGTTAAGGCTTTGCTGCTGCACGCCGACAACGCTGTTAACGCTTGGGTATCCGTACTGCGCAAAGTTAGTCATGTTGTAACCGGAGAAATCGAAGCGCAGCGCTTTCGTTTCGGTTAACTTGAAGGTTTTGTAAATGGAGAGGTCCAAGTCGCGCGCTCCCCGCGTGCGAACGTTGTCGAGGTAGGCGGGGGCGGTTCCCGGAATGTAGGGATTGGCCGTACCGCCGTTCTCCGTGCCGGGCTGGACGAAACAGTTGATGTTGAACCAATTCGTGGTCGTATGCGGCGCTCCCGACGCGGGGTTGCAGACCATATCCGCGCGTTGACCGAAGGGCGAGAAGGGTGTTCCCGAAGCCGGTGAGGCAATGGGAACACCGTCGCTGAGGTAAGCAATCCCGTTCACAGTCCAGCCACCCAGAATCGCGTTCCCTATGCCGTTTAGATTGACTGCCTGTCCTTTGCCAACCGGCAAGTCGTAAGACACCTGTCCGGTGAACGAGTATTTCAGGTCTTGTGGGCTGACCGAATGCTCATAGGACAGATTTCTCCAATCCTGGGCCGCACCGTTGTGAGTGCCTACGAAACCAAGAGGAGGATTTCCGTCGTCGGTTATCAGCTTGCTCCAGGTAAACGTCGCGAGAGTGGTGAAGTGGCCGGTCAGCCTCTTTTGCACCTTGGTCTGCAAAGAGCTGTACTCGGAGTCGCCTGCGTCATAGCCACTGATGATCACACCGCCACCGCCGTAAGAACCGTTGCCGAATTGCGGGAATTGCTGGAGTGCAAACCACAACGGTACCGTCGCCTGACCGTTGAATGCACCGGGAAGGCCAGCGTAAGGGTTGGGCGCGGTGCTGCAGCTCGGATCATTCGTGATGCACAGCGCCGCACCGTTTTGTGCGATCGTGCCCAAGTCGGGCTGATTCAGGTCAACATTGCCGAGGGGCATGAAGAGCCCACGGCTGCCAACATAGGCGGCGCTGACAACCACTTGATGTGGCAACTCATACTCCAGGCCGAAGTTGAAATTGTAAGTAGTGGGCGTGCGCTGCGAACGCAGCACCGAATGTATGGTCGTCCCCAAATTATTAGCCAGACCTGTCGGGGGTCCGGTGAAAACCGGCACGATACCTCCGGTGGTGCCAGGCGGTACGGGGAAGGGGTTGCTCAAAGAGTAAGGGCCATTGAAAACGTCCGTTGGACTTCCTGCATTTGTTCCGCAGTTGGCGCTGGTGAAGATGGTGTTTTGGTCTGCACCGTTATAGCAGGTGCCCAACCATGTCGACTGCGAAGAGAATCCATCGGTGTTTATGCCCGCGCTACCCACGTTGTGGGTGCTTGGCCCGTAGTAGATGCCCGCGCCGGCGCGTATCACAAAGTGCGTCACCGGCTGGTAAGCGAAAGCCAGACGAGGCCCAAAATCGTGCAGATT
>OCZU010002316.1_pt1 | contig 12184 bp, 10 predicted proteins | sample 1539001 | NCBI WGS metagenome assembly OCZU01 (sample SAMEA3539306, study PRJEB22396) | soil metagenome | biome: tundra; feature: field; material: soil | place: USA | collected 2010-05 | depth 0.15 m
GCGACACGCTTGAAGTGGTGCAGAAGTAACTGTTGAAAACAGGCCATTACACTCATTGAGAATTGGCCTACCGGGGTCAATGAGTGCTATGGCGATTTCGCGACAGTTACAACTTAAGGCAGGTCGCACAGTTCAAATGAAATCCGCAACACGGACATTGCGCGATTCGCTGTCTGAGGGAAACCGCCGAGATCGCTGAGGATCTGATTGTGGCTCTTCAGTGTGGGCATTGAGGGGTGACAACCGTCACTGACGAATCGCTCCCACGGAAACACAATCCCACTGTCGCAGGCCGTTCGTACCAGAGGCGCAGCCAACTGATGGCACGCACGTGCCTGTGGCGTCACGTTTAGGCCATATCAGTGCTGCCAAAGCTAGTCTAGCCTTAACGCGCCGACGAGTTTGGCCCATTGGAGAGAAGGAATCGGCGATCCTTCAGCTTGGTGCCTTGTCACCGCAGCAGCAGGATTAAAGCCGTTCCTCACTGGCTGATTCGATCCCAGGTAAATGGGCCCCCGTTTTGCAGAGTTATCCCACTGGAGGGACGCCATGCGAGCACTTCGCTTTGTGGGCCTGTTAACAATCGTTTTGAGCACAATGGCGCTGTCGCAGTCTAGCCCTGTTCCTCCGATCAATCAGAGTACTAGAGTTGTGTCCCCGACCAATGGGTCTCAAGCCTGGATTTTCGATCAGCACGGCACGTTGCCGCTGAGCTTCGATCTGCGCCGTCCGCCATCCTCGCCTTGGAGTGAACACAAAGGGGCATTCCCAAGAAACATTCGGCGTGCAGGGATGCGAGCGGCTAATTCAGCGTCGGGCGCGATTTTCTTGACGGCCCCGATCTACGGCTCGGGCGCGGACGGTGAGTATTCCGTGGCGGTTGCGGACCTGAACGGGGACGGCAAACTGGATCTGGTGGTGGCGAACTATTGCGTCAGTAGCGACTGCGCAACCGGTGGCTATGTGGGTGTTCTGCTGGGCAATGGAGATGGGACGTTCCAGACGGCGGTGACCTACGGCTCGGGTGGATATGAAGCGGGTTTTGTCGCGGTTGCAGATGTGAACGGAGACGGCAAACCGGACCTGGTGGTGACGAACTATTGCGTCAGCAGTGACTGCGCGACTGGTGGCAATGTGGGTGTGCTGCTGGGCAATGGCGATGGGACTTTCCAGCCGGCAGTGAGCTACGAGCCGGGCGGATATAGCGCAGAATCCGTGGCGGTTGCGGATCTGAACGGAGACGGCAAACCGGACCTGGTGGTGGCAAACAACGATTGCTCAGTGGGTGTGTTGCTAGGCAACGGCGACGGAACGTTCCGAGGGGCAGTGAGCTATGGCTCGGGAGGAAGTGGATGCGGATTTGCGAATAATTCCGTTGCGGTCAGGGATGTGAACGGGGACGGCAAGCTCGACCTGCTGGTGGCGAGCCCAAGCTGCAGCGGTGTCTGTGGCCAAGTGGGCGTGCTGCTGGGCAACGGTGATGGGACGTTCCAGACGGCGGTGAGCTACCCCACGGAGTATGAATCGGATTCCGTGGCGGTGGCGGATGTGAACGGGGATGGCAAGCCGGATCTTCTAGTGGCGAACTATTGCGATTTGGAAGCGGGCTGTTGGGATCAATACGTCGGCCCGGCCAGCGTGAGCGTCTTACTGGGCAATGGGGATGGAACATTTCGTGCGGCAGTGAGCTATGAGGCGGGCGGATACGATGCGGAGTCCGTTGCCGTGGCGGATCTGAACTCTGACGGGAAACCGGACTTGGTGGTTACCGACAGTAGCGGCGTGAGCGTGCTACTGGGCAATGGGGATGGGACATTCCAAGCAGCGGTGAGCTACGGCGCGGGAGGATTTGAGTCACTGTCCGTTGCCGTGGCGGATGTGAACGGGGACGGCAAACTGGATTTGGTGGGTACGGACGGTTCCGGCGTGAGCGTGTTGCTGGGCAAAGGGGATGGGACATTCCAGGCAGCGGTGAGCTACAGCGCCGGCGGATATGAGGCGCTGTCCGTTGCCGTGGCGGATGTGAACGGGGACGGCAAGCTGGATTTGGTGGTGGGAAACGAGTCTATTAGCGGCCTAGATGCGCCCGGCGGTGTGGGTGTGTTGCTAGGCAACGGGGACGGCACGTTCCAGCCGACGGTGAGCTACTCCCTGATCGCATACGAAGCTCCAGCATCTTCCGTAGCGGTGGCGGATGTAAACGGGGACGGCAAGCCGGACTTGGTGGTGGCGGACTACATTAGCGGCGTGTGCGTGTTGCTCGGCAATGGGAATGGGACATTCCAAACGGCGGTGTGCTACGGCTCGGGTAAATATGCAGCGTATTCCGTTGCGGTCGCGGATGTGAACGGAGACGGCAAGCTGGACTTGTTAGTTGCGGACGGTAGCGGCGTGAGCGTGGCGCTTGGCAATGGCGATGGCACTTTCCAGGCGGCGGTGAGCTACAGCGCCGGGGGATATGGAGCGGATTTCGTTGCGGTCGCGGATGTGAACGGAGACGGCAAGCCGGACCTACTCGTGGCAAACGATTGCATCAGCAGCAGCAACTGCACAAATGGTACGGTGGGTGTGCTTCTAGGCAATGGCGATGGGACATTCCAGCCGGCGGTGAGCTACGGCTCGGGTGGATATGAAGCGGACTTTATCGCGGTGGCGGATGTGAACGGGGACGGCAAACTGGACCTGCTCGTGGCGAACTATTGCGTCAGCAGCGACTGCACGACCGGTGGCAGCGTGGGCGTGCTGCTAGGCAACGGCTACGGGACATTCCAGCCGGCTAATGCATTCGTGACTCCCGGACCGAACAAAGCACTTGCCGTCGGGGATTTCAATGGCGACGGGAAAGTAGACATTGCATCCGGGTATGCCGATGCTCTGTTGCTCGGAAACGGCGATGGAACATTCCAATCGCCATTGACTCTTGGCGCGTCGGGCTGGGGCATTGCTGTCGGGGACTTCAACCGCGACGGAAGGCCGGATCTTGCAGTCGGCGGCGTCAGCGGAGTCCCTGTGCTGCTGAACATCGCGACGAATTTCCACTATGCCACGACGACAGTAGTGACCTCATCGCTCAACCCGGCGCCGCCCTGCGTGTCTGTGACCTTCACGGCTGCGGTCACACCCGCATTCAATGCCGGCGCGCTCACCGGAGGTGTGACTTTTTACGATGGCATACAGGCGCTCGGCACCGTGGCCATCAGTAATGGGCAGGCAGCTTTTAGCACGTCGTCGCTCTCCTTGGGCACACACTCCATTACGGCCAGCTACGCGGGGGATACGAATTACCTTCCGAGCACCTCACCTGTGCTGAGCCAGATGGTGCAGGGAGCGGTTCCCGTGTTTTCTCCCCCGAATCTCAACTTCGGCAACCAAACTGTCGGCATCGCCAGTGGCCAGCAGGTTTCAACTTTATCCAACATGGGCAACATCACTCTCGGCATCACTTCAATCATCATTACCGGAACCAACAGCAGCGATTTCACCCAGACCAATAATTGCGGCACATCGGTTCTGGCAGGCGGAAGTTGCAACATCACCGTAACCTTCACTCCCACAGCTACCGGAACCGGGGCTGCAGCCGTGAGCATTTCAGACAACGCTCTTGGCAGCCCGCAAGCGCTGGCTCTGAGCGGTGTCGGAGTCTTACCTGCAGTGACGTTGTCCCCGTCAAGGATAACCTTCGCCACTCAGGTGGTGTTCACTAGCAGCAAGCCGGAGACCGTGGCGCTCACCAACACTGGTGCCGGAATCCTGAACATCACAAAGATCGCCGCCACCGGCCAGTTTGGTCAGACGAGCACCTGTGGCAGCACTCTCGCGCCCGGAGCAAACTGCACGATCACGGTTACCTTCAAGCCGACGGCAAAAGGGACCCTGACCGGTTCGATTTCCATAACTGACAACGCACCAGGGAGCCCGCAGAAAGTACCACTGACCGGCACCGGCACCTACGTACAGTTGAATCCCACGAGCGTGAACTTCGGCACTCAGCCGGTCGGCACCCAAAGCCTGCCGAAGAGGATCGCCTTGACGAATAAAGGCAGCGTTGCAGTAAGCATCTCGGGTATTGCGATCACTGGTACCGACCCAGGAGACTTTGCCCAGACGAATACCTGTGGCAAGAGCGTGGCAGCGGGAGGAAGCTGCTTCATTGAGGTCACATTTAAGCCTCTGGTCAAAGGTAAGCGAAACGCTGACGTTTCAATCAGCGACAACGGCGGAGGAAGTCCACAGACGGTGAGCTTGACGGGAACCGGGACTTAGAAATCAGGCGATTGGTCGCACGAATGCCACTCAGTCAATCGCTGGTACGAATGCCATCGCCGTTTCGGAGGCTGACCCGCACCATCAAGGGGGTGAATGCTGCTGGTTGATGAGAACTGAGATCATTCGTCTTGTGAAGTTTTTTCTCGGAGCGAAGCCGCCGCGCTCGCCTTCGCACGTTCTTCCTGCTCGCGCTTCCTCGCTACATCGCGTGGCGACTCACTCCCGCGCGTGACGACACACATGCGCGGCTCGCCGTAATCCTTCCAGAGAATGGAGCCATCGCCCGCGGAGATGACATCGAACTCCATGCGAGGGTTCCACGCCGTTTTTTTCTTCTTCTTCGTCACGCCGCCTCCTGTTTTCAGCGCGGGATGCCGCTCTCGTGCGCCTTCGGCAGCAGCGCCTCGGCCTGTTCGATGACTTGCTGCGCGAACCGCCACAGCGGGTCGGCGGCGGTGTCGCCCGGCTTTGCGAACTCCATGATGGCGGAAAGCTCCATCGCCTCGGCGCGGATGTCGATGAGCTTGCCGCGCAGCAGGTCGTCGACGCGCGCCACGGCATCGTCGCGTGTCTTGCTGTCGGTGGTCGTTTTCGGTGTCATTGTCGTTTTCTCTCCTTTGTTGGTTTAGCGCTCACTTCAATTCCAGCCCAGCGTCCTTCATGCCCTGCCCGAGGCCCCAAGCGAAGCTGTGTTCGACGACGAGCGTGTTGCCGTACCAGGTCGCGTCCGGCTCCACGTGCTCGTCGATCCACTGTTTCGCCCGCGACGAGAGCGGCGAGAACAGGAACAGGGTTCCCGCGTTGGCGATGAGAACATCCGGCGCGTGCGTTGCTTCCTTTGCGTGCGTCATGCTTTCCTCCCTCCATATCCGGCTTCGCAGTCCTCGCAGAGGATGCGGCCTTCGATTTCCTCAAAGCTGATGTCATTGTGCTCGGCGCATCTCGCCGCGCCGCATTCGGCACAGACTTGATCCGGTTCGGCAAACTCGCCGCAGGTGCGCTCGTCGCGTCCGCCCGCCACAAACCAAGTTTTGTTACAGGTCGGCGTCGCGGGCCGGTGCTGAACGGCGGCCATCAGATCGTTATGCAATGCCTTGGCGTCGGCGATCTGGTCGGCGTCGATCCGGTTGTCGATCAGCAGTTCTCCGAGGAAAGTGGCGGCGCGTTCCAGCAGTTCGGAATGATCGGTTCGGCTCATGGTTTTCTGCTCCTTTGTGCTGGCTCTGACCGTCTCCGATAGCGAATGAATGCGATGCTCTCGGTTTCCATCGCCATGTTCCCTTGTTCCGGGACTTGGAACCGGAACTGCCGCTTAAAGCGGCGGGCAGGTTCTCCCGCCGCCTTCCTCGCGAACTACGCCGCCACCACGACTTCGGCCTCCGCGAACGGAGCTTCGAGCGTGAGCGGTTTGTTGGGAGCCTTGAGTTCCGCCATCTTCGCCGCCAGTTCCCAGAGCGCCCGATTCAAGCGCACATCCTGATCAATGCCGTTGATCCGGCGCGTCGAGACGCGGCGCACGCGCCTGCCGTTAGCGTCGCGATGCACGGCAGAGAGTCCGCCAGCGATGACGTTTTCCTGCACCCTGTTGAACGTCCTCCAGAGATCGTTGCCCACGTCCTCGCGTCGTCGGGAAGTGAGCAACTGATCGGCGGTGATCGGCGTGGTGACCTTGCCTTCGGCGTCAGCGAAGCGAAGGATGTGCGCGGACTCGGCGAATGCGTGCTGTTCGCCGTCCGTCAGTTGAAGTTGCGTCCAGTTCCGCACCGTGCCGATGGAGTTCTGCGTGTCGGCGATCAGGCGATGGCTGCCGTCAAGCACGTCCTGCACGACGTTTCCGGTATGCCGGACGTTGATCGAATCAATCTCCGCGTCGCTCACCATCATGCCGTTGGAGCAGATCAACCGATACAGTCCGGCGATCAGTTTGTAGGCACTGCTCCCATCATGGCTGTTGAGCAAGATCAACTCTGGGATCACGTCTCCGACGACCAGCGGCCCGATGTCGGAATGCCGGAAGCGGAGCATGTGCTTCGTGAAGTCCCCCTTGCCCGGAACGCGCGTGCGGCTCTGCACCGCGCTGAACGGTTGCAAGCCAGCGGCGATCATCGCCTCGATCACGCCGAGCGTCGGAATGTGGGCGTACTTCGCCGACATCGCGGCGTAGGGCCGCGTCGCCAGAGCCGAGGGCGCACGCCGCGCGATCTCTTCCAGCGACAGTGGAACCTGCGGTTTGTTCTGCGGAGTCCCTACGGTGAAGTTGTGAAGGTGTGACATGATTGGTTTCCTCTTTTCCTGCCCGACTTGGAGCGGGCGGTTCGTGTTGCGGTCAAAAAAACTCTGGTTCTCCCTTTACGAATAAGCGAGTGGATCACTTGGGCAGATCAACGGCCAGCAATCGCCACAGACTCGAGACAGAAACAGCAGCTCGCGCTCGGCTGCCGTGAGATATGGGAATGCGAATTGGACGAACACGCCGTCGTGCGGGTGCCGATCGAGATCGTCGGGATCCACGCGCAGCGCGAACCACGTCCCGCAGACGCAGCAGCGCCTTGTGACCAGTTGCAGGTTTGTTCCGTGCATTGCCCGTCTCCGGGCATCAGGAGGAAAGCTGGGAAGTTTCTGAAGTTGCCGCTTCCAAGTTTGCGGACTCTCTTACCGTCCGCCGCATCGAGCCTTTGCTGGCTCTGGCACCGTGCCTCTCGGTCGGTTGCCGGGTTGGCGTGAAGGCCAACCGCTCCTGATGCTTTTCCCTTACTAGTTAAGACTAGTTAAGTGTACGCGCAAAGGGCGCGCGTGTCAAGATAAGCCTTGCATCTACAATGACTTAGCGCTACAGCCGGGATCGCGCTGCTCGCAGGGGGGCCTGTGACGGCCAATCGCCGAGCTCAATAAGCGTAATTGCGATGTTTCACCAATTGACCTACGCCAGCTTCAGGACAGGCTCGCAACTCCGGCCCGCCAAAGCCCGGCTTCGCCATCCGATCACACCACACCGTGATGCTAGTCATTGCAAGGGCGTGCTCCAAGCGTGGAAGCTCTAGCTTGACTCCGAGTCGTTCTCTATTCGTAAGTCGGCCCCGCAAGACCCAAATCAAGGCAACTCGGAAATATCGGGTTCGCTCGACCTGAGTCTGCACTCGCTATCGCGCTTCGGGCCGCCGCAAACCCGAACAGTAACGATCCGTGACGAGCCACAGTGATGTGGCGGGAGGAGAAGATGAAAATGAAATCATTTCGCACAAGTGGGGCACTCGTTCTCACAACGCTCATGCTGGTAGTCGCGGCGGCCACTACGGCGGCAACCGCGCAGACCTTTACCCAACTGTTCAGTTTCGACGGTGCGGACGGCCAAAACACCTCGGCAGGGCTGGTCCAGGCCAGGGATGGGAACTTCTACGGGACGATGAGCTTCGGCGGGGCCGGCGTCGACTGCACCGGCGTAGATGGCTGCGGCACGGTCTTCAAAATCAGCCCGGAGGGCAGGCTGACCACGCTTTACAGATTCTGTGCGCAAACCAACTGTGCTGATGGCTCCTGGCCCTACGCCGGGCTGGTGCAGGCCACCGATGGGAACTTCTACGGGACAACTCAGGGGGGCGGGGCCAGCAGCGTCGACTGCACCACAAATGGCTGTGGCACGGTCTTCAGAATCACCCCAAGCGGCGCGCTGACAATGCTTTACAGCTTCTGTGCGCAAACCAACTGTGCCGATGGCTCCTGGCCCTACGCCTGGCTGGTTCAGGCCACCGATGGAAGCTTCTACGGGACAACTTCGGGGGGCGGATCCAACGGGAATGGGGGGACGATCTTCAAAATCACCCCAAGTGGCAAGCTGACGACGCTTTACAGCTTCTGCGCGCTAAGCGGTTGCGCGGACGGAGACGGGCTTTTCGCGGCGGGGCTGGTGCGAGCCACCGATGGGAACTTCTACGGGGTAACGATGACTGGCGGGGCCAACGGCGCTGGCACCGTCTTCAGAATCACCCCAAGCGGCGCGCTGACGACGCTTTACAGCTTCTGTTCCCAAAGAGGCTGCAGGGACGGAGGCTACCCGAGCGCGCTGCTGCAAGTCACCGATGGGAACTTCTACGGGGTAACGAGCTCGGGCGGGGCCCACGGCTGGGGCACGCTCTTCAAAACCACCCCAGGCGGGACGCTAACGACGCTTTACACCTTCTGCTCCCAAACCGATTGCACTGACGGTGGCGGCGCCTCGGGGCTGGTGCAGGGCACCGACGGGATGGTCTACGGGCCAACGGCGATTGGCGGGGCCAACGGCGCTGGCACCGTCTTCAGAATCACCCCAAGCGGCGCGCTGACGACGCTTTACAGCTTCTGCTCCCAAACTGGCTGCGCTGACGCCCCCGAGTCGGGGCTGCTCCAGGCCACCAATGGAAACTTCTATGGGACAACGTGGGGTGGCGGGGCCGACAACGCCGGCACGGTCTTCAGTCTATCTGTAGGTCTGGGCCCGTTTGTCAAGTTGCAGCCCGACTGGGGTAAGGTTGGGCAGACTCGTGGCATTCTCGGGCAAGGTTTTACGGGAACAACCAGCGTCTCCTTCAACGGAATTCCCGCAATCTTCACCGTAGTTCGCGACACCTTCCTCACGGCCACGGTTCCGAGCGGAGCTACTACCGGTTTTGTGACTGTGACCACGCCCAGCGGCACGCTGACCAGCAATCAGAAATTCCGGGTCAGCCCGTAGCAAAGCCAACGCCGGATGCGAAGCCGCCTCTCGGGGCGGCTTTTCCATTCCAGAAGTTCTTGTCCGGGGGTCGGTTAGCACTTGGCTGGATGGTTGATGAAACCAGGCCATTACACTCATTGAGAATTGCTGTTTAGAGTGGGCCGCTAGTCGCGGGCTCGCTCCATCGCACCGCCCCCGTGGGATGGGTGCGGCTCGGCACTTGACCGCCAAAACGGAGCCTCAAACACCCCCCGGAAAACTGTGCCCAAAATTGTGCCCAGTGGCCGCTTGGATGCGTTTAGCTGCTAGGTAGAGCCAAGTGCTGAAACCCGCATTTTTACTAGCGAATCTCAACGGAAGCAAACCGAGCTAAGTTGTTGATTCTTCGTGAAACCAATCTTCGGGACCAGGGGGTCGGAAGGTTCAAATCCTCTCTCCCAGTCAATAGGGAACCCACAAGCTGAGGAGTGCCAATAGAACGAGCCTCCTGTCATACCGGGGGAAATACCGGGGGCCTGCACAGGCATGAGCAGCAATAGGGAGTCTTCACAGAACAAGTTGAAATGATGCAAAATGTTGATTGTAAGGCATCAAGAGTTATCGGCAGTACTGGGGAGAAACCGTCTTCCTACTACTGTTAACCGAAGGGTTGTAGGTTCGAGTCCTACCTGAGGAGCCATTCTTTTGTTCATCACGCAGAGACGTACACTGCCAGCATGCTTCGTTCTTTTCCTGCCGTGGAAGTACCGATCCTCGAAACTGAACGGCTCACGCTGCGTGGGCAGCGTGAGGACGATTTCGTCCGCAGCGCGGCGATGTGGGCGGATGCAAACGTAACCCGATACATCGGGGGCAAGCCGCTTAGCGAAGAGGAGAGCTGGACGAAGTTTCTGCGCTACGTTGGCCATTGGGCGGTGCTGGGCTTCGGCTATTGGGTGGCGGAGGAGAAGGCAACGGGAAATTTTGTCGGGGAAATTGGGTTCGCCGATTTCAAGCGGGATCTGGAGCCATCGCTGACGGGCGTGCCGGAAATCGGGTGGGTGCTGGCTTCGGCTGCGCACGGCAAAGGCTATGCTACCGAAGCCGTGCGCGCGGCCGTCGCGTGGGGCGATGCGCACTTTGAAGCGGCGCGGACGGCCTGCATCATCGCTCCTGACAATCTTGAGTCGATTCGCGTGGCGGTGAAATGTGGATACCGGGAGTTCGTGCGTACTACCTACAAGGGACATCCGACGGTGATGTTTGTTCGCGAGCGGGCAGTTCTAAACCTTTCACCACAGGGGACACAGGGTTTCACAGGGTAGGGAATCAGGGTGCAGGCGCTAGCGCGATCAGGCGATCGCGTCGGTAGTGGTGCCGTTTCGCGCCCGGCACCAGTACCATCGCGTCGTGAAATTTTTATCTCTGGGCCTGCGGTGGTAGGATAGCGGCCTCACAAGATTCCAGATTGGAATTGCAGATGACAAGAGCCGCCCGCGCTGTCGCGTCGCCCCGGGTAGTTTGCATCGAAGACTTCCGTCCCATCGCGCGCCAGAGGGTGCCAAAATCCGTATTCGACTATCTTGATGGCGGGGCTGAGGGCGAGGTTACGCTCCGGGAAAATTGCCGGATTTTTAGTGACGTAACTTTTCGGGCGCGGCATGCAGTGGCGGTGACGGGCTGCGATTTGCACACGCGGGTTCTGGGCTTCGATCTCGCGCTTCCGTTCCTGCTTGCTCCTGTAGGGTACAGCCGGCTCATGCATCCCGGAGGCGAAGTGGCGGCGGCACGAGCTGCCGGGCGGGCAGGCACGGGCTACATTCTTTCGACGATTTCCGGACACAAGCTGGAGAATGTGAAGGCGGGTTCGAAGGGACCGGTTTTTTATCAGCTCTACCTGATGGGTGGGCGCGGGGCGGCCGAGGCGGTGATTGACCGGGCGCGGGTGGCTGGATTTTCCGCGCTGGTCGTGACCATTGATACTCCGGTGTCGGGTATCCGCGAGCGCGACTATCGCAATGGCATGAAGGAACTGATCAGCGGCGGGCCGCTGGCTAAAATTCCGTTTCTTCCGCAAGTATTTTCGCGTCCGGGCTGGCTCATCGATTATCTGCTGGACGGCGGATTGCCGGGACTGCCAAACGTTGTGATCCCGGGAAAGGGGCCGATGCCGCTGGTGGATATCAATGCGGCACTGGCGGAATCGGCGGTGACCTGGGCCGACCTGCGCTGGATCAGGGAACACTGGAAAGGGCCGATCGTGATCAAGGGGGTGCTGACCGCGGACGATGCGCGGCGAGCCGTGGATGAAGGAGCGGCGGCGCTTTCGGTTTCAAATCACGGCGGACGACAACTGGACGGCCTTCCGGCCTCGTTGCGGGCGTTGCCCGAAGTGGTGGAGGCGGTGAAGGGCCGCATCGAAGTGTGGATGGATGGAGGCATTCGCCGGGGCACTGACATCGTGAAGGCTATTTGCCTGGGAGCGAGGGCCGTGCTGTGCGGGCGCGCGTATGCCTATGGCTTGGCCGCCGGCGGGGAAGCGGGGGTTGATCGCGCGATCGAGATTTTGCGGACTGATCTGGAGAGGACGTTGCGGCTGCTCGGGTGCCCGTCGGTTGCGGCATTGGATCGTTCGTATGTGAATGTTCCCAAGAGCTGGGATGTCGGCGGGTGAAGCCGCTGTTGATTTTGTGGGGTTTCTTGCGGCGCGGCTGAAAGCCGCGCCCTTTCAAAATAGACTGACCTGTGATCTCTGGTGTTTTCGTTCCAATAGCGCTCATTGCTGAAGTTCGAGATATCCCAAAGTCAGCAGTGTGTTGTCCGTTTCGATCAGCACTGACCGGGTGTCGTCCACGAGATAAAAAGTGAAGTTGTTCGCAGTTGTGTAGGACGCGGCGTTGAGGCCGGTGACGGTGCCGGTGAAAACTCCGTTGGAGCTGGCGGTCACACTGCCGGAGACTGGGAAGTCTGTCGCTCCGTTGCCGAAGTCCGCGAATCCCGTCAGCGTGTCGGATGAATTGCCGGCTGCGGCGGTGACGGGACCGAGCGCGGAGTTCGACCCTAAGAGGCCGGTGTTTGGCCCCACCTGAGTGGCTCTCAATCCATAGGTTCCACTAAATGAGGCGGCGGTGAAGGCGGCGGTTTGCCGCTGCAGAGCCCGGCCCGCGATCATCTCCGCGGAATCGCTGGAGAGCAGCAGGCCCAGGCCATTTCCGGTCAAGTACAGTTGCAGTTGGTAATTGAACGTGG
>OCZU010002317.1_pt1 | contig 12182 bp, 10 predicted proteins | sample 1539001 | NCBI WGS metagenome assembly OCZU01 (sample SAMEA3539306, study PRJEB22396) | soil metagenome | biome: tundra; feature: field; material: soil | place: USA | collected 2010-05 | depth 0.15 m
GTGCCCGGACGCGGGGGGCCACGGAGGCCAGGAGCCAAAGCATGTCACGCCGCGTCATAAACTGCTGCACTCCTTCGTATGTTGCGGACAGCCGGCAGAGGCCGCCAGGGACGTTGGCTCTCAGAATTGAAACCGAAGCGCCATCTGTATCTGGCGCGGAGCTTTCGCCGAGAGGATTCTCCCGAAGGTGGCGGGCTGATCCGCGTAGGCATTCGGCAGGTCGAAATTCGCCCGGTTCATTCCGTTGAACGCCTGGACTTCTCCCACTAACCTGAGTTTCTCCCGGAGCGCAAAACTGCGGCGCAACGAGATATCGGTTGTGAGCAGTCCCGGGCCCCGAAGGATGTTGCGTCCGGCATTGCCCCAGGTGTACTGGGGTGGAACTGCAAAAGCGGTCACGTCGAACCATTCACTCGGGGAGGGATTTGCCAGAGCAGGGCTGTGGACGACGTTGGGACGATCGACGCCAAAGTTCCCGCCGCTGTTGCCGGTGTTGCTGTTGTCCGACGAGAGCATCGGCGTGAATGGCTGGCCGGACTGCGCGGTAACGATCCCACTAAACTCAAATCCGCGCGTCCAGCGGTTCGCACCGGGAATCTGATACACAAAGGCCACAGTCGCCCGTTGGGGAACGTCGTAACTCGAAAGAGCCCGCTCCAGCCGGTAGTTATGGCTATCCTGCGGGAAATTCTGATCCGGTGCGGTCGGCAGAAAGGCCGAAGTGTCGTCGATCGATTTGGAGAATGTGTAAGCTGCAAGCACCGAGAGGCCGCGCGCCAGGCGGCGGTTGAACGACAACTGCAACGACTGGTACTCGGAATTTCCGCCGCTCTCCGTCATGAGGACGTTGCTATAGGCCGGATAAGGCGAGCGGGTGGAGATATCGCCGGGCCCCGGCGTCAGCGGCTGGTTGATGTCGAGCGACCGCGGCAGGTGCGTACCCTTGGAGCCCGCGTAGGCGGCGGTGATCACGCCCACTTTGTCGACCTCCCGCTGTACGGTCAGGTTCCAGTGCTGCGTGTACGAGGGCGCGAAGTCGGGGCTGACGAAACTCAACGCCGCCGGGGGCGTAAACCCGTTACTGGCCGCGAACGGGTTACTGAGCGTGATCAGCGACGTATCCGAGGGGAAGAACACCGAGATGGTGAAGAACGGCGGATTGAAGTAGAGCGACGAGTTCACCACAAACATTCCGGCGTCGTAGTACAGGCCGTAGCCGCCGCGCACGACGGTGTGGTTCAGAGGGGACCAGGCAAACCCGACGCGAGGAGCGAAATCGTAGGGGTGCGAGCGCATGCCCGATCGGGACAATCCGTTGGTGCCTACCTGTTCGATGCTGCCGTCCTTGAAATTGAAAGTCGACATGCGGTTCGTCGGATCGGTCGGCGGAGTGTCGTATTCGTAGCGCATGCCGAGGTTGAGCGTCAGGTTGCGCGTCACTTTCCAATCGTCCTGGAAATAGCCGCTCCACGATTTCGCGCGCAGCGTTTGGGGGCCGGTGTACTGAGACTTTATGCCCAATGTCGGCAATCCCAGCAGCAGGTCGCCGATTCCGGAGCCGGTCAAGGCGCCAGTGAAGTTCATCTGGCCGCGGCTGTAGATCTCGACGTAACCGTTGAGTTGCAGAATACGCGCTTCGCCGCCGGCTTTGAGGCTGTGAGCGCCGCGAATGAGCGAGAAGTTGTCCACCAGTTGGTACGTATTGTCGGCGCGGTCGATCGGCAGCGAAGCGACGTCCCCCACACGCGAGTAACCGGTTATGGAGATTCCGGGGTATCCAAAATCTCTGGAGACCGTGGGGAGGTAGTTGACGCCCCACAGGTTGTTCACATTCACTTGGTTATTCTGAGTAAAGATCTGCCGGACGGCGCGGTTAAAGCCGACGATGAGTGAATTGGCGGCGCGCGCGCCCAAGGTCTGCTGGTAGTGGATCAGCGCGTTATGCCCACGATCGAAGACGTAGTCGCCGAAGCGCGGCAGTTCCACCTGGTTTTCGGCAAAGGGCTCGAAAAGATCGCGCCGGCCGTAGGTATAGCGGACGGTAAGTTCCGCCGTACTGGAGAGACGGTGGTCGATTCGGCCGCTGCCCTGGTTCTGATTTCCGGTGTATACGGGTGAGCTCTGGTAGTTTCCGCCTTGCCCCGGCAGATTTGGCAACGGAAACAAGGCGAGCACCTGACTGGCATGAGGAGAGATTCGCGAGGAGGGTATCACGTTGCCTGGGAATGGCATTCCCGTAAACGGATCGGACACCACCGTGCCGAGGCTGGAAAGATCTCCCGTCCGGACCGCGGCTGTGGGCACGGTGCCCAGTTGAGTCTGTCCCCGGAGTTCCCGCAGCCCTTCGAAACTCGCGTAAAAGAAGGTGTTATCTTTCCTGATCGCTCCGCCGGTCCCGGCGCCGAACTGGTTGCGAATGTACTGCGCCCGGTCGGCTCCATCGAAGAAGTTGCGGGCATCCAGGTCTCGATTGCGCAGGTAATCGTATACCGTGCCGTGAAGTTCGTTGGAACCTGCGCGGGTGACCACGTTAACCTGGCCGGCGGAGGCCTTTCCGTATTCGGCGCTGTAGGAGTTCGTCGCGATCTTGAATTCCTGAACGGCATCGACGGAGGGTTGCAACACGTAGCCGCCGTTGTCCGAATCGTTGTTGTCAACGCCGTCCAGAAGATAGTTATTGGCCTCTTCGCGGCCGCCGTTGGCGTGCATCGCGAAGGTGCCGCGGGTGGACAGTTCCGAACCCTGCACCGGCGGAGAAACGCCGGACATGAGCAGGGCGAGTTGCAGAAAATCGCGCTGGTTGAGGGGCAGCAACTCAATGCGGGACTGATCCAGCACCGCGCCGAGTTCGCTCGACTCGGTGTTGAGGTCCAGCGCACGTCCCTGGACGACGATCTTTTCGCCTTTACCCGCCAGCGGGACCCGAACGTCAAGGCGCGCCCGGTGGTCCACTTCGACGCGCACGCCTTCGCTGCGCACAGGCGCGAAGCCGGTGGCGTTCACCGCCAGTTGATAGTCGCCGGGGGCCAGTTCCTCGAACAGATAGAAGCCGGTAAGGTCGGTATGAGCGGAACGCAGAACGGAGCGGCCCACGCTCTGCAAAGTCACTACGGCACCCGGAACCGAGCGGTCCGAAGGATCGAGGACGTAACCGGACAGCGCGCCGGTGCTGACCTGTCCCAACAACTGAGAAGCCGGCATCAAAAGAAGAAGAAGGATGGCGAAGCGCATATGTCTCCATGAAGTAGTGATCGTCAGCCTACTTACACCCGCCAGTAATGCGCCCAGGCCCGAAACAGAACCCTTCCGGCGCAAAAGCATGGTCAGGCAGAGAGACTATAGCATACGATGGGACGCGATGTAGACACGAAACAAGCGTTCAGTACTATGCCCGAACCATCCGCCGCAGTCGTTTGGGCGGAGGGTGGCGGTCAGCAGGGTTTTCAGACAGCGGAAATTGCAAGCCTTCCGCAAATGACAACCGCTGTCATTCGTCGCTGTTTCTTGCCGAAGATTTTGAGTACTGTACGTACTTATATTTTTTTGTTTTTGTTCTTGAAGGCGAATCGGGCACAATATTGAGGATGAAATGAGGCATTGCCGGATTCTACTCTTCCTGGCCGTTGCTGCCACCGGAATCGCCCAGGTGGATCGAAGCACCCTGACTGGTACCGTTCACGACGCTACTGGAGGTGCGGTGCCCAACGCACAGGTTCTGGCCAGGAACAGCGCGACCGGGATAGAGCGCACGACCCGCGCGAGCGGCCATGGCGTTTACCTGCTTCCGGACCTGTCGATCGGTACTTATTCGGTAACCTTTTCAGCCGCCGGCTTCCAGAGCGCCCTTTACGAGGGAGTGGACCTGACCGTCGGACAGACCCGCACCGTCGATCCGGTCCTTGAGGTGTCCGGCAAGAATTCACAGGTCACCATCGAGGAAGCACTCCCGCAAGTCGACCGCTCATCCGCGGCGTTGAGCGAGGGCATCGAGCAGCGGGCGGTGCAGGATCTCCCCCTGAACGGAAGAAACTGGGCCAGCCTGACGGCGCTGGTTCCGGGAGCGATCGATCAGGGGGGCAGCACACAGCGAACCATCAGGTTCGCGGGGCGGGGCCGCGACGAGATGAACATCACGTTCGACGGCGTCGATGCCACTGGAATCGTCAACCAGGCCCAGAAAGCCTACGTCCGGCTTTCGATCCCGACTAGTTCCATAGCCGAGTTCCGGGTTGACACACTGTTGCCGACCGCCGAGTACGGCGACGCGAGCGGCGCCCAGATCTCAGTCGCTTCCGCCAGCGGCGGCAATAGCCCGCATGGATCGTTGTTCGAGTATTTCCGCAACAGCGACCTTGATGCGCGATCTTTCTTCGATCTTACTTCCGGACCTCTTCCATTCCATCTGAACCAGTTTGGCGCGACGTTTGGCGGGCCCGTAAAGAAGAACAAGACGTTCTTCTTCCTGAATTACGAAGGCATCCGCCAGGTGCAGGATCAGACGCTGATAGGGTTTGTGCCCGGCGCCGCCCTGCGGTCGCAGATTCTGACCCAGTCGCCGGCTCTAGCCTCGATTCTCAACGCATATCCGCTCGGTAACGGGACCACCGACGCCACCGGGGTGCAGCGATACACCGGAGCCGGCCGGTCGGTCGACAACGAATACTCCGCCATGATGCGCGTGGACCAGAAGTTCTCCGATACCACCACGGCCTACGTGCGGTTCAATTACGACGACGCAACCACCACGGTGCCGTTGGGCACCCTGGCGGATCGCCAGTTGAACAGTGCCAAGCCGTTGAATGGAGCGGCGGAACTGTTGCACGTCTTTTCGCCCGCGCTGGTAAATGAATTCAAATTCGGCACCAACCAGATGGTTTCTCACGCCTATAACCTCACTCCCCTGCCATACACGGTGAACGTCTCGGGCTTCACCGCGCTCAACAGCGCCAAGACATCGAATCAGGATGGGCGCACCTTCGGCTGGATCGATAATGTCAGCCTGGTGCATGGACGCAGCGTGCTGAAGGCCGGCATCGAGGTCCGGCGCGTTGGTATCAACGAAGGCAATTCTTTCGACGGCACACTGACTTACAGCTCGCCGGCGAACTTTGTTGCCAATAACCTGGATAGCGCCACCTACCTGGCCCTGCTGCCGTTGAAACGCATGCGTAAGACGTCTTATTTCGGATATATCCAGGATGAATTCCGGCTGTTACCAAATCTGACTTTCAATACCGGACTCCGCTACGAGTTCTACAACGCCTTTCACGAAACTACGGGACGAGCTATACCGTTCGACTTCGCGACCTGCGGTGGATTCTGTCCCCCCAACAGTCCGTTTCTTTTCCCGGCGAAGAACAATATCGATCCACGAATCGGAATCGCATGGTCCCCTCTACGGACGAACGGCCGCACAGTGTTTCGAATCGGTTACGGCATCTATCATGAGGATGCCCAACTCGACGACCAGAATTTCCCGACGGCGAACGACGAACCCCGATATACCTTGACGCGGGGCACCCAGTTCCCAAACCTCAGTTATCCTTTCGAATCCCTGCTCGCCAATGCCACGGGCGTGGCGTCGCCCAAAGACCAGGTTCGCAAACGCAAGGATACTTACGTACAACAGTGGACCGTCTCAATCCAGCAGAGTCTGCCCGCTTCATTCACCGGCACGATTTCATATGTTGCGAGCAAAGGTACCAACATCATGAATCGCAGCTACGCAAACGTCATCGATCCGGCGACCGGATTGCGGCCCTATCCGCAGTTCGGACAAATCGAACTGAGAGCCAAAGACAGCAACAGTATATTCGATGGACTGCAACTTTCGCTGCAGCGTCACCTCCGGCGGGGCTGGCTGATGTCCGGAAATTATATGTGGTCGCATGCGATCAACGATGCCTCGCTTGGCAGCGGCGTGGAAGACGTGTTTCCGGAGAACGTGTCCTGCCGCCGCTGCGACCGCGCGTCAAGCGATCAGGACGCGCGGCACAGTGTCAGCGTGTTTAGCGTATATGAACTGCCTTTCGGAAACGGAAGGCGGTTTCTCACGCAGCCCGGATTGTTGCGGGTTCTGGCGAGCGGATGGGAATGGAGTGGCGTCGTGAGCGGAAGAACCGGCCTCCCGGTGAATGTTACGGTGGACCGGTCCGCCAGCGCGCTTCCCGATGGCAACAGCGCGAATCAGCGCCCCGACTACGTAGGGGGTGCACTGCTGACGCCCGCGCAGGGTCAATCGCCCACGCTCTGGATTAATTTGGCGGCTTTCACAGCCCCGGCGAAAGGGACGTGGGGAAACCTCGGGCGCAACGCGTTCCGTGGGCCGGCGCTATGGCAGATAGATACCGCCGTGAAGCGACGGATCTCTTGGAATGAGCGGGTGGCCCTCGAACTCAGGGGCGAATGCTTCAACCTTTTGAACCGGGCGCAGTTCGCGAATCCATTGGCCGACATATCCGCGCCTTCCAGTTTCGGACGAATCACCTCGCTGGTGAACACGGGCCCTACCGGGAGCGGTACGCCGCGGCAGATAGAGGCGGCCGTGCGGTTGGTGTTTTGACTCTTCTAAAATCCACCTATTCGGCCAAGGTTTGAAATAGTACCGAGTACGGATTTCGACCCATCGCTCCCGCACCTCCGCTGGTATACTGGCCAACAGATGCTTGCATCTGTCATCCTCTTTCTTCTGGCCACCGATCCCGGCCGCGCCGCGGTGGAAGCTCTATATCAGGCAGGGCGTTACAAGGAGGCAGCTCTCGGATACATCGAACTGCTGCGCAAGGCGCCGGACGACGCTGATTTGCTGGATGCCGTCGGCCGATGCCTCGTGGGCTTAGCAGCTCCCGACCGCGCTATTCCCTTCTTTGAGCGGGAGCTGGCTTTACGGCCGCAGAATCTAGCGGCGGCGAGATCGCTTTCCGAGGCCCTGCTCGAAGCCGGCCGATTCGAGGAAGCCCACAAACTGTTGACACGCATCATCGCTTCGGCCCCCTCGGACACCGTCAGTTGGGCTCGGCTCGGGACGCTTTTGTACCAGAACGGCTACTATCCGGCTGCGCTGGCGGCTTTTAATCACACGCTGGCGTCCGAGTCCGGACTCGAAGCCGAGGCGGCGAGAAATGGGATCGAAGTTCTTCGGGCGATCTCGCTCGTTCAGACCGGGGCATTGGAAGAAGCCGGGCAGGTTCTTCCCTCGCTTCTTGCGCGTCCTGAAAACTCCACTAATCTCGACCTGCTGCTGAGCCATGTCCGACTACTTTACGAAACCGGCCGTTACGATGAGGCGCTCAAGCAATCGGATCGCGCACTCGGGGCTGGTCCGGCGAACGCCGCCGTCCACTTGTGGCGGGCGCGGCTCTTTCAGCAGACGAATGAGATCACCCGGGCGGTGGCCGAAGCGGAGCGGTCACGACAGCTGGCGCCGTCCAGCCCAGCGCCCCGTGGTCTGCTGGTGCGGCTCTATCAGAAGGCTGGGCGCACCGAAGATGCCGCCCGGGAAGCTGGCTGGCTCCGGGAACATGAGTCGGCCCACCAGCAAGAACTGCGATGAAGTGCGTCTCCCAGCCCGCTCTGCAATTTGCCCGGCCGTTGCTGATCCTGGTTCTCTGCCCGACTCTCCCAGGGGGCGCTCCCATCCGGTTTGAAAACGTCGCGCCAAAGTCCGGTATCCATTTCGAACTGAAGAACGGGGCGACCGGCGGTTTCCATCAAGTCGAACTAATGCTCGGCGGAGTGGCCGCGCTTGACTACAACAATGACGGCTGCATGGACATCTTCTTTACTAACGGCGCCGCATCGCCCTCGCTCGATAAAAAGATGCCGGCTTTCTCCAACCGCCTGTATCGCAACAATTGCGACGGCACTTTCACCGATGTCACGGCTGAAGCCGGAGTCGGTGGTGAGGGATATTCAAACGGCGTAGCCGCGGCCGATTACGACAACGACGGCTTTACAGACCTCTTCGTGACCGGAGTCAACCGCAACATTCTCTACCACAATCGCGGCAATGGAACCTTCGAAGACGTTACTGCGAAAGCGGGTCTTGCAGGCCTCGATTCAGGTAATTCCAAACCCTGGTCCATCTCGGCGGGATGGTTCGACGCCGACAACGATGGATATCTCGACCTCTTTGTCGTCAACTACGTTGTGTGGAACGCCGCCTCCGAACCCCATTGCGGTGCTCCGGAGGCTCGCCTCTATTGCCATCCCAGTAACTACGCCGGGCGAGCTAACCAGGTTTTCCGCAACAATCACGACGGCACTTTCACCGATATGTCGGCGAAGTCCGGCATCGGCGCGGCCGTCGGCAAGGGGATGGGTGTCGCCTTCGCCGATTTCGACGGCGACGGTCTCATGGATGTCTTCGTCGCCAACGACAGCCTGCCCAACTTCCTGTTTCATAATCTCGGAGGTTTTCAGTTTCGTGAAGTGGGCTACGAAATGGGTGTCGCGCTGCCAGAGACAGGGCGCTCCATCGCTGGCATGGGCGCGGATTTCCGCGATTACGACAACGACGGCCACCCCGATCTGATCGTAACCGCCATGGTCAACGATGCGTTTCAGATTTTCCGGAATCTCGGTGGGCTCAAGGGGTTCGACGATTACACATCCCGCACAGGTCTCGCCTCCGCCACGCGAAGTCTGACCGGTTGGGCGACCGCATTCTTCGATTTCGACAATGACGGGTTCAAGGACCTGTTCTTCGCCACCTCGCACTTTCCCGAAATCGGCCGTTATCTGGGCGTACCCACCCCATTGGCCAAACCGTGTCTTCCGCAACGCGGGAAGCCGATTTGAAGACGTTTCGGCCACCGCCGGAGCTGACTTCCAGTCTGCGGCGTTCCATCGGGGCGCCGCTTTCGCCGATTTTGACAACGACGGCAGAGTCGATGTCATCATTAGCGCCATCGGCTCCGAAGCCCTCCTGCTCCGCAATGTAACGGCGAATGAGAACCACTGGCTTGCCCTCAAACTCCGGGGAACGAAGAGTAATCGCGACGGAATCGGTGCGCGCATCAAAGTCTCGCTCGCCGACGGCCGCATTCTTTACAACCATGCCACGACCAGCGTCGGTTACGCGTCTTCGAGCGAGCGCTTCGTACGCTTCGGCTTGGGCGCGGCGGGCGAAGCGAGGGAGATCGAGATCATCTGGCCCAGCGGAATCGCGCAGAAGCTGAGCAAGGTTCCATCTGGTCGCCTTATCGAAGTGCGCGAACCCGAATCGTAAGCCCAGCCAGGGTTCTTTGGCCCTTGTCTGCCGGTGTGGCAAACCTGGCGATTGCCAAGTCAACATACTTAGATGCGCGTCGGCTCGATCTCGATACCCTGAAACCCCGCCGCCTTCACCTTGTTGACGTGTTCCGCGTCGCGAAGCGCTCCCGCGATGCAGCCGGCCCACAACTCTACACTCCTCTGGATCTCAGTCGGAATCTCCCCGCGCACCATGGCCCCGATGGCAAACTCCGCTTCCCCTACGACCGTCCCGAGTATCGCCAGGCTCCCGCGCTGCCGGACCAGGGCTGCCCTGTGGGGCCGCCCTTCACCAACCCATGATGCCGCCTGTAGTTCTCGCAAATTCCGATCTGGCTGATACAGTGGGAGTTGCGCATTTTCCGTCACTTCCCGCCTACGGCCGTGTTATCGGCATTGCTCGCGGCCACAATGTCTGTCTTCCGCACCTGAGCGGCGTTACAGCTTGAGATCCTGGCTCTCCGCCATCAGCTTGGTGTGATGCAACGCTCAGTCAAGAAGCCGAAACTGAACCGGTTCGACAGGTTGCTTTGGGCCTGGTTTTGTGGAGTCTGGGACGAATGGCGCTCGGCTCTGTGCATCGTCAAGCCGGAAACCGTCATCGCTTGGCACCGCAAAGGATTCCGGTTGTTCTGGACTTGGAAAGTCCGCCGCGGCCAACCCGGCCGGCGGCCGGTGTCGAAGGAAATTCGCAAACTGATTCGGAAGATGAGCCGCGAGAACCCAATTTGGGGTGCTCATCGCATCCACGGGGAACTCCTCAAGCTGGGCATTGACATCGGCGAGACCAGCGCGAGCAAATACATGGTCCGCCGTCGGAATCCCGCCTGCGCAGACATGGCGTACCTTTCTGGAGAACCACGTGAAGCCCACGGTGTCCATCGATTTCTTCACGGTACCGACCATTCGATTTCAGGTGCTGTACGTGTTCCTGGTGCTGGCTCATGACCGTAGGCGGATCGTGCATTTCAACGTCACCGCGCATCCGACGGCCGAGTGGACCGGGCAGCAACTGCGCGAGGCCTTCCCGTTCGAGCAGGTACCGCGATATCTTCTGCGGGATCGGGATGGCATCTTCGGGGCTGACTTCACCAAAGAAGTCCGGGACCTAGGCATCCAGGAAGTGCTCTCGGCGCCGCGTTTCCCCCTGGCAAAGAGCCTACATCGAGCGCGCCGGGATTCCGAAACGGGTGAGCGGTCGGCCGCGGTGGTTCAGAAACACCGGCGATTCAGACCGCAGGTCCAGGGTTCGTTGATCACTGAGCGCTCTCAACACCGCGGCGGTCTGCGGCCATAGCGGACAGTACCGCTCTTTTCTCCCTTTGCCAAATAATCTCACTTGAAAGGGCCTGGTCAGTTGGAGATCACAGGCACGCAGATCGGCGATCTCCTGGACGCGGCCACCGGTGTTGAACATGGTCGCCAGCAGAGCATAATCACGGCTGCCTTGCGGGGTGGACCAGTTGATCGTTTTGAGAATCGCGTCAATCTCCTCGTATTCCAGGTAATCGATGGCCCGTTGTCGCACGCGCTTAATGGGAATGCCGAGGACGCGTTGGGCCAACTCGAGATGCTCCGGATTACGCGACGCCACAAAATGAAAGAACGCGTGGATCGCGGAGAGGCGGACATTTCGGGTGGAGACGCCATTCTTGCGCTCCTGTTCAAGATGGGACAGGAACGCGAGGATTCCGGGAGGATCGAGATCCGTCAGGTCGAGCCCCGTAATCGGCTTGTTCCGTTGTCGGGAAAGAAACCGCAGCGGCAGAACCATGCTGTCGCGGTAGCTGTGGATGGTGTGAGGACTGGTCCCCCGAAGGCGGGGAAGGTGGTCGGTGAAGTAGTCGCGGATTGCGGCGCCGAGTAGATTCGGAAGCCCGGTTTTCATCCGCGCCTCCTTGCCGGGTGTGGCAGCGGAGCGACCAGTTCGCCGTAATGCTTCGCGAACCGCTCGCTGGCCGCGGTGCGGAGTGGTTCGATGAAGTGCAGGTAATAATGCGTTGATACTGCCGAACCGTGCCCCAAATAGGTTGCCAGCAAGGGCAGCTTGGCATCGACATCGGCGCCGGCTCGGTACCAGCGCAACAAAGCGTCAACGGCGAAGCTATGGCGAAGATCGTGGATTCGCGGCGGCTTCCCTTTCGAGGTGACAATGCCGCATTTCCGAAGTAGGGGCCGGAGACAGAGTTGCAGGCTCGTGCCGCTGTAAGCCCCTCCACCCCAGGAGGCGTTCCAGATGAGGGCCACATCCCAGGAAACGGGGAGTTTCCGCTAGGCTCGATCACGCAGATAGCGATCGATCTCATCGGCAATGCCGCTATTGATCGGAACAAACGCGATTTATAGAATTTCGTCTCACGGATGTGGAGAGTCGATTCCCGCCGAATCGTAATCGCCGACCATCCGGTTCAGCAATTCTCCACGGCGCATTCCAGTGGTGAATAACAGGATGGTCGCCAGGCGAACCACCTCTGGGCGCAGCGGTGATAGCGGGTTCCGTTTCAAACCCCAAGCCGCGCGGAGTAGCCTTGCTACTTCGTCCTCGGAGAAAATATATGGCTTGAGCCTTTGATGATATGACGGGAATGACCTGGGGTCCGGAACGAAGCACTGCGGTTCAGTCCGGCGGCGATACAGGCAGAAACTGAGAACCTCCAGCATGCGAACCCGCCGAACCCCCGAAGCAACGTGTTCATGGGTGTGGCACCATGCCTGAAAGGCGCCCGCCCCCAAAAAGGCGGTTTTGGGCCAGTCGCAGTTGAAATCGCGGCAAGCCACAAATCGCTGTAACCCACTGAGTCTAAGGCGGTTGAAAAACGTCGCAAAGTACTTTACCGGACACTGGTGATTTTCGATCACCAGCAACTGTTCCGGAATGTATTCGTAGCGCTCGCTCGACTCTTCCCCGATGGGTCGCAGATCCTGCGCAC
>OCZU010002318.1_pt1 | contig 12182 bp, 10 predicted proteins | sample 1539001 | NCBI WGS metagenome assembly OCZU01 (sample SAMEA3539306, study PRJEB22396) | soil metagenome | biome: tundra; feature: field; material: soil | place: USA | collected 2010-05 | depth 0.15 m
GGTGTATCGCGAGGACGGCGAGTTGTGGCTGACATTGCGCGACCAGCACGATGAAATTCGCCACTACTTCCGGCAAATCGGTCAGGAACTTGTGCTAGATGAAGGTGAGGGCTACGCATTCATCCGCCAATTGGAAATAGAGGGCGAAGATCGCATTCCGCGACTCGTGCAGCGTCGGGCTTTAAGCTATCTTGCCACACTGCTCCTCGTGGCTCTGCGCGAAGAATTTCTCCGTTTTGATTCGTCGGCCAACGATTCGACCCGACTCGTGAAAACAAGAGATGAGTTGCGGAATCTGGTCGCTGATTTTCTATCGGAGACCACCAATCAAGTGCGCGACACCGCGAGAGTGGACGCAGCCATTGCACGACTGGGAGAGCTTGGGTTCATCCGCCAAATCGGCTCTGCCGAGCGCGACACGTTCGAGGTCATGCGAATTGTCAAAGCGCGTCTCTCACCTGCCGACCTTGAAGCCATCAAACAACGCCTTTTGAACCATGCCGAACCGGGAACTTGATTTTCCATTGCCAGACGGACGACAACCGCTGCCCGGTTTCCGGTTGCGGCGGTTAGAAATGTTGAACTGGGGAACATTCCACGAAAAGGTGGCGGTATTGGTGGCGGACGGACGTTGGACGCTGCTCGTCGGCGAGAATGGCAGTGGCAAGTCAACCGCCGTGGATGCCTTGCGCACATTGCTCGTGCCACCACGCTTACTCAACTACAACGATGCTTCTGCCGACCAGAAACGCCGGGGGGACAGGACGAGGCACACCTACATTCGCGGTGCGTGGGCTACTGTCAGTCAGGAAGATTCTGCAAAGGCTCGTCCCGAATATCTTCGCAACGATGGTATGCAATCCGTGTTGCTCGCTGTGTTCGCTAACGAACATAACGGCCAAGTTGTGACGTTGGCGCAGATTCTTTGGGAACTGAACGAGAAAGTGGATGAGCGTTTTGCCGTGGCGCGCGAAGACAAAACTATCAAGGATCACCTCGCGAACCTCGGCCAAACCCGCGAACTGATGAAAAACCTTCGGCAGCGCGGGTTTGAGCCGTTCGACAGCTTTAGTGCTTACTCGAAAACTTTTTGCTCTAGGCTGGGAGTGGCCAGCGAAACTGCACTGGAAGTTTTCAACCAAGCCATCGGCGTGAAAGAGGTTGGCGACATTAACCATTTTGTCCGCCGCCATATGCTCGAAGATTCGGATGCAACGGATTTCATTCTTAACCGTCTGCGTCCGCACTTCAACGAACTTGACGCGTGCTGGCGTGCCATCGAACGGGCGCAGACTCAACTTGACGCGCTTAAACCTATCGCCGACGCGTACGACAAAATTGAAGAAGCGATGCAGAAACGACAGCACCTGCAAAGTCTGTTGGACGCCTCGCCATTATTCTACGCGCACCGCCACCTTGCCCTCCGCCGCGAGGAAGCCATCGAGCTTGAAGAACGACTAGGCGAATTGCGGCGGCGGAAGAAAGACATCGAAGACGTGCGAAAGCGCGATGAGGACGAGCGCGATGCAAAGTTGCAGGAAATCGCTGCTGACTCCACGACGCAAAGCATCGCCCGTATCGAAGCCCAGATGAGCGCCGCTGACGAGCGCAGGAAGTCGAAGCTGACCAAGTGGAACGAATTCGCCGGTCATTTGCGGACGCTCAACCGACTTGTTTCTGTGGAGTCATCGGAACAATTTGAACGCGCCCAATCCGAGGCTTCCGCGCAGAAAGGCTTGCTCAAAGGAAACCGGGATAGTGCGCAGGATAAGCAAGTGCAGCAGCTCATAGAGCGACAGCGTGCTTTGGACGACCGCAAAGGCATCGCCGACGAACTTGATACATTGCGAAAGCATCGTGTACTCATTCCGCGCGAGTTTGTCGCGATTCGCGAAGCCGTCTGTCTGGCGACGAAAGTTCCCGTCGGGGATTTGCCTTTCGCCGGTGAGTTGATGGAAGTGAAGATCGAACACCGTGAATGGATGGGCGCAATCGAGCGGCTGCTGCATCAGTTTGGCGTGTCGCTACTGGTGCCAGAACGTCATTACATCGCCGTCTCCGAGTTCATCAACCGCCAGCATCTCGGTCTGCGTTTCACTTTTCATCGCGTTTCTTCGGCGCCTGCGTCACGCCCAGACTCGCTCGCCGACGCAACTCGCGTGGCAGGCCGTCTGAACTTCCGCAACGAGCACTCGTTGGCTGGATGGGTAAAGAGTGATGTGTCACGGCGTTTCAACCACGTTTGCTGCGTTGATGTTAATCGGCTCAAGGAAGTGGATTACGGCATCACGCGCGAAGGTTTGATTCGTGATGGCCCAACACGCCATACAAAGGATGACCGGCGCGCGGTAAATGACGCCACAAACTATGTCCTTGGCTGGTCAGTCGAAGACAAAATCCGCGCGCTCACAACGGCATTCGAGCAGGCCGACAAGCGTGAGAAGCAAGCGACGCAGAAAGCGGCGGAAGCTGCGGCGCAAATCACGAAGCTTGATGGACAACTCAATGCCATCGAAGGCGTGATGGCAGTCGCTGCGTTCGCGGACATTGATCATGAATCAGAGAAGCGTGAATTCGCACGGCTGCGGCAAGAAAAAGATGAATTGGAGGCCAGTTCTAACGCTCTGAAAGCACTGCGAAAGCAACTGGACGCCATCAAGCAAAAGCTTAAGACGAGCGAAACCGAATTGGAAAAAACCAATCAGCAAATCTGGACAGCCGAGGCAGCGGAAAAAACGAACAAAGATGAAACTGTGCGTCTTGACGCCTTGCTGAAGCCACATACCGACTTTGATCCAGAAGTGCGCGCCGATGAATTTATTGAGTTGCAAGGCAAAGTGAAGCTGACATTGAAGAACATTATAGCCATTGAAAACCAGGTTTCCGAAAGCATCAAGGGTCAGATGAGCCACCAGACACGGCTCGTCAATGAAGCCAACGAAACCATGCTGCCACTCATGGCGAATTTTGTCCGCGATTACCCCGAACATTCCGCAAACCTCCGCGCCGAAGCGAATTATTCCGGTGACTTCGCCGCGCTGCGCACGCAGATAGATAAAGAGGAGTTGCCCCAACACAAGCAGCGGTTCGAGGAATTTCTCGGCACGAATCTGATCGGCGACATGGCGATGTTCCAAAGCAATCTGCATGAACATGAGAAGGCCATTCGTCGGCGAGTGGAGGCCGTCAATCAGGCATTGGTCACAATTGCATTTTCAGACACCACGCACGTCCAGATTACTGCCCCGCCAACTCGTGCGGACGACATCAAGCAGTTTCGAGCACGGCTCAAAGATTGTTTGCGCGGAGGACTTCAACCTTCTTCCGAAGATCGGCTGCACATCTTCAAAAGCATCCGTGAACTCATTAGCAACTTTGAGAAGGACGAGGCTTGGACGCGCCACGTCACTGACGCGCGGAACTGGTTTGAGTTTGGTGTGCGTGAACTAGCAGATGCCGACAAGCGCGAAGTTAATTACTACTCCGCTTCATCGGGCAAATCGGGCGGACAAAAGGCCAAACTTGCATTCACTATTCTCGCATCCGCCATCTCCGCTCAATACGGTCTGCTTGGCGCAGACAGCGAAGCAGACACATTTCGATTGGTGGTCATTGATGAAGTGTTCGCCCGCACCGACGAAGCAAATTCACTGCGCGCACTCAGGCTTTTCCAAAAACTCGGCCTCCAATTGATAGTTGTGAATCCCTTCGATGCGAAGGGGCGTATTGTCGAGGATTTCGTGGACAGTTTCCACCTTGCGGTGAATCCAGACGGAAACAATTCCAAACTTCGCCGCGCTTCTCGCGCAGAATATGATGCGGCGGTGGATGCGTCCGGCACCAACGGTCATCCGGCCAAAACTGGCGACGCAACTTTAATTTCTTCCAATGCTCAGCCCTGAAGACATTCGCCGCCGCGCGCTGACTTGCTACGCGGATTTTCTGCGAAGTATCGTCAACGGCAGCGTTTTCTACCCTTTACCTGTTCGCTTTGGTAAGCCATCAGCTACTGAAGACTTTAACAAATTGCGAAGTGAAATAACCGCCCTCACCAAGGCCAATCTTGGTTGTCACATCGAATGGACGGAAGTAAATTCGCGCCGATGGGGTAAGCAACGGTTGCCAAAGCGCGTGGAATTTGTGGATGAAACGTCGTATCTGCGCGCTATCGGCAAGACGAAGGAAGTCACCCGCTTTCGGGAAAATCTGGCGCTGACGCGCGAACAATGTCCCGCCGTGATGCCGCTCTTGAAGTTGCGTCCTTTGGATATGGTTGAATTTGCAGAAAACTGGCCCGGCCTGCTCGAAACCTGTTGCTTCTTTGAAGCCTACCCGCGTCCAAACCTTTATGCGCGTGAATTGCCATTATCCGTGGATACCAAGTTTGTTGAGAAGCACGAGGCCATGCTAACACGACTGCTTACGCTTGTGCTCCCAGTGCAGGCTGTTGTCGAAGCTGATCGGTTCGAGGAGCAATTCGGCCTGCGCTATGACGAACCGCAAATTCGCTTTCGACTCCTGGATGAATCACTGCAAGCAACCATGGGTATTCCATTTCCTGACGTCACGCTTCCACTTGGCAGATTTCGCGAACTTGGTTGGCAAAAGCTTCGTGTAATCATTTCAGAGAACAAGATGACTTTTCTGACGTTGCCACAATTGTCCCAAGCCATCGGCATTTGGGGCGCTGGTAATGCAGCAGCTTTGCTTCACACCGTACGGTGGCTTCGTGATTGCCATCTCTTCTATTGGGGCGACCTCGACGCCCAAGGTTTTGAAATCCTTGCCCGCCTACGTGAAGCTTTTCCTCAAACCCAAAGTTTGATGATGGACACCGCAACTCTCAATCGCTTTCGCGAGTTGTGCATCCTTGGTATGGCTACAAAAACAAAACCCAAAGAACAGCTCACAAGTTCTGAAGAACAAGCTCATGCGTTGGTTTGCACATTAAAACTGCGGCTTGAACAGGAACGTATTCCAAATCAGTTCGCAAATGACGAAGTCAGAACAGCGCTTGGTGCAGATGCTAGTTGCTGTTGAAGATCTTTTTGGAAAGTGCTTTCAACCGCTGATTGCCGCTGATTCAAAGGGGTTCTAGTCCTGTGAATCCGTGTCCATCGGTGTTCATCCGTGGTTAAAACCTTATTGCCCGGCTCGGCGGCGATTCTTCACGGCTGTTTTTCCACGGGCACAAAGAGTTTGCGGTTGCTGTCGTCCTGCGGGTCGTCGGGGCGGGGGTAGTCGCGCCAGAGCCAGCGGAGCATTTCGGGCAGCATCGCGCCGCCTTGCTTGCCCGAGTGCGTGCCGATGCCCCAGCAATAATTCACGTCGTAACCTTCCGCGGTCAGCGCGGCCACCATCTTGATGTTCTGCGCGTGCCAGTCCCATTTCGCGTCGTAGGTGTTGGTGCCGCGCCGTTTCCCGCGATTGTCATTGACGCCATCTTGCAGAAAGATGCGGATCGGTTTGTGGTCGCTCGCGCGGATGAGGTCGGGATAAACGTGCCCGCCGCGGATGTTGGTGAAACTGCCGATGGTGCTGATTACCTTGCGGAACTGGTCGGGCCGCTGCCACGCGACGGTGAACGCGCAGATCGCCCCGGAACTCGTGCCGGCAATGGCGCGGTCATCGGGATTTTTGGAGAGGTTGTAATCTTTTTCCAACGCCGGCAAAAGTTCGTGGAGGATGAGTTTGGTATAATTGTCGTTTAATTCGTTGTATTCCGTCGCGCGACCATTAGTGCCATCACCCCAATTCGTGTCGGTGGATTCCGGCTGCGACGGCGTGTGGCCGGGATTGATGAACACCGCCAGGGTGACCGGCATTTCACGGCAATAGATCAAATTGTCGAAAACATTCGGCACGCGCCATTCGCCATTCGTGTTCACGTAGGTATGGCCGTCCTGAAAAATCATGAGGCACGCGGCATTGGAGGGATCGTATTGCGCGGGCACGTAAATCCAATAGTTGCGCGTGGTATTGGTGAAGACGTCGCTCGCCAGCGTGAGCGGCCCGACGACCTTACCTTGCGGCACATTGGTGTGCGACATGGAATCCGGGCCAAGCAGATAAACATCGTCCGTGGGCGCGGCGGCGGCGTTGATCACCAGCAACGCGCCAGCAGCGGCGGCAACCAGAGCGGGAAGAAAATGGCGGCGGCGGGATTGGAAAATATTTTTCATGAGGGGGATGGTATATTGCTGTGCAGAAATGAAACAGTTTGTCGTCGTTCGAAGCAAGCGCTTCCTGAGTTTGCCATGAAATCTGGTAGTGTCCGAATTTGGAGTGCGCGGACAAGTCCGCGCTTTTAGAACGACGCGACATGCCGCGTCGTGGGAAAGCGGCGACACGTCGCCGCACTCCAAATCAGGACACTACCGAAAACAAGTCCGGGCATTGACTGAACGATGATTCAACATTATTGTCTAGGCATGGCGAGTGTGAGTCAGATTCAAGCGAATCTCCGCGCGGCGATGAAGGACGCATTGCGGATCCAGGATCGTTTCGTGCCGGAACCCGTCTTCGCCAAAACCGGCCGCGGCCATCTCAAGAGCGAAGGCGTTTCTACCCTTCACAAAATCAAGGCGGGCGTCCATCACCGTTCCTCGGCCAAGGCCAGATGAAAAGGCGGTGGCTGAAGGATTGGCCCTGGGAAACCGTTGTCGCCATCAATGCGGGTCTGTGCAAGGAAAAGAACGCGCTGCACAAGCCGACCACCGATGGATACAAGCCCGCGCAAAAACTTTGGGAGGACGCACGACTCCGCGAACTGACGTTGCGGGAAGCCATTCAAATCGGCCGGCGTTGTCACAAGGTTTCGCCGTTCTGCTTTTACAACGGAAATACTTTCGCCGCGATCGGCCGGACCCTCATTCAAGACATCAAACTGCCGCCGGCCAAAGCGCACAGTTTTCGCAGCGTGGTGGGACATTACATCGCCGGAACGATTGGGGATGACGAATTCGACCTGGCCCTTCGTGATCTGGAACAATAAAAAAGCCCGACGTTCACACGCCGGGCTTTTTCGTCAAGGCAGATTGGTTTCACCGCCGCGACATCATCAGGCGCAGGACATACCAGAGCATGAGTGCGACGGAGGCGAACAGTTCCAGAGATGCCGCCACGTAACGGTCTTCGGGATAATGATGTAAAACATTCGAGGTATCATAGAGGATCGCCGCGCCCGCCAGACCCACCATCGCCACCGAGAAAAAGGTTCCGAGCTGAAATCCAAAAATCACGCCGCCCACAATTGTCACCAGGGCGATGATCCCGCCCCACATCAGGATGCCGCGCAGGAAGGAAAAATCCTTGCGCGAAATGAACACGACCAACGTCAGAATGGTGAATGCGATGAAGGTGATGATGGCGGCGCTGGCGATCGCGCCCGGCGCATATTTTTCAGCGATGAACAGCAGCGGCACGAAGATGAGCGCCTGGCCGACGACATAGACCGCGAGCGCGGCGTATTGCGAGGCTTTGGATTCCGTTTTATGCACCACGCTCCGGGCGAGCCACGAGAGGACCATGAAACCGCCCAGCACGATCAGCCAGGAAGTGCCGAGCATCGCGCGGGCAATGGATTCGGCCAGGCCGGACTGGAACAGGCCGATCTCGATGAGCGTGAACGCGCAGATGGCGGCGAACAGATGGTTGTAGGTGCGCGCGATAAAACGTCCGCGCGATTGGGCGTCCAGTTCAATGACCGGAACATCCACGGAATAGGTGTCAGGATTATTCATAATCTTTAGACGAGCATACCCATCAAAGCTGACGTGTCAATATGCCAGCGCGAACGGGCGTAGCGGCTTTCGGCAGAAAGCCGGTGAATCTGTTTCGGGAACAAATGCGGCGGTCTGCCGACACGCCGCTACGATGGATTGTAATTTTTTTGTCGAAGCCCAATCTTCCTTCAACTAAGCTAAACCCATCATGTATTCGCCTGTTGTCACCCGTTACGATTCGCCCAGTTTTTACCGCCGTTGCGGACGCTCGGGCATCCGTCTCCCGCTCATTTCACTCGGCCTCTGGCACAATTTCGGCGCGAAAGATTCTTACGAGAACGCCCGCGCGATTGCACTTCGCGCGTTTGACCTGGGCATTACTTGTTTTGACCTGGCGAACAATTACGGGCCGCCGGGAGGCTCGGCGGAGGAAACCTTCGGGCGCATCCTGCGCGAAGACCTCGGCCAATGGCGCGATGAAATGATCATCACCACCAAGGCGGGCTATGATATGTGGCCGGGCCCGTATGGTGAATGGGGTTCGCGAAAATATCTGTTGTCGTCGCTTGACCAGTCGCTCAAGCGCATGGGTTTGCCGTATGTGGATATTTTTTATTCGCATCGTCCCGACCCCGACACGCCGCTGGAAGAAACGATGGCTGCGCTCGCGCACGCTGTCCATAGCGGCAAGGCGCTTTACGCCGGCATATCCAATTATAAACCGGCGGAAACGGCGCAGGCGGCGAAGATCCTTCGCGAACTCGGCACGCCGTGTCTCATCCATCAACCACGCTACTCCATGCTGGATCGCTGGGTTGAACCGCAGTTGCTCGCCACGCTGGAAGCAGAAGGCATCGGCTGCACCGTTTTTTCGCCGCTGGCGAAGGGCATTTTGACCGACCGTTATTTCAAGGGCATCCCCGCCGATTCGCGAGCGGGCCATGACCAGAGATTTCTCCGTCCGTCCGACATCACCGACGCAGTGCTGGCGAAGACAAAAAAACTGAACGACCTCGCGCAGTCGCGTGGCCAGACGCTGGCGCAGATGGCGCTGGCGTGGGTGTTGCGGCACAAAGTGGTGACCAGCGCGCTCATCGGCGCCAGCAAGGTGAGCCAGGTGGACGACTGCGTCGGCGCGACGCGCAATTTGAATTTCACCGGCGAAGAACTGGCGCACATCGAAACGATTCTTGCGTAGTGATTGGGATTTGAAGGAACAGGATTAAAGGACGGACAACCGGCATAAAAACAAGGCGATCCTTGGTGTGGCGCTGTGGGTTGCTGTAATCCCATTGATGTTTGCGGCCATCGGCATTTGTGCAAAAATTGATGAAAAAGTTGGAGGCGTCCCCAAAGACATGTTTGGATTTATTTTTGTTTCGTTTTTGATCGTGCAGTATTTCCTCTTTTTCTGGGGAGGCAGTCATCTGGCCAAAGCCAAGGGTTATTCCTGCGCGATTTTAGGCTGGGGCATATTATGCTGGTTGTCACAACCCATCTTATTGGCGGTTCTGCTGTTTGCCTTGCCGGATAAATGTCCAGACCCTTCAGATCGGAGGCGGAAGAAAAAGCCACGCCGCGATGAATCAAAAATCGCCCGCATTGTCCGTTACCGGCGAAGCGCTTTAATGGCCAGCGGGTTTGGTGTGGCTGGTGTTTTGCTGGCGCTGATATTTGTGTTCATCCCCATCGGCTTGTTTCGTAGTTGGGACAATGCCAAAGTTGCCGGCATCCTTGTGTTCTTTCCAAGCTATGCCGCCATTATTTATGGTTGTTGGTGGTGGGTGCGAGCCAAGAACTGGCCCGATGCCGTTGTGTTTATCGGCCTGTGTCCTTTGGCTCCGCTCGCAATTCCTTATGTTCGCATATTTTATGTGATGACGGGAGTTCTGCCCTTGTTGATGGTGTTCATGCCGCTGCTTTTGATTGGTGTGGTGGCAGCTTTGCCGGACAAGTCAGGAATGCCAAAGCGCAAACGCTGGGACCTTGACTAGAAAATGTTGATGGAAATGCGGCTTGAAACAGAAGCTTGGCGGATTTTCTGTTCTGCGGTTTTGTCCGTCCTGGCTCAATCTGGTTGCATTTTTTTTCCGCGAAACGCCGTGAGAAAATAAACCAGCACGGAGGCGACAATTGCAGCCAGTGCGCCCCAGAACAGCGGCCAGTGCGTTGCCCCGGATTGCGTGCAGGCGGCGAACCACCAGCCGGTGCCGAGGTAACCGATGAGATTGCCCACGCCGCCGTTCATCAACGAGAGCAGCGCCTGCGCCCGCGCGCGCCACGCCGGGTCAATGCGCTGTTCCAGGTAAATCTGCGCGATGACGAACACGAGCGTGAACGACGCGCCGTGCAGAAAGATGCCGAGCAGCAGGCCCGGCTCGGTGTTGAGCGCGGACAGCGTGAACCGCAGCACGCCAAGGCCGAGCCCGCAGGCAAAGATCCATTTCAACCGCCATTTCAGCAGCAACCAGCCGATGCTGAACATGGCGATGATTTCCGAGGCCTGCGCCAGGCACATCCAGGCGCTCGTGTGCGTGAAGCCGAGGTCACGCAGTTGCGTCGGCGCGTTCGGATAAAACGCCGCAATCGGGATGTTGAACAGCGTCGTCGTGATAAAGACGACCCGGGTATCGCGATTTTTCAGCAATGTCAGCGCATCCAGGCCGAGGCGTTCGTGCCATGAAAGATGCTCCGCGGATTTGGGGATTTCCAACACCGGCAGAAAAAAGGTGAAGCCCGCCACGGCCAACCACAAACCTGCGCCCGCGTAACCGGCGAGTGCGGACGAATCCACGTTCAACGCGCTCACCAACAGGCAGCCGGCCATCCAGCCCAGCGTGGCCATGCTGCGGACCGGACCGAACTCCCTTTGCGCGTTATGCAGTCGCGCGAGGACGAGCGCGGATGAAATGCTGAACATCGGCGCGTAGGAAAAATAAAAAACCTGGATCAGCAGCAGGATCAGCCACGGGTGGCAATGGGACTTGATGGCGGTGCTGACCAGGGCCGTGCCCACGGCGGTCGCGACGGCCAGCCAGCGCAGCACTTTCGCAGGCGGCACATGGCGGTCGGCCATCGCGCCGAACATCAACGGGGAAATGAACGACGCCACGGCGGCGGCGGCAAAGGCCAGCGATTTGATGCCGTGCAGCCCGTGCGCATCAAGGATCGAGCCGAGCGGCACGAACCAGACGGCCATCGCCGCGCCCTGGATGAAGAACAGGACGAGGAGTTCAAAGTATTCGGCTTTGCGCAACGTCCTTAACATCGGCGCGAAGCATAGTCCATCGCGGCAAAAATAAAAGCGCGCAACCTTCCGGCTGCGCGCTCACGGTCATTTTGATTTCTGGCAGCGATTATTTCTGAAGCGTGGCCTTCCAGTCGCGCGACTGGGTCTCGCCGTCCCGCACAAACTCGATTTTGCCCTTGATGACGCCATCGGCGATCGTGCCGGAATATTTGTTCGTGAACGAGTTGTCATTGAAGGTGCGCACCACGGTGAAGGACACATCCGCGCCGGCCAGCTTGGCGTCGTTGATGGTCGTTTCGGCGGCCTGGCCGTCGCGTCCCGGCGCGGCCAGCTTGCCCGTCAGCTTGTCGCCGTCCAGCTTTAGCACGAGGGTGTTCGTCCGGTCCGATCCGCCATTGCGGCCGGGCATAACCCACTGGTAGGTCCCCGTCGGATCAACCTTTTTGTCATCGGCCTGGACTTGGATGGTTGCGCCGAGCACCAAGGCGGTGCCCAGCATGATTTTTGCGAATTTGCTTATGGTCATTGGCTTTGTTTTGGTTGCGTGTTTGAAGTTGCCCCAAAATGCATTCCAACAGCGCAGTGGGGAAACTTAAAGGGAACAGACTCTTGCGGGCTGCGAAAGGTTACACCTTTTCAAGCCTGACTGCAGCCCGGTTCGGCTAAGTTAAATTCTCCGACACGCGCTGGATTTTCACCGCCTTGCCGCTGGCGTTGTCAATTTCAACCACCGCACCTTGCAACTTCACGTCGTTGCGCGCCACTTCAAATCGTTGCGGCATGGCGGTGCGAAAGCGGACGACGACCGGCACGATTTCACGGCCCAAAACGCTTTCGTGCGGGCCAGTGAAGCCGGCGTCGGTCAGGTAGGCCGTGCCGCCGGGAAAAATCTGCTCGTCCGCCGTCTGCACATGCGTGTGCGTGCCCACGACGGCGCTGACCTGGCCGTCGAGCATCCGCGCGAACGCGATTTTTTCCGAAGTCGCCTCGGCATGAAAATCCACGAAGATGATGGGCGTGTGCTGGCGCAGCCATTTCGCCTCGTCGAGCGCGAGCGTGAACGGATTGTCCAGCGGCGGCTGCATGAAGGTGCGGCCCTGCACGTTCATCACGGCGACGGGCGGCAGGTCGCGGATTTTCAAAATCGTGCTGCCCTTGCCGGGCGTGCCGGGCGGATAATTCAACGGACGCAGAAAGCGCGGCTCATT
>OCZU010002319.1_pt1 | contig 12182 bp, 10 predicted proteins | sample 1539001 | NCBI WGS metagenome assembly OCZU01 (sample SAMEA3539306, study PRJEB22396) | soil metagenome | biome: tundra; feature: field; material: soil | place: USA | collected 2010-05 | depth 0.15 m
CGATGGGCGAGACCGGTGAGGAAGCGGTCGGTTCGATGGGCAACGACACGCCGCTTGCAGTGCTCAGCGACCGCCCGCTACCGCTCTTCAACTACTTCAAGCAGCTCTTCGCGCAGGTCACCAATCCCCCGATCGATCCCATCCGCGAACAGGCGGTGATGTCGCTCGTGACCACGCTCGGCGCCGGCGGGAACCTGCTCGAGCAGGGTCCCGCGCAGGCGAAACGGCTCGAGATGCCGCATCCGGTGCTCACCAACCACGACCTCGAGAAGCTCCGCCATGTGACCCAGCGTCAGTTCCCCGCCGAGACGATCTCGATGGTCTTCCACCGTGACGCGGGGGCAGCCGGGCTGGTCGCGGGCATCGAGCGCATCTGCAGGCTCGCGTCGAAGCAGATCGAGGCGGGCGCCAGCGTCCTCATCCTCAGCGATCGGCACATCGATGCATCGCACGTGCCGATCCCGTCGCTGCTCGCCACCGCTGCGGTGCACCACCACCTCGTGCGCGAGCAGACACGCACCGGCGTCGGTCTGGTCGTCGAGACCGGCGAAGCACGTGAGGTGATGCACCTCGCGCTGCTCATCGGCTACGGCGCGGAGGCTGTCAATCCGTATCTCGCATTCGAGACCATCGCGGACATCGCGCGCCGCGACCTGATGCCGCCCACCGTCGACGCGGCACGCGCGGAAGAGTTCTACGTGCAGGCGCTCGTCAAGGGGCTGCGCAAGACCATCGCCCGCATGGGGATCTCGACGATCCAGTCTTATTGCAGCGCGCAGATCTTCGAATGTCTCGGCATCGACAGTACCGTCGTCGATCGCTACTTCCCGAACACCGCCTCGCGCATCGGCGGCATCGGGATGGGCGTCATCGCCGCTGAGGCGATTGCACGTCACCAGCGCGCATTCCCCGATGTGCGCATCACGTCACCAACCCTGGAGGACCGCGGCGAGTATCGCTGGCGCCGCGATGGTGAGCACCACCAGTGGAACCCGGAGGTGATCGGTGCCCTCCAGCATGCGGTCAAGGCCAACGACGAGACCGCGTTCCGCCACTACGTTGCACTCGCAGACGACGAATCGCGCCGGTTGAAAAACCTTCGCGGCCTCTTCAGGCTGCGCGAGTCGCATGACGCGGTGCCCCTTGACGAGGTCGAGCCGGCGCTGGATATCGTCCGCCGTTTCTCCACGGGTGGCATGTCGCACGGCTCGCTGAGCAAGGAGGTGCACGAGCTGCTCGCCATTGCGATGAATCGCATCGGGGCTCGGTCGAACACCGGCGAAGGAGGCGAGGATGCCTCGCGTTTCGAACCGGATGCCAACGGCGACTGGCGGAGAAGCGCGATCAAGCAGGTCGCGTCCGCGCGCTTCGGCGTCACCGCTCACTACCTGGTGAATGCGGACGAGTTGCAGATCAAGATCGCCCAGGGCGCCAAGCCCGGCGAGGGAGGTCAGCTGCCCGGGCCCAAGGTCGATGAGGCGATCGCACGGCTGCGCCATTCGACGCCGGGAGTCGGGCTCATCTCCCCGCCACCGCATCACGACATCTATTCGATCGAAGACCTCGCTCAGCTGATCTGGGACCTGCGCTGCGTGAACCCGGACGCGCGGATCAGCGTGAAACTGGTTGCCGAAGCGGGTGTCGGCACCGTCGCCGCCGGGGTGGCGAAGGCGCGTGCCGATCACATCGTCATCGCGGGCTACGAAGGTGGCACAGGCGCCTCGCCGCTGACGGCGATCAAACACGCCGGCGTGCCATGGGAACTCGGACTTGCCGAAGCGCAGCAGGTGCTGACCAGGCAGCGGCTCAGGAGCAGGGTTGCGCTGCTCGCCGACGGCCAGATGAAGACCGGACGCGACGTCGTGGTCGGCGCGCTGCTCGGCGCCGATGAGTTCGCGTTTGCGACTGCTCCGCTCATTGCCGCGGGCTGCGTGATGATGCGCGTCTGCCATCTCAACACCTGTCCCGTCGGCATCGCCACGCAGGACCCGGTGCTGCGTGCGCGTTTCGCCGGTCGCCCAGAGCATGTTGTGGCGTTCATGCTCTTCCTCGCTGAAGACGTGCGCCGCTGGATGTCACGGCTCGGATTCCGTCGCTTCGAGGACATGATCGGCCGCGTCGATCTCATTGAGACGAATCCCGCCGTGGAACACTGGAAGGCTCGCGGCCTCGATCTCCAGCCGTTGCTCATGGTGCCCGACGTGGATTCCCCGGAGGATCGGCGGCACAGCAGTCGCCAGACCGCAGACCTCGGCGACATGCTGGACAACGAGATCATGGCGCGTTGCGGCAATTCGCTTGCCACCGGCGCGCCCGTCCACATGCGATTGCCGGTGCGCAACGTGCATCGCTGTGTCGGTGCGATGCTCAGCGGTGAGATCGCCCGGCGGCACGGTGCCGCGGGCCTTCCTGACAGCACGATCGACGTCGAGCTGGATGGCGCAGCGGGTCAGTCATTCGGCGCATGGCTGACGAACGGAGTCACGCTCACCCTGCGGGGGGAGGCGAACGACTATGTCGGCAAGGGACTCTCCGGCGGCAGACTGGTCATCCTCCCGCCGGAGCGGGCCACTCGACGTGCCGAGGACAACATCATCATCGGCAACGTCGCCCTGTACGGCGCCACGTCCGGCGAGGCATTCATCCGCGGTGTGGCGGGGGAGCGCTTCTGCGTCCGCAACTCGGGCGCGGTTGCGGTCGTCGAGGGCGTCGGCGATCACGGCTGCGAGTACATGACCGGCGGGACAGTTGTCGTGCTCGGCGCGACCGGGCGCAACTTCGCGGCGGGCATGAGCGGTGGCGTCGCGTACGTGCTCGATGACGAGCGGACGTTTGCGGCGCGGTGCAATCGAGCATCGGTGGCACTCGAGCCGTTGAGTCTCGACGATCACGAGCTGGTTCGCGGACTGCTCGAGCGCCACACGGCGCTCACCGGCAGCGCCGTGGGGAAACGCCTGCTCCGGACGTGGTCGCAGGAGCGAGAGCGCTTTGTCAAGGTGATGCCGGAAGAGTACCGGCGCGCGCTGCGCGCCCAGCTCGAGCTGGTGAGCTGATGGGTGCTCGCACCGGATTCCTCGAGCACACCAGGCACACCGCGCACAAGCGACCGGTGGCCGAGCGGATCGCCGACTACCGCGAGGTCTACCTCCCGTTGCCGCTACAGGTCCTCCGCGACCAGGGTGCGCGGTGCATGGATTGCGGAGTCCCGTTCTGCCATGACGGCTGTCCGCTCGGCAATCTCATCCCCGAGTGGAACGACCTCGTCTACCGCGATGACTGGAAGGGCGCCGTGGAAAGGCTCCACGCGACCAACAATTTTCCGGAGTTCACCGGCCGTCTCTGTCCGGCCCCGTGCGAACCGGCGTGCGTGCTCGCGATCAACGACGACCCGGTCGCGATCAAGCAGATCGAACAGTCGATCATCGACCGGGCGTTCGACGAAGGATGGATCCGCGCCGAGCCGCCGGCGCATCGCACCGGACGCCGCGTTGCGGTCGTCGGATCCGGACCGGCGGGACTCGCCGCAGCCCAGCAGCTCAACCATGCCGGCCACCGCGTGACCGTCTTCGAACGCTCGGACCGCGTCGGCGGCCTCCTTCGATACGGGATCCCCGATTTCAAGATGGAGAAGTGGGTCCTCGACCGGCGGATCGATCTGCTCGAAGCCGAGGGAATCACCTTCGAGACCGGGTACGACATCGGCCGCGATGTGCAAGCTGAGCAATTGCGCGAGCGTTTCGACGCGGTCGTGCTCGCGGTTGGTGCCGATCGTCCGCGCGATATGGACGTGCCCGGCCGCGGGCTCGATGGAGTTCACTTCGCCATGGACTACCTCGTGCAGCAGAACCGCAGGGTCGCGGGGGATCGCGTGAACGCCACGCCAGAGATCACCGCGCGAGGCCGAAAGGTAATCATCATCGGCGGCGGCGACACCGGCGCCGACTGCCTGGGCAACGTGATCCGCGAGCAGTGCAGTGAGGTGCAGCAGCTCTACATCTATGCCCAGCCCCCCGACACGAGGCCCAAGGGCAACCCGTGGCCGCAGTGGCCGTTGATCCTGCGCACCTACCCGGCTCACGACGAGGGAGGTTCACGCGAATTCGGCCTCATGGTGACGAGCTTCGAGGGCGAGCACGGCGCCGTGCAACGCGTCCGCGCAGCTCGTGTCGAAGCGGTCCGTGAGAACGGGAGGCGGACGTTCGTCCCGCTCCCCGGGGACGACACGCACCTCGACGCCGACCTCGTCCTCATCGCCATCGGCTATGAGGGAGCGACACGATCCACGCTGCTCGATGGACTCTCGGTGCCCTTCGACAACTCCGGCAACGTTGCTGTCGACGAGGCATTCGCCTGCGCCACACCGGGCGTTTTCGCGGCCGGCGACGCGGTGCGCGGCGCATCGCTGATCGTGTGGGCGATTGCGGACGGGCGCGCAGCAGCGCGCAGCTGCGACGCGTATCTGACCGGGGCGGTCCGGCTCCCCTAGAGCGCAATCCGCGGGTTCGACTTAGACTGAGCGAAAGTTATGGCCACTGAGCCGGGTGCCGGTCCCAAGGAGCTGCCGCCGATTGCGAGGGATGCAAATACGAGCGGTCCGGTTTGGTCGTGGTCGGAGATACGCCGGGGGACACCGCTGCGCATCTTCATCGACCTCGTTCAATACGGCGTCGCGATCGTCCTGCTCGTGCTCGCCGTGGTGGTGCTGGTGCGCAGCTTCATCAGCTTCATCACGTCGCTCAATGCCGCGGCGCCCGACTACACGCTCTCCCTCGTCAGCGCAATTGACGGCGTGCTCGTGGTCATCATCCTCGTCGACATCATGCGGACCGTGCTCACCCATCTCGAGGGATGGGGCTTTCCGTTCCGTCCGTTCCTTGTCATCGGCATCATCGCTGCGGTTCGAGACATCCTCGCGGTCTCGACCCGGCTGACCCTGTCCTCCGGGGGAACGACGAGTGGTGCACCGCCGATATCGCAGTCATTGCTGGAGCTCGGCACCAACGCCGGCGTCATCCTGGTTCTCGCCGTGGCGCTCTTCCTGACCCGCGGGCAGGACGTCGACGCGGAGACCGACGCCCGGTAGCAATGCCCGGTTGATCAGGGTGGTCTCGTCAACCGGCTCGCCCATGGTCCAGTACTCCCACTCGCTCAGTTCGAGGTAGGTGTGGCGGTACCGGGGACTGGCTGCGTCGCGCGGCCACGGTTTGACCACCCCTTCACGACGAATCAGAGCGACGAAGGCGCGGAACTCGGGCTCGAGGTCCTGCCGCCACAACAGCACCGTGTACTCGTGGGGCCACTGCGGCATCGTCTTGGCGAACTGCCAGCGCACCTGTGCGATGTAGGCGCGAGCGTCGTCGATGGTGTAGGTCATTCCCACACCGTGCTCGGCGGAGGCGACATATGCCTGTCGCCGGGTTTCCTGAACCTCAGCGAGGGTTGGGGCGGTCGAGGTTCCAGTGTCGCGCGACGACCGCCAGCCATGAGCCGTTGGGCGTCGGGGACAGCCCGAACCGGCTGATCATTCGCTGACCACCCTCGTGATCGCCGTAGAGCAGGTCGATCGTGACCGATTTCGCCGAGGTCGCAGCTTCTCGGGCTGTGGCGAAGATCGGTTCGGCGGGGTCGCGGAACGCGCCCTGCCAGAAGCCGGTGTCCCCGGCGGGAACGTAGATGTCGCGGGTCAGCTGGCGGAAGTTCTTGCTGTCCGGGGGCGAGACGCCGGACAGCCGTTCCGGGTAGAAGTACCAGCCGTGGAGCACGGCGATGCCGGCCCCGGCGTTGCGCAGACCGATGACCAGATAGACCGCCTCAGGCCCCACTTCGAACGCGGCGCGGCCGCCCTCGATCGTCACCCAGTGCTGGTCGTAGAACGACACCTTCTGCGGCGGGTCCTCGAGGCGCGACGGCATGAGCACCGGGCGCAAACCTGCGAGCAGCGATCGCTCCGCGGCGCGAGCCGCGCGGTTGGCGGAGCGCACTGACGAGAAGGTGGCGATCGCGAGCACCAGGGTGCCACCGGCAGTGGCGAGGGCGGAGATGGTGACCCAATCAGCCATGACGCCGGAGCTTACCCGCCGGCCCCGCTGGTCGCGGAATCCCGCGTGGCAGTTGAGCGGCTCAGCACCTGGCGCGCTTCGCGCGCCATCTCCGCGTCCTCTCGCGCGGTGACCACTACCACCGCGGGCCCTGGGCCCGCGGGTGCGATCACCGCATCGCTCTCAGCCGGACGCATGCTCCCCGGGAGCCCGAGCAGGCTGAGGCGAGCACACACTCTGCTTCGTATCAAGGCTGAGTGCTCGCCGACTCCACCGGTGAACACGACGGCGTCGAGGCGGTCGAGCGAGGTTGCGAGACCGCCGATGACGCGGCTCAGCGCGTGGACGTAGACGTCGAGCGCAAGGGTGCATTCGGCGTTGCCCGCGGCGGCCTCGCGTTCGACGTCGCGCATGTCCGATATGCCACAGAGCCCGAGGAGTCCGCTGGCGTGCTCCAGGGACCTGGTCATTGTCTCGACAGAGACGCCGCGGCGATCCTGGAGCCAGAGGAGTGCCCCGGGGTCGACCGTGCCGCTCCGCGACGCCATGACCGCGCCCTCCAGGGGCGTGAAGCCCATGCTGGTGTCGACGCTCCGTCCGTCGCGGATGGCGCACGCAGATACCCCTGAGCCGATGTGCGCGATCACGATGCGTACTCCGTCCGCAGGGCGATCCAGGAGCTCAGCGGCGCGCCGGCTCGCCCATGCGTATGACAGCCCATGAAATCCGTAGCGACGGACGCCCCACTCGCGCCACGCTGCCGGCACCGCGTACGTGGTGCCGAACTCCGGGATGGTCACGTGAAAGGCTGTGTCCACACACACGATCTGCGGCCGGTCGATGCTCGCGCGCGCCGCGTCGAGGAGCGCGAGCGCCGGCGGCACGTGCAACGGAGCAAGCTCGACCGCGGCGTCCAGCTGGTGCCGCACCGCGTCGTCGACGACGGTTGCCTGGCGGACCGACGCGCCGCCGTGCACCAGCCGGTGCGCAACAGCGTCGACGTCTCCGGCTCGCGCGACGAAATCACGCAGCGCGGCGATCGGGTCGTTGTCCGCGTCAGTCTGCTGCTCGTCTGAGATTCTGTCGTCGCGGTCGACGACACTGAGCTTCAGGCTGCTCGAGCCCGCATTCACGGCGAGGACGCGCATCGGTCAGTCCGGCGCCCAGGAGCGCATCCTGCCGGCGCTCACCCGGGCCAGCGCCATTCGCGGATCTCGGGCATGTCCTCGAAGTACTCGCGAACGTACGCGTGATGCCGCTGCAGCTGTGCGACGCAGTACCGGTCGAGGTCGTCGGCGCCGGCGGGAGTGCGCCGGGAGCGGCGCAGTGCTTCCATCACGAGGTGATAGCGGCTCATCTCGTTGAGCACCACCATGTCGAAGGGCGTCGTCGTCGTGCCGTGTTCGTTGTATCCGCGAACGTGGAATCTTGCAGCGTTCGGGCGGCCGTGCACGACCTGATGAAACGCCCGTGCGTAGCCGTGGAACGCCATCACCACGTCGGTCTCGTCGGTGAACAGCTCGGTGAAGCTGTCGGCACTCAATGCGTGCGGGTGGAATGATGCCGGGCTCATGGCCAGCAGGTCCACGACATTGACAACGTGGAATCGGAGATCGGGCACATGCTCGCGAAGGAGCGCTGCGGCAGCCAGCGTCTCCAGTGTCGGGATATCGCCGGCACAGCCGAGCACCACGTCCGGCTCGCCCTCGCCGGGGTTGGATGCCCACGCCCAGGTGGACGCGCCACGGGTGCAGTGCTCGATCGCCTCGTCCATTGACAGGTACTGGAGCTGGGGCTGCTTGTCGATGACGATCACGTTCAGGTTGTTGATGTTGGTGAAGCAGCGCTGCGCCACCGCGAGCAGGCAGTTGGCGTCCGGCGGTAGGTACACGCGGACCACGTCGCCGCTCATCGCCATCACGGTGTCGATGAGCCCGGGTCCCTGGTGGCTGAAGCCGTTGTGGTCGTTGCGCCAGCAGGTGGACGTCAGCAGGATGTTCAGTGACGCGACCGGTTCACGCCAGCTCAGTCCGCGGGCCGCCTCGAGCCACTTCGCGTGCTGGACGGTCATCGAGGCGGAGACCATTGCGAATGCCTCGTAGGTCGCGAACAGCCCGTGCCGGCCGGTGAGCACGTATCCCTCGAGCCAGCCTTCGCAGAGGTGCTCCGAGAGCACCTCCATCACGCGTCCCTCGGCGCTCATGTGATCGTCGATCGGGATGATCGCTTCCTCGAAGGCTCGGTTCTCGATGTCGAACACTGCCCCGAGCCGGTTGCTGTTGGTCTCATCAGGGCAGAACAGGCGGAAGTTGCTGGGATTCTCGCGGTAGATGTCACGAATCCATTCACCGAGGCGGCGCGTCGACTCCGCCACGGTGACGCCTGGGTTGACGCTCATCGCGTAGTCGGCGATCTCCGGAAGACGCAGCCGGTGGAGGAGGATCCCGCCGTTGGCGTGAGGGGACGAGCCCATGCGCTTGTCGCCGTGGGGCATCAGCGACGTCACCGCCTCGACTGGTCGGCCGCCACCGTCGAAGAGATCCTCGGGTCGGTAGCTACGCATCCATTCCTCGAGCATCGCGAGGTGAGCCGGGTTGGTCCTGACGTTGTCGAGCGGCACCTGGTGGGCGCGAAAGGTGCCCTCCACCGGCTTGCCGTCGACGACCTTGGGTCCGGTCCACCCCTTTGGTGTGCGCAGCACGATCGCGGGCCATTCGGCGCGGCCCGTGTTCGCGCCGCTGCGCGCAGCCGACTGGATCTCGCGGATGCGGTCGTAGCAGGCGTCGAGCGTGTGCGCGAACTCCTCGTGCACGGCCCGAGGGTCGTCGCCACTGACCACGTGCACCTCGTATCCGTGCGCGCCGAGGAGACCACGAACATCCTGTTCGCGAGCGCGTCCGAGCACGGTGGGGCCGCTGATCTTGTACCCGTTGAGCTGCAGGATCGGGAGTACCGCGCCGTCGCGACGCGGATTGAGAAAGCTGACCCCTTTCCACGATCCCTCGAGCGGGCCGGTCTCCGCCTCACCGTCGCCGACGACGCACGCAGCGATCAGGTCGGGATTGTCGAAAACTGCGCCGAAGGCGTGTGCCAGCGCATACCCGAGCTCGCCACCCTCGTGGATGGAGCCGGGCGTCGGGACGCTCACATGGCTGGGGATGCCGCCCGGCGTGGAGAACTGGCGGACGAGCCGGAGCAGACCGGGGTCGTCGAGCGAGACCGCTGGATAGATCTCGGAGTACGTGCCCTCGAGGTAGACGTTGGCGACGATTGCCGGGCCGCCGTGACCGGGGCCGGCGATGTACAGCACGTCGCAGCCGCGCTGCTGTATGAGCCGGTTGAGCTGGACGTAGATCAGGCTCAGTCCCGGCGAGGTTCCCCAGTGGCCGAGCAGCCGCGGCTTGATGTGCTCCACGCGGAGCGGCTCTCGCAGCAGCGGGTTCGCCTGGAGGTAGATCTGCGCGACGGTGAGGTAGTTCGCCGCGGTCCAGGAGGTGACCAGCGCATTCAGATCGACGCCGGCGTTGGAGGGAGTCAGGGTGCTCACCTCCAACATCGTAGCCGGGGGAAAGGCCCGGCCTGGTTGCGAGCCGGTTATGGCCTCGACTACTTGGTATCGCGGAAGGTCAGGGAGTATCCCTTCCCCGGCTTGTTGACGAGATCGCAGGGGATGGCTAGTCGCGCCAGGATCTTGCGTATCCGCAGGACATAGTTGCGGACCTCCTCCGGGTACAGCGCCGCATCCGACCACGCGAGCGCGGTGATCTGCGCCGCCGTATAGAAGCGGTGGGGATGGTCCAGCAGGAATTGCAGGAGCTCGAACTCGCGTGCGGTCAGCACGGCTTCGTGCCCCTTGTGGCGGATGACCCTTCCATTCGGGTCGAGCCAGAGACCCTGGAGCTGCCAGACGCGCTGATACCAGAGGTCGAGGCGTGCGTAATACCCGGCCATCTGCGCCTCGATGAAGCCGATATCCTCGTCGGCGGCACCCTGAGCGACCGGATGCAGTTTGGGGAGCTCTCGCTTCACGCGATCGAGCAGACCCAGCTTGAAGCGGATCAGGTCGTCGTAGATGCTCATCCAGTGGCGGGCGTCTTCCCAGTGCTCGGTCTGGATGTCCTCCCCCTGGAGCGGGCGAGTTGGCGGTGTGGTTCGGCCGGTGTCCACGGCCGTGACTATACGAAAGCTGTTGCTGATCTTCTTACGCCCCGTGGTGTATCAGAAGACCATGAACCAGAAAGCGGGCCACGATCGACCCGACATCGTGGCCGCCATCAGAGGTGGCGACAGTTCGCTCGGCATGGAAGGGGAGGCGGATCCGGCCACGGCAACGCTGGAGCAGGCGCGCTTCTGGCGAAATATCTACACCGAGATACTCGCCATGGAGGAGTCGGTCCTCGAGCGCATTCAGCAGCTGATGGCTGGTCAGTCGCCGCAGGCGCGACAGGAGGTTGCGCTCACCAATGTCCCGGTGGTCGTGGCTCAGGCCGAACGATTCCGATCGCGTCTCGGATTCTGGGAGTCCGCATACCGGCGCGTCGATGCCACCACCGAGCCTGCTCAACCGATCCTTTCCGGCTCACGCGAACCGCGAACGTCTGCTGTTGCTGCAATTGTTACGTCCGGCGACGAACACTGATTTGTCGTGGGACCGCATCCTGAACCGTTTTCAGTGTCGAGCGTCCCCAAAGGAGCCGGTATATGAGCGATATGCAGACTGAGGATCAGTCCGTCACCAACTACGGATCGAACCGGACGGGGGTCAACACGACCACTCAAACCGTGGCTGATCCAGCGACGGGAGCAAGCCTTCGCCGGAGCACGACCAGCGTGTGGTCGGGCAGGTCTCCGGGAGTCGAGTTCGTCTGGCTCATCGTCGGAATCGTCGTCGTCTTCCTTGCACTGGATTTCGTCTTCCACGCTGCGGGTGCCAACGACGTCGGGTTCGCATCGTTCGTCTTCGCCGTCGGCAAGGCCCTCGCGGCGCCGTTCGCCGGCATCTTCAAGACGGCGTACGCGTCGCATGGAAACCTTATCGTCTGGGCGGATGTCCTGGCCATGGTTATCTATCTGCTTGCGGCGGCAGTGATCGTCAAGGTCGTCACGCTGATCTCGGCTCGCAGCGCCACCGCGGCACACTGATCGGCGGACACCGATGCTTGCACTGGTTTCCGTGACGCTCGATCTCGGCTCGATCCTTGTCTGGGCCCTGATCGGTCTGATCGCCGGCTTTCTCGCGAGCAAGGTGATGACCGGCCACGGCAAGGGGATCGGTGCCGACATCGTGATCGGTGTCATCGGCGCTCTGGCGGGTGGCTTTCTTGCCCGCTTTGTCGGCGTCACCAACAGCGTCACCAGCCACTCGATCATCGTCGAGATCGTCGTCGCTTTCGCCGGCGCCGTGATCCTGCTCGCCATCCTTCGTCTTGCCGGGTTCGGGAAACGGCGCAGCTTCCTCCGCTGAGGTACGGCTGCCGCCGCTGAGCGGCGTCACAGCGCCACACCGACAGGTCGCGACACGCGCAGCCCCGCTCTCGCGGGATCCTGGATGTCACATTGTCTCCCGCACCAACCATGCACGAGCGACTCCAGGACGAGCCCGGCGAGAGGGGCAGACGCCATCTGACCACGCGATCCGTGATCGCGCTCGCCTGCATCATCGCCACCGCCGGCGCGATCGGACTTGTGATCTCCTTTGGCCAGCGTCCGGCGCCGCAGATCACACGCCCGGCCCCGACGCAGTCGGCGCTCCAGCCCTTCACGCCGAGCCCGGTACCGCTGCAACCGCAGGCCGGCCAGGGGTTCAGCATCGCTGACGACCTCGCAACCCACGAGATCGTGCTCTTCGGCGGAGTCGGTGACTATGCGAACACCTGGCTGTGGGACGGGTCCAAGTGGACGCTGGCCCATCCGCAGACGAGCCCGGCGCCACGATTCGGTGCCTCCGAGGCATACGACCCGCGGACAAGGACCGTGCTGCTGTTCGGAGGCCGCCTCGAACCGGGAACGCCGGTCCGCGACACGTGGGCTTGGAATGGCACGACCTGGGGAGAGCTCGACGGTGGCGCGGGTGGTCCGCAACCGGGCGAGGGCTCGGACATGGCCTGGGATCCCGCGCACATGCAGATAGTGCTGCTCACCAGG
>OCZU010002321.1_pt1 | contig 12177 bp, 11 predicted proteins | sample 1539001 | NCBI WGS metagenome assembly OCZU01 (sample SAMEA3539306, study PRJEB22396) | soil metagenome | biome: tundra; feature: field; material: soil | place: USA | collected 2010-05 | depth 0.15 m
GACTCATTGTCACTCCTATTGCACTGAGGTGCCGAATCGAAAACTCTCCCGCGGATTTCGGCCCAGGTCAAACATGACGGTTGGCACGGCCGGCTGTTTTCCGCGACGCTGGGCCGCACCAGCTGAGTACACAACCGCCAGCCAATGGTTGACTGGAATAGTAGCCTTGTCCGAACGGGCATTCACGAAGAATCCTGCTTAGCGCCCCCCAGACCGTCTCGTAGCAAAAATGGTGGGGTCAGGAAGAAGGGGATCCCCCAGTCGGAAATCGCAGCGCGATTTCGAACGTCATAAAATGTTGATTCCATGGCGCCCGCTTATTTCTCAAATTCGGCGTTGCCGCCCGGACGGAAAGGGGTCGCACGCGGGACACCATCGTTTTTACTGGTTCCTGCCGACAACGGCATGACGTAGCTCATCGACTCATCGGGCTGGGGATCCTGACAATCGGATCGACGATTGTCTTCAAAAGCTTGAAGGGCGGCGACGGCGACGATGTCAGTCAGCATAATGTCCTTGATCCGGGTGGTTGACTGGGCATGCCTACTATCTGTCAGCGACAAACGCACTCAAGCGCGACGCCATACAAGTGCCACCAACGGAATCATTTGAGGAGACCGGACACTGCTATGCAGCGTGAAGAGCCTGCTGACAGCAGAGGTTTTTGGACACAAACTACTGACATGTTCCGCGCTACATTCCAGAGTCATCGATTGCACTGGCGATTGTGCCATTTCGCCAAAATCGGATTAGAGATTGGTAAGCTACGCGCGACAACGTAGATGTACCGGTGATGTCCGGATGCTGAAAACAGTGGACGGCAATTGTTGATGTCGACAATGGTTGTACCCCAGGTTGCGCAATCCCCATCGGAATATTCCCGGCCTGAGCAAGAGCTGGAGGTGCGATTGCAGCCGCCGCAGCTTCGCCACCATCCATATCAAGCCGACGGATCAAGCGAGAGAAAACGGAGGCGTATTATCCAGGCAGTGGTCGTGACAGACCAAGGAGGTGCTCTGTGACGAAGGCCTCTGTCCTATGCGGCGCTCTTTGGCTGTTGCTGGCTGGAAGCTCATCAGCCTCGGCGGCGCGCAGTTACGGCCCGGAGCTCGAGGGCTTTGCGTATCCCTATCCTATCCAGCGATACATCTTTACGTCGCAACAGGTTCGACTGCAGATGGCCTATATGGACGTGCCAAGTTCTGACACCGCGAACGGTCGAACGGTTGTGTTACTGCACGGCAAGAATTTCTGCAGCGCTACTTGGGAGGAAACGATCGCTGTGTTGAGCCGTGCAGGCTATCGAGTTATCGCGCCGGATCACCTCGGCTTTTGTGCATCAAGTAAGCCGGCTCATTATCAGTACACATTCCAGCAACTGGCAACTAATACTCGAGCGCTGCTTTCCCATCTGGGAATCAGCCGCGTAACGATCGTGGGCCACTCCACCGGCGGCATGCTGGCCGTGCGCTATGCGCTGATGTTTCCGCAGGAGGTGGAACAGCTCGTATTGGTGAATCCAATAGGCCTGGAGGATTGGAAAGCACTCGGCGTGCCAACTCGCACGGTGGATCAGTGGTTCGAGCGCGAATTGAAGCTTTCGGCAGACAGCGTACGCCAATATGAGAAGTCGACTTACTACGTCAACTGCTGGAAGCCGGGGTACGAACGCTGGGTCGACATGCTTGCAGGCCTGAATCAAGGCCCGGGCCACAGGCTCGTGGCGTGGAACTCCGCCCTCATTTACGACATGATCTTCACGCAGCCCGTGGTATACGAATTCCCGCTGTTGCAAATGGATACCGTATTGATGATCGGTGACGCCGACACCACGGCCATTGGAAGCGATATCGCGCCCCCCGAAGTCAAGGCACGGATTGGCAGGTACGCGGTGCTGGGTAAGGAGGCCGTGCAGCATATTCCGCACGCGCGGCTGTTCGACTTCCCAGGGCTCGGCCACGCTCCTCAGCTGCAGGACCCCGAGGCGTTTCACAAAGCGCTGCTCGAAGCCTTGGCAATGCCGCGTAGTTCAAGCGGATTCGAATCCCGCCCTGGCAGTCGCTAGCCCAATCTCAATCCACCATTCGTCTTATATGACCTACGTGTGGTAACGAACGGACCGCGCGATTTGGTGCGTGTAGTTTTTACTTTCTACCAACCTAATTGAAGGCGAACCATGAAAGAGGCCGCGCAACTCCAGCAACCATTTGCTCGGACGTTTCCTCGGCACTCTTCTCAGTGCTCAGCGCTATATCACGTGCCCCACCATGCGGCTGATCTGGCGCAATCGGCAAGAAATATCTCGCAATGGGAGACGTACTTGTCAGCAGAATGCGTGAGAACAATGATCAGGATGGGCTGGGACTACACAACCTGATTTGCCTGCAACCAATAAGCTCACATAGCTTACTTAAAACTGAGGATTGCCATGCGCATGAATCGCATGCACTTCGAAACGCAGGCGGGCTAACATTGGATTCAATTGCAGATATCGCACGGACGCCGCGCATTACGGATAGTGACGCCAACGCGAGTCTAGGCAGACCTGCATCGACGAAACTGAACGCCGGGCGTGGTTTTTGTTCGAATCTCGCGGAATTGTCTGAATACAACGCAACATAACTTTCGCAGCAGCAAAACGTAAGTCATGTGGATCGTTAGGTTAGCGCTTCGCCGCCCGTACACTTTCATCATGCTGGCGCTGCTGATCGTATTCTTGGGCGTGTTCGCCATTTTGAGCACCGCAACGGATATCTTTCCCGACATCAAGATTCCGATCACTGCCGTAATTTGGCGCTACAACGGCCTGCTGCCGGACGAAATGGCCAATCGTATCGTGCTCGCTTCGGAACGAAGTGCGCAGACCGTCGTAAACGACGTAGAACACACCGAATCACAGTCGGTTATCGGTACTGCCGTGGTCAAGTATTTCTTTCAACCCCGCGTCGATCAAGATTTGTCGTTTGCGCAAATCACGGCGGTTTCCCAGACTCAGCTGCAAACGTCGCCTCCCAATACGACGCCGCCTTTTATACTGTCATACAACGCCTCGACCGTCCCAATCTTGCAACTCGCTCTGTCGAGCGACACTATATCCGAGCAAGAGATCTTCGATCTCGGCAACAACATATTGCGTACGCAGCTCGCGACGGTCGCGGGCGCCTCCATTCCTTATCCACTCGGAGGCAAGCAACGGCAAGTCCAGGTGGATCTGGATCCGCGTGCTCTGCGCGCACACGGCCTCTCTGCGGACGACGTCGTGACCGCCATTGGGGCGCAAAACCTAATCTTACCGGCGGGGACTGAAAAGATCGGGAGCAAGGAGTACTTCGTCAAGCTCAACGCGAGCCCGACGGAAGTCGAAGCAATGAATGACTTGCCGGTCAAGGTAAGCGACGGCGGTGTGGTCTACGTGCGGGACGTAGCGCACGTTCGGGACGGCTATGCGCCGCAAACGAGCGTGTCGCGCGTCGACGGCAAGCGCGCCATTCTGATGAACATATTGAAAACGGGCGACGCATCGACGATTGACGTCATCAACGGTATTAACGCAAAGCTCGGACCGGCGAAAGCGACGATGCCTAAGGGCCTCAAGCTCGTATCCCTGAGTGATCAATCGGTTTTTGTCCGTGGCGCCATCTCCGCCGTGATCCGAGAGAGCGTAATTGCCGCTGCATTGACGGCGTTGATGATATTGCTGTTTCTGGGCAGCTGGCGTAGTACCTTGATCATTACTGTCTCGATTCCCCTGTCGATACTCGCCTCCATTGCCTGTTTGTCGGCGCTGGGTGAGACCGTCAATATCATGACCCTGGGAGGATTGGCCCTGGCTGTCGGCATTCTGGTGGACGATGCCACCGTCACCATTGAAAACATCAACTTCCAATTAGAGCAGGGCAAGGACGTCGAGCCCGCAATTCTGGACGGCGCAAAGCAAATAGCGTTGCCGGCGCTGGTCTCCACATTGTCCATTTGCATCGTATTCGTGCCGATGTTTCTGCTGGCGGGCATCGCCAGGTATTTATTTGTTCCGATGGCCGAAGCGGTGGTTTTTGCCATGCTGGCTTCGTATTTGCTCTCGCGCACACTGATTCCGACTTTGGCCAACTATTTGCTCAAGAAACAGGACAAAAACGCCGCAAAGAAGCGAGATAACTTTCTCGTACGATTTCAGAAAGGATTTGAAAGACGCTTTGAGAAACTGCGTCACGGGTACCGGAATTTACTGAGTATTAGCATCGAAAGCGGCGCACGATTTGCGGCGCTCTTTTTGCTGGTCATGGCGCTTTCAGCGGTTCTGGCATTTCCCATGGGCCCTTTGCCCGGTCTGGGACAGGATTTCTTCCCCAGCGTCGACGCAGGACAGCTCAAACTTCACCTTCGAGCCAGCACCGGAACGCGTATCGAGCAAACGGCGATCCTGTGTGATCAGGTGGAGAGGACCATCCGCGACATGATCCCGGCGACGCAAATTGCCACCATCGTCGACAACCTGGGATTGCCTTATAGCGGCATCAACCTGGCCTACAGCACGTCGGCACCCGTCGGGCCGAGCGATGCCGACATCTTCATCAATCTCGCCAAGAAGCACTCATCAATCGCGGACTATCAACGAACGCTTCGGAGCAAGCTGGTCGAGACCTACCCGGATACGCAGTTCTCGTTTTTGTCTGCAGACATCGTGAGCCAAATACTCAACTTCGGTTTGCCGGCTCCCTTGGATGTACAAGTCGCCGGGCCTGACATCGAGAAAAACCAGGCCTACGCGAAAATGTTGCTCAAGAAAATGCTGTCTATTCCCGGCGCGGTCGACCTGCACATTCAACAGCCCTATGATTACCCGACATTGAACGTGGATGTGGATCGCAGTAAAGCACAACTCCTGGGACTGACGCAGCAAAATGTGGCATCCAACCTGCTGGTGTCTCTCTCCGGCAGCTTCCAAACGACACCTTCATTTTGGATCGATCCAAAGACTGGCACTCAGTACAACGTGGTTTCGCAGACGCCCCAATACCGTCTGGCGTCCCTTAACGATCTCGGCAACACCCCGCTCAGCCAGTCGAACGGTATGTCGCAGTCCGCGAGCGCAACCTCGCAGCCGGCGAACGGCGCCTCGCAAATACTATCCAACGTCGCGATTTTTCATCGCAGCGTGAGTCCGTCCGTGGTGAGTCACTACAATGCACAGACCGCGTTCGACATTTACGGCAGCGTCCAGGATTCTGACTTGGGATTCGTGGCCGGGCAGATCAATAAGATTCTCAAGGACGCCAAGAGCGAACTTCCGAAAGGGTCAACAGTCGGCTTGAAAGGCCAGGTCCAGACGATGCAGTTGTCGTTTCGCGGTCTCTTGCTCGGCCTGATCGCCGCAATCGTTCTGATATACATGCTCATTGTCGTGAATTTCCAGTCCCTGCTGGATCCGCTGATTATCATCGCTGCCCTTCCCGCCGCGTTGGCCGGCATTGTTTGGATGCTGTTCCTGACGCATACCGTCGTCAGCGTGCCTGCGCTCACCGGGGCGATCATGTGCATGGGCGTCGCGACCGCCAACAGCGTGCTCATCATCAGTTTTGCGCGAGAACAAATCGACGAGGGAAAAGACGCCATCGCCGCCGCCCTGGAAGCAGGCTTCACCCGCTTACGCCCCGTAGTCATGACGGCGCTGGCAATGATTATTGGCATGATTCCGATGGCCTTAGGGCTGGGCGAGAGCGGCGAGCAGAATGCCCCGTTGGGCCGCGCCGTGATTGGCGGGTTGATTTTCGCCACGTTCGCGACGCTCTTCTTTGTGCCAACTGTATTCACCATCGTGCATCAGCACGATAAGCCGAAGGAAAAGGGAAAGAAGGACGATCACGCCGGAGAGTCTGCCCATGCCTGAACAATCGGCGCCGGCCGGCCAATCGCACGAGGATAAGGAAAAATTAAAAAAAACCACGAAGCGTGTGCTGCTGATCGTTCTCGTCGTCGCGCTGATACTTGCGGTGTGGGGCATAGCCAGCCGCCTGATCGCGCGCTCCCACCTAAAGAAAAGAACCGCCAGCGACGCCGAAATCACCGTCGTAACGGTAAAGCCGGATCTCAGCGATGCCGACGACGAACTGGTTCTCCCGGGTAATGTGGTGGCATTCATCGAATCGCCGATTTATGCTCGAACCAGCGGCTATCTGAAGACCTGGTACACCGATATTGGGGCGCGTGTACACAAGGGAGAGTTGCTCGCAGAGATTGAAACCCCGGAAGTCGATCGGCAGCTAGGGCAAGCGCGCGCCGACCTCGACACTGCGAAGGCCAACTCGATCCTGGCCCAATCGACCAACGCTCGGTGGAAGGGACTCGTGGTAAAGCAGGCCGTATCCAAGCAAGACGCCGACGAGAAATCGGGCGATGCGGCGGCGAAGGCGGCAGCCGAAACGGCCGCCGAGCAAAATGTGGCGCGCCTCAAAGATTTGGAGTCATTCAAGCGCGTGGTCGCCCCCTTTGATGGCGTGGTCACCGCGCGAAACACCGATATCGGAGCGCTCATCAATGCAGGGCAATCCTCGGGCGCCGAATTATTCCGCTTAGCGGCCATCCAAAAGCTGCGCGTTTACGCTCAAGTTCCTCAGGCGTATGCGGACCTGACCAAGACCGGTCTCAATGCGGAGCTTCATTTTGCAGAGCGGCCGGGTAAGATTTATCCTGCGGCGACCATTCGCACGTCGAACTCCCTTGATCCCGCCTCGCGTACGTTGCTGGTTGAGCTGCAGCTCGACAACAGCACCGCGGGGTTTTTTCCGGGCGCGTATACCGAAATACACTTCAAGCTTCCCAGCGACCGCAAAACTTTGCGCGTCCCCTCGAACACCATACTTTTTCGCGCAGTCGGACTGCAAATTGCCACAGTCGACAACTCCCACAAAATAAAGATGAAGAACATTACTCAAGGACGGGATTTCGGCAAAACCATCGAAGTATTGGACGGAATCGACGCCAAGGACGATATAGTGGTCAACCCGTCCGACTCGATTGAGGATGGTCTTGAGGTTCGCATTGCCCCGCCGCCGGATAATTCCAAAGGCAATGATTCGAAGAAAAAAGCGAACGATGATCCCAGCAAGGACGATAAGAGATCATGAATTGCTGGCGCCTGCCGACTGTGCTCGCGATCACTGTGGCTGCGAGCGCCTGTTCTTTCGCTCCCGTGTACACAGTGCCTCAAAGCGCTGAAACTCCGCCGGCGTACAAAGAAACCGCAGACTGGAAAACTGCGCAGCCCAAAGATGGTATGCCCCGGAGCAGCTGGTGGGTGATTTTCAACGATGCCGAGCTCGACACGCTGGAGACAAAAACGCTGGACGCCAATCAAAACCTCAAAGCGGCTTTCGCGCGGCTGCAGCAAGCGCGCGCGGACACTCGCATTGCTCGCGCCGATCTTTTTCCCGTCGTCTCCGCCTCGACGACAGCGACGCGCGGGCGGGTTTCATCGAATTCTCCGACCTATACGGCGGGCGCGCCGACCGAGGGAAACGATTTTGTTTTGGAAGCGGACCTATCCTACGAAGTCGACTTGTGGGGCCGCATACGTAACGAGGTTGCTGCGGCACGAGCCACCCAACAGGCGAGCGCGGCGGACCTTGCGTCCTTGGGCCTTTCTATCCAAGCAGAATTAGCGACCGATTACTTCGGCTTGAGAAGTTTCGACACCCAGCAGCAGCTGCTGGACAAGACGATCGAGGATTACGGTAAGTCGCTTGATCTCACGCAAACCTTATTCGATGGCGGGGCCGCCTCACTATCGGACGTAGCGCAGGCGAGAGCGCAGTTGCACGGAGCGGAAACGCAAGCGGCCGACATCCGCTTGTTGCGGGCACAACTCGAACATGCCATTGGGGTGTTGGCCGGCGAAAATCCGTCGAATTTTGCGTTGCCCGTGAATCCGTTGCCCGCGTCGATTACTCCCCCGGCGATCGACCCCGGCCTGCCGTCGGCCCTGCTCGAACGGCGCCCCGATGTGGCGGAAGCGGAGCGTCGGGTCGTGGCGGCTAACGCCCAAATAGGGGTCGCGCGAGCCGCGTACTTTCCTCGGTTCACCTTGACTGGGTCCGGCGGCTACAACAGCGTGCACTCCGACAACTGGATAGCCGCACCTAGCCTGTTTTGGTCCATCGGTCCTCAGGTCACATTGCCGATATTTGAAGGCGGCCGCCTTGTGGCGCAGACGGAAAAAGCTAAAGCCACTTACTCCGAGCAAGTGGCGACCTATCGCAACACGGTGTTGAGCGCGTATCAAGACGTTGAGGACAACCTGGTTGCCCTCCGCCGACTTGACGATGAGAGCGCGACCGAAGCCGCCGCCGTCGCGGCCACCGCCATAGCGTTACAGCTCTCGCAGGATCGCTATATCGCCGGAATCGTGACTTATCTTGAAGTGGCGACCACGGAGACCGCGGCGCTTCAAGCGCAGCTCTCAGCGGCCAATATCCAAGCCCGTAGATTCACGGCGGCGGTCAAATTAGTCAAAGCCTTGGGCGGCGGCTGGCGGTGAAAGGTGCGTCGCGGGCTGTTGATTAGGCATCCGGCACCAGTCGAGGATCGCTTCTCGGGGTTCCGGATGCATCTCGCGGAACTCGTCGTGCGCCGTTCGATACGCTACCGGCTTAAGTTTCGCAACGGGAGCGGTGACATCCATCCCTTGCATCTGCACCGCCGCAGTTTCGAGCTAACTCACGTCGGCCTCAAGCCGACCGCCGGCGTGATCAAGGGTGCCGTGATGTTGGGCGGCTACCAGGATCTATCTTTGGACTTCGATCCTGACAATCCCGCAGCGACCCTTTTTCACTGGCATCCGCAGTTATACTGGATGTCAGATTGATGGAATTGTACCGGTATACCTGACGTCGCGACAATGTCCCCACAAATCTTTACCGGAAGGAATCGTAATGTCAATCGCTGATAAGGACCGTGATGTCTTAGACCCAAGCCGGCGAGAGTTCTTGCAACACGCCGGGACGGCTGGATTGGTGCTGGCCGTGGCAGGTGTCCCAGCATTCGCGGGATCGGTAACGAAGCCCGATTACACGTTGCGCATTGCGCCGGTGTCGGTGGAGATTGCACCGGACAGGATCATTCAAACAGTCGGCTACAACGGAACCGCGCCGGGCCCGGTGATTCGATTGCGCGAAGGTAAGCGGGTTACGATTAGCGTTGTCAACGATTCCGATGTTCCCGAACTGGTGCACTGGCACGGATTGAAAATTTCCTCGGCGGTGGATGGTGCCATGGAAGAAGGGACGCCCATGATCATGCCGGGCAACTCGGCTTCCTACAGCTTTGAACCCAAGCCCACCGGCACCCGCTGGTATCACACGCATACCATGGCCAAGGACGATCTAACGCGAAGTCTCTATGGTGGCCAATATGGCCTTTTGTATGTCGAGCCCATGCACGACGCCGGTCGCTTTGACCAGGAGGTGTTCATCGCCATGCACCATTGGGAGCCATCGTTTGTCAGCATGCAAGATCTGCACCCCGGTCCGCCTGCGAACAATGGACTGGAAGTGATCTATAAATCCGCCTCCTTCAACAGCAAAGCGCTCGGGCATGGCGAGCCGGTCAGGGTCAAGCGCGGACAGCGAGTGATGTTTAGGCTCCTCAATGCGAGCGCGACGGACGATATTGCTTTGGCGTTGCCTGGTCACCGATTTACTGTGGTGGCGCTCGACGGTAACCCGGTGCCCTCACCGCAAGCCGTGGACTCGTTAGTACTTTCCCCTGCCGAGCGCATCGACGCGATCGTGGAGATGAACAACCCCGGCGTCTGGGTATTCGGTTCGCTTGATGACAAAGAACGAGCTTCGGGCATGGGAGTGGTGGTCGAATACGCGAATGCGTCGGGCGAGCCGCAATGGCGCCTGATGAGCATTGAGGAGATGGTGATGTGGGATTATCTAAAGTTCGGTGCAAATGCACTGGCCGCATCGCCTGATCGTACGTTTGAACTCAAATCGCAAAAGATTCCGGGCGGACGTGGCGGCTTCAATCACTGGACGATCAATGGGAAGTCTTGCCGGACACCGATCCCTTGCCGGTCGAACGCGGCAAGCGCTATCGGCTCGCCTTCAACAACGACAGCGGCGACATGCACCCGATGCACCTGCATCGGCACAGTTTCGAGCTGGTTAACTTCGCTGGCACGGCGACCTCGGGCATCATCAAGGACGTCGTGAACGTCCCGCAGCACAAGATCGTGCAAGTGGACTTTGTCGCGGATAATCCCGGTAGCACTCTACTGCACTGTCACATGCAAGAGCACATGGATTTTGGATTCATGACTCTCGTCAAGTATGTGTAGCGCAGAGGCGCCATCGCGCGCAACTGCGGCGGCGATTTGAACCTGGGTGCGCCTCGTCCCTGATGATCACTGCGAGGCCACGCGGCCCCATGGTAGAGATGGGCAACAAATAGGGCTTTCAGACTGAATTTATCGAGCGATCCGCTCTCGAGTGCCTTTTTTTGATAGGGTTCCGTTCCCAATGCGCAGGGGACGGGACAATGGACCAAACACAACGAAACTTGAGGATTATCTACCCGATATGGACTCCGCTTGCAGTCGAAATAGGCCGAGTGGAGGTCCGCGCTCGTTCAGTATTCACCGGGAGAAGGAGTGCCTTCGCGAGAGATCTCAGCCCGAGGACCGTCGTCAGTGCTTTTGCGCCACGAGGCATAAAAGTGCGATTAGGCCGTCGTTATCGCGAGGCACGGCCCACATGATGGGATTCTCCTCGGCGTCGGGCTGTCTTTCCTTGGCATAGACAGCTAACAATTCCTCGCTGTCGGCGAGCAATTCGGCGCATACGACGTCCACCAATCCGGTTTTCTCCCAGTGTTTTCGCCACCACTCCGTGCCATGCACGAAGGACCAATGTGTCGCGTAGTCCTCGCGTAGGTAGTCGGGAGCATCGGCGATGCCATCGATCTCCCGAGAAAAGCCAACATCGACGACGCCGATATAGCCGCCCGGTTTGACGAACCTGAGCAGGTAGCTCAGGTAACGTTCATCGGTTCCAAAGTACAGAAAGGAATCGATCGCGATGACCGCGTCGAAGAACCCTTCGGCGAAAGGAAGCGCATGCGCTTCGATCCGCAGTGGGAAGACGCTTCTCTCGCACCCAAAGTCGATGGCGCGTTGGCGGTTGTCGCTGGGCGACGCCCAAAGGTCGACAGCCCACACCTCGACTCCAAACTCACGTGCGAGAAATATCGAACTCGTCGCGTTCCCACATGCAAGATCGAGGATACGCGTTCCCGAGCGTATAGGCAGTCGGCGCGACAGACTCTCGACTTGGCAGAGCGCATTTTCCCCTAACGCATTGTCGCGAATCCATTTGGGGTCGTAACGCGAAGTGAGCGGATAGGCGACCGCCGAAGGCGCGATTCGGCCGGTAACCGGCTTCGGCGGCAAAGTGTTCACGGCAGCCCTTGTCTTACCTTTCATCACCGTGGTCCGTTGTGATTGCAATATCCGACCAGTATGTCGCCCATCTTGGCGTTAAAGAGGCAAACCAGACGGTCAAGATAGGCAGGGTGATCAGCTGCCGGAGCGCGTCCGGCAACTTCCAATTTGCCGTGGAAACAACTGTCTGCCTTTTTCCCAATTCGCTTGGTGATCGAGGCCTTCAACGATCACGGCCAACACCTCCATTAGGCGGTCACCTCGGCCGGCGCCGCAATAAGCTTGATCGCCGCGAAATGGGCGCGAAGGGTTGGCGGCGCGGAGATTGCAAACGCCTTGGCGTCGACATCACTGCCGGTCGCGATCTCTCTTTTAAACAGGGCTATCGCTTGTCGATGCGCTTCCATTTGGCTCTCCATATAGCTCTTGTCGCACGGTTCTCCAGATAAAACTTCGAGTTCGGCATTCTTGGCCATTTGGCCCTTGCTGGGGCTGGTCCTCAGGTTGCCATTCTTGCTGCCAGCGAGCGCCGGAAGTTTCTCGTTCGCGACACCGTTATCCTTTACTATCATGGCGCCGAAGTCTTTGACATGCTGGCTGGCAGTGTTGCCCTCCGCCAACTTCCCGACTTCTACCTCAAATAGGCCGTCCCGCGCGGCGCTATTATAGAAGGACGCATCAGGAGTCGCGTCCATACTGAATGCAGTCATGGGGACCAACAACCGCATCGAGGCGAG
>OCZU010002322.1_pt1 | contig 12177 bp, 12 predicted proteins | sample 1539001 | NCBI WGS metagenome assembly OCZU01 (sample SAMEA3539306, study PRJEB22396) | soil metagenome | biome: tundra; feature: field; material: soil | place: USA | collected 2010-05 | depth 0.15 m
CGCTGGTGGTGCTCTCGCTGTGCCGCTCATTCGGCGCCTGGGCGAAGCCGATCACGGCGACGTCGGTCACGCGGGCCGCCGGGGGGCGCCAGTCACCCCGGTCGGGATGGGGGTTTCGTCCAGCATGAGGCCTGCCCTCACAGGTGGTGGACGTAGGAGTCGTACGGGGCGTCCGGCTCCCCGGTTGGCCGGAAATGATCGATATTCTCAGACGTCGTGCCCCACTGCTCGCGAGGCTTCCACACCGCCTGGACTCGCATTCCCATCCGGACCTCCTGCGGCTCACAGCCCAGGATCAGGTGCGAGAACGCGATGTCGGCGCCGTCGATCAAGACCGAGGCCGCGACGTACGGCGGGGTGACATGCTGTCCGCGGAACGGCACGTTCACGATGCAGAATGTGGTCACGATGCCGGTATCCGGCAGCTCCACCTCGGTCGTGGTCGGTACCCCGTCAACGGGGCATGCGCCGCGCGGCGGCAGGTAGACCTTCTCGCAGACTGGGCATCGCTGCGCGATCAGCCGCCCCTGCGCGAGGGCACGCAGATAGCTGCTCTCGCCAGGGGAGACCGTGTGGTCGTAGCGCAGCCGCACCGGCGTGGTGATCATCGTCACCGGTTCGGGCCGGGCGTCATCTGACCGCATGGCCGCGGGTGCCGTGTCCGCAGGCGCGGCGGCGGGTGCTGAGCCGGTGGCTCCCGCGGCGGCGGGCCCGATCGGCTCGAAGCAGGCGATGTCCGTGATGCCGGTGCCGACCCGGTCAGCCCACCGCGGCCGGACCCGCATCCCGGTCCGCATCCGGTCGGCATTGCCAGCGTCCACGGCATGCAGGAGTGCAGTGTCCGCCCCGTCCAGCCTGATCAGCGCCCAGCCGAACGAGTGCCCGAGCGGCTGCCCTTCCAGCGGCCGTTCCATCCAGGACCAGCTGACTACAGTCCCGCCTGGCCCGACTTCGATCAGCTCGGCGGGCGGCTCGGCGGTGCCGGGGTCGTACTCGAACGGCGGGGCATACACCCGGCCATCCGAGGCCCTGGCACCCAGAATGCGCCGGTTCGCCAGCGCGGTCATGAACTCGCTCAGAGTCGGGCCGAGCGAGCGGGTGTAGTCGAACGAGATCTCCAGCGGAGCATGCAGCGCCTGGCTGGCTGAGGGTGGCTGGCTCACGGATCGAAGTGAAACATGGTTCTGGTGCGGTCGGCAAGAACTCCCTGATATACCAGCAGGTCAGGCGTCATCGCGATGTAGAACATGCTCTACCGGCACGATCGTCACCAGGTCGCTGAGCCCGCTGAAGTCGTCAGGGTTGGTCGCCTCGGCGTGCTGCAGCACGCCCATCCGCCGCGCACGCTCGGCAGGCCCGTCGGCGTGGTGCGGTCCTGCGGAAAAGCTCAGCGAGAGTGATCGCACTGATCACCATCTCCGCTGGCAAATCAGCCGGGTTGAGCGCCGGCAGGAGGATGACGATATTCGTATCGATCAGGATCTGGGTACCGCCGCTGGGCGATCGTCTCGCATACTGTCCCGGTGCAGCGGATCTCAGTAGTAGGCAACAGCGGGTCGGGGAAGACGACGCTGGCCAGGGACGTCGCCGTCGCCCTGGCGATCCCGCACCTTGAACTGGACTCGGTATTCCATCAGTCCGGCTGGCGGCCACTGGACGCCGGCTCGTTCCGCCAGCGGGTGACCGACTTCACGGCGGAGCAAGCCTGGATCGTCGACGGGAATTACTCCAAAGTGCAGGACATTGTCTGGGCTCGGGCCGACACGGTGCTCTGGCTCGATCCGCCCAGGAATCGCGTCATGCGCCAGGTGATCTGGCGCACCCTGCGGAGGGCGGCGACTCGGGCCGAGCTGTGGAACGGGAACCGCGAACCGTGGGGCAACGTGATCCGGCTCAATCCCGAGGAATCGGTTATCGCCTGGGCGTGGACCCGCCACCGGGTTTATCAGGACCGATACCTCGCCGCCCGGGCGGATCCGGCGAACAGTCACCTGACCTTCGTCCGGCTAAGGACGGCTGCGGAAGCCGTGGCGCTGGTCCAGCGCATGACTAAAGAGGAATAGCCGGGTCATGCACCGGGAATGCAGTCGTTCCTTCGTGAGATAGAGTCCGTTGTCGTAGCGGCCGCCTCGATCCGGACGCGCGCACCGGCGTCTCACTCTGACGTCACGGGGAGGACGGAAGATGGACGAGAAAACGGTCGCTGTTGGCGGGCAGGAGGTTGCCTTCCTGCAGAGCACGGGCCGTGAGCGCCCGGTCGTGTTCGTGCATGGCAATTCCTCCTCATCGCGCACGTGGCGGCGGCTGATCGAGGGGCCATTCGGGCAGCGGTTCCGGTGCCTGGCGCTGGATCTTCCCGGGCACGGCCGATCTGCCTTGGCGAGCGATCACTCGGCCTACTCGCTGCCCGGCTACGCCGCTGTGCTGGCCGGGTTCGCCGTAGCTCTCGCCGCGGATGACGCGGTGATCGTCGGGTGGAGCCTGGGCGGGCACGTGGCCATCGAAGCGGCTCCGGCCCTGCCACGGGCCGCTGGATTCTTCGTCTTCGGCACTCCGCCCGTCGCGTCGGCAGCTCAGATGACGGAGGCGTTCTTGCCTAATCCCGCACTCAGCATCGGCTTCAGCGCCGACGTCAGCCAGAATGAGGCCCTGACCTATGCCTCCTGCTTTACCGCGCCAGGGTCGGCGCTTCCGCTCGATGATTTCGTGGCCGATATCCTGCGCACCGACGGTGCTGCGCGAGCCGGCCTTGGCGCGAGCATCGGCGAAGGCAGATTCGCCGATGAGGTCGAGATCGTCGGGACACTCGGTCGGCCGCTGGCCATCGTGCAGGGCGACGGCGAGCAGCTGATCAGCCTGAGCTACCTGCAGCAGCTGGCCATCCCGAGCCTGTGGCGGGGCGCCGTGCAGATCATCGCCGACGCCGGACACGCCCCGCACGAGGAAGTGCCGCAGACCTTCGCAGGGCTGCTGGAGCAGTTCGTCACCGATCTCGGGTGACCATCACCCGGTCCGGCTGGCCGCCACGGGGCAGGAGCGGGCCGTGGGCCAGGTGCGGCAGGACGTGGCGTGCGAACAGATCGCCCTCGGCGGCGTGCGGGTAGCCGGAGAGTATGAACGCCTCCATTCCGAGCTCGGCGTAACCGCGCAGCTTGGCCAGTACCTGGTCGGGGTCACCGACGATGGCCGCGCCCGCGCCCGAGCGTGCCCGGCCGATGCCGGTCCACAGGTTCGGCTCGGCGAACCCCTCGTAGTCGGCCAGGTCGCGCAGCTCGCCCTGGCGGACCTGCCCGGCCGATGTGGAATGCAGGGACTGGTTTCGAATGCTCGTGCCGGTCTCGGCGTCGAGCCGGGAGACCAGCCGCCGCGCTGCGGCCCGCGCCTCCCGCTCGGTGGCGCGCACGATCACATGCGCGCGGTAGCCGAACCTCAGCTCGCGGCCGAACCGGGCGGCGCGTGCCCGCATGTCGCCAATGATGGCCTCGACGCCCGGCATCGTGTCAGGCCACATCAGGTACACGTCCGCCGCCTGGGCGGCGACGTCCCTCGCCGCCTCCGACAATCCACCGAAGTAGAACGGCGGGCAGCCGCCCGTGGCCGGGCACACCTGTGGCGGGCCGAGCGTCACAGTGATGAACTCGCCGCGCACGCTGACCGGCTGGCCGTTCAGCAAGTCGCGCAGCACCCGCATGACCTCCAGGGTGCGCCGGTACCGAGGCGCCGATTCCAGCTGCTGCCCAGGCAGATCCGAGGAGATGATGTTGATCGTCAGCCTGCCGCCGAGCATCTGGTCGATGGTCGCAAGCTGGCGCGCGAGCTGTGGCGGCCACATCTCGCCGGTGCGCACCGCCACCAGCAGCTGCATGCGCCGCAGCAGCGGCGCGATCCCGGCCGCGAAGGCGACTGAGTCGATGCCGCGCGCGTAATCCGAGGGCAGCAGCAGGTTGTCATAGCCCGCTTCCTCCGCACCGAGAGCGATTCCTCTGCAATGCTCCCAGCTGGACCGCAATGCAGCATCTGGCACGCCGAGGAACTCGTAATCCTCGTCGCACAGTGGACCGAACCACGACACTTCACAGCCCACTGGTACCGCCTTCCATATCCGGTGGTGCGCTCCCTCGTCCCGATGCCAGCCTGCCACGGCTAGATGATCAATTCCAAGCGGTCGGCCGCCCGACTGGCACTGCCGCACGCCCGCCACATCCCGGACCCCAGGAGATCGGGTAATCTGGGCCTATATCGCTGGGTGAGTGATCGTCAGGGCTGATGTTCTGGCCTGATGATCCCGCCCGGCGGGGCTCCAGGCACCGGCACTGCACCATCTGGGGCCGACTCCGCCGTCGGCTAACGAATACAACGGGCCATCGACTCGGCTGTTTGCGATACAACGGGCCATCGTCTTCGTTCGGCCACCCAGATAAACCGGCCATATCCGGCGCGGATCACTGGCGCCGGGTTGGCGGCTCGCGACTTAGCATGGATTGGATAGGCTCAAAAGGTATTAATCGGGCGGAGAAATGATTGTAATCCGTGCTAAGTCGCGCAACGCCGCCGATGGGCGACGCCGATCGTGGCCCGGCCGGGCCACGAGAACCTGCTGGGCTAGCGCAACCTCGGCCTGAGCGCCGTCAGCTGGCATCACGACCGGTCCGGCCGAGCCCGTCAAGCGCTCGCTCTATGGCATGACCACCGCCCCTTGGAATTGATCAGCCAGGGGCGAATAATGCGCATGCCGTGCCCAGGGTGCACAGTGGATAGGGGTGCTTTCGCCGTAGCTCGAAGGGAGGCGCTGCGATGGGACTGACGTGGCGGGACGCGGTATCGGCCCTCGCGCTGGGACTGGTCCTGATCGTGTATGCGGCATATCTGCAGGGAGCGACCCTGTGGCTGATCTCCAGCACATGGGCCACGACCGCCGTGGTACTTATCCTGGGCGGCGGCTGTGCGGTGTGCGCGGCCGGTGACTTGTATACCCGACCTCAGTCGCGTCCGTTCTGGATCGTCAGCGGGTTCGCCGCCGGGATCGGCCTGATCGCGCTGGGCGCTGGCCTGATCGGGCTGATCGGCTCCAGCGCGTTCGCGCTGAAGATCCTCGTCATGGCCACGATCATCTTGTGGGGGACGGCCACCATGGCGCATGTGTCTACGATCGGATCGCAGCAGTAACCGCCGCGGCGCTTTCGTCAGGCATGGGCTATCGCGGCGCCGGGGGTGGGCGCAGCCAGCTGGCCACGCTCAGCCAGCTGGCCACGCTCAGCCAGCTGGCCACGCTCAGCCGGCGCCGCGATACAGGACGTGCGCCGAGCGGGTATATCTACCACTCGGTCCAGTCGCCGGGGGCTGACTGCCAGATGGAGGTGTCCGGGGCGCCGGCGAAGACCGGACCGAAGTTGTCGAAGCCGAGTCCGAGCTCGTAGTAGCTGCTCATCTCCGCTGGGTCCATCCACATGTCGACGCCGAGGACCTCCTGGACCGGCTGCTCGCCCGGGTTCGGAACCCTGGACCAGACCGAATGGGACACGATGCCGTGGCGGCGGCTGCGGTTGATCGTCGCTGCTGAGTAGGCGGTAAACGCGTCCGCGGCCTTGTCCAGGGAGTTAACCGTGGCGCGCAGCAGGCCAACGCCAGCGACGTGCCTGCCGGATGGGACGGTGAGATGGAAGCCGCCGAAGCCGCTTGCCGCCGCCCAGACCGGGGTGTCGCGGCTGCTGAACAGCTGGCTGGCGCCCCCCTCGACCTGCGGATTTCCGAAGAACTGGCCGAGCCCTGACAAGCTGTTCCAGAAGTCGATGAACAGCACCTCGCCAGCCAGGGCGTCGCCGTATCCGGTGAAGGCCTGATGGCTCAGGTCGCCGAGCGAGCGGGCGGCTTCCACGCCCGCGGGGTTGCCGGCGGTGGAATTGTGCAGTTTCCTGGTCTCCTCCGCCGTCGGCGGTATGGCCTTGCCGCGAACGGTCAGCAGGTAAGTGGCGGCGCCGGCGTCCGCCGGGTAGGCGGGAGTATCTTCAGGCATAACGACCTCCTAGGTTTGCGTCAGTTACCTGAACGACGAACGCCGCACCGCCGGATCGACACGTCCGCGCATGCGTCGGCCGGCTCGCCCAGCAGCCGGACGTGCTTCATCGGGCCTCGCGGGGCAAGACTGAGGTGTGGCCAGCTGGGTGCTCCATGTCGACCTCGATCAGTTCATCGCCGCTGTCGAGGTGCTGCGCCGTCCCGAATTGTCCGGTCGGCCCGTCGTGGTCGGCGGTGACGGGGATCCGGCCAAGCGCGGAGTCGTGGCTACCGCCTCCTATGAGGCCCGCGCGTTCGGCGTGCGCTCGGGGCTGCCGTTGCGCACCGCGGCCAGGCGCTGCCCCGACGCGGTCTTCCTGCCGGTCGACCGGGAGGCGTACGAGGTCGCCTCGGCGCAGGTGATGGCGACGCTGCGGGGACTGAACGCGGTGGTGGAGGTGATGGGCTGGGACGAGGCGTTCCTGGCCGTGAACACCGGCGACCCGGAGGCAGCGGCCAGGGACATCCAGGAGCGGGTGCGCGCGGCCACCCGGCTGGACTGCTCGGTCGGGATCGGCCAGAACAAGCTCCAGGCCAAGCTGGCCACCGGCTTCGGCAAGCCGGCCGGCGTTTTCCGGCTGACTCATCAGACCTGGCAGGCGGTGATGGGCGGCCAGCCGCCGGAGGCGCTGTGGGGCATCGGGGCCAAGACCGCCCGCAAGCTCGCCGAACTAGGCATCGGCACGGTCACTGAGCTGGCGGCCGCGGATCCGGCGGCGCTCGCGGCTCGGTTCGGTCCGGCGACCGGCCCGTGGCTGATCCAGATCGCCTGCGGCATCAGCTCAGCGGCGGTCTCGGCCGAGCCCTACCAGCCGAGGTCCCGCAGCCGGGAGACCACCTTCCAGCAGAACATCAGCGACTGGGATCAGGTCCGCGCCGAGATCATCCGGCTGGCCGGGCAGGTCACCGCCGACATCGCGGCCGAAGGCAGGCCGGCCGCGCGGGTCGTCGTCAAGGTCCGCTACGCGCCGTTCTTCACCCGGACCCACGGCCGGTCGCTGGCCGAGCCGACCCTGGACCTGGCCCAGATCGAGCGCGCCGCGCTCGGAGCGCTCGATGAGTTCGCCGATCACCGCCCGGTGCGGCTGCTCGGCGTCCGGGCCGAATTCGCCGCCGAGCCAGCCGACCCGCAGGAACCCTCGGATCAGAGCTGATCCTGGCCGGGCGGGCTGGCGGGGGAGTAGGCGGTCAGGAAGAAGCCGCGCACCGGCGCGTCCAGGTTCAGGTTGTGCGCGAAGGCCGTGGCCTGCGTCGGCGCCGACGTGTCGAACGAGATCTGGACCGAGTCGTCCTGGCCTGAGTTCGGGTCGTAAACGGCAACGGTCACCTCGGAGCCGCCGATCGTCAGGCACTGTCCGGCCGTCGGCCTCCTGCCGCCGCGTCGGCCCGTGGCCAGCGCCTAGTCCGCGGCGAGGGCGTCGATCGCGGCCACCTCTTCGGGCAGCAACGCGAAGCCGAACAGATCTATATTCGCCGCGATCCTGGGCTGGTGCGCCGATTTCGGGATGACCCCGATGCCGTGCTCGATGTGCCAGCGCAGCACCACCTGGGCGGCGCTCACCCCGTGCGCAGCGGCGATCCCGGCCACCACGGGATGGTCCATATTGGCGTCCTTGAGCGGGCTGTAGCCCTCCACGCAGATGCCGCGCTCGCGGTGCCCGGCCAGCACGTCCGGGTCGTATCTGGGCGGATTCCAGTGCACCTGATTCACCGCCGGCGTCTCGCCGCTGGAGCTGATCAGATTGTCCAGCTGTGCCAGCGAGTAGTTGCTGACGCCGACCGCCCTGGTCATGCCCGCATCGCGGAGCAGCCGGACCTCGTTCCACACCTGCCTGCTGTGCAGCGGCCTGGGCGGCGGCCAGTGCACGAGCCACAGGTCCACGTAGTCAGTGCGTAGCGCACGCAGCGAGGCGCGCAGCACCTTGTCCGCCCGGCCGGCGTCAGATGGCCGAAACTTCGTGGTGAGGAAGAGGTCGCCCCGGTCTAGGCCGCTGCGAGCCACGGCCCGGCCGATTGCCTCCTCGTTGCCGTACATCGTCGCGGTGTCGATGTGCCGGTAGCCCGCGGCCAGCGCGGCGTCGACGGCCGCAGCCGCCGTATGCCCGCGCAGCTGCCAGGTACCGAAGCCGATCAGCGGCATCTGCCCACCGCCAGCCAGGGTGACCAATGGGACATCGGACGGGATCGTCATGGGACCCATTGTCCGCCCCCTCGCTCGCGGTGGCTAGATGATCAAGCCAGCAGGCCGGCATCGCACAACGTCAGGCCGAAGCCGTTCCCGCCCGATCTCGTGTCGGTCATTCGTTCCTGGCGGTTTCGGGTCCAGTGATCCGGTTGAGCAGGGGGAGGGTGGAGGCGATGATCGCCAGGGATACGGCGAGCCCGCCGATGACGATGAGGTAGTACCCGGGTCCCGGCGGCCGGAGCGAATAGCCGGCCCCGCGACAGTTAGTTTCCTAGATCAGCCTCTGCCTGACTGTCCTGCGCCGGAGCGCCAGCAGGGACCAGCTCGTACCCGGCCTCGCCGTGCTCGGCGAAGTCCAGGCCGACGGCCTCGGCATCGGCTGGCACCTGCAGCCCGACCGTCTTGTCGGTAAACCACAAGATGATCCAGGTCATCACGAACGGCCAGGCGATGCCGACCACCGCCAGCACCAGCTGCCTGCCGAACTGGGTCCAGCCGCCCGCCGCCCCGGCCGCGTTTACCACGAGGCTGGCGAAGACGCCGGTCAGGATCACTCCGATCATGCCGCCGACCATGTGCACGCCCACTACGTCGAGCGAGTCGTCGTAGTGGAAAATGTCCTTCAGGTGCACGGCGCCATAGCAGAGCGCGCCGGCCGCCAGCCCGATGACGATCGCTGCCCACGGCGGGACGTACCCCGACGCCGGGGTGATCGCGGCGAGGCCGGCCACGGCGCCGGACGCGATGCCCACGCCTGATGGCTTGCCGCGGCGCCACCACTCGATGGCCATCCAGGTCAGCATCGCCGCACTCGCGCCGAGCTGGGTATTGACCAGTGCATACCCGGCTACCGAGTTGGCAGCCAGCGCGCTGCCCGCGTTGAAGCCGAACCAGCCGAACCACAAGATCCCGGCGCCGAGCAGCACCAGCGGGATGTTGTGCGGCCTTTCAAGCTGGTGCCGCCGCCGCAGGTAGAGCGCTGTGGCCAGGGCTGCGGCACCGGCCAGTTCATGAACCACTGAGCCGCCGGCGAAATCGATCGCGTGCAGGCCGCCCGATCCGAGGATCCCGCCGCCCCAGACCGCGTGCGCGAACGGGCTGTACACGATCAGCGACCACAGACCGATGAAGACCAGGTAGCCGCGGAACCGCATCCGCTCGCAGAACGCTCCGGCGATCAATGCCGGAGTGATGACAGCGAACTTCATCTGGAACGCCATATAGATCAGCGCCGGGATGGTCGGGGCGAAGCTGTTCGGCTTGGCGCCCACGCCGATCAGCATGACGTGCTCAAGACCGCCGATGATGCCCCAGTGGTCGGCGCCGAAGGTCAGTGTGTAGCCGACGATCACCCACAGCAGGCTGATCAGACCGATAGCGATGAAGGACTGGACCATCGTCGCGACGACGTTCTTCGCTCCGACGAGTCCGCCGTAGAAGAGTGCGAGCCCGGGCATCATGAACAGGACCAGTGCGGTCGAGGTCAGCATCCAGGCGGTATCACCAGCACTAATGTGCATTCCAACTCCCCAACTCAGGCGATCGGCGCTGATGCGGCCCGTCGGCTGGTAACTGGATTCGCAGCTAATGCCGCCAAAGCGGCGGGCCAACTGTAGGGGAATCAGCCCGGCTTCGGAAGTCTCGCGGGAACCTCACTTTGCCGGGCCGCCGGGTCCGGCCGCAGACTGAACTCATGGCAACTCAGACTGACCTGGCCGGCCCGGTCAGCCGCTATGCCCGCCGGTTCCACGACCTCGTCGGCGCCGGGCATCAGGTGGCGTCGCCGCTCGGCGCGTGGCTGGTGCTCGCGCTCAGCGCCTCGGCCAGCGCCGGTGCGGATCGGGCCGCCCTGGCTGATGCGCTCGGCTGCGACCTGGACCTCGCTGCCAGGACCGCGGCTGACCTGCTGTCTCATCCACACCCGCTGGTAGCAGCGGCCGCTGGGGTATGGAACAAGCCGGGCGCGGTCAGTACGCAGTGGCTGGCCGGCTTGCCCGCGGCCGTGGAGCGTGGCGCGGTGCCGGACCAGGCGGAACTGGACCGATGGGCGCGCGATCATACGTTCGGACTGATCGACAGCTTCCCGATCCAGGTGGACCCCAGCGCGTGCCTGATCCTGGCGACAGCCCTGGCGACGAAGGTGTCCTGGACGCAGCCGTTCGCGCTGGCGGCGGCCAGTACCCTGGGCGCGGCAAGCCCGTGGACGCAGCGGCTCACCAGCGTGCTGCGGACGCCGGCCCACGGACACGCCCAGTTCATCGCCGTCACGCCGGAGGCAGCGGACGTTGCCGTGCACGTGGCGCGGGCCCGCGGCGGGTTGCTCGTCATGTCGGTCGCCGCCGCACCCGAGGTGGCGCCCGCCGAAGTTCTTGCGGCCGCCTACCGGCTAGCCGTCGATCACGCAGTCGGTGCGCCCGTCGAGCGGCGCTCGCTGTTCGATCTGTCGCTGGGCGCGGACCTGCTGTGGTCCGTGCGGGAAGAGACGTCGCGATCTGATGAGACGGAGCGGTGCACGGCGGTGCTGCCGGCCTGGTCGGCGCGCAGCACGCATGACCTGACCGATCCTGGCTTCGGCTTCGCCGCTGCCGCCTCGGCCCTCGGCGGCACCAATCCGTGGAACGCGAAGCAGGCGGCGATGGCGCGGTACAGCCGGATCGGATTCGAGGCTGCCGCCCTCACCTCGATGGTGATCGCGTCGAGCATGCGGGCACCGCGGCGGGGCTTGATGCGGACGGCCGAGCTGCGCTTCGGCCACCCGTTCGCGGTGGTGGCCGTGACTGTGGATGAGCACAGCGACTCCGGAGCGGGCCAGCCGGTTCGCGGTCCCTGGCACGGGATCCCGGCCTTCTCCGCCTGGGTCACCGAGCCGCAGGAGCCATGATCGCGGCGCCGCCTAACGCCCGTGGAAGACCGGCTTGCGCTTTTCAGCGAACGCCCGTGGTCCCTCCCTGGCATCGGCGGAGCTGAAGACCTCGATTCCGATTCCGGCCTCGACCGCGAACGCGTCGTTCTCGCTCATGTCTTCGGTCGCGCGGATCGTGCGCAAGATGGCCTGTACGGCCAGCGGGCCGTTCGCCGCGATCGTCTCCGCGATCTCGACCGCTCTGGCGAGTGCCTGGCCGTCAGGTACGACGTGTCCGATCAGGCCGATCCGCAGCGCCTCGGCAGCGGTGATATGCCGACCGGTCAGCAGCAGGTCGGCCGCGATGGTGTACGGAATCTGGCGGACCAGGCGGACCGCCGACCCGCCGAGCGGGAACAGGCCCCAGCGGGCCTCCGAAATGCCGAACCGGGCGCTCTGCCCGGCCACCCTGATGTCGGTGGCCTGCAAGATCTCGGTGCCGCCCGCGATGGCCGGCCCCTCGACGGCCGCGATCAGCGGTTTGGTCAGACGGCGACCCTTGAGCAGCGACTCGATCACCGACAGATCCATGCCCGGGCGGCTGAGCGAGTCGCCGGGGTGCGAACTGGTCATCGCCTTGAGATCGGCGCCCGCGCAGAACGCCCCACCCGCCCCGGTCAGGATCGCGACCCGGATTCCGGAGTTCGCGTCAACCTCGTCCCAGGCCTGCCGCATCAGCGCCATCATGGGGCCGCTCAGGGCGTTACGTGCATGCGGCCGGTTCATCGTGACGATCAGCACGTGGCCGTGCCGCTCGATCAGCGCGTGCGGCGGCCCAGCGCTGTCCGGCACGATGCGGTCCGTCACGGTGCGGTCCGGCACAGTGCTGTCCTCATCGAGCTGGCATCTCCTTATCGGCCTGGGGTTGCCTGAAACGATAACAGGTTCTAGTTTCGACCCATGGCACTCAACATCGCCGATCTTTTCGAGCATGCGGCTGATGCGTTTCCCGATCGGATCGCGGTAGCCTGCGGCGTTCGTCAGGTGACCTATCGCGAACTCGATCAGCGCACCAGCGCCCTGGCGCATCACCTGG
>OCZU010002324.1_pt1 | contig 12175 bp, 10 predicted proteins | sample 1539001 | NCBI WGS metagenome assembly OCZU01 (sample SAMEA3539306, study PRJEB22396) | soil metagenome | biome: tundra; feature: field; material: soil | place: USA | collected 2010-05 | depth 0.15 m
CCACGAGGTCCGTGTCTGGGCGGTTCTGAAAAACTCCGGCCACGGCCTGGAGCGCGCCGGGCAGATATTGTTCGTCGCAATTCAAATGGGCGATGACGTCGCCCGTCGCACGCTTCATGCCGCGGTTGATGGCATCGTACATGCCGGTGTCTTTTTCGATGAACGCCCGGACGCGCGGATCATTGGGCAGCCAATTCTGCGTGCCGTCGTCGGAGCAGGAATCCTGGACGAGGTGTTCTACTTCCACACCTTGCTGGTCGGCGACGGAGGCGACGCACAATTTCAGCCACCCGGAATTGCGGAAGCTCGGAGTGACGATGGAAAATTTCATCGTTAGGGCGACGACTGCGGCTGAAGGACGGGCGTGGCGGGTTCCACGACCGCAGTTTCAATGCTGCGAAAGGCGCGGGCCAGACCGGCGAGATAACTTTCCAGCGTAAAATTCCGCAGAAAAATCTTCCTCAAATCATCGCCGGCTTCGCTGGTGATCAAATGAATCAAGGCGTCGGCAATTTTTTCTGGAGAATGAATTTCCACCAGCCCCGGATAATTTGGCGGGAACATTTCCGGCAGCGAGCGCCAGCGTGTCGTGACGACGGGCAGCCCAAACGCCATCGCCTCGATCAGGTTCACCGGCTGGTTTTCATTTTGATAGAAAGTCGGAAAGCAGAACAGGTCGGCGTCGTGCAGCATCTTCATTTTCGTTTCGCCGCCGACAAAACCCAGATACCGGGTGCAGTGCCCGGAGTCTGCGCCGGCGCAAAGCTGATCGAACTCGGCTTTTTCCTTGGCGGCCACGAAATTCCCCGCGACGTTCAACTGCATGCGAATCGGTGAAGATTGCGCGGCCAGTTTTTGGTTGGCGAGCCGCACGCCGGCGATGGCATCGAACAGCCCTTTCTCTCTCATGCAATGAGCGAGGTAGAGCACGCTGCAAACTCTTGGATCTCCGCCCGCCTGTGCAAATTCATGGTCGGTGGGGTTTTGGCCGGACAAAAGCTTCGCGCGCAATTCGCGGCGCAGTTTCCGGAGCGGCAGGAGTTCCCGGTCAAAGTCCGGGCACGGATCCAGGATGCCGTTGCTGACGATTTTGATCCGCTGCGGCAAAAGTTTTTCGGCATCGGCGCGGTTGTAATTGGAGAGCACGACGCACAAATCGGCGGTTTTGAGCGCACGGTAGGTGATGGCGCGCCAGCGGATTTGAACGGCGGTTTCGAGCCATTTCGCGAGGCCGGCGGCGTGCCAGTGCAAGATCAGCCGCTCGAAAAACCGCCGGCAGACGAACATGACCAGCCAGTCGCGATACAGCGCCGAGCTTTTGCCGGGAGCGGGGATGAAATAGAAGTTTTTCACGCCGTAGCGGTAGCGGCACCAGATCGCCTGGGCGCAATAGCCCAGCATGAGAAAGATTTTGCCAAATCGCATGTCACCGATGTCCGCGAGCTTTTTGGAAACGCGGGCGTTGACGTGGTAACACTCGATTTGATGCGGTGACTGCCGGACGGCGCCGGGATTTTTCCGGCAGTCGCCGCCGAAGCCGTTCAACATCAACTGAACCATGTAGCTCTGGCCGTGATGCGGCGGCGGCACATGCGCGAAGATGAGCACTTTCATCGCGGATTGATTTTTCGGCGCGGACATTTGATGGCGATAAACTGGTGCAACGCTGACTTTGAAAAGCGCGGAAAGGACAGCATTTTCGTTTGTGAAAGTCAATCTTGCCGTTTGCTCTTGAACAAAAGGTGCGCGGCGTTTAGAAGAAAACGGAAATGAATTTCGCCAGCCACAAAAAACCGCGTTCCATTGGCCAGATCGCATGAGCACAGCCGCTAACGCCATGGATCGAGTGAACGTTTTGGGCGTGGGCTTGAGCGCGATCAATCTTGATTCGGCCCTGGCGGCGGTCAGCGAGGCGCTGGAGAAAAAAAACAAGGGCTACGTCTGTGTGACCGGTGTGCATGGCGTCATGGAAGCGCAAAAGGACGAGTCGCTGCGCAGCATTTTGAACCGCGCCTTTCTCAACACGCCGGACGGGATGCCGATGGTCTGGGCCGGCCGGCTGCGCGGCTTTCGCGACATGGATCGTGTTTATGGGCCGGATCTGATGAACCTGATTTGCGGCTGGTCCCGGCAGAAAAACTACACACATTTTTTTTACGGCGGCGCGGACGGAGTCGCGCGGGAGCTTAAGCGACGGCTGGAGGAAAAATTTCCCGGACTGAAAATCGTCGGCACTTACACCCCACCGTTCCGCGCGCTCAACGCGACCGAGGAGGCGGAGTTGATCCGCGCGGTTGGCGAATTGAAACCGGACATCATCTGGGTTGGTTTAAGCACGCCGAAGCAGGAGAAGTTCATGGCACAATACTGGCAGAAGCTGGACGCGACCTTGATGTTTGGCGTGGGTGCGGCCTTTGATTTTCACGCCGGGCGTGTGCGGCAGGCGCCGCGCTGGATGCAACGCAGCGGGCTGGAGTGGTTGTTCCGGCTGTGCTGCGAGCCGAAGCGTTTGTGGAAACGCTACCTCAAGAACAATCCGGTCTTCGCCTGGAAAATTTTCTGCCAGTTCGCGGGTTTGAAAAAATATCCGCTTGATTGAAGAGCGACAAGGCTTACGGAATTTCTTTGATCAGCAAATCTTCGGAGCGGTAAACCACGGGCCAGGCGTCCACCTTCGGTGAAATGTATTCAGGATAAAAAAGTCGCTTGATGTGGCTGCCAGGGTTCACCGCCTGGATGGCGAAGCGCACGGGCGACTGACTGATGAGCACGAGCTTGGTGTAGCCGAGCGATTTCAACCGGCGCAGGTCGGCTTCGCTATTGAGCATATCCTGCAATCCCTTGCTCGCGGAACCCCCTTGGGAATTTTCGAGACTGTACACATAGAAACCCTTCCGCCCGGAGCGAAACAACTCTTCACCGCCCCAGAGGGGAATTACACTGTAAACGATCAGCTTATCGTCCGGTTTGGTTTGTTGTCGGATGATCCCCGCCACTTCTTTGGGATAATAATCATAGTAAAGGCCGATTTTCATTGCGATGAGGCCGTCAATTGCAGACAAGGTAAGGACCAGTCCGGCCAGCGCAAATCGAAGCCAGGATTCAGGCATTTGTTGCGCCCAGAAATCTTCCCAACGCGCCAGCGTGGATCCGCAGAGGAGGGCTACTGCGGGGCAGCACATGAGATAGTAATGCCAATGAATCAGCACAACTTGAGTGAATACCAGGATCGTCAAAAACGTGGCCAGGAGCCAGAGTTTTGGCAGGCGGTTTCCGGGCCGAAGCAAAGCGGGCAGGAGGAGTGCCACGAACGGCAGACTTCCAAGGGTCGCGTGTAAAAACCGCCAGCCACCTTTGATCCACCCGCCGGGATTCAGACGCGTGTGCATGTCTCCGAAGAACCAGTATTGGAGGAAGGGATTTTTGGAAAGCCTCAGTTCGACGAAAGGGTATTCCGCCTGGGCCGCAAGCGAATCGGTGTAATGTGTCCAGACAACGAAAACTACTGCCGCCGCAGTGCCTGCGCTAGCCAACAGCAGCCACGGACGCCGCGATCGGGCGTTGTTTGTCAGCAGCATGCCGAAGCTGCAAAGTCCGGCAGCCATGAAAAACGGCATTTTGGATACAGCCCCCAAGCATGCGAACAGTGCCGTGGGCAACCACCAGACCACCTGGTCGTAGCGAATCATTTTATCGGCGAAAAAGAGAAACCATATCGTTGCCATCAAACAAAATCCGTCCGTGGAGGCTTCGCCCGCCATAACGACGATCAACGGTTGCGCCAGAAAAAAGGCCAATCCCCACCAAGCCGCGCGCTCGCCAACATAGTGGCGGGCTAACTGGAAGAATGGCCAAAGACCGGTCGCAAAAAAAAATAGGGAAACCACATTGGCCCAGCCATACCAGTCGGAGCCGGCCGCCTTTAGGACCAATCCCGCCGCGGCCTGCCACAGCGGCAACTCCTGTGCGGCAGGAGTTCCCGTTGCGTTGAAACCGACAATGACCGGACGCGCCAGATTGATCGGACCGTGGGCATATTCCAGCGCCGTGCCAAGATGAGAGGCGCGGTAGAATGACTTTCCGACGACAGCGTTCCCGAGATGAAAGGCCACAATCAACGCGGAGAGTGTCGCAACCAGGAGGATCATTGATGGGCGCCGGTCATCTTCGCTTTGCACGCCTAACTGGCTACGAGACCTGCCGTCGGGTGTCAAGCCGGTCTATACAATTTGTCGGGTAGCTTTCAAAAACGGAAAGAAGTGTGCGAACAAAAGCGGAAAGCATCAGCACACGGGACAATGGCGGAGCACGACTTGAATTTCGCGGTGACTGAATTCAAGCAACAGAGCCGGCTGCCAATCGACTTCCGCAAGGGCTTTCCAATGCAACCGAATCGAATAAATTATCACCGGTGCTTCGGAAAAGAGGCGTCCGTAGGGTGTCCGCCCCGTGGCTTGACTATTGTGCGTAGGGAGATATGGTTGCGCCCGATGAGATTCTGCAAGTGCTTCACCGGCATTTTTGGCCAGTGCTAACAACAAGCAGATGCGCGTGAACCCCGATCCTGTGGACCCAATCAAAGACAAAGAACGCATCACGACTGCGCTTCGATGGGGATTGATCCTGACGTTGGCTGCCATCCTGTCAGTCACGGCCTTTTACTCGGTGTTTACGGGCTTTTTGCCGCTTGATGACATGGGTTACGTCATGCTGACACAAAAGACGTTCTTTGCGGGCCATGCACTATACGATGAAACTTTTACCCAATACGGTCCTGCTTATTACGCCTACAAGCAATTCCTATTGTTCATTACCCGCCTGCCGTTGTCGCATGACAGTACCCTCATTTTTACGGCGCTGTCGTGGATAGGAACGTCGCTTCTATGCGCGGGTTATGTAGCGCGAATGACACGCAATGTCCTCCTGACTGCGCTCACGCTTTGCGCGGTCTTCAGCGTGGTAGAAGCCCTGAAGAATGAACCGGGGCATCCTCAGGAATTGTGCGCAGTGCTGCTGGCGGGCGCTCTGTTCTGTGGCGCATTCATAAAATCCGGACGTTACCCGGGAGTTATCCCAGGCATCATTGGGCTGCTGCTTGGCCTGGTGGCCATGACCAAGTCCAACATCGGGGTATTCGCAACCCTGTCCATGCTAGTGAGCCTCTCAAACATGGCGCCGGCCGGGAAAGCGAGAAACATCTTGTTTGGCGTGAGCTCAATTTTAGCCTTGTTCCTACCCGTTACTTTGATGCACCACAACCTGCCTGAAATGGCCGGATACTGCGTCCTTGAGTCTGGAGCCATACTGTTCCTGATTATCCAATCGGGACAGTCGCGGCCGAAGGATCCGCTGTCGTGGCGGGCGCTGGCGGGAGCACCAGTCGGATTAATCTCAGGGGTGATGGCATGCTTGGTTTATGCAAAAGTTACCGGATCCTCTTTCCGAGGAATAATGAATGGCCTCGTACTGCAGCACATTGGGTTCGATCGCACCTTCTTCATTTACTCGCCATTTGGACTCAAAGACGTTCTCTTGCCTTTAGCGCTGGCCGTCGTGGTGTGTCTCGTCATCGGGGCGCGCAACGGCTTCTGGCAATATTGGCCGTGGATGTCCGGTGTTCTCAAAATTGCCGCGGTTCCGGCCGCGACCTTGGCCCAGAAAGTCTTATTCGTTCAGGGAGCTTTCGGCCACTGCCTGCCATTGGTTTCTGCAACGGCGCATCTGTTGCCGAGGCAGCCTCGATCACTCACCGAGGTAGCGCCCCGCTATTTCGCGGTTTCACTCGCGGTATTGAGCGCGCTGTGGGGATATCCGGTCTGGGGTTCGCAAGGCCTGCTCTCGACGTTTCTGTTGATTCCCGTCTGGCTGGTGTCCTGCGCAGACGCCATTCGCTACGGCTCGTGGAAATCGAGCGGTGCGGACATGGAGTACAACACTTTGCCAGTCTGCCAAAAGGATCCGGTAGTGGCCGAGGCTCAATGGCGACACACCGCGCAGAGAACATTCTACTGCGCCACCGCCGTTATTTTGCTTGGCTTGGCGTTATTCCGGGCGAGAAGTGCGGTGGCCTCATACTGGGCGGCAGAATCTTTAGGACTTCCAGGAACCAAGTTGCTGCACATACCACAGAAACAGGCAGACTTCTACCGCCGACTTACCGAGGCGGCTCGTACCCATGGGCGAACTTTCTATTCAATGCCGGGCCTCTGCAGCCTTTATTTTTGGGCAGAGGAAGACTCACCAACATTTCTCAACGCCGGCGCATGGATAATTCTATTCAAGCCTGACCAGCAATCGAAGGTCGTCGAGGACCTTCAGAAGGCGCCTGAGATCTGTATCATCCGCTGGAGCCGGATGAGCGCTGTCTGGAGCGGCAATCGGGATATGTCGCAGAACAAAATCGTGCGGTATATCGAGGATAATTTTAGCAAAGCCGAATCGGTTGAAGAGTGTGACATCCTGGTCCGGCGTCAAGCAGGCCATTTTGGAGTCCAAAACCAAAACGGACATTAGGCGCAACTGTCGAATGGCGGCTAAACATGAATCAAATGAACCCAAGAGGGGAATATCTGGTTCATGGGGCCAAGGCGCGAAAAAACCATTTTGGGAAATTTTCACGCATCACGTCGCATGAAACGTGAATTCCAACGGCTCACGGAATTTCTTTAGCAAGGCGCGGGGACGGCGCAGCGCGCCATATCCCTACCTGCTTGGGAGTCCGGGCTTGCCAGCCGCCGCTTCAAGGAGGTGAAAATCTGCTTGAGCGCGGGACCGTGATTACTTGACCCAGATCACAAAGGACTTCAGCGATTTCCGGCGTTGATAGCCGTTTTGCTTGATGACGGTTTGGATGTTTCCGCGCGGATCAAAAATGTCGGGCTTGGAATAAATGATGACGTCCGGTGCGGGAAGGTTGTCGACTTCGCCGGATTGAGGACAAAAAACTTTCCCTGCTTCCGGATGGGAAATTGCGCAGTCGAGATGATAGTATTGGGCCGGGAGAATCCCGGCCACCCACCAAACAGATTTTTTTTCATCGAGAGCGTGCCGGGCCAATTGCGCGGCAGACTTGTAATCCTCTTTTCGGTACTGCGCGGCAAAGCGCAAATTCAACGAGGAAAAAAAGAGCAAGGCAGTCAACAAACATGGAAACAGCTTTAGGTAAGCGTTGCGATTATCGTTCACACTGCGAATGGCGATGCCGAGCAACGCGACATAGAAAGGGAAGACCGGGGCGAAATGGCGCGCCCAAAATGCTTTCTGTATGCAAATGCCGATAATGATGAACCCGATCGAGGTGATGCATAAAACGCCAATGATGCCAGCGGATAGCCCGGGTTGGGAATTGGCTGTCCGTTTGCGCAAACCCAAAACGAGAACCAGCAGCAACAACAGGAAGCACGATGCCGGAAGAATGAACTGAAAGATTTGTTGAGCGAGCGTGGCAAGGAGGTGGGGTGACCTGGCCATTTCCCGGATATTTTCGATGGCCGGTCCGAAGCCAGTCATCCCGGTCAGCTCGTAAAGAACATAGGCAAAAAACTTTAAGTCAACATGCCACAATTGCGCGCCCTTGGCCCCTCTTGCCAGAGTGGAAAGGTAATAGAGGGCGATGGGAATGCTGGCAACCGCTCCACCCAGCAAAATGAGGAACGACTTCCGGCTGATGTTCCATCGGCACGAACGGGCAATGACTCCTGCTGCAATCAAAGCCGCGACGATTGGCAGCGGAGCCAGCAGGGTCGCGAGACTTAGCAAAATTGCAGCGAACGAAAAGAGCCACGCCCATGATTCTCCCTCTCCCTTCAGCGCAATGAATTCGGCAAAGCCCGCGAAAAGCCACGCACCGCAGGCGATTTGAAGCGCATAAGGCCGCGCCTCATTGGAATAAAACCAAAAGTAAGGTTGAATCACCAACAGCAGGGGAAGCCATGGAAGATGAATGCGTTTGCCGGCGCGATACATGCCCGCCAGGGCGAGTGCGCCCCAAAGCACATTCACCGCGCGTAGCTGCCATTCCTCCGTTCCGAGCGTTTGGCCAGTCACCCAGGCAAAAAACATCGAGAGCGGCATCTGGCAATCGGCGGCGATGTCTTGTCTAAGACGATGCCACCAGGAGCCAAAATCCGGTTGCACCGCATATAGGGCGGTGTCGCCTTCATCCAGCCACAAACTTTCATTTGTGGGCATCAGGGGAAGCAGAAGGAGGCCCGCAACCAGCCCCCACGCCGGGTTAAATTTGATCTTCATTTTTGCAGTCGTCGCGGTCGAGTGATTTTCAACCGGCTTTGAACAGTCAACGGTTTGAATCTATTCGGGTTTGCGGGCCACTACCAGGAACTGCTCGCCTCTAAAACGCCATAGGATTTTACATCGCAGGTAAACCGAGAGCATCCAGAGCGGATATTCCGGACCGCCGACCATCGTGTAGGGAAGAAATCGGGCATGGCAGCGTTCGATGGCAAAACCCCGGATCGCCAATCCTTCCGCCAGCGAGTCTTCGGTCAGCGGTAGATAATGATCCCAAAAATCCCAGTAACGTCCATTGACAGCTTTGATGTTGGGACCCATTGCGATGAGCCTGCCGCCGCCCTTCAGACAGCGAAAAACCTCATCCAAGGTGCGACCAAGGGTTGATTTGTCCGGGAGGTGTTCGAAGAAATTGCTGGTGAAAACGACATTGAGTTCCTTCTCATTCAGCGGCCAGGCGAGCGAACAGTCTTGCTGCAAAAATGTAATCCCAGCATCGAGGCGGCTTTTGGAATCGGGGTTGAGGTCCATGGCAAATTTCCGCCGTGCCTTTACGGTGTTGATGAATTCGCCGTAGCCGCAGCCCAAATCCAGGATCGTTCCTGTCTCGGGCACGAACTGCTGGAAAAACCGCGTCACCAAAACCCCCCAGACGCGTCGGCGATAGTCGGTCATGCCGCCGAATCGCTTCGCGTAAACCCGTGTCACTTCCTCTGGTCGTGGATCACTCATTCGTCTTCCTATAGTCGCCCCGGCTGAAATACTTTTCCAGCCACACGTAGAGGCAGATGAATAGATAACGACTGCCCATTTCCTTGATTTTGAGTTTTGATTCCCCCGTCCGCCGGTTCTTCCAGGTAATGGGCACGGTCGTCCAGGAAAATCCCCGGACAATTGCTTTCAACGGCAATTCGACGGTAAGATTGAAATGCGGCGATATCAACGGACGGCATCCGTCAATGACGTCTCTCCGGTAGGCTTTGAACGCGTTGGTGGTGTCGTTCAGTTTGATGCGAAAAAGTATTTTGATAAACAGGTTTGCCAGCCGGTTGAAAAAAAGTTTCATGGGCGGATAGTCAATCACGCCGCCGCCTCTCATGAAACGGCTGCCGAACACACAATCATAGCCTTCGTTTAATTTTCCCCAGTAACGCACCACGTCCCGAACATCGTCGGATTCATCGGCCATCATGATGACAGCGGCGTCTCCTTTGATGTGATCAAAACCGCGCATGACCGCGCGGCCAAAGCCGTGCAACCCTTCGTTCCTGACCGGCGTCAGTTCCGGGAGCCTCGTCCCAAGGTCAACCAGCATCTCCCATGTGCGATCGGTGCTGCCATCGTCCACCACCACGATCTCATGCGGAACGTTGCGCAACCGCAACTCCAAATGCAGATGCTCCACGGTCGAACAAATGCAATCCGCTTCGTCGCGCGCCGGAATCACCACGGACAGCAACGCCAGCGGGCGCGGTTGGAGAGCGGGAGAAACTTTCATGACTCGTTTGAAATATCCAGCCAGTCCGGATGCTGTTCTGCGTGGGCGGCAATCTCCTCAAAAATGCTTTCGAGTTTTGCGGCCGGATGCCAGTTCCATTCCGCTTCGGCACGCGTGGCATCCAGCACCAGCCACGGAACATCGTAGCGCCGCGCCGCCGCCTGGTTTTCCACCTCGTGCGGGCCGAAACGCAGCGCGCACCAGTCGGTCAATTGTGCCAGGGAAATGCTGTTCGCCGAACCGCCGCCGACGTTCAGAACGCGCCCCGCCTTTTCCGGATGCTGCAGCTGCGTTGCCACCAGTGAAGCCAGGTCCCGCGGGTGCAGGCAATCCCTCACCTGATGGCCCGTGCCGCCGAAGCCGATGTAATTCAGACGACGTTTCGCCCTGAAAGAATGAATCCAATAGCTGAAGATGCCCTGGTCGGGTTTGCCAAACTGGCCGGCACCGGCCAGCACGCCGCAACGATTGACATGCACCGGCAGGTCAAACGCCAGTCCGTATTCCAAAATCAAAAGCTCGGAAGCCAGCTTGGCGCAGCCGTAGAGTGAGAGCGGCGGTTGCGTGGAGAAGTCTTCCGCCACTCCTCGCGGGGAAAGACCGGGTTCGCTTGCGGCATCGAATTGCGGCACAAAAGCGCTGCGCTTCACCTCCATCGGCAGCGTCGAAAGGCGCGCCAATGAATAGACGCGACTCGTGCTGAGCATGACCAACCCGGCGTCGCACCGTTTGCAATATTCGAGCACGTTGATGGTGCCGATCAAGTTGTGCTCCATCAATTGCCGGCTGCTGGCGGCAGCCGATACGCCGGCCAGCACGCTCGGATTCGCCGCCGCGTCAATCACCCAATCCATTTTTGGAAGGCCTTCAAGGTCACTTGGGTTGCGAATATCCCCATGGAGGCAGCGGATGCCCGAGGCTTTGAAGATGCGGCGATTTTGTTCGCTGCCAGGCCGGCTCAGATTGTCCAGGCCAACGATTTCCAGGTTTTCAAGCTGGCGCTTAAGTTCAAGAGCCAGGGTGCTTCCCGCAAATCCGCAGATGCCCGTAATTAAAACTTTCATGCCTGTCCGCTGCCTGGCTCATCGCAGCGGTCGTCGTGAAATGGTGATGTTTTGCCCATGCATGTAATACTGCTTACCGATGATTGAACTGCAAAATTGCGGTCTATCAAGTTTTTTTCTTTTGACTCGATTGGCCCGACGGCACAGCATCCGACCTCAGCCGAACTCAACCAACATATTATGAAACCGTTAAGGAATCTTGGTTCTCGGGGCTTCGTTTTTTTTTCAGTCATTGTTCTCGCAGGTTTCCTTGCGGGCTGTGCCGGCCCGCAAACGAGCGTCAAGGTGCCGACGGTGAGCTTTCAGGGCATGAACTTTGAGAACGTGGATACCGATGTCGCCGCGCAGCACCTGGCGATGGATGTGTTGCTGCGGTTCAAAATCACCAATCCGCTCGGCGTGCCGCTGGTGCTTCCGGAGCATGAGGTCAAATTGCAGTTGGATGGCCATGACGTGGCGGCCTTGATGCAGACCAACACGCAACTGGTCGTCCCGGGTCAGGGCAACGCCAGCCAGGTTTATCGGTTTCATTTCGATCTGGGACGGAACGATTTTCAGCAATACCTCGGACGCGATGTCCCGTACACGCTGGTGGCGCGGGTGCGCCCGGTGTCCTTTGCAAATCTCACGCTTGAGTTTGATCACAGCGACAGCCTCCGGCTGCCGCTGCTGCCGACCATCGCGCCGATTCTGGACGCGCCGGCGACGCTGGCGTTTCTCGGCAGCACCGCGACGGAAACGATTGATCTGACCCCGATTCGCAATGGCATGGGGGCGTTCGTGGATGGCCTGATGAATCCGCCCGGCGGAATGCTCGTCAAAAAAGCCCTGGGAGATGTCGTTGACGCCATCGGCGGGGAGAAATGGGAGGAGTTCAAAACCCAATGGGACAAATTCAAGGCTAGCAACGTGAAGTTTGCCCTGCCCAATGCGAACCTCGAGGGAATTCAAGTGACCGTGCCCTTTCGCGTCACCAACCCCAATGACTTTTCCATCGAGGTGCCGGTGTTCGCCGGCGCGGCAGGCATGCAAGGCAGCGCGTCGCCGTTCACGTCCACGAAGCTGATTCCGTCCGGCGTGCCGCCCGCTGCGCCGCTGGATGCCGCCGCGCGGAAACTGGATGGGCATGGTTCAAAAGAGATGAATCTCGTCGTGACGCTTCGCTGGCGTGATTTGGGTGACTCGATGGATTTGGTGAAACTGCTCGGCCTCGACGGCAACTGGCAAAAGTCCATTCAGTTCAGCGGCGAAACGATTTTCGATCTCGGTTACGGACCCACTCGCATCAAGCTCGACCTGCCCGTCACGTTGAAAAAACCCTGAACCAACGATTTTTTGGAAGAATTCCGGCGCCCGCAACGAA
>OCZU010002326.1_pt1 | contig 12172 bp, 10 predicted proteins | sample 1539001 | NCBI WGS metagenome assembly OCZU01 (sample SAMEA3539306, study PRJEB22396) | soil metagenome | biome: tundra; feature: field; material: soil | place: USA | collected 2010-05 | depth 0.15 m
CCATCATCCCGACCGGCGCCGCCGTCCGGCTGAGCCAGTCCGGCCTCGGCTGCACCGACTGGCCCAAGTGCACGGCGGCCAGCCTGGTCGCATCAGGGGCGAGCGGCGATCCGCTGATCCACCGGTGGGTCGAGTTCGGCAACCGAATGGTCACCGCGGTGATTTTCGTTATCGCCGTCGCGGTCTTCGTGGCGGCCTGGCGGTTCCGCGACGGAGCGGGAACTGGCCGCGGCGGGCGGCGGCGGGATCTGGTCTGGCTCGCCTCCGCGCAGCCTGCCGGGATCGCGGCCCAGGCGGTCATCGGCGGAGTTGTGGTGCTGACCAAGCTGTCGCCGTTCTGGGTGTCACTGCACTACCTGGCGACGCTGCCGGTGCTCGCCGCCGCGGTCGCCCTGCACGTGCGCTGCACGGAGGGAACCGGGCCCGCCACGCCGCTGGTTCAGCCGCTGGTCCGACTGGTCGCCCGCGCGCTCGTCGTCGTCACGTCGGTCATGATGGTGGCCGGAACGCTCGTGACCGGGACCGGCCCGCTCGCCGGGGCCGGCGACGTGCCGCGTTACCACTTCCTCTCGCTGACCGGGATCACCCAGCTGCATGCCGATATCGGCTGGGTGCTCGGCACGCTGGCCGTCATGCTCGCGCTGATCATCCACCTGGCCGAGGCGCCGGCGCTGCTGGTCAGGCTCTCGTGGATCGTGCTCGGCCTGATCGGCCTGCAAGGCGCGATCGGCTACGCGCAGCTGTTCGCCGGGCTTCCCGCCGGGCTCGTCTGGGTGCACGTCGCCAACACGGCGCTCATCTGGATCGCCGTGCTCAGGCTGAATTTCGCACTGCGCGACCGGGGTCACCTGGGCGCGCCGGCCGCAGTCGCCGAGCCCGCGATGTCCGGCTAGCAGTCAGGCCGGGCGACCGGCCGGCTGCTCGGCCGTCCGGAGCACTTCGGCCCGCCGGAACGCTGCTCTGATCGCGAGGATGACCTGGTCAGGAGTGCGGGTCAGGTCGGCCCAGGAGAAGTGAACGACCTCGAACCCGGCCGCGCGCAATTCGGCATCGCGGCGTAACTGCCGGCGAGCGCGGTCCGGGTCCGCGTACTTGAGCGCTCCGTCGGCCTCCGCGACGGTCCTGTTCTCACGCCACAGGAAGTCGACGCGGCCGACCGGCCCTTCGTCCCGCCGACCCAGACCAGGAGTTCAGGCGGCGGCAGCCCGCCGTCGCGGAAGGCTACCCGGGAGATTGACTCGAACGGCGACTCCGACCGGGCATCGCTGAAGTCGACCGCCTGCCTGGCCCGCTCAATCCCCGGCCACCGGCGGCTGGTCGTGATGACGGCAGCGAGCTCCGTCCTGGAGGTCTTCCGCCGGTATAAGGCCGAGTCGGCGGCGACGACGCCCGCTCTGAACGGCGTCGTCCGGGCTAGATCGATGACCGTCCTGGCCGCCGAGGTGACCGGTATGCCGCGGGCCATCGCTAGCTGGCCGGCCGGGAGCGCGGTATGCCGGATGCGAACGCCGGGCAGGCCGGTCAGGACACCGTCCGGGCCGAGTGGGCGGCTGACGGCGATGAGGTTCGCTGGCTGACGCCCCAGCAGGTCGATCCCGTGGATCATCGCCGCGTCTTCGTGGCTTGCTACCGCGTCGGGCCCGGCCACGGCTACCGCCGCGGCGATCGACAGAAGGCGTTCGCGGCTCGGAGCCGGACCGGATAACCGGCCGACGAGCTCCGCTTGGGCATAAGCCCCTCGGCGAACCGAGATGAGTACTCCTCGCCGGACAAGCGTCCTGATCGTCTTCTTGGCAAAGCCTGCCTCGACGAGCTCGGCGGTCGTGGTCAGTCCTGCCAACCGCCCCGAATCCGGCAACCGCTGCGATGTCATGGTCGACAGCGTGGCACTGCCCACCGACAGCGACGCTAGTTCGCCGTCGCTCGCTGACCTACCCTGGCTTGGAACCGATTCGGCGCCCGATTTGACACTTATGGTGGGAACTAGAACCGGGTAGGTCGTTAGCCGGCCCCGGTCGGCATTGGCAGCGCGGACGATAGGGTCGATTGTGATAAGGACCGAACCCAGAAGGGGCATCGCTGTGAGTGGTCAGACCCTGCCGGATCTCGAGTGGACGGCTACTGACGCGCGGGCAGTCGATCTTGTTCGCGTGCTTGCCATGGACGCGGTTCAGAAGGCGGGCTCCGGCCATCCCGGCACCGCGATGAGCCTGGCACCCGCCGCCTACCTGCTCTTCCAGCGGATCCTGCGGCATGACCCGGCCGATCCTGGCTGGCTCGGCCGGGACAGGTTCGTCCTCTCGTGCGGCCATTCCAGCCTCACGCTGTATATCCAGCTCTATTTGTCGGGGTATGGGCTGACCCTCGATGACCTCGAGGCGCTTCGTACCTGGGGCAGCATTACCCCTGGCCACCCCGAACACGGCCTGACGCCGGGGGTGGAGACGACCACGGGCCCGCTGGGCCAGGGCCTGGCCAACGCGGTCGGCATGGCGATGGCGGCCCGGCGCGAGCGCGGGCTGCTCGACCCCGACGCTCCGGCCGGGATGAGCCCGTTCGACCAACACATCTACGTCTTCGCCTCCGACGGAGACATCGAGGAGGGCGTCAGTCACGAGGTGTCGTCGCTCGCCGGTCATCAGCAGCTCGGCAACCTGGTCCTGGTCTACGACGACAACCGGATCTCGATCGAGGACGACACCAATATCGCCAAGTCGGAGGACGTTCTCGCCAGGTACGCGGCGTACGGCTGGCACACCCAGCACGTCGCCTGGCGTACGCCGGAGGGCTACCACGAGGACACCGACGCGCTGTACCGGGCGCTCGTCACCGCCAGGGACCACACTGAGGCGCCGTCGATCATCGCCCTGTCGACCATTATCGGCTGGCCCGCGCCGAACAAGCAGAACACCGGCGAGGCGCACGGCTCGGCCCTGGGCGAGTCCGAGGTGGCGGCCACGAAGGAGATCCTGGGCTTCGATCCCGCGGTCACCTTCCCTGTCGAGGACGAGGCGGTCGCCCGTGCCCGCGAGGTCGCGGACCGCGGCAAGCGCGCCAGGGCCCTGTGGGAGGAAGCGTTCGCCAGGTGGGCGGAGGCCAACCCGTCCCGGCGGGCCCTGCTCGACCGTCTCGCCGCCCGTGCGCTGCCGGCCGGCTGGGCGACGGCGCTGCCGGCGTTCGCCCCCGGCGACGGGCCGATGGCCACCAGGTCGGCTTCGGGCAAGGTCCTGAATGCGCTGGCGCCCGTCCTCCCCGAGCTCTGGGGCGGCTCGGCCGACCTGGCCGGGAGCAACGACACGACGATGGCCGGGGAGCCGTCGTTCGTCCCGCTCGAGCACCAGACCAAGATGTTCCCCGGCAATCCGTACGGCCGGATCCTGCACTTCGGGATCAGGGAATTCGGCATGGGCGGGATCCTCAACGGGATTGTGCTGCACGGCCTGACCAGGCCGTACGGCGGGACTTTCCTGGTCTTCAGCGACTACATGCGCCCGGCGGTGCGGATGGCGGCGCTGATGGAGCTGCCCGTCACCTACATCTGGACGCATGACTCGATCGGCCTTGGCGAGGACGGCCCGACGCACCAGCCGGTCGAGCACCTGTGGGCGCTGCGGGCGATCCCGGGGCTCGACGTGGTGCGGCCGGCCGATGCCAACGAGACGTCGGTGGCCTGGCGGACCATACTCGAGCACATCGACCGCCCGGCCGGCTTCTGTCTCACCAGGCAGAAAGTCCCGGTGCTGGACCGGGGCGAGGTCGCGAGCGCGGATGGAACGGCTCGCGGCGGGTACGTGCTGGCGGAGGCGCCAGGCGGGGCACCGGACGTGATCCTGATCGGGACCGGCAGCGAGGTGCACATCGCGCTGGCGGCCCGCGAGGCCCTGTGGCAGGACAAGATCGCGGCCAGGGTGGTGTCGATGCCGTGCCTGGAGTGGTTCGCCGAGCAGGATCAGGCCTACCGCGACGAGGTGCTCCCGCCCGAGGTCCGGGCCAGGGTCAGCGTCGAAGCCGGGATCGGCCTCGGCTGGCGGGCGATCGTCGGCGACGCAGGAGAGATGGTCAGCCTGGAGCACTTCGGTGCTTCCGCCGCCTACGAGAAGCTCTACCAGGAATTCGGGATTACCCCCGAGCACGTTGCGCAGGCCGCGCGGCTCAGCCTGAGCCGGGCCGGCGCTCCGGCCAGGAAGGATTAGCGATGACCGAACACCAGGAGAACCAGGACGTACTGGCTCAGCTCACTGCGGAGGACGTGGCGATCTGGCTCGATGACATCGGCCGCGAGCGGCTGTCCACCGGCAACCTGGCCATGCTCGCGAGGGACTTCCACGTCCGGGGCGTCACGTCGAACCCGACGATCTTCGCGCACGCCATGGCGCACGGCACCGCGTACGACGGCCAGCTCCGCGACCTCGCCGTGCGCGGAGTCAGCGTGGACGAAGCGTCGCGGGCGGTCACCACCTATGACATCCGGTGGGCCTGCGACGTGCTCAGGGACATCTACGACGCGTCCGAGGGCGTCGACGGCCGGGTATCGATCGAGGTCGATCCGCGGATCGCCAAGGACACCGAGAAGACGATCGCCGAGGCGCGCGCGCTGTGGTGGCTGGTCGACCGGCCCAACCTGTTCATCAAGATCCCGGCGACGGTGGAGGGCCTGCCGGCCATCACGACCTGCCTGTCCGAGGGCATCAGCGTGAACGTCACGCTGATCTTCTCGCTGGAGCGCTACGACCACGTGATCGACGCGTTCATGGCCGGGCTGGAGGCCGCGGGCGAGGACGTGGACCTGAGCGCGCTCGCCTCGGTGGCGTCGTTCTTCGTCAGCCGGGTGGACACCGAGGTGGACCGCCGCCTCGACGCGCTCGGCACGCCCGAGGCGAAGGGACTGCGAGGCAAGGCCGCGATAGCCAACGCGAGACTGGCCTACGAGCTGTTCGAGAAGCGCTTCGACACCCCGCGGTGGCAGGCGCTCGCTGATCTCGAAGCGCGGGTGCAGCGCCCGCTGTGGGCATCGACCAGCACCAAGGACCCGGCCTACCGCGACACCATGTATGTCGAGGACCTGGTGGCACCGCACACCGTGAACACGATGCCGGAGGCCACCATGCACGCCATGAGAGACCACGGCAAGGTACACGGCAACACGATCGACGGGACCTACGACGAGGCCAGGGCCGTCTTCTCCAGCCTGGAGAAGCTCGGCATCAGCTACGACGACGTCGTCGCGGTGCTGGAGGACGAGGGCGTGCGGAAGTTCGCGGACTCCTGGAAGGACCTGCTCGGCACGATCGAAGCGCAGCTGCACGGGGACAAGGGGGCGGCTCAGGAGATCGCGAGCTGATGGCCAATCCACTTCGCGATCCGCGCGACCGGCGGATCCCCCGCGTCGCCGAGCCCAGTGTGCTCGTCATGTTCGGCGTCACCGGCGACCTGGCCCGCAAGAAACTGCTGCCCGCCATCTACGACCTGGCCAACCGCGGGCTGCTGCCGCCTGGCTTCTCGCTGGTCGGCTTCGCCCGCCGGGACTGGGATGATCAAGACTTCGCGCGGCTGACGTACGAGGCTGTCCGCCAGTACGCGAGGACGAAATTCCGCGAGGAGGTCTGGCAGCAGGTCTGTGACGGCGTGCGGTTCGTCTCCGGCGACTTCGCCGACGACGAGGCTTTCGACCGGCTGGCGGAGACGGTGTCGGCGCTCGACGCTGAGCGCGGCACCGCCGGCAACCGCGCGTTCTACCTCTCGATACCGCCGAGCCAGTTCCCCCTGGTTGTCCGCCAGCTCGAGCGGTCGGGCCTGAGCGGCGGCCCGGATGTGCCCGGCTGGCGCCGGGTGGTGATCGAGAAGCCGTTCGGGCACGACCTGACCAGCGCCAGGGACCTGAACGACCTGCTCGCCTCGGTGTTCCCGCCGCATTCGGTGTTCCGCATCGATCATTACCTGGGCAAGGAGACCGTGCAGAACCTGCTGGCGCTGCGGTTCGCCAACACCTTGTTCGAGCCGATCTGGAACCGCAGGTACGTCGACCACGTCCAGATCACGATGGCCGAGGACATCGGCATCGGCGGCCGGGCCGGCTATTACGACGGCATCGGCGCGGCTAGGGACGTGATCCAGAATCACCTGCTCCAGCTGCTCGCGCTGACCGCCATGGAAGAGCCGGTCTCGTTCGCGTTCGACGGGCTCCGGGCCGAGAAGCAGAAGGCTCTGTCAGCCGTGCAGATCCCGGACGACCTGGCCGCCGGAACGGCCCGCGGTCAGTACGCGGCCGGCTGGCAGGGCGGCATTCCGGTGCCCGGATTCCTGTCCGAGGACGGCATCTCGCCGGACTCGGCCACCGAGACCTACGCGGCGATCAGGCTCGGCGTCGACACCAGGCGCTGGGCGGGGGTGCCGTTCTACCTGCGGACGGGGAAGCGCCTGGCGACCAGGATGACGGAGATCGCGGTGATCTTCCAGCGCGCGCCGCACCTGCCGTTCAACGCCACCGACGCCAAGGAACTCGGCCAGAATGCCCTGGTAATCAGGGTCCAGCCGGACGAGGGCATCACGATGCGGTTCGGCTCGAAGGTGCCCGGCTCGGCGATGGAAGTCAGGGACGTGAACATGGACTTCGCGTACGGCGAGTCGTTCACCGAGTCAAGCCCGGAGGCCTACGAGCGGCTGCTGCTCGACGTGCTGGTCGGCGACCCGCCGCTGTTCCCCGGCCACGACGAAGTCGAACTGTCCTGGAAGATACTCGACCCGATCGAGGAGTTCTGGGCCGGCCACGGCCACCCGGAGGCATACCTGGCGGGAACGGCGGGACCGGCCAGCGCCGACGCCATGATGGCGCGCGACGGCCGCACCTGGCGGCGGCTCTAGCGGGCGGGTGAGCGATGAAGGTAGAACTGATCGACACGGTCGCGAGTACCGTGCGGAACGAACTCATGCGCATGTGCCAGCAGATGGGCGGCCTCACCACCGGCGTGGTGCTGAACCTCGTCATCATGACCGACGAGTCGGATCAGTACGACGCATTGCGGGCGGCCACCCAGGCGGGCCGGGAGCACCCGTGCCAGGTGCTCGGCGTGATCGCCAGGAACGGACGGCGGCAGCGGCGGCTCGACGCCGAGATCACGGTCGGTGAGAACATGCCGGGCCAGATGGTCCTGCTGCGGATTCAAGGCGAGCTGAACGAGCATGTGGACTCGGTGGTCACGCCGCTCCTCGTGCCCGATACGCCGGTCGTGATCTGGTGGCCGGGCAGCGCTCCGCAGACGCCGGCCACCGATCCTCTCGGCGCGCTCGGCCAGCGCCGGATCACCGATGTCGCAGCCGACCTGGCGCCGCGGCAGCGACTGCTCCAGCTCGCCGCCGGATACCAGCCCGGAGACACCGATCTGGCCTGGGCGCGGACGACGAACTGGCGATCGCTGCTCGCGGCAACGCTCGACCGGCCGTTTGCCGAGCTGCTCGAGGCGACCGTGGCCGCCGAGAGCGACAACCCGAGTGCCGACCTGATGGCGGCGTGGCTCGCCAGGCGGATCGGCGTCCCTGTCCGTCAGGAGACCTCTGATGGCCCCGGCGTCACCGAGGTCAGCTTCCTGACCCGCGACGGCAAGATCGTGATCAGCAGAGCTGACGGGAGGAACGCGACGCTGTCCAGGCCGGGAGAACCCGACCGCTACGTCGCCCTGCACCGGCGGGACGTCGCCGAGCTGCTGTCCGAGGAACTGCGCAGGCTCGATCCGGACGAGGTGTACGGAGAGGCGCTCGCCGAGCTGGCAGCGCATGACCAGGAAGCTGCCGTGCACACGCCCGGTGCCGCAGCAGACGAGGAGTAGCCATCAGCGTTCCGCAGATCCTCATCCATCACGACGGCGAGCTGCTGGCCAGGGCGGTGGCCGCCAGGCTCGTGACCAGGCTCGTCGATGCCGTCGCGGCCAGCGGCATGGCATCAGTGGTACTCACCGGCGGCGGCATCGGCACCAAGGTGCTCGCTGAGCTGGCCGTGGCTCCGGCTCGCGACGCGGTCGACTGGCGCCGGGTCGAGGTCTGGTGGGGCGACGAGCGGTTCCTGCCGACCGGGGATCCCGAGCGGAACGAGACGGGCGCCAGGAGCGCGCTGCTCGACCATGTCGAGGTCCTGCCGGAGCACGTGCACCCCATGCTGGGTCCTGACGGGCCTGATGGCCCGAACCCGGAGGCGGCAGCCGACCGGTTTGCCAGCGAACTGCGCGCGGCGGCGCAGCCGCAGGATCGCAGCGGCGTGCCGAGGTTCGATGTGCTGATGCTCGGTATCGGCCCGGACGGCCATGTGGCGTCGCTCTTCCCTGGCGCACCTGCCCTGTACGAGGAGGAAAGGACCGTGGTCGCGGTGCGCGGCGCGCCCAAGCCGCCGCCGGTCAGGCTGTCGCTCACGCTGCCCGCGATCAGGGCCGCGTCGCAGGTCTGGATCCTCGCCTCCGGAGCCGAGAAGGCGGGAGCGGTGCGGCTGGCCCTGTCCGGCGCGGGTCCGGTTCAGGTGCCGGCGGCCGGGGCGCGGGGCTCGCAGGAGACGCTGTTCCTGCTTGATCGCGCCGCGGCTGCGGAAGTACCCGTACAGCTCAGCCGGCTCGCCTCGCCCTGAATCAGCCGGTTTCGGGGACAAGAGACCAGAGTCTATTATGCGTGGTTCGAGCTATTTCAGTCCCTAACTGGTTGCGTGTCGGTTCTCATCGGCTAATTGAGCCCGGCAGTTGCCGCGGGCTATCGGCGGACGGCTGGGTCGGATGGCGAACTCTGGCAATTTGGGTCTCCCGTAATCGCTGAACCAGAGTTACGCTCAGTGCAGAACTTCCGTCTGAGTCTTGTGAGCAAGTCAGACCAGGCCAGCACGGAAGCAGGGAAGGCCGGAACATGGGCAATTGGCTAGTTCAAGCCCGCGCCATCCGTTATCTGATTGTGCGCACTGAAAGGGCTCTAGCGTCCCTAGTTACCGGTTTCCCGGGTGAGTTGTCGTTTTGGTCGTCACGACCTGCGACAGCCCGTGTGTTCGTTGTGATCTGTTCCGTGTAGTTTTCCCCTGTCATTCCGGCTCCCCGAGCTTCGGGAGAGCTACCAACCTCCCAAGGAGGATGCACGTGAGCACTACCGCAGAGTCCGCGGTCGCCCCCGCCGCGGTCCCCGCCGCCAGCGGAATCGCCGACCCCGCTCCCCTGGGGCTGGCCGCCTTCGCGCTGACGACGTTCCTGCTCTCCGCGATCAACGCGGGCTGGGCGAAGACCAGCACCGGCTTCGACTGGTGGGGTTATGCGATCGCCTACGGCGGCGTGATCCAGCTGCTGGCCGGCATGTGGGAGTTCCGCAACCGGAACGTCTTCGGCGCGACGGCCTTCTCCACCTACGGCGGCTTCTGGATCGGGATCGGCCTGTGGCTGCACTTCATCGCCCCCACCGCGAAAGCCCCGCTTGAGCTGAACCGGGACCTTGGCTGGATCCTGCTGGCTTTCCTGATCTTCAACACCTACATGGTGATCATCAGCACCCAGGTGAACATGGCCGTGTTCGGGGTTTTCCTGACCCTGGAGCTCACCGAGATCTTCCTGGCCATCGGGAACTTCACCACCAAGGTCCCTGCCCTGCCGCCCGACCCCACCAGTTCCAGCATGATTGTGATCGGCGGCTATATCGGCATTGTCACAGCACTGGTGGCCTGGTACGCCTCGGCGGCCGGGGTGATGAACGGCCACAAGGGCCGGCCGGTCTTCCCCGTCGGCGGTCCGCTCTTCGACCTGTAGCCGGTCAGCGGCGGTAGCCGCGGCGCGCTGGTCCCGTAGCAGCCCCGCTACGGGACTAGCGCGCTTCTCGGTACGGTTGGGCCGTGGAGCGGCGACAGCGCGAGAGCGTCTTTCAGGCACCTAACCGGCCGTGGCGGGCAATCATTACGCTCGCACTGGCGCTGGCCGCCGCAGTGGCGGTGCATGTAGCGGGCATTCCGCTCAAGGTGACGACGGCACGCCAGGCGGCCGCAGCGAACACCTTGGTCAGCCTGGATGCCGGTCATCTGATCACCATCTGCGGAACGGTCGCCTTCCTCATTTTCGCTCTGCTGTCCACGTTCGCGTTCGCGCGCTGGGCGCGGGCTGTGCTCGAGCGGTTCGTCGGGGAGGCCTACGGGGCAATCGTCCGGTACGTGATGATCCTTATCGGCATCTGCGTCGTGCTGCTCGCCGGCCTGTCCATGCTGGGTTTCCGAATTGCCCAGCTGGTCGTGAGCGGAGCCGTCGCCGGGGTGCTGATTACCATTGCGGCCCAGCAGTCGCTGTCGAACCTGTTCGCCGGCGTGATGCTGCAATTCGCCCGGCCGTTCAGGGTCGGTGACCGGGTTCAGATCAGGTCGGGAGCTCTGGCCGGGACGATCGAGGGCGTGGTCAGCGAGTTCAGCATCACCTACGTGCGGCTCGAGACGCAGGATGGCCGGGTGCTTGTGCCCAATTCGCAGGTACTGGCGGCGGCGGTCAGCCCGGTGCGGCCGCCAGGTTATGAGGAGCCGGCCGGCCCGCGGCCGTGAGACAGGACCGTGGCCGGTGCCCAGCGGGCACCGGCCACGGCTATTGCTGGATAACGGTCGGTCAGTGATTCGCCTCGTACTTCTGAATGACCTGTGCCGGAATCCGGCCGCGATCGCTGACTTCCATGCCTGAGCGCTTGGCCCATGCCCGGATCTCCGCGCTACGCCGGCGGTGTGCCGTCGTACGCCTCTTGGCCCGGCCAACCTTCGTCGACACCTTGCGTGCCCGGTCCGCGAAGCGCTTCGTCACTTCATCGAACTTCTGGCTGTGCTTCTCGCAGAGGTCGATCTCATAGTCCCGGCCATCAAGGCTGAACGCTCGCGTCAGCTGCTCCCCGCTCGGAATCTCTTTTGCGTCGTAGTCACAGGCGAATGTGACTGAGACCTTCTGTGCCACGTCTTTCCCCCCTTCCCCTAACCGCCACAATATTCCCGCGCATGGTTGGTTCATAACAGACGGTGATCAGTCAATTTCTCAGAGTGCGCATTGAACGCGGATCGGCCGGGCTGGCGCCGACAGCCGCGATTGCGGCACAGCCGGCTAAGGACGACGCGGCCACCTACGCAGCGGTAGGTGCTGGCGTCATCCGGCGCGACCTGGCCTGCCGCAAGGGCACTAACCCAGGGTGGTGGCGAAGGCAGGCGGCAGGCGCGCTGAATTCACCTGCTCGAGACACGTGAATGTGCTGCCTGAGGCGTGCTCATGGCGCTCGATAGGCAGCGGTAGCCGCTTCCCAATCCGCGCTCGCCGGCCCGTTCCCTGGCGGGGTCGAAGGGAAGCTTAGCGGGCCGGTGTCCGGCTCTGAATCTGCTCGTTCGCTGCGCCAGGCGGGGGCCGGGTAACTGGCCGCGCTCCGGTCGCCGGCCGTCGCCTGATAGCCGGCCGCTCCCGGGTAGCCGGCCGTTCCCCGGTAGCTAGCCGTTTCCCGGTAGCTAACCGTTTCCCGGTAGCTGGCCGTTCCGTGATGGCCCTGCGCTCCGTGATAGGCATCCGCTACGGAGTGGTCCTCTGCTCCGGGGTGCCCCTGCGCTCCTGGGTAGCTGTAACTGGCCTGCTCCGGGTAACTGGCCTGCTCCGGGTAACTGGCCGGACCCGGGTAACTGGCCGGACCCGGGTAGCTGGCCGGACCCGGGCGGCTACGCCCGTCGGGGTAGGCGGCGGCATCCGGCACGGGGGCGGGAAGGTAGCGGGACGCGTCGCTGTAGTCGGGCGGGTCGTAACCGGGCTGGCCGTGACCCAGGTCGGCACCAGCCATGGCCGCCGTGCTCGCGGCTGCCGCGCTGCCGTAGCCGGCCCCCGTGTAGTAGGGCCGTCCTGCCGCGTCTGCCTGGCCCGAACCAAGTCCGGGGCCGGCGTTATGGACGAGAGTGCCGTCGTACCTGTAGCTCGGATCGGCCCCGTAGCCCGCGCCCGCGGCCCCGTAGCCCGCGCCGGTTACATAGCTGGGCGCGAAGCCGTAATCCGGTCCTGGCCCGGTTCCCTGCGGTCCCGGCATGGGGCCGGGCGGCTCCGGATAGCCATAACCAGGCTGCGGATGGCCGCCGCCAACGGCGGGACCGGCCTGCTGGCCGCGCGCGGGGTCCGACGCCCGAACGGGCGGCCCGGATTGCAGCGTCTCGACCATCCTGACCAGATCACCG
>OCZU010002327.1_pt1 | contig 12170 bp, 10 predicted proteins | sample 1539001 | NCBI WGS metagenome assembly OCZU01 (sample SAMEA3539306, study PRJEB22396) | soil metagenome | biome: tundra; feature: field; material: soil | place: USA | collected 2010-05 | depth 0.15 m
CGGCAGCATGTGCGGAATTCGGGCCTGGCTTTTCGCGATTGTGGATGATGCGGCTACCACTTGCGCGAGAGACACGTCGTCGGTGCGATTTGTGGTGGCACGCGCGGTGCGGCCGCCAAAAACTGTGCGGACGGAAATTGTCAGGCCGAGTTCCGCGACGTTCTGGTGGATTGTGTTATTCGCAAAACGAGTTAGGGCGTCGGATGTGACGTCGATCATTACTTCGGTTTCGTCGGCGCCGCTTAGTTTGAAGACGCGCTCCGCTATGCGGCGGAGTTCCGATTGAGAAAGCATGGCGTCGCGTGCGGTTGCTGCGCGAAGTGTTTGCTTCTTGCTGGGTGCGCGCCGTGTTTTCGTTGCGGGACTCATCAATATTTTCTTCGCGTCGTCATTTTGCGAACGCCACTCCTACGCGCACATTTTTGAAGCGCGCTGGAGAGGCTCCGTGTCCCGTACCCATTGTTTGCATCGGCTGGCCCTTGCCGCAATTCGGCGTACCCCACAGAGTCCAGTGTTCTCGTGAGCAAATCGCGTCACAACTATTCCAGAATTCCGTGGTGATGCCGCTATAGCTCGGGTGCTTGATCATCCTTCCCTTTTTTCCGCCCTTAATTTCCCAGCCGATTTCGGTGGAAAATTGGAAATGGTAGCGGCGGTCGTCGATGGACCACGAACGATTCGTTTCCATGTAAATCGCGTCGTCGGTGTCGGCGATGAGGTCGTCGTATTTCCATTCGCCGGGATGAATGCTGATGTTGGTCATACGGATGATCGGCAGGCGATTCCAGCCTTCGGTGCGCATGGTGCCGCCGCTGCGATTCAGTCCGACGGATGCTGCGGTTTCGCGATTGGAAAGATATCCGCGGAACATTCCGTCTTTGATGATGTCGGTACACTGCGCGGGGACGCCTTCATCGTCATATCCAAATGTGCCGAGGCCGGAGCCGTGGGCGAGACGTGCGTCGGCGACAACGTTTACGATGTCCGACCCATATTTCAGCGTGTTCAATTTTTCGAGCGTTAGAAAACTCATGCCCGCGAAGTTGGCTTCCATTCCGAGGACGCGATCGAGTTCGACGGGATGGCCGATGGACTCGTGAATCTGCAATCCGAGTTGCGAACTATCCAGAATAATTGTCTTCGTTCCTTCGGGACATTGAATGGCGCTGTGCAACGCGACAGCTTCTTCGCCGACGCGCTGCGCGTTTTCTACGAGGTCGAGCGATTCGACCAGTTCGTATCCGGCGAGCATGTGTTGGCCGCCGAAACTATTTGGATACGAGCGCTTCTGGATTTCCGTGCCGGCGAAAGTTGTGGCTACAATTCCGGCGCCGGATTGGACCCTGGTCTGATGAATGCGCGAGCCGATTGTGGAAGCGAAGAGCTGATCGATTCGGCGGAACGCCATGGAAGTTTCTGCGAGCGTGACGCCTTTCACTTTGCGCATTTCGGCGTCGGCCGCGAGCAGAAGATCAAGTTGCTTTTCCATTGGCACGCGGAACGGATCTTTTACGAAGGGATTTTGCCAGGTGTCCACGTACGCTTGTTCGGGGACCATGGAGACGTCATGAAGTTTTGCAAGCGCTGATGCGCGCGCGATGGAAACCGCCTCTGCAGCGCACGCGGAAATTCCTTCGCGCGTTAGACGATCCGTGGCGGCGAATCCCCACGAGCCGCCCGCAAGCGCGCGGATCCCCAGTCCGAGCGACTGGCTTTCGGAAAGATTTCCTACCTGCCCATTTTTTGTGGAAAGATCGCGATGGCGGATATCCATCACGCGAACATCGGCGTAAGTGGCGCCGCGCGATTTAGCTGTATCGAGTGCCCAGTCAGCCCAGTCTTGCATCATTCCGCGAGAACCATTTTCTCCAGGAAGTAAGAGTAACACTTTCCCAGAAATTCGCATGGCGCGTCAATCATTGAAGAGTGTCGATGTGTCGCGTACTACTTCAACTCCAAATTTGATCGCCCTAAAACAAACGCGGCAGCCTTGTCGCGCTGCCGCGGAAAATTCTCACCGAAATGACTGCGTACTGACTACGTGCCTTCGTTCCATGACGCGAGGTAATGTTCCTGCTCGGGCGTCAACTTATCAATCTGCACGCCCATGGATTCCAGTTTCAGTTTCGCGATGTGCTTATCGATATTTTCGGGCACTCCGTAAACTTTGTGGCCCAGCTCCGTGTGATTCTTAATCATGTATTCGGCGGAGAGAGCCTGATTGGCAAAGCTCATGTCCATCACGGAAGCCGGGTGGCCTTCCGCGGCGGCGAGATTGATCAAGCGGCCTTCGCCGAGGAGATAAAGTTTGCGGCCGTCGCGCAGGCCGTATTCGTCAACGAACGGACGCGCTTGTTTCTTGGCGCTGGAAACTTTTTCGAGCGCGGGGATATCAATTTCCACGTTGAAGTGGCCGGAGTTGCAGAGGACCGCGCCGTCCTTCATTTTTTCAAAATGTTCGGCGGCGAGGACGCTCTTATTTCCGGTGACGGTGATGAAAATATCACCGATCTTCGCGGCTTCGTTCATGGTCATTACGCGGAAACCATCCATGACAGCTTCGATCGCGCGGGTGGGATCAATTTCGGTGACGATTACATCGGCGCCTAATCCCTTCGCGCGCATCGCGACGCCGCGTCCGCACCACCCGTAGCCCGCGATTACCAGCTTCAGTCCGGCCAGAAGCAAATTCGTGGCGCGGATAATTCCGTCCAGCGTGGATTGGCCGGTGCCGTAGCGATTGTCAAAGAAGTGTTTTGTCTGCGCGTCATTCACCGCGATCACGGGGAACTTCAGCGTGCCATCCTTCGCCATCGCGCGAAGACGAATCACTCCGGTGGTGGTTTCTTCCGTGCCGCCGATTACGTTCGGAATTAAATCGGTGCGCTTGGTCAGGAGCTGCGTGACCAGATCCGCGCCATCGTCCATCGTGATTTGCGGCTTGTGATCCAGCGCGGCGCTGATGTGCGCGTAGTACGTGGCATTGTCTTCGCCCTTGATGGCGTAGGTCGGAATGCCGTAGTCCTTCACGAGTGAAGCGGCGACATCGTCCTGCGTCGAGAGCGGATTTGAGCCGCAGAGCACGACATCGGCGCCGCCATCGCGCAACGTGATTGCAAGATTCGCCGTTTCGCTTGTGACGTGCAGGCACGCCGACATCCGAATACCTTTCAGCGGCTGCTCCTTAATGAATCGCTTGCGGATGAGTTGCAGCACGGGCATCTGCTGATTCGCCCATTCAATTCTGCGCTTGCCTGTTTCGGCCTGCGAAATGTCTTTCACGTCACCAGCAAGTTTTTGCGTCGAAGTTGACAAGCGTATGCTCCTGAATTCGTATTTTAATTTCTGAAAATTGGTTCTGATTGGGCCGCGCCTACCTTGGTTCGCTCGACCGCGGCAAATGGTGAATGCCTTAACGCCGCGCGCCAATTTCCGCGCCCGCGGGCGCTGCGATACCGGCGTCACGCCTCAGCATGTCCGCGCGATCCGTAACTTCCCAGGAGAATCCAGCCTCGTTGCGGCCAAAATGTCCGTATGCTGCCGTCGCACGGTAGATAGGACGACGCAGATTCAGCGCTTCGATGATGCCGCGTGGAGTAAGCTTGAAATGCGCGCGAATTAAATCCTTAATCTGGCTATCGGGAATCACACCGGTGCCAAACGTGTCGGCCATAACGGAAACCGGCTCGGCAACTCCAATGGCGTACGCGAGTTGAACTTCGACGTGTTGCGCGATGCCAGCGGCTACAATGTTCTTGGCGACGTAACGCGCCATGTAGCAGGCCGAGCGGTCAACCTTGGTTGGATCCTTGCCTGAGAATGCGCCTCCACCGTGACGGCTGTATCCGCCGTAGGTGTCCACGATAATTTTGCGGCCAGTCAATCCCGCATCGCCCATCGGGCCGCCAACTACGAATCGTCCCGTCGGATTGATGTGGATTTTCGTGTTCTTATCCATCAGCGACTTCGGCACAACGTGATCGATCACTTCTTTCCGAATTTCCTCGCGCAACTTTTCGGTCGTGACGCTGTCGCTGTGTTGCGTGGAAACGACGACGCAATCCACGCGAATGGGTTTCACACCCTCATATTCCACAGTGACCTGGGATTTTCCATCAGGACGAAGGAAATCTACTTTGCCGCTCTTGCGAACTTCTGAAAGGCGGCGCGCCAGCTTGTGCGCCAGCATAATTGGGAGCGGCATCAATTCGTCGGTTTCATCGCAGGCATAGCCGAACATCAGCCCCTGATCGCCCGCGCCGCCGGTGTCAACGCCCATGGCAATATCCGGTGACTGGCGCTTGATGGACGACATTACTGCGCAGGTGTCCGCGTCAAATCCATACTTGGCGCGATCGTAACCGACGTCACGAATGACCTGCCGCGCGAGATCCGAATAATCCAGAATCGCGGAGGTGGTGATTTCTCCGGCGACCATAACCAGCCCGGTGGTCACGAGCGTTTCACACGCGACGCGCCCCATGGGGTCCTGCGTCAGCACCGCGTCCAGAACGGCGTCTGAAACCTGGTCGGCAATCTTGTCGGGATGGCCTTCGGTGACAGACTCCGAGGTAAACAAATAGCGTCGATTATCTTGAATCAAGACAGTCTCCTTCGGGAGTGTAGGAAGCAATCTACGTGCCGACGAACCCAAGTTGGCATGTCTTCAGCCTAGAAACCGTAGCATGCACCCTAAACCGTGTCAACGCATTGAGGCTAAAAGTGTTACGGGCGCACTGGACGGTCGAAAACGGGGCGTGAGCGGCGAGCGGGAGGGCTTAGAGAAGCTGCGAAAGGAAAGGTATTTCCCTGAGATGTCGACTACTCTTCCTCGTCGTCTCCCCTGTCGTCCGAGGCCAATTTACCCGTTTTACGGTAGAGCAGGTACGACATGATGAAGGGGTCCAAATCGCCGTCGAGCACTTTTTCGGGATCGCCGACGGAAAATTTCGTGCGGTGGTCCTTCACCATTTGATAGGGCTGCATCACGTACGAACGGATCTGGCTGCCGAAGCTAATCTGCATTTTGGACTCGTCCAGCTTGCGCGTTGCTTCTTGCCGTTTCTGAACTTCCAAATCGTAAAGGCGCGAGCGCAGAAATTTCATGGCGATTTCGCGATTCTTGTGCTGGCTGCGTTCGTTTTGGCACTGCACCACAATTCCGGATGGAATGTGAGTGATGCGAATCGCGGTTCGACTTTGTTAACGTTCTGTCCGCCGGCGCCGCCCGCGCGAAATGTGTCGATGCGGATTTCCTCGGGCTTCACGTCAATTTCGATGCGGTCATCAATTTCGGGAATTACAAATACGGATGCGAATGATGTGTGACGGCGCGCGGCTTGATCGAACGGCGAGATTCGGACCAGGCGGTGGACTCCACTTTCCGTATTTAGAAGGCCGTAGGCGTTTTCGCCTTCGACACGAACCGTTGCGGATTTAATTCCCGCTTCTTCCCCCGGCATGGAGTCCATTACTGTGGCGACGAAGCCGTGGCGCTCGGCCCAGCGCAGATACATGCGCAGAAGCATCGCCGTCCAGTCCTGCGATTCGGTGCCGCCCGCGCCGGATTTCACGGTGAGAATCGCGTTGAGCGCGTCGTTTTCTCCTGAAAGTAGAGTTGTAGTTTCGATTTCGGCTACGAATTTCTGCCCGGCATCGAGTTCTTTTGCGGTTTCCGCCAGGAGCTTGTCACGCTCAGTTGCGTTTGATTCTTCTTCGGCGAGATGCAGATAGGTTTCGAGGTCGTCGCCGAGGCGGCGCAGCTTCGCTTCGGCCTGCACGCGTGCTTCGACGGTCTTGCGTTCCTTCATTACGCGTTGCGCGCGTTCTTGATCGTTCCAGAATTCCGGTTCTGCGGCGAGTGCATCCAGTTCAATCAGGCAGGCTCGATCTTTGGCAACCTCAAAGATAACTCCGCACGAGCGCGATGCGGGACTTCAGCTCGGAGTAACGCTGCTTTAGATCTTCGATTTGTTCGGCAGACATTTTCCTATTATCCCCGGAGAATAATTGCAGCTGTTCACGCTAATCGCAGACTAACTTTCGTGCTTCCGCGCGGTGTATCCCATGATTACAAATCCGAGGCCCGCTAGCAAACTTAGCCAGGGCAGCCAATCGCCCCAGCGGGTGTAGAGAGTCATATCATCGCGATACGCATAGGGGGCTTCGAGCGCTGCGCGAACATCCGTCGGGATGCTTGCAACTTCGCGCCCAAATGGATCCACCGAAACTGTATGGCCGTTATTCGTGCACCGGATCATCCAGCGCCGATTTTCGACGGCGCGGACTCGGGCCATGTCCAAATGTTGTTCGGGAGCGGCGGAACGTCCGAACCATCCGTCATTCGAGATATTAATCAGCAATTCCGCGCCGTTCGTCACGAATCGCCGCACTTCGCCCGGAAAGGCCGCTTCGTAGCAGATGTAGACTCCGAAGCGCCGGCCGTCGGGAAGCGTCCCTACCTTCCATTCGGTGCCTTGAGCGAAGTTCCCAACTTCCGGGGTGATTTTCCGCACGAAGGCGAACCAGTGGCCGTACGGCAAGTATTCTGAAAACGGAACCAGGTGGATTTTATCATACAGAAAAGTTTCGCGGCCCGGCGGGTCAATCAGCGCAGCGCTGTTATAGACGCGCCAGCCCGATCCGGGCGTCACTTTCCAGTCCACTACTCCCACTAGAAATCCGTCGCGAGTGCCGCGAGCGATGGTTGTCGCGCGAATGGCAAACTTTGGATCCTGCATCGAAAATGGCGCGGGCACTTCGGACCACACCACGAGACCCGGCGGATTGCCGTTCTTATCTGGCGCGGTGCTCAACTTTTGCAGTTCGTTGAGCTCCCATTTGTGAGTTGTCATCCAGTCGACAGGAAAACTATCGGGCTCAGGAAAATTTGATTGCACGAGCCGCGCAACGTGATCCGGCGTTGCAGGCGGCACCCAGCGATCTCCGTAGATCATCACCAGGATCAGCGTGGCGATTACGAAAACGGCCATCAAGATTGGAATGCGGCGGCCTCGGCGGCGTTCGCCAACTCCCCAAACAACGAACGCGCAGAATGCCGTCGCGAGAAAACTCAGTGCCCAAATTCCGCCAAGCGTTGAAAGCTGCGCGATGGCTAAGTTATGCGACCACGCATAACCTAACAAATTCCAGGGAAAACCAATTCCCGGCACATTCGTTCTGCCAAATTCCTGTGCAACCCATAAAAACGGTGCGGCGAAGCACGCCAGCGCAAACCTTCTTTGCGCAATGCGCGCGAAGGCCCATCCAAATATCATCGGAAACACCGAGGCCATAGCCACAATTGCTCCCAGCGCCACGCAGGAAACAAATGGTCCTACGCCGCCGTGAATCCGGAATGTGACGTACAGCCATGTCAATGACGGCGTGAAAAACGCGACGCCATGGATGTAAGCGCACAACGCCGCGAAGCCCGGACGTGCGCCCGCGAGAGCGACCATTAAGATGATTAAGGAAATCCACGCGCATTGGTAGAAATGGAATGATGGGTATGCGGTGACCAGGATCAATCCCGAAGCAGCCGACAGAGCAAGCCGCCACGCATTGCTCATGGGAAACGGTGAACCGCCTGGATTTGCTTCGGAAGATTGACGAGCCGTCTGCGACTTCGCCATCAGCGCTTTACAATCGTTTTGAATCCTGCCTTTTCAAGCGCCGCGCGTGCCGCATCGGCGGCTTTCGGATCTTTGTAAGGTCCAACTTGTACGTGATAGAACTTGTCGGCGCCCGGCGGAATTACAATTGTCGGAAAGTTCTTTTGTTGCAATTGCTGCGCCAGCGCAAGCGCATCGCTTTCTTTGGACATCGCCGACACTTGCAACAAGATCGATCCACGCGGAATCAGCGGGCCATTCATTTCTGCCGGTTGCGCCTTCGCGCTACTGGCAGGCTTGATCGGTGCGGGTTGCGTTTTCACGGGGGACGGTGTTGTCTTGCCGGGCACACTGATCGTCGGTGTCGCGCCAGTCGTTACCGGCTTGGCGACGGCCGTTTTCGACGGAGGCGCCAAATGCGCGGGCGGCTGATTCGGCTGTCCCAGCTTGTAGAAATCGTAGTCTGCCGGTGGACTCGCCCCGGCTTCCGGCTTCACGTTCGCCGCGTTATCTTTGGGGCTAGCGGTCGGCGAAGTTTTTCTGCTCGCAGGCTGTGACGCCGGTTGTGAGGCGCCCACTTTTGTGCTCGGGTTCACGGCCGCGCTGGAATTATCATCGGGCGTCGCGCTCGACGCACGCACTTGATCTCCATATTGGTTGCGTCCCAACTCGTAGCCGAGTAGGAACACCACGCCGAAAATCGCCACCATCAGGACGAAAAGTCCGACGAGGTGACGGCTTTCGAGAACTACATCTCCGCCGCTGCTTTTCTTCGATCCGTTTGCCATTTTTTATTTGCTCAACTTTTGCGCTGCGCGCCGTTATTTGTTCTGCCCGGCCAGCGATTTCATCCACGCGCCCAGCACGTCAATCGGTAGCGGAAAAATAATCGTCGTATTTTTCTCCACGCCGATTTCCGTCAACGTCTGCAAATAGCGCAACTGAATCGCAGCCGGTTCTTTCTGCAAGATCGCCGCGGCTTCCGCCAATTTTGCCGATGCCTCAAATTCTCCACTCGCGTGAATTACTTTTGCGCGGCGTTCGCGCTCTGCTTCCGCCTGCCGCGCGATTGCCCGCTGCATATTCTCCGGAATATCCACCTGCTTCACTTCAACCTTAGCTACCTTGATACCCCAAGCCTCCGTATCCTGGTCAAGGATCACTTGCAATCTGCTGTTTACCTTTTCGCGCTCACTTAATATCTCGTCCAACTCAAACTGTCCGACTAAACTACGCAGCGTCGTCTGTGCAAGCTGCGAAGTTGCGTACAAATAATTTTGCACCTGAGAAAGCGCGAGATTCGCGTCCACTACACGGAAGTAACACACGGCGTTCACTTTCACGGACACGTTATCGCGCGTAATAATATCCTGCGGCGGCACATCCAGCGTTTCCAATCGCAGCGGAATCCGGTAGAGCGTTTCAATCGGCCAGAATACAAGGCGCAATCCGGCAGGCTTCGCTTCCGGCATCATCCGGCCCAGACGCAGAACCACTCCGCGCTCCCATTCTTTAATTACGTAGAGTGAGTTCCAAATCCAAATCAAAAATACGAGCCCGACAATTCCCCAGAAAATTAGAAATGTTTCTTCCATCGTCGCCTCCGGTTACCGATCGCCATTCTCGATGCCAATTCCTAAGATGGTCCCGCCAGTTCTACATGAAGCGTTAGTCCATCTATGCTCAACACGCGCACGCGCGCGCCCTTCGCAATCGTTTGGCGCGAGACCGCGCTCCACAATTCTCCGTGCACGCGAACCTGGCCCTTCTTGGATTCGCCGCCGCCAAATTCCTGAATGGCCGCGCCTTCTTCACCGATTAATTGCTCGCGCCCGGTGGCCTGCTTCCATCCACGTGACTTTAACACCAGTCGCATCAGAAAGATCGTCAGCAATGCGAACGGCAACGTGACTGCGAGCGCGACGCTCAAACTTACTCCTCCGGAAGTAAGCGGAGAGCGGATCAGCATCAGCGCGCCGAGCAGCATGGACACAATTCCACCGGCCGCCAGAACTCCGTGACTGGTAAACTTCGCTTCCATGATAAATAGCGCCATCGCGAGCACGACCAGCAAAAGCCCCGCGATATTTACCGGCAAAATGTGCATCGCGTACAGCGCCAATAATATACAAATTCCGCCAACGACTCCGGGAGCGATCACGCCCGGATGCGTAAATTCCGTGTAAAGCCCTAGAACGCCGACGATCAACAATATAAAGAAAATATCCGGCTGTACGATGCGTGAAAGAAACTGCTGACGCATGGATCTCCCGAGCGTCTCGATTTCCGCGCCGGCTAAATGCAATGTTGTAGTGCTTCCGTCGAATCGACGGATCGTTTTTCCGTCAAGCTGGCGCAGTAAATCGCTTTCGGAATTCGCGAGCATGTCAACGAGCTTCCCTTGCAGCGCTTCCGATTCCGTGAACGCCTTTCCGTCAGTGACCGCGGTTTCCGCCAACGCCACATTTCGTCCTCGCGTTCCCGCATAGCTGCGCAAGAATGCCGTCGCGTCGTTCAGAATTTTCTTTTTTAGCGTGTCATCGATATTCAGCGGCACGTTGCCAATTTCCAGCAACGGTGAAGCCGCGCCGGTGTGTGTTCCCGGAGCCATCGCCGCTACATCCGCCGAAAGCAAAATAAAAAATCCGGCTGAAGCCGCTCGCGAGCCGGCAGGCTCCACGTAAATCACAACAGGAACCGGTGAGCGCAATATGTGTTGAATGATTTTTTCCATGGAATCGCTCAGCCCGCCGGGCGTGTCCATAGTAATCAGCACCAGATTCGCGCGTTCTTCTTCCGCGCGATTCAGACCGGCGTCGAGATATTCCGCGAGAATCGGCTCAACCTCTCCATCAACGGCCAATTTCACGACGTGAGGATTCGCGCCATTGCCAACTGCGGCGTTTTGTCCGGCCGCTGAGGCGCCAAACCACAACACCAACAGCCCCAGAAAACCGAGCGCACCCGCCATGCGCCACATCGCCCGCGTACCGTGAATTCCTTCCCATCGAGACGTCTTCATCGCCCCGCCTCCGTGCTCAATCCCATTCTCACTCGCGCCAATTTTGCCAGCGAGGTCACACTCATTTTCGTCACGTCCTGTTGCTGTGGATGCGCAGGGTCGTGCGGTAGGTTGTCGTGCGGCGCATCCTTCGCATCGTCGGGTGATGCGCTTTGCCGCAGCGCATTCGCTTCCTCCGTATTGCCGCTGCGATCCAGCGCCGCAAGTAGCAACGCGCGCGCATCTTTGGCATCGGGCTGCAGCCGCACCACTTCGCGCAAAGCGCGCGCCGATTCCGCCCAGTCAGAAATTAAATATTGCGCCAACCCCAGGTTAAACCAATAATCCGGCTCACCGGGATCAATCCGTTCCGCGTGATCGAAATCCCCGGCCGCTTCCTTATATCGAGTCTGCCGCAGCCGCGCCGTCCCAAGATTACTCACGATTGCCGGAAAAACCAGACCGGTTCCCGCACGGGCCACCAGTCCGGCGAATGTCGCTTCCGCGTGTACGGGGTCGCTACGGAGCAACTGGCACACACCCGTATAGAATCCAGCATCCGCGCTGTGCGCGTTGCTTACCGAGACTTTCGCAAACCATCCGACGGCTGATTCGCAATCGCGCCGCTCATAAAACGTCTTGCCGATTGCAAATAGTGGCTCATCCCATGCAGGGTCCAACCGCGAAGATTCGCGCAAATCCCGTAGACGCGTCTCATCTTCGCCGGCCAGCAAGCCATGCACGAAATATTCTAACGAGTCCGCGCGCACATGAGCAACGGCCATTGTCGCTTGCACTGCTGCGGGTGAAGAAATATTGCAAGGCGCATCCGCCGCCAAAGAACTCTGTATCGCGCACAAGATGCGCCACGAAACTCTCGCCTCTATTTCCGCGATGGAATCCATTCCACCCGAATCGGAAACTGGTTCGGAAAGTTTTGGCGGACTGACGCGAAGTACGCGCGCCGTAAGATGAAGGGTGCCGCCGTCCGGAATGAATTCGCCGAACACCACATAGTCCGCGTCAATTTCGCCGGCAATTTTGATCATCGTCGCGCGGCTGAATCGCGAATACGCGGGCAATCCCAGCTTTTCCAGCGTCGCCAGCCGCTCCTCGCGCGAAAACACCAGCGGCCCGTGCCCGGCCATCGAATCCGTAGTCAGCTCGGAAAGTCCTTCGCCCAGCCAGTCCTTTTGCGCATCATTCGTAACATTTTCAAACGGGAAAACAACGACAGTTTCGGCGTGACCAGCCGTGCTATTTGGCGCGGAACTGCCGGATGTGCCAGTTTGTGCGTAGCCGGGCGCGGCAATGCAGGCAAGAATCGCCAGTGCGATCCCAAACTCCCGCATTCGTCGCAGGATCCTGAATTTCATTGTACAGATATTCTAGTTCTCTTCCGGCGATTTGTAACTACGCTTTTGAGGCGCCACGCAAGGAGTGTATCTCGGCGCCCACTTCGACTAAACCGCCGCCCTCTCGACCCGCCCATTTTCTCCCGTCTAGGTGGTAGTATTAATGATCCGCCAAACTCCGTGCCCGACGAATCGACCAAG